>Ga0209536_100009403_pt1 | contig 14539 bp, 8 predicted proteins | sample DeeMarSeWOR28_12_FD_187461 | JGI IMG/M metagenome (GOLD analysis project Ga0209536, IMG submission 187461) | Marine sediment microbial communities from White Oak River estuary, North Carolina - WOR-2-8_12 (SPAdes) (version 2) | ecosystem: Environmental > Aquatic > Marine > Intertidal zone >...
GCAAACTCGTCGTTAAGAGGACCTGGTAAAGGCTGGTTGAGCACCGCGCCACCTGCCGAAGTCCATGTTATCGAGAACTGCCTCGTTCTTGTATCGGGGAGGTCGCTCCAGGTCGCGTCGACCGGCGTCGAGCCCGGTGCCCCGCCCTGGTCCCACCAGGCATCCAGGTCTATTGCGACAGGGGCTGCGACCCATTGGTCCACGCCGCCCACAGTGTAATTTGCCTGCACGAAGAAGGTGTAGACCGCATCAGGGTCGACCTGCGTGTTCAACAGGGACGGCCCGGCGCCCAAGGGCGGGGCCGGATTGGCCTGCGCCCAGAAGTCTATGTTGAAGGTGTGCGGGAAGGCCGCGTTGATGTTACAGGTCGTGGTCTGGTCATTCGCCATGATGTTGGCCTTTGCGCTTGCTCCCGGAGCCAGGACCATGAACCATTTGGGGCTTGAAGGTGCTTTGAAAGCCACAGCCTCATAATGCAGCCCTGTCATCCCATTGCTGAACTCTTTGAGAAATAGGTGGTTATGGTCATAGAACCGCCAATATGCTCCATGGTCAGAGGTATCTGCACCCACGATGGCCGCCTCGTTCCAGGTATCGGTGTCCCAGGCACAGTCCAGATATGTATCGCCTGTACCGATGACAATGACCTCATAAAATAACTGATAACCTGGGTTGCCGTCGAAGGCCGGTGCGATATAAACGCATGAGTCTCCAACTATTAGATAATATTCATAGAAGGCATTGTAACTAATCTCATTCAAACCGGTGCCAGTGTTGATTTGTCCTGAAGTCTCCCACCAGTACCTGGGCGAGGAAAATAAGGGTCTTTGGTCAGTGATGTAGACATGATTAGATGAACCGGACAGTTCTCCGACGGCGATGAATCTCTGCGAGAATTCACAATAATCCACTCCATTAAGTTGAACGCTGCCTACGCTGGGTCCGCCATTGCTACCAAACATAACAGCCACCCACTGAATGCCCGGGTTGAGATAATACATGTTACTGATTCCCACGCCACCCACTACAAGCGGGTTGCCAATGTCGTCAACTGCGATGTCAGTGAAACTAAGGCCGTTCAGGGCAGGAGTTGGAGGAGTCACTGTACCGGCACCTGGAACCCAGTAATATATGGCGCTTATCCCACCAGCCTGACCGCACATCCAGAACCTGTCGTCATATGAAGAATAATCTACGCCGTACATGACCTGAGTGTTATCAGGCACGATAATCTCATTCCAGGTTTCCGTATAGACATCGAAGAACCAGGTAGTCGAGACCGACCCCTCAACGCCAACGACAACGGCGATGGTTCCAGCATCGTTCCAAGCCAAGTCGTTTGGTTGATAGGTGCCGGGTAGTCCCGAGCCAATCGGGATCACAAAAGGATCCGCAGCGACATTGGAAACGCTAACACCGAGTGCAAAGCTCACCGACAGCATCAAGGCTGCAATGGTTAAAGTGAACAACTTGTTTCTCACACTTTTCCCTCCCATTCTAATGGTTTCTGAATAGTTGTAATGTTACTTATAACTTACGAGTATTTCATCACAGACCCGTGCCCCAAGCGATATCGGTCTCCTTCTTTTCAATTAGGGCATCTAGGGCAGCACGGGCCTTGCCAAGGCCGATCGCATAATTGCCATCCTTAAGATGATACATTGCGAGTTTCAGCAGTCTCTTGGCCTCCTCGGTGTCCTTACCGTCATTTTCCGCGTTATCTATCGCCACCTCGGCCTTTTTGACTGTCTTTTTTAACATGTCGTAATCCAGAAGGCGCTGGCCTGCGTCCTGCGAGGCCTGATTGATGAGCTCCATTGCATCCTCATAGCTGCCAGAGACCATCATCATCTTTGCGGCCATCAGGAGGCTGTCGATCTCCGAAAAATCGGCGCCCGCCCTCTTTCCCCGCTCGATCTGGGATTTGATGTAATCCATCATGGCAAAGGCGCGGTCTTGAATGTTCCCGCTTTGTTCTTCTTCCACCGAAGCATAGGAGTCGCCCACGTTCACCCCTCTAACCTATAAATAATGTAACTGGAGGGATAAAAGACTTTTGCCTTTTTAACCGACTTTACTTTAAAGAATGTCATAATTTCTTGGATAAATGTTACATATTATTATAGCAGGCTGCTGAGGTTTTCCTTGAGCCCGTCGAGATATTCCTTTCTCTCCTCCAGGAGCTTCTCCTTCTTCTCCAGTTCCTCCTCCTTCCGCTTCAACTCTGCCTCGATGGCCTCGTACTTGCCCTTCTCAGCCTTGTGCTCCTTCTCTTTCGCGGCAAGGTCCTTCTCCTTGGCCTTGAGGTCCTTCTCCAACATCTTGATTCTGGCCAGCTCCTTCTCGATTGCCTCTTTCTCGTTCTCGACCAGCTTCTCCACCCTCTCGTCTATCAGCTGGTTGATGTCAACGGCCTTCTGCGATTCGACCTCTATCTGCTTCCAGATGTCGGCAGCTTCCTTCTTATCGGCCATCAAAGCCTCGAGCTCGCTCTGCATGTTGGATTCCCTGGCTTCAAGCTCCTCCTGGGATTTCCTGTTGGCCTCGGCCAGAATGAGGGCTTCCCTCTCCCTCCTTTCCACGTCGGTCTCCCGGGAGGTCAGCTCGTCCTCTATCTTTGACCTTAGCTCCTCGAGTCGCTTGGACTCCTCACTGAGCTTCTTCAGCGTCTCCTCGTTGCGCTTTTGCTCGACGGTTTTTGCATACTTCATGAGGGACAGAGCCGACTGCTTCATCTTCTCAACCTCTGCCCGTTCCTCCTTCAGCATGTCCATCTCCGCTTGGCGCTTGTCCATCTCCTCTTCCAGGAGCCTTCGCATCCGGTTGAGCTCTGACTCACGTTCGCGCAGGTCCTTCTGCTGGAACTCGATGGCGCTGATCTTTTGCGGCAGGTCCCCTTTCAATTTTTCCAGCTCGTCCCTCTCGACCTTGAGGTTCTCCATCTTCTCATGGAGGTCGGCTTCCATCTGGTTCAGGTCGCGCTCGTGGGCGGCGAGTTCCTCCTCCCGTCTTGTCAGTATCTCAGCGCGGACCTTCAGCTCCTCTGTCTCCTTGGCCATCCTCTCTATGTTGGACTCCAGTTCTTTATCACGCTCGGTCAGCTCGTCCGCCCTGTAGTTCAGGTCCATCTCCAGTCGCTTCAGCTTGTCCTCGCGCTTCTCCTGCAGGTCGCGTTTCTTCGCGAAATCGCCTTCGTTGACCCTCAATTGCTTCTCTCTGGCCTCAAGCGCCTTCGATTCCTTGCCGATGTCCTTCCAGACCTTGTCAATGTCGTCCTTCTGCTTGATCAGTTTGGTCTTCTCGTCCTTCAACTCCTTGTCGAACTCCTGCAGCTTCACCTCTCGCTTCTCGAATCCCGCTTTGGTGGTGGCGACCTGCTTCTCCCTCTGCTTGAGGTCGGTTTCAAGCCTGGCGAAGGCCGCTTCCTTTGAGGAGAACGCCTCCCTTTCCTTGGCAATCTCGGCCTCCTCGGCCCTAACCGTCTCGAACCTCTCCTCGATCTCACGCTCCCTTTCGGCCATGGTCTCCTCGCGCGCATCGATCTCCCCCTCAATCTTGGCGAACCCGGCGATTGTTGCCTCGACCTCCTCGGCCTTCTTTGCTACCGCCCGTTCACGCTCGGTCACCTCCATCTCGCGTCTGTGCACGGCTTCTTTCTCCTCGGTAAAGGTCTTTTCCCTCTCCTCGACTCGCGTGTCATAGTCAGCCGATTTGATTGCCAGACTGTCCTTATCCTTTGAAAGTATCTCCTTTTCCGTCCTGAGCCGGTCCTCCCGTTCTGTCAATACGATGTTCCAGTTGTCCAGCTCCTTCTCCTTCTTGTTCAGCTCCTTCTCGAAGCCGTCAAGGGCCTTGCTCCTCTCTTCGAGCGCGACCAGGTCATCCTCATAATGCCCCCTGTCCTGTTCGTGCTTGTCCAGCGCAGTATTGAGCCCCTTCTCCCGTTTGCTCAGATCCTTCTCGGCATCCGAAAGCGCCGAATCGCGTTCGTTTGCCTCCTCTATCCTATCCTCAAGTTCCTTTCTATCTGCCTTCAGCTCCTTGACCAGGGCATCGAGTTCGTTCTCCTTCATCGTTAGTCGTTCCTGCATTTTTCCAAGGGATTTCTCGAGCTTGTTCAACTCCGTCGTCCTCTGCTTGACGATCTCCTTGTCCTTGTCGACGTCGTTGCTCCTCCTGTCAAGTGCCCGTTCCCGTTTTTGAAGGTCCTTTTTCTCATCGTTCAAGTCTTTGGACTTATCCTCAAGGAACCTCTCCGTCTTCTTGAGCGATTTGTCGAACTTAGCCAGCTCCTTCTCCTGGGTCTCGATTGTCTCCTTCCTCTGTTCCAGGTCCTTCTGCTGCTCTGAGATCTCCTTTCGACTCTGCAATATCTCGGTCTCTTTCTCGCCCACCTCATCCTTCGTTAGGAGTATGCCCTCACGCATCTTCTCCAGTTCTTGACGTTCGGATTCGAGGCTTGCCCTTCGTTCGTCCAACCCGGCCTCTCTCTTATCGAGCTTTGTTCTCTGGGAGTTCGTATCCTCCTCAAGCTCCATTCTGGCGGTCTCGAGCTCGTTCTCCTTCTCCCTCATCTCCTCCTCCATCTCGGCCCTGGCGTTCTCGAGCTCGGCCTCCTTCTCCTTCATCTCCTCCTCAAACCTTGACCTTGTCTCTTCGATTTCAGCTTCCCTCTCCTTCAGGTCCTTCTCCACATCGTCAATGGCCGCGTTCCTCTCGTCGAGGTCGGCTTCGAAGCTGGCCATCTCCTCCTCCTTTGCCTTTAACTCTGATAAACGCGATTTGTAATCCTCCTCTTTCTTTTCGATCTTCGAGGCCTTTGCCTCGAGGTCGGCCCTCATTGAAATGAGCTCTGATTCGGAAGCGCTCAGACCCTCTCTGGCATCATCCAGTTCCCTACGGACATTGACCAGTTCCTCCTCCTTTGCATCCAGCTCGGCCTTCATCGAATCAATGGAGCTCTTCTCCTCCTCAAGCTCCTTGCTGATGTCCTCCGAGCGCTTGTCCAGCTTCTTCTTTTCCCCTTCCAGTTGCTCTTCCAGCTCGGCCAGCTGCCCGTCCTTTTCTGCGAGTTCATCTTCCTTTTGCTTCAGGGCCTCACCGCTCTCCTCCAGCTCCTTGGCCATGTTCTTGAGCTCCCTGTCCTTGTCCCTGAGCTTCTTTTCCTGGTCCACAAGACGTTGTTCAAGCTCCGAGAGGGAAGCCTGTCTCTCACCGACCTCGGCCTCTATCTTCTCGCCCTCTTCTCTCGCCCTTGCGAATTCCTGCTGGCTGTGTTCATATTCAACCCTGAGGTCATCGAGCTCCTTCTCGAGCTCCTGCACCTTTTCAGCCTCCTTTTTCGCCTTGGAAAGGTCTTTCTTGCTCTTTTCATGGGCGCTTTTCAGTTCCTCGAGTTCACTGGTCAACTCCTCCATCGACTTCTCGTTCTCCTCGAGTGTCCTCTGATGTTCAGCCTTCAGTTCTTCAAGCTCATTTGATATATCGTCAAGCCTTTCGGCCTCTTTCTTGGATTTGCTCAATTCCTTCTTGCCCTTGTCCACGTCGGCCCTGAGGTCCTCTAACTTCTGGGTAAGGTCCTCGACCTTCTTCTGTTCCGCTTCCAGGTTTATCGTGAGCTCATCCTTCTCCTCAATGAGGGCCTGCTTCTCCACCTCGATATCATCGACTCGCCTCTGAAGGTCCTGCTCCAGCTCTCCCGCTTCGCTCTTGTATTGCTCCAGCTGTTTCTCCGTGTCCTTCAGCTTCTTCACGTTCTTCTGGAGCTCTGCATAATCATCCTCGAGAACCTTCTCCCTGGCCTTCCATTCGTTCTCTCTCTCCTCGAACTCTTTCAGCTGCGTCTCCAGGTCTTCTACTTTACCCTGAAGCTCCCCGCTCTCGATCTTATCGGAATCGCTCTCTTTGAGCTTCGCCTCGAGGTCCTCGATTGTCTTCCAGGCCTTCGATAATTCCTTCTCCCTCTTATCGAGTTCTTTAGTCTGGCCAAGAACTTCGTCCCTTTCCTTTTCGACCTTCTTAAGCTTCTCGGCCAGTTCGCCTCGCTCTTCCTCCGCCTCATCGAGTCTTTTCTTTAACTCCTTCTCGGCCGCCTCGAAGACCTTCAACTTTTCAATAGCTTGTGCGACCTTGTCCATGTCAGGACCTTCGGGCATCCTGTCGGGTTCAGGCTCGGCAATCGGTTCAGGTTCAACCTCTGGCTCAGGTTCCTCCTCGACCACCTCAGGTTTGGGCTCCTCTACCTCTTCGGGTTCCACTTCGGAAACTGGTTCCGACTCCTCGACAACCTCTGGTTTACCCTCCTCCATAACCACGGGCTCTGGCATGGGCTCTTCTGCCGGTTCGTGCAATCCGACCTCGGCCGAGATGTCGATACCGGGCCCCTCCGGTTCTTCCTCGATAACTGATTCTGGCTCAGGCTCTTCGACAACCTCCTCGACAGGCTCCTCCGGCGGAGCCTCGACCAGAGAATCCTCGGCCAGTTGCTCCAGTTTCTTCTTTGCCTTGTCCCTTAGACCCATCTGCACACCTACAAACCTAGATCATCCATCAATTTTTCATACAATTTGAACTCGGCCGATTTTATGAAGACCTCAATATCATCATCCGGCAGGTTGCCAAGTAAATCATCTAACACTTTTAAAACCTTTTTTAACGTCTCCTCGTCCGCAACAAGGGTGGCCTCCTCCTTCTTGACGATGTCGTCCTGCATCTTCACCTCTGTCAGTTTGCCCTCAAGTTCCCTGATCCTTCCCTCCAGCTCATGTTCCCTCTGTTGGAATCTCTCCTCAGTTTCCTTCATGACCTCGTCCTGGCTCTCACCCCTGGCGTAGGCGGCTTGGATCTCCGCCTGTTCCTTGACCCATTCCTCGCGGGCCTTCTTCGACTTCTTCAAAATTGACTTCAGCTCTTTCTCTTCAACCAGCCACTGCCCCTCGGCCAATACAAGTTGTTCCGCAGGAGCCTCGAGCGCCTCGAAGGTTTCCTTGTCCCTTTCAAGACTCTCCAATTCATCCTTCAACTGTTTCTCTGTCTGGAACAGGCTGGCCTCTCTTTTCTGTAATGACCTGATGCGCCTCTCCAGTTCCTCCTCCTTCTCCTTCAGGAACTGTTCCCTGGACTGCATCTTTACCTTCTCTCTTTCACGCCTCTCCATCTCCTCCTTGAATGCATCCAATCTGTTGTTTAGCTCCTTCTCCTTGTCGATCAGCTCGGCCTTGTGGTTCTCAAGGAGGTGGCGGTAAACCGAATCCATATTTTCGATATTGTCCTCAAGTGCCCGTATCTCGTCCTTTTCCGTGACTATCTCCTCGATCCTCTTTTCAACCTCGGCCCTTTTCTTGACTGCCTTGACGTTATCATCACCCAGGCCGACTAGGTCGGATTGCAGCTGGCTAAGTTTCTCCTCTGCTTTCTCAAGAGTGTCCTTACGAACTGAAAGCACCTTTCTCAAGGGTTCGGCCAGTTGTAAGATGCTCTGTTCCCTCTTCTCGAGCTCCTCTCTCTCCTCCGCACTTTCCCTTAGGTCCTGCAGGGTCTTTTCCTCGAGGTTGACATCCGGTGCCCCGATGACGTCCTTGAGTATCTCACTGGCCTTCGTGGTCTCGAACTTGTCGCTGGTTGGGTCGACGGCGCGCTTGGCCTCCAACTTCCTACCCCATTCAAGCAGTCGGGATAAGAACTCCTCGTCCTCCTTGCTGCGTATGACGCTCTTCTCCTCGTCCTTGAACCTCAAGCCGCAATTCGTACAGTGAGTGACGGTGGATTCCAGGACCGAACCGCAATACGGGCACACGATTGCATTGAAGTCCTCGGCCAGGGGTTCCGCGCAGTGCTCGCACTCGGTCGCATCACCTTCAATTATCGCTCCGCACTCAGAACAGACAACCTGTCCGTTCTTCGTATGCCCCCTTTTAGCCATGAATTGTACCGCCAGTATGGATAATACTAGACATTATGTGCTGCAATTGGATTAATTACTAAATATAAAACACTTTTCTACTAACAGGAATACGGTTGGCTTTGTCTAAATTATACCGATAGACTTATCATATATCCTAATATTTCTACAATCATGGCTCTCTTCATCATCCGTTACGGGGAGGTGGGGCTCAAAAGCAAGGCTGTACGACGCAGGTTCGAGAACGCTCTCAGGAGAAACATAGCCGAGAGGTTCATCCTGCAGAAGCTGGAGTGCAGGATAGAATTGGATTGGGGAAGGGTGTACTTATGGACAGATGAAACGGACAAGGCTGCCGAAATCCTGAGAAAGACCTTCGGCATCGTCAGTTTCAGCCGGGCAATCGAGTGTTCTTCGGATAAGCAAGATATTTGCGCAAACGCAGCGGCCCTGTCAAAACCGTTGTATAAAAATGGAATGAGCTTCAGGGTCAAAGCCAGGCGCACGGGCCAGCACGACTATACGAGCATGGAACTGGCAAAGGAAGCGGGTTCTGCGGTTTGGCTGGCGAATGAAGAGAGGGGGCCGAGCGTGAACCTGACGGATCCCGACCTGACCGTCTACATCGAGGTCAGGCAGAACAGAGCCTACGTCTTCAGCGAAGTGGTTCAAGGACCGGGCGGGATGCCCCTGGCAACCCAGGGCAGAGTACTCGGTTATGTCAATGACGGGAGGGGCGCGGCGGCCTGCTGGATGATGATGAAACGAGGCTGCAAAGTAATCGTCGCGACCGATAACGATGACCTAATCCGGAAGTTACGGGATTGGGACCCGAACATCAAGGTCGTCGATTCGGTTCCAATATCGGAGGTTATCGACCTCGCAAGAAAGTTCAAGGTTGATGGAGTTGTATTCGGTTGGAGCCTTGATGAATTTGAGTATTATCAAAGCCAGGTAGGTGAGATGACCTTGCCGATATTCCACCCCTTGATAGGCATGGGCGAATCCGATATCAACGAGCTTATCGGTCAGTTTATTTGATCTTCTTATCGTGGGCGCGCCTTGAAGGCCTGGCCTTTTCGACACCCTTGCCCTTCCTGTGCAACGCCCTTCCGCGCTGACCCGCCGATGTAAGCCCCCTCTGAACCCTTCTCTTGTGCTGGGGCTCGCATATCCAGTTGATCTTCTTGTCGGCTTTGATTACCGGGTGATGGGGGTCCACGAGTATGACCTCGTAATACTTGCTCTTGCCGTCCTCTCCGACCCAGTAGGAGTTCAGCACTTCCATATTGGGGTAACGCTTGGCCGTTCGCTCCTCGGCGATGCGCTGGATGCTCTTGGCCATCGTGATCTTGCTAATTCCCTTTCGCTTGGCCCTCCTTCCGCCGCGGATTGTGGGCTTTCTAAGTCCCCCGCGCCTCACCCTGGCCCGGACGACCACATAACCCTGCTTGGCTCGAAAACCAAGTTCTCTCGCCCTGTCCAGTCGAGTCGGATGCTCCACGCGCACAAAAGAACCTTCTTTGCGCCATTCGATCATGCGGTTCCAGTTGAGCTCCTTCACGTAGGAGCCGGCAGGCTTCTTCCACGCCTGCCTCATGTGCCCGTACATACCGAGGGACCTGGGCATCTCCCTGGGCGTGCCCTTCGGCTTGGTGCCCTTGGGAGTGTCCCCGCCCTTCTTCTTTGCTGTCGGCTTTGCAGCAGCTTTCTTCGGTGCGGCCTTCTTTGCCGCAGGTTTCTTACCAGTTGTATCAGAACTATCGGGGGCCTTCTTGACCTCATCCTTGGCGATCGCCTTCGCCTTATCGGTTGCCATTTGTACACTTCCTTTCGGATGTTTGCGGATTCACCCTTTGGCCATTTCTCAGCCAGACACCATGATCTTCTCATCTGTGAGGCTCGAAGTCTTAGCTTTGGGGATCAGGTGTATGGCCATGACCGATAACAACCAACCCGAAGGTTGGATGTTTTCGGGCACATTTCCATGCGGGACTTATCCCGCGACTGCAAGCGCTGGAACTGGTGTTGATATAAAAAAGTGCCGATGTTTACAATTACCAGTCGATGGTCCAAACCGTGTCAAAGGGCACGTGGATCCAATATGCGTTGTCTGGATACATGATGTGTGTCAACGGAACCTCGGTAACCCTGTACGGCGCGCCTGGATCGAATATCATTATCATATCGAAACCGGTACCCCAAAGGGCGGTCTCGGCATCCATGGGAGTTGTCGTGGGATAACCCACGAGGTTCCATCCTGTGTGGAGTTGTATCGTCGTCGAGACCGGCATGTTTCCTTCGCCCACTGTCAGGGCGCCGTCGCCGTCATTGCTTGTCAGGTGTATCCAGAAGCCCATTGTGTTGTCGACAAACATGAGGTCGTTCAAAGCCGGGGGTCGATGGATGGAATAGGACCTCCATTTGCAGGTGCTGGTTTCGAACCATTGAATGTAGTCCCACATTGTACCGCCGTCCCCCCATTCGGCATCATCGAACACCTCTGCGACATTACCGCTGATGTCAAGCGGGAACGAGACGAAGAACCATTGGCCGCCGGGCAACAACGTTCGCGGGGCATTATTGCAGACGTCCCAGGTCTTCCAGTTGAAAGGTCCAGCCTCGGGTGCAGTTCCGTTGGCGGGTATGCCGACATCGTCAGCACCGTTCCGTGCATTGGCTATCCACCAATACTTGGAGGGTTTCGGACCCGGGTTGGCCTGAGGCTCCCAGTCGAAGTATCCGTCGACCGAATAATCGGTCGCAATGTAATGCCAGCCATCCCCATTATTAGTTGAATAGAATAGGTCTACAGCATCAGGAACATCTGTCCAGTCATAGGTGAGTGTGATTATCGGGTCGTGGTGGGCGCCCTGGGGACCGGTCGCGGTGGCTGTCGCGTTGTTTGCAGCCTCCTGGACAAATATCTGGGAACATGCGTAATTGTTCGTCATATCTGAATCAGGAGGATTAACATCTGTTACTGTTACAATAATCGTATGATTTCCGACAATTGTCGGTATCCAGTTCGCAGAAACCGTGGTTTGTCCACCGCCTGGTACGAAAACGTTGAATTCCTGGTGTATCAGATTCCCGGGATCGATGGAATCGAGGTAGAATGAGACTGTGCAGGTCGCGTCGAGGCCGGGATTTGCAGGAACCTTCTCTGCATAGAATATTCTCCAGTTCGAAAAGTCATACCCGGAGTACCAGCATTTTAAAGTATTGCCCTCGGTCATTAGGTCAGCGTATGCTACGTAATTATTCTCTTCGGGCATTGTTCCATTTAATGCGATGCCGTCCTTAATCCAATTGAATCCGTCAGGAGAGGTAGCATGGAGAATTCTGGCTGGACCTGTATATGGAGTATAACCCGTATAATACATCTCATAACCGGTCGCGGTCGGGAACACCTTCGGAGCCGCAGCCGAGGGATAGTCATAGGGACCATTGTTGTTTAGAACGACGCCATCTTTGATCCAAGGGTCCTGTAGATTCACTTTGTGGGCATGGTGTATCCTGCACTGGTTAGGATTACCCCAGTATATTCCGGTGTACCACATTCGCCATTGTCCGCCTTCATATGTCACGTACGGATTACTCACTCCGTCTTCGTGATATAACTCCATACCTTGCTTTTGCCAAGTGAAACCATCGTCGGTCGAAGTGGCATACTGAATGCAGGCTCTATTCCCTCCGCTTTGGAATAGTCCACCATACCACATATGGTAGATACCATTGTGGACATATACATATGGTGTATATACACCAGTTTCTTGGTAGGCTCCACCTTTCTGCAATACTGCACCCTGTTTGTGCCATGTAATCCCGTCGAGAGACCAAGCTCTGAAAATGCTGTAGCCATATGGTATATCTGTACCAGAATACCACATGGCGTACGAACCATTTGACATCTTTAGGATCGATGGATTAACCACATGAAGATTTTCACCAGGACCCCCCACGTTAAGTACAACACCATATTTCTGCCAACCACCCGGTACGTCTAGGTCGCCGTGGACCGTCGCCTCGATGGTCACTGGGTCCCCTTGCGTTGGGTTCGGGTTCGAGAAGGCGATATCCTGGTCATTGATCGACAGGTCAACTGTTTGTTGGGGTTGGGTTATCACCCAGACCTTTACATCGTCCCAATATGCGTCACCCCAGCCACCACTAATGCCTTTGGTATCACCCATGAACATGTAGTTGATGGAGTCGATATCGTTTCTGATATCTGTCATAACTGTGACACCATTCACCTGTACAGTGAAGACGTCGTTATCGATTTCAAGGATGAGCTGATGCCAGGTGTTGGGCGCAAGATCGACGAGGTCCCAGGCACGCATCAGGTGTTGGTATTGTCCATTGGGGAAGAACAAATCCTCGCGCACGTCAATCTTATAATCATCATCTCTCAAGGTTATGCCCAGGTGGTAGTTGTTTTCGTTACCGTAACCGTAATAAGCGCTCAACCTCAGAAGAGCAATCTGATCGTATGCTTGCGTCTTAGTAGGGAGATAAATCCAGTTCTCGGCCTTTATATGATCATACGTCTGGCCGAATCCCTTCTTTACATACGGTCCCGTGTCGGTCCCGGGGTCGGACTGGCAGTGCAGGCTATAAGGACTGGAATGAGATTGGGCTGTAGTTACTTCGCAAACACCGCTTGGGTTCCAACCGCTGAGCCCCCATTTGTTCAGATTACCCGTATCAAAGTCATCCTCGAATATCAATGTTGAAGCATTTGGTGCATCTTGCTGGTGCCCCTCCCCCATGACACTGACGTTCGCTGCGCTGATGACAATCGTACTGAGCAGCATGACCGTACCCACGATAACAGCAAGGCTCTTTTTCATCTACCCACCTATAGAATGTAATAGAATCGTCAACTATTTAATAGTTTACGATAGTGCTTAATTTATTTGTAATATTTAATGAAGGGGATGTGTGCATTATCATAATATTCAGCACGAAACATTTCCCTGGATACGTTTTATATCAAAACCAAAACTGATTTAATAATCGGAAAGACTTATATCCAGCAAATCCATTTGGGTTCATTAGATAGGATTGTGACTGTATGACGGCGATGGGAAAGAGGAAACATTTACACAAGAGCCCTGCGAAGGAAGAGCAGTACATCGACCTCGGGGACATGGCGTTCGAGGACGAGAAGCTGGGAGCCCACTCGGGGCACATGATCAAGGTGGCCGAGATATACAGGTTCGAGGACATCAAGAACCTGACAAAGTACCTATACGAAGGCCACACGATACTCATCGATTACACGTCAATCTCCAATGACGACATGACGCTGAGACGGGTCATATCGGAGCTCAATTCCATTGCCGAGGACACAGGCGGCGACGTTGCAGGCGTCGGAAAGAACCTTCTCATGGCCACAAGTGCCGGGATGAAGATAGACAGGAATAAGATCCGCGGCAGTTACTAAGCTTATCCAAACCGCGTTCCAAAGAGTTAATATCAGGCCGACCTATCCAAAGCCAATGACGGCGTGCCAGAAATGCTCCAAAGACTCGGTCATACACATCGATTACTCCGGAGCCGACCTCTGCGCAGACCATTTCATACAGTTCGTTGAAAAGCGCGTCCAGAAGGAGCTGAAACTCCAGGGCAAGCTGCCGAAGGATACGAAACTGGCCGTCGCCGTCTCCGGCGGCAAGGACTCCATGTCCCTGCTCCACATACTGCATGACATTTTCAAGAATCACAGGGGCGTCTCACTCGTCGTTCTATCGGTCGACGAGGGTCTGAAGGGCTACCGCGAGAATGCAATCGGGACCGTCTCCATGTTCTGCCAGGGCAACGGAATCCCGCACGAATTGCTCTCTTTCAAGGATGAGTTCGGCATCGAGATGGACGATGTCGCTGAGAAAGGGGGTGAACACAAGCCGTGTACCTATTGCGGTGTCCTCCGCCGCAGCCTTCTCAACCGCCGAGCCCGGGAGCTGGGCGCCGCCAAGATCGCGCTCGGTCACAATCTCGACGACATGGCGCAGAGCATCATGATGAACGTCGTCAACGGCGATGTCCACCGGTTGTTGCGCCTTGCTCCCCATGCCCTAATCCAGCCCGGTTTCGTCCCCCGAATTGTACCGATGAGAACCATCCCTGAGGCCGAGATAAGGCTGTATGCGGAACTGAAGGATGTCCCACACCTGGAGCGCCACTGCCCCTACCGTCCCAAGGCCCACCGCCTCGGTTTCTTGGAAATCATCGACCAACTCGAAGAAAGAACGCCCGGAACCAAGCACTCCATTCTGTCCACTTACGACCAGATCATCGAGCCCCTGCGCGCCCACTACCCGCCCGCCGACCTCCTCGAGTGCAACCAATGCGGGGAACCGTCAATGGGGGATGAGTGCAAGGCGTGCGAGTTGATTGGAAAATTGAGGGATTGAGCCCCTCCCCACCCCCTATCCAATGCGCTCCTCCGCTGGCCCTCCCCTACCTGCTCGGAGCGCTTGGTTACTCAACATAGATTGCCGGCTTGAACGGGTAAGCGACTCCGGCTCTTCCCTTCGGGTCGTACTTCGTTTCATCGTCTGCGACGTAGACCTCAACGTCGCAGCCGACCTCGTTTTTTAAGAATTCAATGGAATCCTTGATGTAGGCCGA
>Ga0209536_100009404_pt1 | contig 14538 bp, 5 predicted proteins | sample DeeMarSeWOR28_12_FD_187461 | JGI IMG/M metagenome (GOLD analysis project Ga0209536, IMG submission 187461) | Marine sediment microbial communities from White Oak River estuary, North Carolina - WOR-2-8_12 (SPAdes) (version 2) | ecosystem: Environmental > Aquatic > Marine > Intertidal zone >...
AGCCCGGATAGCTTCAGTCCCGATAGCTTCAGCCCCGACAGCTTCAGCCCGGACAGCTTCAGTCCCGACAGCTTCAGCAGCGCCCAGACCCGCAGCCTGCTGGGTGTCTCCGCGTTCGACGGCACCGCCGGCGAAGGGATCTCGCTCAACACCTGGAACAACACGGGGGACTTCTACGTGCGCGTGCGCGGCCGCAATGGCGCCTTCAACCCGGACGCCGCCTTCCACCTGGCCGTGACGCGCATACCTGGCGAGTGCGGCGGCGTTCCACCCTTGCCCAACACGGACCCCCTGGCCCCGGTGGGCAACCCCAAGACGCTCATCCTGGTCGACCTTAGCCGGATGGACCGCATGCAAGGTACCTCTGAGGAGAAGACAGCGTTGCTGGCACATCTGGACGCCCTGGCACTCCGGCCTGAGGTGAACGGCCTGGTGGTCGACGTCAGCCAGGATACCCGGGTCAACGGCGCGAACGGCGAGGCCGACGCCCATCCGGACTGCCCCTACGCCAAGAACCTGGTGGCGCAGGCCATCAAGGACATCGTGGACGGCTACCGCAGCCCGTCAGACTCCAACCCGGAATACCTGGTCATCGTCGGCGGCGATGAGATCATCCCCTACTTCCGCCATCCCGACAACGCGCTTCTCGCGCCCGAATCGCAATACTACCCGCCGGTCCTGGATAACACCCCGTCCCAGGCCAGTCTCAGGCTGGACTACGTGCTCAGCCAGGATGCTTATGGCTCCAAGTTCGACATCTCGCTCAACAACAGCACCTACCCCGTCCCGGAACTGGCGGTGGGGCGGCTGGTGGAGACGGCGGCCGAGATGAACGTCGTCCTTGACGCCTTTCTGAACGGGACCAACAGCGGGGTGGTGCCGGAGCCGACCAGCGCCCTGGTCACCGGCTACGACTTCCTCGCGGATGCCGCACAGACGGTTCGAGGCCAGTTGACGGATGGGTTGGCCGGCACAGCGGTCGTAGACGAGCTGATTGACGAGCGGAGCGTGGCACCAGAAAATGGCTGGACCGCCGGCGAGTTACGTCAGAAGTTTCTGGATACCGACCAGCTAGACCTGGTGTTCTGGGCCGGCCACTTCAGCGCCAGCAGCGCGCTGGCGGCCGACTACGCGACGCGTCTGGAGACGGCAGACCTGATCGCGTCGTCCGTGAACCTGGAGAATGCCATTGTCTACAGCCCCGGCTGCCACGCGGGCTACAACATCGTCAACCAACACCGTGTGCCCAACGTGACCCGCGAACCGGATTGGGCCCAGGCTTTTGCTCAGAAGGGGGCCACGCTGATCGCCGGCACCGGCTATCAGTATGGGGACACCGACTTCCTCGAATACAGCGAGCGCATCTATCTTGAGTTTACCAAGCAGTTGCGAGTAGGCTCGGGACCGGTCTCCATCGGCCAGGCCCTGGTCGAAGCCAAAAAGGCTTACCTGACTCAGACGCCGATCATCCGCGGCTTGCACGAGAAAGCTCTGCTCGAAGCGACAATCTTCGGCCTGCCCATGCTCAGCGTGGACCTGCCTGGCCGCCTACCCGCGCAGGGCTACCCCCGCATCAACCCGGACCTTAATCCCTTCGCCGCGAATCCGGGCGCGACCCTGGGCCTGCGCTATGCCGACGTCGTCGTGACTTCACCCTTGGACGAGCATCCGGTGACGCTCAAGAATGTCGCCGATAACTCTGACGTGCCGGCGGAGTATCTCTCCGGCACAGACGGCGCGGTGGTCACCAACCCGGCTGAGCCGGCCCTGCCCCTCGAAGTGCGCAACGTTACCGTGGAGGACACCGTGCTGCGCGGCATCGGTTTCCGAGGCGGCAGCTACCGAGAGAAAGACGTGGTGCCGGTTACCGGTGCGCCGACCACCGAACTGCGCGGCGTGCACATACCATTCCTGACTGATTACTTGTATCCGATTCAACTGGCCAGGGGGAACTACTATGACGCGCTGGCCGGCGGGGAAACGCTGCTCATGGTGACGCCGGCCCAGCACAAAATAAGTGACATCCTAACCGATCCTCAACAGAGTACCCGCCGGCAGTTTGACACGATGAACTACCGCCTGTACTACAGCAGCAATTTCGGCACCTACACCGGTGATCCCGTCCCCAGCACGCCGGCGCTGGCCGCCGCTCCCGCCATCATCCGCGTGTCCGCCACGCCCGACGATGGCTTGGTGACCTTCAACGCCCTGGTGGCGGGCAATCCCGCGGCCGGGGTTCAGGAGGTGTGGGTCACCTACACCGATACGGGCGTATCCTGTCCGGCTGGCGGCGGCGTCCCCTGTACCTGGGAATCACTCAGCCTAGATCAGAACCCGTCCCAGTCCACGCTGTGGACGGGACAGCTCGACCTGGCCGGCATCAGCGATCCGGCAAACATCCGCTACATGGTGCAGTCGGCAAACGGCGTCGGCGTGGTGAGCCGCGTCGACAACATGGGCAGGTTCTTTATACCCGGTGTTGATGCGGAGCCGACGCTAGAAACCAACCTTGAGTTCCTGTCGGCGCCGATCGACGGCCGCTTCGGCACCAAGGCCACCTTCAGCGCGAAGCTGACCAGCGGGGGAAACGGCCTGGCCAACCAGCTCGTCATCTTGCGCCTGGGCCCGGTGAGTCGCCAAGTGACAACCGATGCCAGCGGGGTCGCCGAGGCTGACCTGGCGCTGCTGGCTTTACCCGGCCCTTACCAGGTGCAAGCTGTCTTTGCCGGGACGGCGGACTATATGGCAGATCTCGCCAGCAGCAACTTCACGATCTTGAAGCAAGAAACGCAATTCTGCTTCCCCGAGACGGACTGCGTGCTGGAAGCCACGGTGCTCCCCAATGCGGAGGACACGGGCATCATGGCTACGTTGACCGACGTCACAGGGCGGGCGCTGCGCGAGAGAAGCGTGTTCTTCGTGGTCAGCAATGACAGCAGCTCTTTCACTGCCCACGACATTACCGACCTGTTTGGCCGCGCTCACCTCGGCCCAGTCCCCTTGGGCGGTGGTGTTTACAATGTGTCTGTCTACTTCAGCGGCGAGCGTACCCTGAAGACCGAGACTGGGGATATCAGCGTCACCCTGGACGACGCCAGCTACAACCCCTCGGATACGGCCGGCTCGCTCACGATCAACTCCGCGCCGGTGGCGGATGATCAGGCGGTTGTGACCGACGAGGACACACCGGTGGCTATCACGCTGACCGCCTCGGACGTTGACGGCGACCCGCTCAGCTTCGTCGTGGTGGATCCCCCCATCAGTGGGACGTTGAGCGGCGACGCCCCGAACCTGACTTACACGCCCAATCTCGATTTCAGCGGCACCGACAGCTTCACATTCAAGGCCAGCGACGCTATCCACGAGAGCAACCTGGCCACGGTGACCATCACCGTCAGCTCGGTCAACGAACCGCCGGTGGCGGTGGACGACGCCTACAGCACTGACGAGGACACGCCTTTGAGCGTGGCCGCGCCGGGGGTGCTGGAAAACGACAGCGATGGGGACGGGGACTCGCTGACGGCCGTCCTAGTCGGTGATCCTGTTAGCGGTACGCTGACCCTCAACCCCGACGGATCGTTCAGCTACACACCCAACGCCAACTTCAACGGCGCTGACGGCTTCAGCTACCAGGCTAGTGACGGCATCACCGACAGCAACCTGGCCACGGTGACCATCACCGTCAACCCGGTCAACGACCCGCCGGTGGCGATGGACGACGCCTACGCCACCGACGAGGACATGCCTCTGACCGTACCGGCTCCGGGCGTGCTGGAAAACGACGAAGACGTGGATGGCGACGCGCTCACAGCCATCCCGGCCAGTGAACCGGCCAGCGGTACGCTGACCCTGAATGACGACGGTTCGTTCGTCTATATACCCGACCCTGGCTTCTACGGTGACGATACGTTCAGCTACCAGGCCAGCGACGGCACCGCCGACAGCAACGTGGCCACGGTGACCATCAGCGTGTACCAAATCAACCAGCCGCCCGACTGCTCAGGGGCAACGTCCGTGCCTGGATACATCTGGCCGCCGGACAAAGAGCTTTGGCCGGTCGCAGTGCAGGACGTGACGGATCCTGACGCCGACCCCCTCACCATCACGATCACCGCCATTTTCCAGGATGAGCCGGTGGGGAGCAGACCAGACGGCGAGGGCATCGGGACCGAGATGGCCATGGTGCGCGCTGATCGTGATGGCAATGGCGATGGGCGGGTGTATCACATCTTCTTCACCGCCGATGATGGCCAGGGCGGTATATGCGAGGGTGAGGTGCGCACCGCGATTGTGTCACACGACCAGGGCGGTGATCTAGACGCTATCGATGGCGGGGCGCTATACGACTCGACGCAAACGGAATAACTGAACCAGAAAGGTGCAACGCACTTCTAAGCAAGTGCGTTGCACCTGGTTCAACTTATCTGAAATACACTCAACTCATCTGCAGTGCGTAGCTGACGGCCTCTTCCAGCGACATAGCCTTACCCTCAGCTTCCGCAGAGGCCGCCGCTGCTTCACCCAGCGCCTGGCGGGCCGGCCCCAACATGTGCTCAAGCTTATCTCGTTCGACGGAGGATAGGGGAGCACCAAGCGTCTCACGCAGCGCCCCCGCCGCGCTGGACAGACGCAAGGCCTGCTCCGGTTGTCCGTTCAGGGCGGCCAGACCCCCAATGTCCTCCAGCACGTAGGCGAGCGCCCTTCTGTCTCCCAATGCCCGGTTGGTCAGCAAGCTGTCGTGGTACAGGGTAAGCGCCGCCGCGTAGTCGCCTTGGGTACGGACCAAGTTGCCCAGGTTGTTGAGCGAGTTGGCGATCTCCCACCTGTCCCCGATTTCGCGTTGCAGCGCCACCGCTTCCTCCAGGCACGCGCGCGCTTCAGCATAGCTGCCCTCATCGAGGGCGACATTTCCCAGGTTATTGAGCGAGACGGCAATGGCTCGCCGATCTCCTAACCCTCGCCTCATGGCCAGGGCCTCTTCGTGGATGGAACGTGCGAGCTCATAGTCACCCTTGAAACGAGCTATTATTCCCAGGTTGTTGAGCAAATCGGCAACGGCCGTGCTGTCTTCCAACTCGCGCCGGATGGCCAGACTCTCCTGGTAGCGGGCGCGGGCCGCGTCGAAGTTGCCCTGCATGGCAGCCAGGGTCCCACTGATTTTCAGCACTTGCGCAACACCGACCTCGTCATCCAATTCCTCAAAACCAGCGCGGGCCTGATCGAGCCAGGCCGACCCTTCATCGAACTGGCCCTGTTTCCATCCCAGCAGTTCACCCAGGGCGGTCTGGCACCAGGCCTGGGCGGAGCGGTCACCTTGTTGCTCGGCCAGGGCCAGGGCCTGCCGGTAAAGGTCGCCCGCTTCACCCCAATTACCTACCAGTTGCATTACCCTACCCAGCTTGCGTAGTACGGGTACCTTCTCCTCGGGAGGCAGCAGCGGCAAGAGACGCTCGTAGTAGTTTATGGCCGCTGCGTTGGCATAGTCCGCCTGGGCCGCTTCGCCGGCCTTGAGCAGGTACTCGCGCCTCTTGTCCTCGTTCTGGCTGCGATCGTAGTGGTAGGCCAAGAGATCGACGTGTTGCTCGAGCTGGTCGCAGTAGGTTCGTTCAATATACTGGGCAAACTGCTCGTGTAACGTGGCGCGCGTGGCGTAGGGCAGACTCTCGTAGGCCACCTCTTGGGTGACGATGTGCTTGAAGAAATAGGCGAGTTCCGGCTCCGGTGTATCCACCCGCGTCAAGTCCCGGCGGCATAGGGCTTCCAGATCTGCCCTGACTCGCTCGGGGGCGCCCAGGTCGGGGTATACACCCCACAGCAAGGCTGCCCTGAACAGCCGCCCAATGACGCTGGCCACCCTCAACGTGATCCTCTGGCTCTCGGTACGCTGATCAAGGCGGCTGATGATCAGGCTGTGCAGGCTGGTGGGCAACTCGAGCTGCTCCAGCACTTCGGTGTCCTGGGGGTCGATGCCCTGGTCCCGGAGATAGTTCAGCAGTTCCTCAATGTAGAAGGGGTTGCCCTCCGCCCGGGCAGTGATACGATCGACCAGCTCGGGCGGCGGCACGGTCTGCGGGCCGGCAAACTGCCTGAGCTTCAAGGCAATCAAGCGCTGCGCCTCCGGGAACGTAAACTCGGTCAGCGCGATTTCTGTGAAATGCGGCAGCCGGCTGACGCGGGGCGACTGCAGGTGGTCTAACTCCGGCGGACGGTAGGCCAGGATCAGCAGCACCGGCAGATCAGCCAGAGCCTGTCCGAGCACCTCGACAAGTTCGTGCGAGAGGGGGTCGAGCCAGTGGCTGTCTTCGAGCACCAGGAGCAATGGTGTCTCTGCGGCCCAGGCCCGCAGGCAGTCCACCAGCAGCGCTTCCAGGGAGGCTTTGCGAAGCTTGGCGTCGAGGGAACGCGTCAGGTCGTTGTCGGGCAGGGACAGATTGAGCACCGTCCCCAGCAGCGGCAGGCGCGGCACCAGGGCCGGGTCAATGCGCTCCAACTGCTCGCCCACCGCTCTCACCTGATCCTCCACCGTCCAGGTTGGATCGAGGTCGAAGAAGGCGCGCCAGATCGCCCGCCAGGCCAGGTAGCTGGTGTTCGTGCCGTAGGACTCGCACTCGCTCATGTAGCCGGCCAGTTGCCGGTCTTCGGCGATGCGGGCCACCTCCGTCACCAGCCGGGTCTTGCCTAGGCCGGCCTCGCCGGTGATACCGATAACCTGGCCTTTGCCTTGCAACGCCAGGTCCAGCTTCTGCTCAATGAGCGATAGTTCAGCCTCCCGCCCGACCATAGGCAGGGCATAGTCGAACGCCGCCAAGCGAACGCCGCGCCGTTTTTTGACTTCGACCAGGCTGAAGACGGTTACCGGCTCGCTCCTGCCCTTGACTTTGAGGGAGGGCAGGCTTTCCCAGGTGAATGTCTCGCCGGTGGCCCGGCGCGAGACGTCGCTGACCAGGACCTGTCCCGGGGCGGCTGCCTGCATCAGGCGAGCTGCCAGGATGACCTCATCTCCCAACACGCCATAGGTGCGCTGCATGGTTCCGCCATAGGCCCCGGTTCGGAAGCGGCCCTGGCTGATACCGATTTGGACATTGGTGATGAAGTCGAAGGCCAGCGAGCGGAGATCCAGGGCTGCCGACACGGCCCGAACGGTGTCATCCTCGTGGGCCAGGGGCGCACCAAAGGCGGCGTACAAGTAACTGCCTTTATCGCCGATGGTCAACTGGATGAGGGTGCCCGCGTAGCGGGTCACTATGCCTTGCACGGCGCGGATGTAAGCATCCAGCTTGGTACCGGCCGCCTGGTCGCCGTCGTAATTGATGCCACCGAACCGCAAAAAGAGAGCCACCGCCGGGCGCAGCTCGGCCAAGAACTCGCCCTGACCGCTACGCAGGCGATCGCAAACCACCGGCAGCAGCCAGGGACGCACCTGTTCCTCGCTAAGAGCATCCAGGGGAAGCGACGGCCAGGGTGCGATAGGGACTTGCTCCAAAAGGGCGCCCACGACGCCAAAGCGCTCGCCCGTCTCATCGTCGCGGCGCCACGCGACGACCTGGACCTTGCCCGCCAGGGAGGCGACAGCAGCCGCGTCAAGCACCACTTCCCCTCTGGCCGCCTGGTGTTCGGCGGAAGCCAGGTGATCCAGGGTGGCACCCGCCAGCACGTCTATGATCTGGATCTGCGGGTCACCCACCACGAAGCGGCGTACTGCCCCCGTCGCAACGGCCACTTTCATCGAAAGCGAAACCGTTTTGCCGGAAGGGATGGCCACTTCGACGAAGCGGCTCATGGCGCGTTGCATAGCCAGCCCGCAGGCTGTCGCCTGCAGCCCTGAGTCAGCGTCGAACCAGCAGGTGATGGCATCCCCACTGAAATTAAGCACGCTGCCGCCATAGTTGTGCAATTCGGCAATCAGCGCATCGTACACCCGGTTCAGGTGGACGGTGAGTTCCTCAGCGCCGCGTTGAGGGCCCAACTGACGAACGAGTTCCTCGGTCAGCAGGGAGAAGCCGGAGATGTCGGCGAACAGCGCCGCCCCGATGGTGCGGTCAGGCAGCTGCCGGCCCTGGGCCAGCGCCTGCCGCCGGTCCATGGGGATGTAGGAAAGGGGTGTTTCCGTCACGCATCCTGCTTCGGGCATCGGCCTACCGCCTGGGGACGAGGTCCTTTCTTCAGGTCTCAGCTATACACAACCTGGAACAACCGCCGGCATCCGGATAACGAAAAGAGGAGTAAGGCTGTGGGGCTATTGTACATCCAGGAGACGGGTACGGTCAAGACAAAAGCGCGGTGAAAACTTTGGCAGCTGAAATGGGGAACTGTGCCACCAATCAAGCTACTCGCCGCTTAGCCGTCTCACCTCATCGACCAACAAGCGGATCCGGGCGGACATAGTTTGCACGATACGGACGGCCAGAGAAGGATCCTTGTGTATCCTGCGCAGGAAGGTCTTTTCGTCCACCGTGAGCACCCGGACCGTGCCTCGAGCGCGCACCGTGGCCGAGCGCACTTCGCGCTCAAAGATGGCCATCTCCCCAAAGAAGTCCCCCTCCTCCAGAGTCATCAAGAAGACCTCTTTGCCATCCCGGTCCGAGAATACCTCGACCGTCCCCTCCTGGATGACATACATGCAGGTTCCCACTTCCCCCTGACGGACAATGACCTCGCCGTCCTGGTACACCTTGCCCAAAGCGCCTGTCTCCAACGTGTCCTCCCTTCAGCTAAGCCTTTGACCATGCCCCTTACGATCGACGGGGCCAGATTGAGACGGCCATATTCCAGAGAAAACGACTCAAGAATGCGGGGTGAAGGCTGCGCAGGAATACGTCCCGATAGGGAGCGCTGCCCGTGAAGGTATCCCACAGCACGCCGCTCATGCGCTGGGGACCCCCCTCCTGTTGTTGTTCGCCAGCAACCGTATCCAGGACGGCGTGGCGAGAAAAGCGGGTCATCTGAATCAGGCGAGTGACCGTAAAGACCACCTTCCCGACTGCGTTATCATTGGCGATGCCCTGGCAGACCGGCCAGTAGCCCCCCCTGAAATCTTCAGCAGATATGCCCTCGAAGATGGCAGTCGTGGCAGCAGCTTTGGCGGTGCGATAGGCGGCCCCGATGCCATCCTTATACAGCCTGCTCACCCCGCAATCGCCAATCAGCACCACCCTATCCGCAAAAGGCTGGGTTGCAGCCTGGATATTCATCCAGGGCGAACAATGACAGGGAGCCTGGGCCGGGTCCCAGCCGGGGGGCAAACATCGCTTCACCTCAGGGGCATTCAGAAAGGCCTGTACGAGGTCTCGATCTATCTCCTCGCCCAGCATGCACACCGTCACGTAGTCGCCCTTTGGGATAATAGCAGCAAATTTCAGGCGTGGCAGGCTAAGCAGGAAGACGTGCATAGCGTTGCCCAAGTATCTCTGCACCGTCTCCTCACCGAAGGCGAGCTCACAGATATACGTCTTGGTGGCCTTAGGAGGTCGATAGCCAAACCCCAGGTTCTCGAAGAGCTCCAGAGCGCTGGTATTTACGCCCACCGCTCCTACTATCAGGTCATAGACCTGGGGCGGGCCGCTCCGGGTCTTAACCTGCGGCCGCCCATCCTGCCAATCGATGCCACTCACCCGCTCGCGCACCGCACGAGCGCCCCTGCCCAAAGCCAGCGCTTGCAGATAGCCGTCGAAGCTGCCCCACTTGATCTCCTTTATCCCCCGTGGCCCACTGCCGCGGTGCACCGCGGCAATCCGCTTCTCATGGAGGGGGGTCTCAATACGAACACTGCCCACGTCCATGTGCAAGACGTAGGAATCAATGCCTCTCTGTACCACCGTAGGGGGTAGGTTGATACCATCGGCGGCCAGGATCTGCACCAACGACTCGGAGACGATTCCGCCGCACATGTTGCAGCCGAGGGGAGCGGGCACCGAGAAATCTCTCGGCTCATAGATATCCACCTGGACATCCATGCTGACCCTGCGGGCCATGTCCAGAAGGAAGTAACTGAAAAGAGAACCCGCCGGGCCCCCTCCAATCACCGCGATTTGAGAGCCGTCGTCCAACTGAAGACTGGATGGGGCATCTTCTGATCGTGGCGCAAGCCTATCCTCAAGCATGGATCTACCTCCAACAATTATCGTTCAGTGCGCCTGTGAGCTCCTCGTCGAGCTTGGACTTGGCTTACCACCTATGTTGGAGAGTTCACCTACCGGTTTGAAGTTAGAGTCCACCCAGGGTGGCGCTGGATATGGACATCACAGGGACGGAGAGACACCAGGGAGCTTTCAGGCGGGCTTTTCAACCGCTGCAAAAAAGAACAGAGAGACGAAAATGGCTCGGGATTTCTGGTCTATCACTTGCGGGGTAAAATTGTGGCGCCCCGACTGCGTACGATGATAGGTTCTATCGGCTGATTTGTCAAGTCGATTCATTAGCAAGCACGACCGGCTGTGTGGTCGTGCTACCTCGATCTCGACAGGCGCCGGCCTGGCGGACGGACGCTACTCCACCGTCACGCTCTTGGCCAGGTTGCGCGGCTGGTCGACGTCGCAGCCACGCCGCACGGCCAGGTGATAGGCCAGCAGTTGCAGGGGCAACACGGCCAGGATGGGCGTCACCAGCGGGTGCGCGCGCGGGATGGTCAGCACGTGGTCGGCCTTGTCGTGCATAATTTGGTCCCCTTCGTTGCACAGGGCAATGACGATGCCGCCCCGCGCCTTGACCTGCTCGATCTGGCTGATCATCTTGTCGTACACGTTGTCCTGCACGGCAATGGTCACCACCGGCATGCGCTCGTCGATCAAGGCGATAGGGCCGTGCTTCATCTCGCCGGCGGGGTAGCCCTCGGCGTGGATGTAGCTGATTTCCTTCAGCTTCAACGCCCCCTCCAGGGCGATGGGATAATTAATGCCCCGCCCCAGGTACAGGAAATGCTCCCGGTCGTAGAACTCCGCGGCCAGCCGCGCGTAGTCGTTGTTGCCCGCCTCCAGAACGCGCCCGGCCAGGCCGGGCAGCTCGGCCAGCGCCTGAGCCAGCGCCCGGCTCTCGCCGTTCGACAGCGTTCCCCGCGCCTGGCCCAGATAGGCGCCCAGCAGAAGCTGGTCCACCAGCGAGGTAGTGAACGCCTTGGTGGACGCCACGCCGATCTCCGGGCCGGCGTGCATCAAGATCACCCCATCGCTGACCCGCTGGGCCATGCTGCCGATCACGTTGACGATGCTCACCAGCCGCGCGCCCTTCTCGCTCGCCTCCTCCATAGCCGCCAGCGTGTCCACCGTCTCCCCTGACTGGGTGATGGCCAGCACCAGCGTATCCCCGTTGATAATCGGGTCGCGGTAGCGGAACTCGCTGCCGTAGTCCACCTCCACCGGCAGCCGCGCCAGCTTCTCGATCATAAACTTGCCCACCAGCCCGGCGTAGGCCGACGTGCCGCAGGCGACGGTCACCAGCTTGGTGATCCTCCGAGCCGCCTCAACCGGCAGGTTCAGGTCTTCGAGCGTCACCCGCCCAGTTTCGAAGTCGATCCGCCCGCCCATGGTGTCGGTCATGGAGCGCGCCTGCTCGCTGATCTCCTTCTGCATGAAGTGTTTATACGTGCCCTTGGCCGCGCTGATGGGGTCCCAGGGGATGTGGGTGACCGTCTTCTCTACCGCTCGCCCATCCAGGTCGAAGAACACCGGCCCGTCCGGGCTGATGACGGCCATCTCGCCGTCTTCGAGGAAGATCATGCGCTGCGTGTGTTCCAGGATGGCGGGGATATCGCTGGCCAGGAAGGTCTCGTTCTCGCCCAGGCCGACTGTCACACCGCCCGCGTTGCCCAGCCGGGCGGCCACCAGCGTGTCCGGCTCGCGGCTGCTGAGCAACACGATGGCGTGCGCCCCTTTGATTTGACTGAAAGCACGCCGCGCCGCTTCGGCCAACCCCTGTCCCTCGGCCATATACTTCTCCACCAGGTGCACGATCACCTCGGTGTCCGTCTCCGACGAGAAGGTATGCCCCTCGGCCCGCAGTTGTTCGCGCAAAGCAAGGAAATTCTCGACGATGCCGTTCTGTATCAGGGCGATCTCCTGGCTGCAGTCGGTGTGGGGATGTGCATTGTACTGGCTGGGGATGCCATGCGTCGCCCAGCGGGTGTGCCCGATGGCGATGCGCCCGTTGATGGGTTGCTCGGCGAGCAATTGCTCCAATTTGCTCAGCTTGCCTTCTTCGCGCCGGATAGTGATACGCCCATCCTGGATGGTGGCCATGCCGGCTGAGTCATAGCCGCGATATTCCAGCCGCTTGAGGCCATCCAAGACGATGGCGGTCGCTTCACGCTGGCCGACGTAACCCACGATACCACACATAGTTTACCTCTTGCTTTGTGCGCGGTTGAGGTCCTTCTAACCCCGCCCGAAGCTAGAAATGGAAGCCCGGCCAGGGCTAAGAAGTTGGTTTAATGTTCTCACAGGACCAGAAAAAATGCAATTGGAAACTTGTTAGAACTTCATGTGAGAATAGTAAGAGCCTCGCCGCGTTTGCCGCACAACTCAGGTGAGGGGAGACGGGGGTACCAGACGGGCAGGAGCAGGGCGCGGGTCAAGGGCTCTGCACAGTATCTCTGACGCTGGTGATGGTGGCGGTGGCGGTGATGGTGGTGGTCGGCGTGGGCGTCCGGGTGGGCGTACGCGTCGGGGTGGGCGTGGCAAGCTGAATGATGCTTATCTCCACCTCGATGGTCTCGGGTAACACGCTTTCCACGCGCAACCCCTCAGCCACCACCACCGTCGGCACGACCTTGTGAACGCCGGGGTCCAGGCCAAACAGATCGGCGATGACCGTCACGTCCTGTGAAGTCAACGCCTGGAGCCGGGGCAGTGGGCCGGAGAGAATGACGTCCACCTGGGCTGGGCTGGCCACCGCCAAGCGGGTCTCGCGCAGACCCTGGAAGGTGACCGGGCTCTGGACCGTCTTGCCGCCTTCGATGGCCGATACCTCGACCGTCACCAGGACGCCACCCACGTTATCGGCTCCCTGGCTTTCCGGCTGCACCACCGACACACCGGGCGGCAGGTTCAACGTCACCCGCTCGACGATGTCATCCGTGGCGCCGGTCACGTCCAAAACATTGGTCTCGACGAAACCCGGGATTTTGTTGAGGGTGGCCGGGCCGCCAACCACCGTGATCGTCGATGGGTCCACGTCAATGTTATTGATCCAGTAGCCGGGTGCTACTTCCCCATCCAGCACCACGCTGACCGAGACATCTCGATAACCAAAGCGCTGGTCAACGGGCACGGAGACGTGGGCTTTTGGCGGGCTAAGCTGCAGACCCGTAAGCACACTGCCCTCCTCATCGCGCGCCGCCAGGTCCACAGTACGCTCAACGGTCTCCTTGGCGCCCCGCAGATACACTTCCGACCACACCTGCACGACCTGGTCGACCAGGGTCTCCGGTCCGCTGACGGTAACCGTGATAGGATCGACGGCCGGCGTACGCGCGATGTAACCTAACGGCGCAGAATCGACGACCTCTACCTCGACCGGAAACTGACTTTGAACCAGCGGCTCGAGCCGGACATTTACGCTGCTGGGGCGTGGTTCGACCACCACGACGGCGCGGTCCGACACTTCTACGTTGACAGGTACGTCGTGCAGCCCAGGCGCCAGACCCTCGAGATCGATCCAGGCCCGAAACTTAGCGGGCGTGAGTTCATCCCAGCTCGACTGGGGCGCGCGCAAGCGAAGCGACACCCGGTCAGGCACCTCCCCAAAGCTGGTGGTACCGGCGGGCAGATTGACAACTTCCAGAGGGATGCTCTGGGGATAGGTGTCCTCGACGGGTGGATTTTGCTCTCGCACGGCGACAAACCAGATCATCGTAGCCAGGATGATCGAGAGAAGCATTGTGCTCAGACTTTGCAACATCCTGCGTACCATAACTCGACCCTACCGTTTAGACAATCGGGTGCGTCCAAATTTCTGGACGCACAGCGCCGCAGGCCGGGGGCCAGTACCCCCTGGTCTGCCCAGAATCTGGGACAGACCCCAGACAATCCTTCAGAAAATCGGATTTCTGGCGGTTTTGACGGAAATCGATTACTTGCGCCTGCCCGGACGTCTCAGACGCTGCAGCCAACCTGGCAAAGATGCATCGAACTCAGCCCGGTATAGGGCGCTCAGGACTTTTGACAAGCGCTTCTCGTCCAGGCGGCGGATGATACGTCCGTTGTGGGTGATAGAGATGATACCGGTCTCCTCGGATACGACGACGACGATCGCGTCGGTTGATTCTGTCACACCCAGCGCAGCCCGATGCCGGGTGCCCAACTGCCGGTCGCCGCCGTTGGCCGTGCTCAGCGGTAGTACACAACCGGCTGCCACGACGCGATTCCGTCGAATGATGGCGGCCCCATCGTGGAGAGCCGTGTTCGGATAGAAGAGGGTCAGCAGTAGCGGCTCGGATACCTCAGCATCGATGCGCACGCCGGTCTCGATAATATCTTGCAGACCGGTCTCACGCTCCAACACAATAAGCGCCCCGTGACGCGCCCGGCCAAGCCGGTTGGAGGCCCG
>Ga0209536_100009405_pt1 | contig 14537 bp, 9 predicted proteins | sample DeeMarSeWOR28_12_FD_187461 | JGI IMG/M metagenome (GOLD analysis project Ga0209536, IMG submission 187461) | Marine sediment microbial communities from White Oak River estuary, North Carolina - WOR-2-8_12 (SPAdes) (version 2) | ecosystem: Environmental > Aquatic > Marine > Intertidal zone >...
CTATTTGGTCTTGCACCGGGTGGGGTTTGCCGAGCTTCCCCGGTCACCCGAGGAACTGGTGCGCTCTTACCGCACCGTTTCACCCTTACCCGGCACCAATTGGTGCCGGGCGGTCTGCTTTCTGTTGCACTTTCCTTCGCGTCACCGCGACTCCATGTTATGGAGCACCCTGCCCTTTGGTGTTCGGACTTTCCTCCGGATTGAAAATCCAGCGATCGTCTGGTCTACTCTGACCGTTCTTTTTGGTCTTTCCAGTATATGATCCTCTCACAGATTGGGCATCTTTGCAACTTATCACCGCGTTGCAGCTCATTGTAAAGCTGGGGCGGAATGTTCATGTGGCAGCCTTGACACACGGCGCTACTTACAGCGACAATGCCAATCTTATTCGCTTGGTTGGTTTTTATGCGGTTAAAAGTGACGAGCAATTCTGCGTCGATACCCTCCGATAGCGACTTCCAATCAGCATCGAGCTTTTCCAGTTGATGCCTTTCCTCCTGCGCTTCCCTTTGAATGGTTTCTTTTTCAGTTTGTATCTCAGCTTTAAGCGCTGAATATGCCGTACTTTTTGCTTTAAGCTCCCTGTCGGCCTCTTCAATGCGTTCAAGAAATTCGATCATCTCATCTTCGAGTTTTGAATTTTTCTCTTTAAGATCATCAATTTCCTTCAGCGATGACTGGTATTCTTTATTGGTCTTAACCGAACTAAGTTTTGCCTCACTCTTTTTTATGCGATCGAGGTTCGCCTGCGCATCGGATTCGTAAGCCCGATATTGCCGATTCATCTCCTTGATTGTCGATTCATATTGTTCAATCATCTGCCTTAAATCAAGCAGCTTGCCATCAAGCTCTTCAAAGCGTTGATCGACTTTGCTTAATCTTTCTCTGGTTTTGCTTATTTCTAATTCAATCTGCTGAAGTTTAGCAAGAGCGACAATTTGTTCTCTGGTAATCTTGGACATCGTATTTTATCCAACTAAAGGGTCAATCAATGTAAATACTATGGAACGATGACAATGAAGGGTAATGTTATAGTGCATCCGGCATCCATTTTTTTAACCGTATTCTTATAATATGCTGAATGGATCTTTTTCAATAGTGCATGCTTTGGTTGCAGCCTTAATTTCTTCCTCAGGGAGAATTTTTGCGAGCTGCTGGGCCAGGGCCTCAACCATGAGATGTTCAGAGGCAAAATGGCCAATATCTATAATTGCGCGATTGGCGCTTTCAGCATCACGGGCATCATGATAGTGGATATCGCCACTGATATAAACCTGGGCGTTAGAGGCTAAAAAGGCTTTCATCAAGCTGGAACCGCTGCCGCTGCATATCGCCACCTGGCTGATCTTGAGTTCAGGATTTCCCACGACTTTTACAAAGCTCAGGTTAAGTTTTTCTTTAATGATCACGGCCAATGACGTCAAGCTTCTGGTTCTGACCAAAGAGCCAATCCGGCCAATCCCATGTTCGATCGCGTTGCCAATCGCTGGGGAAATATCATGGATCATACCATCGTCCGCTTTAAACTGTTGTTCCCCCTTGTGAGGTTGCAGTATCTTTATGCATTTAAGCCCTAATCGACGCGCTAAAACATCGTTAACGCCGTCGCGGACCATATCAAGATTGGTGTGCGCCGAAAAAATCGCGAGTTGATGCTGTATTGCTGTTTTGATAATGGATCCATGGGGGCTGTGAAAGTCAATGGATTTTATTGGTCTGAAAAACAGCGGGTGATGCGTAATTAATAAATCAACATCTTCCTTGCATGCTGCCTTGACCACCTCCAGAGTCGGATCCAGGGCAGTCCATATGCTACGAACAGGCCACCGGAGATCGCCGATTTGCAGTCCGACATTATCCCATTCTTCAGCCAGCCACGTCGGGGCAAACCGGTTCATAATTTTCACAATGTCCGCAACAGTGGCCCCCATTACCTGCCCTTTTGAATAATGATTGTTATTTGAAGATTTCAAAAATAAAAAAGGCGCGGGGCTTCAATCCCACGCCATGCAATAAAATAGGGATCGCTTTCGAATTCGCAAATTCTTTTCAATTGCTAGCAGTTTTTGTCCAAAATTCAACGGATAATTTTCGCTGTTGGTTAAAGAACTGAAGTTTTTCTCAGCAGGCGACACGTCTCGCAAATAATGCATGGGCCCACCTGGAATCGAACCAGGGACCGACCGGTTATGAGCCGGTGGCTCTGCCAGCTGAGCTATGGGCCCACAAAGCGTAGAAATCGTATCAAAACTCCATCTAATGTCCGATAGTCCGCCAATATTCGTGGCGGATTGTCCCGCGAATTGAAATACGCATCCGCCAGAATGTGTGGCGGACTGGGTTTTCAGTCCGCAAGACGCTTGTTGCGCACATTAAATTTCTATAATCAGAATTCAAATCCCGCTATCTAGCGGGGCTCTCGAACATAATCTGAGGTTTTGAAACCACTTCTGGGATTTTACTAACTAGCACAAAGAGCTTTGTCAAGTTATGTTTCAATAAAATTCTTCAACTTCCGGCTTCTTGTAGGATGACGCAGCTTGCGTAAGGCTTTGGCCTCTATTTGCCGAATCCTTTCACGCGTGACCGCGAAATCCTGGCCGACCTCTTCCAGCGTGTGGTCGGCTTTTTCGCCGATACCAAAGCGCATCCGTAGAACCTTTTCTTCACGAGGAGTCAGCGTGGCAAGGACTTTTCGGGTTTGCTCGGCAAGATTCATATTGACGGCGGCGTCAGATGGCAGCATGAATTTCTTGTCTTCAATAAAATCGCCCAAATGGCTGTCTTCTTCTTCACCAATCGGAGTTTCGAGAGAAATCGGCTCACGGGCAATTTTTAACACCTTGCGCACCTTTTCAAGAGGTATCTCCATTTTCTCGGCTATTTCCTCGGGCGAGGGCTCTCTTCCTTGCTCCTGTACTAAGTAGCGTGATGTTCTGATAAGCTTGTTGATCGTTTCAATCATATGGACCGGAATCCGTATCGTACGGGCCTGATCAGCAATCGCCCGCGTAATCGCCTGCCGGATCCACCAGGTTGCATAGGTGCTGAATTTATAGCCGCGCCGGTATTCAAACTTATCCACGGCTTTCATCAATCCAATATTTCCCTCCTGGATGAGGTCCAGAAATTGTAAGCCGCGGTTTGTATATTTTTTGGCAATGCTGACAACCAGCCGCAAATTGGCCTTGGTCAGTTCGCTCTTTGCCAGTTTGGCCTTAAAACGTCCCTCTTCCACAGCAGCAATTACACGTTTGAGTATTCGATTGGAGGCTTTTAATTCGTTTTCCTTTTCTTCAAGGCTGGTTCTTATTTTCTTTAACTCTTTGTGTAAAGTTCCTAATTGATCTTTCGTCAAATCGCAACGCGGGGTAGCCCATTTAATGAATTTGGTCTTTGTGTTGAGGTGCTCCCGGATTTCCTTGACAGAAGCATTCGCAATCTCTGCACCCTTGCTGAAATTTCTGTTCATTTCATCGAACCAGGATATTTGGGCGCGAATATCTCCCTCAATTCCATCAATAACGCTGGTCTCCAGTCGCCATTCTTTTAAAAGATCAAATATGTTATCGATTTTGCGTGCAAGGCTTCGTTTAAGCTTTCTTTGTTCTTCCGGATCTAAGTTGGCGGAAAACAATTGCTCTCGGAGCATCTTGTTTTCCTCATGGATCTTCTTGATCTCCCGGATAGTTGTTAAAAATTTTTCCGTTTGTTCCGCTTCATCCACATATGTGTCGCCTTCGTCAACATCTCTGAGCACATGCTTGGGTCTGATATTTTCCCTTTCTATTTCTTCGCCAAGCCTGATAATATTTTCCGATCCGGTGATGGTCTCGAGTAATGCGTGCAAGACTTCCTGTTCGCCCGCTTCAATTTTTTTCGCGATCTCAACTTCCCCTTCCCGACTGAGCAATGTAACCAATCCCATTTCTCGTAAGTACATTTTCACGGGATCCGTGACCGTACCGAAGTCTGTGTCCGTAAACTTTTCCGGTACGATTTTTTTTCCTCTTTCTTTTTTTTGCGTAATGAGCTTCTTTTCGGTCTTCTCATCGATGACTTCAATCTCGTTTTCATCGAACATGATGAGCGTTTCATCGATTTGCTCCGGCGAGAGCATTTCTTCGGGTATCAATTCATTGATTTCGTCGTAAGTTAGATACCCCTGCTTCTTCCCCTTGGCCAGCAGCTGTTTAACAGCCTTGATCGTCGTTGCCGGAGTCTTTGGTACCGTTATTTCGCTTCTATCTGGCGTGACCAAGTCAGTTTTTTGGGGCGCAGTGGTCTTCTTTGAGATTTTCGTTTTTTTTGTCATTTTGGTTTTCTTTGCCGTTGCTTCTTTAACCTTTTCTGAGCTTCTTTTTACTGCTGTTTTCTTTTTGGATACTTGCGGGCGCCTTTTGCTTGCCTCGATTTTTTTTGTTTTTGCTTTCGTTGCGATTTTTTTGGTGCTTCCCTTTTTTGTAGCAGATTTCTTTGCCATAAAATCTTGCCCTCCGAAAAATTCAAGTATTCGATCCCGCGGTATCAGCGGGCACCATCAGCTGTCGTTTAAGCCCAATGGTTTATAAAATCTATATGTTAAATGGGCATAGTCAAGCCCAAACAGGCATTTATTTATCAGGCAGTCATGCCAATCGTTGTTTTTGACTCCTGATGGCCAGCTTTTGCTTTTCTCTTAGCAGCCGATCAAGCGCTTCCTGGTCATTTTTTCTCTCAGCCGCCTTTATTTGTTCAAGGATTCTGTTATCCCGAACTCTTTTTCGAGATTTTAAAAATTGATGGATCAACTTTAAACAACCGCCTTCATCCCAGGACTCCTCAATCATTGCCAGGGCGGTAATTAGTTGCTTTTGTTCGGGATTTTCGATTATATCGAGCAATTCTGAAATTTGCTCAACGGAAGATATCTGGTGTTCCAAAGCGGTCTGACCAATCGTTTTTAGATGTTTATTTTCAATATATTCGATAACATCATACTTTTTGATTTCCGACAATATTACCGGATACTGCAGCATCATGGCTATGATTTGCTGCTCCAGCCTGCTTCCCTTTTGATTTTCACCATCTTTACCGAACTGAAGATTATATTTTTCTTTTGCCGCAGTCTGTTCCCGAACCTTTTCGAGCACGATATTTTCCCCGATGCCGATTCGCTCAGCGAGCTGCTTGACGTATAAAGACCGGGCTACCGTATCATTAATCGCTGCCAGAGGACGTTGCAAATCGGCAACAACTCTAATTTTCCCTTCGGTTGAAAGCCCGTGTTTGCTTATGGACTGCTCGATCAAAAATGTAACAATTCCGGGGGCTTGATCCGCAGCTTGACAAAAAGATTCGGCTCCCTCCTTCCGCAGATATGAATCCGGATCATGCCCGTCCGCCAACACCAAGATGTGAGTGTCTGCTTTTTCTTCTTGAAATACATCTCCCCGGCTGAAATCCGCATGTTCTTTCCAAAAAATATCGATACAGCGCAATGCCGATCGAATTCCGGCTTCATCCGAGTCGTAGACCAGAATCATGCGCGGAACATAACGACTCAATATCCGAACATGATCAGCGGTCAAGGCAGTTCCAAGGGTTGCAACGGTATTCTCAATGCCGTACTGATGGAGAGTGAGTAGATCCAGGTATCCTTCGACGATATGCACCGAGTTGGTCGTGGTGCATTTCTCCTTGGCCAAATGAAGCCCGTATAAAGATCGGCTTTTATTATATACGGCGGTTTCAGGGGAGTTAAGATATTTCGGTAACGAATCATCCATTACCCGGCCGCCGAATCCAATCACCTTTTGGTTGACATCAATTATAGGAAATATGATTCGATCCCTGAAACGATCGTAATAACCGCGTCCATCCTTTTTTGGCAAAAGCAACCCTGATTTTTCTAGCAGAACAACCGGCGTCCCCTTTTTGGAAAAAAAATTTAAAAGATTATCCCAGCCTTTAGGTGCATAACCAATGTTAAAGCGGTCAATGATATCCGCAGATAAACCTCTTTTTTTAAGATAATCCATTGCCACTTGACCGGATGGCTTACGGTGCAGCGCCTGCTTAAAAAAATCCATTGCCTGCCGGTTAATCTCCAGCAGGTTTTCCCTTTCACCTATCTGCCTTTTCTGTTGAGGCGTCAAGTTTTGTACTGGAATTTCAATCCCATATCGATTGGCCAGCGAACGCGCCGCTTCCGGGAACCCCAACCCCTGGTTTTTCATCAAGAAGCTGAATACATTTCCACCCGCTCCGCAGCCAAAGCAATAAAATATCTGTTTTTCCGGACTGACCGTGAATGAAGGTGTTTTTTCAGAGTGAAAGGGACACAAACCCACAAAATTTTTCCCTGTCTTTTTCAGATGCACGACTTCTGAAACAATATCCACAATGTTGGCCGTATTTTTTATTTCCAAAATCTTTTCTTCAGGGATAAAAATTGCCAACTGCAGCAACCTCCATAATTAATGGAACAGGGAAGATATAAATGCACGGAAGGATCTTAGATGGAATGAAGCTTTTCAAATTTCGCGTTCACATGGCTTGCTAATTTGAATTGCTCTGAAAATTTGCCATAAGTCTAAACACTTATGGCCCCCTGTATAAGAAATTATTAAACGGTCAAGATAATCTGATCTTACTTGTTTGTCAAGAAAATTGTAAGATTATATGTCTTTTAATTATCATCTGTAGCCGATTGTTTGAGCGTTAAATCCAGTGCTTCTTTTAAATCAAGATCCCCGCTGTATAATGCCTTGCCGATGATGATGCCGACCACCCCCATCTCCTGAAGCGGCAGCAAGTTTTTGACATCCTGAATTGATGAAATCCCTCCCGAAGCGACAACCGGAATCGATATGGCTTCGGCCAAACGGCGTGTGGCTTCCAAGTTAGGTCCGGCCTGCATTCCATCGCGGTGGATGTCGGTAAAATTTATCGCGGCAACGCCACAATCTTCAAATTCTTTGGCCAGATCGATCGCATCGATCCGGGTCGTTTCTGTCCACCCATCAATCGCTACCCTTCCATCGCGAGCATCGATGCCGACCACAATCTGATCGGGATATATTTTGCAAACCTTTTTTACAAACGCCGGCTTTTTTATCGCCTCGCTGCCGATAATGATTCTTTTGACGCCCATCTCCAGGTACATTTGCACGATTTTTTCGTTGCGAATTCCTCCTCCCAGCTGGATCGGCACACTCACCGATCGCAGTATTTTACGGACGGCCTTCACATTTTTCGGGCATTTTGCAAGGGCTCCATCCAGGTCGACGACATGAACAAGCGGGGCACCGAGCCGGGCCCATTTTGAGGCCATGGCTTCTGGATGATCTGAATACACCGTCTCAGCATCCATACGCCCCTGAAGGAGCCGTACACATTTTCCATTTTTAATATCAACTGCCGGGATAATAAGCATCGCTAAACACTACAAGGTGCCTTTCGATGAACGTACATTTTTAATACGCCCATCAAAAGACACCGCCTGATCTAAAGCCCTGCCAAAAGCCTTGAACATTGATTCAATGATGTGGTGTTCATTTTCTCCGTATGAAACATTGATGTGAAGGTTTAATCCACCTCGGCTGACGAAAGCCTTGAAAAACTCTTTGGCAATCGTAACGTTAAAACCCGCTGTTGAGGTCGAAAATGACGGGACATGGTAGGCTAAGAAAGGGCGTTTGGACAAATCTAGGGTAACCGCGGTGAGCGCATCATCCATGGGTGTAACGGCATGGCCGAATCGTGCAATGCCTTTGCGATCGCCAAGAGCTTTATCAAGCGCCTCGCCTAAGACAAGACCCACATCTTCAACCGTATGGTGAAAATCAACTTCCAGATCTCCTTTGGCTTTTACGTTCAGGTCGAAAAAACCGTGAACGGCAAACAGGGTAAGCATATGGTCAAAAAAAGGTATCCCGGTGGATATTTCCGATTGGCCGCTGCCGTTTAACTTCAAACTCACACGAATTGCAGTTTCTTTGGTTTTGCGCTCAACCTCAGATGTCTGTTCCATTGTTCATAGTTCCTCGTTTTTTGTTCACCATGAATTTCAATGCTGCGTCTAACGCCTAAAAAAAATCCCGGATGTGCTGGCCGCTTATCGGGCAAATATGCCTCTGCAGGACTCAGGGAATCATAATCATATTCTTTAAGAAATGCAAACGTTTATATCACACAGACACAGAGTTTCGGCGTTGATCTTCGCGGTTTACCAAATCCCGCAAAAATAGCAGGTCAAACAGAAAAGGTGGTTCACCGAAATGAACCACCTGTGAAAGGAGGTCAGAATGAAGCACTATGACGTACTTACTCTGAGGCGGCCTGGACGTATCCAAACCGCCACAATATAGATCCATTCATTTAACAAAAGTTACAAATTATGAGAAAAAGTTAAAAACTAAAAGGGCAGCTCAAATGGCGCCTGAAGCTACCCTTAACGAGAGGATACTCAGCGAGCAAATGTAGCCCCCCCTCGATTGCCCAATATTTATTGAATCTAAAATAAGCATGGCATGCGAGATGTTCAAGGGTTTTTAAAAATAAAATAATGGTTTCGCGACCCGCCGGATTACGCCGGATATTGGAATCAGCCACCAGATGAGCAACCCGATTGTTGCAAGTAGATTTTTTAGCCAATACATTGTCGGTTGACATTAAAAAAATTTTTGGCTATTAATTCGCGGTCATATTTGACACTTTGTGGCAGTTTGATTACAGGTCATTAAGTTTTTTACAGATCGATAACCCAAAAGAAGGGAATCTATCGTGGAATTTTTCAATTTAGAATGATTTCGGAGTATTGGAGTCCTGGAGGGTTGGAGTAATGGTTAAAGGTTTGATGTTTTTCTCAATATTCCATCACTCCAGTGCTTCAAGATGAGACTTTCAAGAAGGTATGGTAAGCTAAAAACATCTTTTTATTGTTCATCGTTTCGATTTTTTGTTAATATGGTGGAGATGAGGGGGATCGAACCCCTGACCTCGGCGTTGCGAACGCCGCGCTCTCCCATCTGAGCTACATCCCCACAAGAAGCTGTTTTCATATCAAATTGATAAAAATCGGTCAATCGAAAATTGAGCCCGATGGAAGTTAACCCCTCTGCAGATACACGCACGGGATCCATCAGAAGCGCCGCTGTGGCATTCCTGATCGTGGCTTGACCTTGCGATAATCGCCCGCACAGCCTTATAACGCGGATTGACCGTTATTCTGGAGAAAATCAATGCCGTTTAAAATTGAGTTGAATGATGCGTACAAAGCATTTACCTTTGATCAGGATAAAATTTTACCACCGGAAGATACCGTCAAGCGTTTTAAGGAAAAACTGAAAAAAGTAAACCTTGATATACTCAAAGGGACCGTGCGAATCGACAACAAACGATTGGATATCCCTGTGTACTTCAGTCTGTGCGGCAAAGACGCCTACCACATTATTGGGACAAAAAAGCAGATGGGCAAAGGCGGCACACCCAGCCAAGCCGAAGCCAGTGCCGTCATGGAACTGGCCGAACGGTTCAGCTTTTTTAGCTTTATAAAAAACCCGGACAACTTTTTTACTGAGCGGTTTTGTAATTTAAAAGACAAAGTCCTTCCCTTTGACATGATAGCCAGGTCCGTTCACGATGAATCGTCTGACTTGCCTGCTACCCGAAAAATCTTTGAAAATTTACCCCTCAAGTGGACCTGGGCCTATAATCTAACCCGTCAAGAAGAAACCCTAATTCCTTTCGACTGGTTTTTTGCGATAAATGAATTCAATGGTCCTTCTGCAGGCAATTGCGTTGAAGAAGCAATCAGCCAGGGAATTTGTGAAATCATTGAACGGCACACCTCATCTATTGTCAGTCAAAATCAATTTAAAGTTCCGGCAATTCGTGTCGATTCGGCCACCGACGCGCTGGTGGTTGAAATGATTGGCAAATACCGCAAGGTGGGAGTTAAGCTGTTTGTTTCCGATTTCACCCTCAATACGGGGATTCCGACTGTCGGCGTCTTGGCCTACGATCCAAACACATTTCCGGAACTCAGTGAAATTGTCTGGACCGCGGGTACAACACCAAATCCGCAGAAGGCTCTCAGCCGCGCTCTAACTGAAGTTGCTCAGCTGGCAGGCGATTTTGACACAGCTTCAAACTATGTGGCCAGCGGATTGCCAAAATTTAAGAATCTCGCCGATGCGGATTATATCATGAACCCCGGAAAAGAAATCGATATCGAAGCATTGCCTGACCTGTCGCATGAGAATATAAAAATCGAAGTGCAAAATTGCCTGGCCGCCCTGGCAAATATTGGAATGGAAGTATTGATGATCGACACGACACATGCGGATCTTGAAATCCCGGCATTTTACACCATTATCCCGGGAGCGCACTTTAGAGAACGGGCCCTGGGTACCAGTGTCGGTATGTTTTCAGCCAAACACATTGCGGCTAACCGAAGCCCTCTTGAAGCCATCGCTGAACTTCAAATGATCGATCAAGATATTCCGGGGAAATACTATGTCAAGTTTTACCTTGGATCCTGTCACATCGCTTTAGATGACCCCAAGTCAGCGCTCAAATATTTTGAGGCAGCGCTGAATTTAGATCCCCATGAGCAAGACGTTCCCAGCATTTATTCGTATATGGGAGTAGCCTTAAAAGATATGGGAGAATATCGCAAAGCTTTGGAGGTGCTCCAGAAGGGCCAAAAACTGGATCGGGAAAGAACCGACATCTACAATCTTATGGGATTCTGCAATTTCAAGCTTAAAGAGCATGATGCTGCGATCGAAAATTTTAAAAAAGTTATTGACCTCGACCCCTCCTCCGCAATCGATTATGCCAATATCGCCTCAAATTATCGTGATATGGGTCTTCGGACAAAAGCGATCCGATATTACGAAATGGCACTAACCCTTGATTCTTCAATTGAATTTGCAAAAGAAAATTTGAAAAAGCTTAAACGTCAGCAAAGCTAATTTAATGCGTTTTTTCGATTCGTCGACGCAAATGACCGATACTCTCTTTTACCTCCGCAGTCCAGTGGTTCATTTCCTTTAAAATTTTCGCGGTGCTTTGTTTGTCCGATTTCGTATTGTCCAAGCGGGTGGCAACAGCAGCAATATCGGTAAAAAACACCTGAAAGCGATCAAACATCAAGTGGGTAAGATGATCAGTGGCGCTTTCGACCAGCTTAAACAAAAAGGCAAATTTTAAGTTCTCTCGATAGTCCTTGAGTTGCTCGACGACTGATTTTAAGGTTTCGCGTTTCATCTGCCGGATGCCCCCGCTGATGGCGCGACGGACCACTTCTTCCTGGTGGTTGGCTGGTTTTTTTAATAATTTTTTTAAATTCCGCTGGAGGCTGTATACGCCCAGACGCAGAATAGCAGTGGTTTTAATCCTCGCAGAATAATGCATGGTGGTAACGAGTTTGGGCGGATTCAGTCCTGCCGGTCGATGCCTAACGTCAATTTCAGAAAATTCAATTGATGGCTGCCCCTCCATTTTTAGGGACACACCGAGTTTTTTCATTAGACCAATATAATCATCAAAAGCATCGGTAAGCATCGCGCTGTAAGGTTGGATGATCGAACTCAAATACTTTCCAATTTTTTTTTCCTGCACTTTGACAAATTGGATCACTTCGGGGTTGATGTCTTCGGTAATAAATTTATCCAAAGCGAGCTTGAAATCCTGGTAACTCAGGTACATGGTTTTGGAAACACCGGCCAAATCGGATTTGCCTTTCACTGGTTTTGTTGTTCCCTGAAAATTTTTAACAAACTCAAGAATCTTTTTTATGATGTCACCGGAATGAGCATCAAAAAAGCGGTTTACCTCGAGATTGAGTTTCTCTTTGATGTTGGTGACGGCACCAATCATGGTGGTCTTTAGCACGGTTTTCATCTGATCGACCCGCTCTTGGTGGTTCTTAAGCTTATTGATCAATTCCTGGGTGCTTTGAGTTCCGCGAGCGAGGATATCCTGATTGATTCCGATCCAGTTTTCCATTCCGGATAAAATAACACCGAGGCGCTCAAGATGATTTTTCAATAATATAGAATCCCGCCTGCTGCTAAGTCTCAGGTTAAAAGCTGATAGAAATCGTTGTGTCTCTCTTGCTGAGAAATCTGTCATTTCCCGATCGGCTTTCCATTGCTGCATTCTCAATCGATCTTTTTCCAAAATGTTTAACTCTGATGAGGCAAACAGATTGAATAAGGCCGAAAAAGCATACACTTCCGGTTCCGGCTTAATCAGCGCCAACTCCTCCTGCACTCTGCCAATCAGTTTTTGAAGTTCTTCGATGGATTCATGTTCGCTGAAATCGCAATTGATGACAAACAGGATGTTATCCAGAATACCCATTTTCTTGATCATGGATAAAAACCGGATATCCGCCTGGCGCAATCCCGTCCGGCTGCTGATGACATACACGATTAAATGCGTCAGAAGCAAATAATCCTGGATCATTGCCAGATGCATCGGGTTTGAGGAATCGCTTCCCTGACAATCGGCAATCTCAATATTCCCGTCAAGTCCTTCTACGGGGATCTCCAGTTGGACGTCTTTCAGATAAACAGCCAAATCCTCATTGCCAACAAATTCTTTATGCGCCGCAAAAGTATTTTCTTCATACTCACGGATCGTATCATTGGAGGAAATAATGCCAGCAATACGCTCATGCCCTTTGATATATGAGGTTAGAAGCACATTGCTCAAATTACGCGTATCTTGGGAAATCAATTGTTCGGAACCCAGCGATTTCAGAGCCTGTTGAATCTGAAAACGAACCTCTTTGTCTCGGATGTCGAACGGTGCATGATTATTGTGCCAATCCAGCGAGGGGAACAGGATCAACGCCTGTTCTATTTCAGCATTCACTTCATCCCAGGACTTGAAAAAAAGACGCGCGCTTAAATGTCTCCCGGACCGCACGCGGGTGACAATGGATGTGACAACGCCGGCACCTCTCTTCAAATAATCGCCTTTCAGCATTGAATTTAAAAAAGTGCTTTTGCCGGATTTAATCGGTCCTACCACTGCCACACGAATAATATCTTCTGCCATCTGGACCGGTAAACCCTGACAGGTTTTTTCCCATTCGTCAAAACTGGTTTCTTCTGCCATACCGGGCATGGATTGACCTTTGGAGATCAAAGTCAGAATGTCTTGATTCACTTTCAATATTTCTTCTTTAAGATAATTGTAGGTATCCATGATCGATCCTTAGATTACATCCTTAATAACCTTATCCGACGCAGTTCACCCGTTTCAGCGGTTTCGATTTCAAAACGATCATCGCTGGCCGTCAATCAAGCTGGATGTTTTCAAACAACCCCTGACGATGGCGTTCGATTGTGGCTTTCATGATAAAAAGATAGTTCGGCCGCACTTCACCCTTCCAGCGGGGGTAACCGCCCCGCCAGACATATTTGATAAGTTCCTCAAAGGTGTTGCGGCTGAATCTATACTCCCCGATTGCAATTTCCTGTGCCTTTTTACCGACTTTAACTGGAATATGAATCTGGCGTGCATAATCGGATATCATATCGCACACAACGGCCTGGCTCTTATGACCATCGGGTTGTTGCTTGAAACTTTCAGTGTTTTCAGGGAAAGGAAATTTGCGGTACAATTCACCGATAAAGCCAGTGTAGCGAATTCCGTAAATCGCACCCATCAAATCGCCAATTTGCGCCTGCTCTTCTATGAGATAAACCGGCCACTTCGATTCAAATCGTTTTTTATTGAAATTTTCTGCCAGATCACCGACATACCGACAAAAATCAGTTGCAAACAGAAAATACTTTTCAAGCATAAGCATATCCGAGTCGATGTTAAAAAAACCGAAAGCGATGGTTCCGTGGCTCAGCGATTCAAATACTAAAGGCATGAACTTCTCAAATTATCAAAAATTAGGGACTGGCTCCGTCGGGAATCCAGAAATTTTTTGCCGAAAAATCTGAATGCCCGCCGACGCGGGCATGATGTGAAAAAGTCCCCAGCACCTTAAATATTGACCCTATGCCCTTTGCCCCATGCGCTGAGCTTTTTCCAAAAAGAACCGCCATCTGCAAAACATATCTTCTGGATGAGGATCGGGCGGTGCAAACAGGCATTCGACCTGAATGTTTTTATCAATTTGTCGCGCAAAACTTGCAAATTCTTCCCGGTGCATGGCTTTGCACGCATACTCCTTCAGTCCGCGTTTTATTCTGGCAGTCTGGGTCGGACAGGAAGGCACCTGGATGAAAACTTCATCGGGCATTTCGGAAATCTCATATCCCACAATGATGCACCAGGGAAAATATTTTAATGCTTTGACAAAACCGGAAAGCCCGTTCTCGCCAATATTAAATCGCTGGTGCAAATCCTTGGCCGCCAGGGCTGCCACCCGGCCCCAAACTTTTTCATTGAGGCGGTCTGCCGTTGTCTCACCATATTGTTCACGAATATTAATATACCAAAACGCATCAATGACCCGGTAATGCCATAGGAGAAATTCAATATAGCTGCGAAGATCAGAATTTTCCATGTTTTCAAAAATT
>Ga0209536_100009407_pt1 | contig 14536 bp, 10 predicted proteins | sample DeeMarSeWOR28_12_FD_187461 | JGI IMG/M metagenome (GOLD analysis project Ga0209536, IMG submission 187461) | Marine sediment microbial communities from White Oak River estuary, North Carolina - WOR-2-8_12 (SPAdes) (version 2) | ecosystem: Environmental > Aquatic > Marine > Intertidal zone >...
GACTCCCTTTGCCGGTTCTATCAAGATAGTTGCAAAGGACCGGGTGGAGCCTCTCAATATCAGCATGGGCAAACTGACCGAGGTCCTGAGCCAATGGGGTGTCGGCTCAAGGGATATTCTGAAGGATTAATTGCAAGCGTACAATCTTTTAAGTTTTGTCATTCCAAGAAGTACGCTTACTATCAATTCCACCATACTTTTTTGTCATTTCGAACAAATGTGAGAAATCTTAAAATTGAGACAATTCCAAAAAGATCTCTCCAGCCTTTCGACTGTTCGAGATAACAGGTTGATTGGATTTATTTTATGACAGACAAAGCATATTACGTTTATTTACTTACTAACTGGAATAACAAAGTAGTTTACGTGGGTATGACCAATGATCTTCAACGTCGAATTTTTGAGCATAAAGAAAAGCAAGTGAAAGGTTTCACCGAAAAATATAACGTACATAAATTAGTATACTTTGAACAAACTCCCGAAGTTGAGGTGGCGCTAAACAGAGAAAAAGAAATCAAAAAATGGCGGAGAGAAAAAAAGAATAAACTGGTAGAAAATGCTAATCCCCTATGGCGTGATCTCAGTGACGATTTTTCATGAAATTCTATACTTACTAAACTTAGCCATTTGGGACCAGACCTGCCATTTCCAATGAATGTGAAAAATCTTTAAGATCTCTCCAGCCTTTCGGCTGTTCGAGATGACAAGTTTTGTGAGATTGGCGATGTTCGAGATGACAAATTGTGAAGTTGACTATGTTCGAGATGACAGATTGTGAGATTAGCTGCCGTTCGAGATGTCATGAAAGATTTAAGTAAAAATAAAATATATAGATCACCCAATATTGAATTTTGATTACCATGTTGTCATTTTTCAAAGAAAAATGACAACTATCCTCCGTTAATGTTGGCATACTTCTTTAATTAATATTTCGAATAAAATAATTGGAACCACCTATGAATAACTCAAAATCTGACAAAACAGACGCCAAAGCCAGGGCCCGCTTCCGCCTTGGAACGACGATCTTCATCATCGGCTTTTTAAGTCCACTACTCATCCCTGTAGTCACCGCAACCGATCTGCCCCTGAAATGGAAGGCGACCATATCCGGTGCCCTGGCCCTTGGCATCCCGGAGCTGTTCAGCATCATTGCCATTGCCATCATGGGCAAGCCGGGCTTTCTCCACCTCAAAGAGATAATCGGCAGACTTATCAGGAAGTACGGCCTTCCTGAAAGGGTCAGCCGCAGCCGCTACCGTATCGGCCTGGTGATGTTCATTATCCCGCTGCTCATGGCCTGGCTCCTGCCCTACTTCGGCCACCTGATCCCCGTCTACCGGGAAAACTTGCTCCCGTTCAGCGTGGCCGGCGACCTGCTCTTTATTTCCAGCGTCTTTGTCCTGGGCGGAGAGTTCTGGGACAAACTGCAGGCATTGTTTGTTTATAACGCTAAAGCAATGTTGCAAAGTAAATGACGTTTGTGAGAAAGCAGGTGCTGGAATACTGAATGGTTGAGTAAAGGGTGTCATTCAGAACAAAGTGAGAAATCTTTAAGATCTCTCTGGCCTGCGGCCGTTCGAGATGACATGTTTATAAAATTGACGACCATTCGAGGTGACAGAGATAACAGGGTTCAGTCATAAAACATTTTAAATACATCAACCTTAATGACAGATAACAAGTCTTTGCAAAACAAAAAAAGACTCTGGCCCTGGATTATGGGCATTATTGTTCTTCTTATTGGCGTTTGGCAGTTAGTTTCTGACAACTTCCGGGAAGAAGAAAAAGAATTGCGCACCCAGATCCGCAAAACCGTCAAGGAAATGTTCCCGGAAAAGGCGGCTGAACTCTCCCAGTCATTCGGCCTTTTTTTGTTTAATGAGCACCTGGAGTTATCACGTGAGGAAATCCTGGCCAGGAATACCGTTATCCTGATCCACGGCTTGGACGATCCCGGCAAGGTCTGGATGAACCTGGCCCCGGCTCTGGCAAAAGAGGATTATAATGTCTTGCTCATGGAGTATCCCAATGACCAGCCTGTGGTTGAATCATCACAACTCTTCTTCAAGGAACTGAAGGAACTGAAGGAATTCGGCATCGACCGTATTGCCATAGTGGCCCACTCCATGGGCGGCCTGGTTACCAGGGAAATGCTTACCAGCCCGCAATTTCAATATATTAAATCTATTGATGAAAAACTGGTGCCGGAAATAAAAAATTTCGTCATGGTCGGCACCCCGAACCATGGTTCGGAGATGGCCCGTTTCCGCTGGTTTGGCGAAATTCGAGACCAGCTGGCACGTTTGTCAAATGGCAATACAAGCTGGCAGGCGGCTTTCCTTGACGGTGCCGGGGAAGCCAAGATAGACCTGCTGCCGGGCAGCCGGTTTTTGACCGAACTGAACGCTCGCCCTCATCCTGAGATAGATACGCTCATTATTGCAGGCATTTCAAGCCCCTGGCAGGAAGAAGATATCAAGGGCTTGGTTGACGATGTTAGCAAAGAGGTTTCTGAGGATCAAAAAAAACTGGTCAATGAAATTGGTGCTTACCTAATCTCCATGACCCACGGGCTGGGCGACGGTTTGGTTACCGTTGAATCCACCAGGCTGGAGGGCGTTCCCCATATGACTGTTGAAGGCACGCACCTGTCAATAATCAGAAATATCACCACAGGCAGTGAACGTATTCCTCCGGCTGTACCGATCATTATTGAGTATTTAGGAAGGTAGGAGTCAAGGATTCGAGGGGCCAAGGTTTCAAGGGGTCGAGGGGTCAAGGGAAAAAACATTTAAAATACCGAGCAAACTTATCTAGGTTTGTTTCTTATCTTTTCCCTCGAAACCTGGAAACCTCGGACCCTGGAAACCTTCTGAATTTCAATTCCATTGAAATTCAAAACGCCATCCCCAGACTGAAATGATACACCCAGGAATCCTCATTCCAGATCTCCTCGGGGTCGGGGTTGTAGGCAATGTCGAAACGGATCGGGCCTACAGGCAGGAGATACTGAAGCCCGACGCCGATGCCGAACTTGAACTCACTGAAAAAATCGTTGAGTGTGTCGTCCAGCAGTTCGGAGCGGGTGGTATAGGGAGCAAAGTCATTTTCCAGCAAAGAACGGTTTGGTGAGACATTGCCGGCGTCAGCATAAAGGGTAACGGCAAAATCCTTATAAAAACGCTTGCGCAGTTCAATCGAAAAAACATTGTAGCCCAGGCCGCCGATGGGCTCGTTGTTTTCGTCTTTCGGGCCCAGCTGCGAATGTTCATAGCTGCGCACCGTCGAATCACCGCCGTTGAAGAACCTTTCGCTGATCGGAATTGAATCCTGATCCCGAATCGGGATGATGAGGCCGGTCGTGGCCCGCAGCCCTATGATATATTCCTGCGGCAGCTCAATAAAATACCGGCAGCCCAGGGTAATTCGGCCAAACTCAAGGTCACTGCCAAAGGCCGGCAGGGACAGGTCAAAGCTGCTTGCCAGCCGTAATCCTTCCGCGGGGTAAAAAATATCGTCGCGTGTATCCCATACAGCCTGGATGCCTATGGTGCCTTTAATGTAGTCATCCTCGCCCTGCGGCAGTGGGGAGTCGTCAGCCAGTGAGAAAAGTTGGGTTATCTTGTACTGGTACCCGGTGGTCAGGGTAAGGCTGTCGCTTAACTTTTTGGAAAACAGGACCGAAAGTCCTATTTCTTCGGAGGTGTAAGAAGGTTCCTCCCGGTTTTGATAAAAAACGGGAACATTCATGGCAATATCCGTCTGCAGCAGCCACGGGTCAGTGTAGCTGACGGTGACGGTCTCGCTCTTAGTGGAGACCAGGCCGTCAATTCTGCCGTATCGCCCTGTGCCGAACAGGTTCTTTTCAAAAATGCCGGCCCGCAGTCGCAACTCCTCATAGGATCCCCAGCCCGGCTCAACAAAATATTCCCGGGTCGGAAGTTCCTCTACTGCAACTTCAAGGTTGCGGCTGTCATCCTCGCCCGTCTCCGAAAGCTCAATGGTTATCCTGGAAAACAGACCGGTATCGTAAAGCTTCCTGAAGCTTTCCCGCCTTTTGGCCTTGGTGTAGATATCACCGGGTTCTAACTGCAGCCTGTGCCTGATGAATGATTCGCGTGTACTGGCATTGCCGGTAACCAGGACCTCGGCAATAGTTAGCTTTTTGCCGCTTGCTATCTGCGCCTTTAAATTTATCCGGCCCGGTTCATCCATCTTCTCCGCCTCGATTTCAAACTCTGCATGGGCAAATCCGATGGCATCATAGACCTCGTCAAGACTTGTGCGCAACATCAGTTTGCGCCTGATGAAAAAAGTCCGGCCGGTAAAATCCTGCCTAATTTTTTCAAGTTCCTGCTGCAGTTCCGGCAGCAGGTCACCGCTGAAAACCACCTCATTGATGGTATATTTGGGTCCCTCATTGATATTAATTGAAACTGATGCAAAGGACCTGGTTTCGTCAAAAACTAAAACCGGCTTTTCAACCACCGCATCCATAAATCCCTCTCCCCGGTAATACTCACGTAACTTGTTGACACCATCCTTTATTTTCGATTCGACAAAAACCATCTGCTGCTTCCTGCCCCAACCGTTTGCTTTCATGGGGAAAAAGCCGCGCAAAGTATCGGCGCCGACAGCCTTGTTCCCTGAAAAATTGATCTGTTCAATAAATACCCGGGGTCCTTCCTCAATAGTAAAAAAAACACGGATCGAACCATCCTGCTGCTCAAGCACATAGTCAACAGAGGCAAAGGCAAAACCCTGCTCGATGTATGCCATCCGCATCTGGAAGGCGGCATCATCAATATCAGCCTTGCGGTACCCCCTCTCCTCGAACATCCGCAGTTCAACAGCAGCAATGCGGAGCAGATCATTTTCCGTAAAATGGCTGTTGCCTGTTATGATTACCTGGTATGGCTTTGCTTTTTTACCCGGTTCAGGTGTGGAAAGCTTCTCCTGGGCATCCTGCTGACCATCACCCAGGGCGGAATGTGAAACATTGACAAACGAATACACCCCGGTCAGCAGTATGCCGATAAATAAAACTACTATGCTGGTCCGTACTGATCTATTCAAAACGAAACACCACTCTCAGGCCATAGTTATAGGTATCATACTTGTCCTTTTCGCCCGCCAGGTATAATATCCTGCCGGTTCCCGTGGTATATTCCGACAGGCGGAAGGTTGACTCAATGGTCTGTTCACCGCTCTTGGTGACATCCCGGCCGAAATCCAGTTCAAACCGGTCAAGAATGCTTTCATCTGTGGCACCCGATTCATCCTCCAGCCACTTATTGAGAAAATCCCGGCCCAGGTAGACCATGACATTGGTTGCACCCCTGCTCTGCGCTCCTCCGGCAACATCCTTCCTGGGCGGCTGGCCGGTCAGCAGGAGCAGCAGCAGATCCTCATTTGGCAGTGCCGGGTTGGAACTCAGGGTGATAACCGGATCATCAAGGGGACCATGGGTAACCAGGTTGATGTCATAGCCCAGTAACCTTGACTGGGCCACCAGGTCAAGCTGCGGCCGGTCAGGCTCCCCTTCCAGGAAGCGCAGCAGCCCTGACTGGACCTGCAGGCGGCCGGAGGGCAGGATGACACGTGAAGGGTCAATGTATACCGCACCGACCAGGAACGGCAGTTCTCCTGTGCCCCTTAATGACAGTTCGGGGCGCAGGGCTCCCCTGATTAGGTTGTTGCGGATCCTGAACGGCTCTATTGTGGTAATCTTTATATCAAGCCCGGCATCTTTCAGGGGCGGGTCCCTGAAGGAAAAAAGCAGGCCGACACCTTCGGAAACCGGTGCAGCCGATGAACCGATCATGCCGATAAAGTCTATATTCCGGGTATAGTATCCACCGGTCAACCCTGTGGTACCCCTGATCATGAGACGCTCCAGCGGCCCTGAAACATCGAGCTGCACATCCCCGCGTATCCGCATGTCGTTGTTGCGGAACAGCAGGACATTCCTGCCGTCAACATGCAGGCTGACATCCACTGCTTCGTCCTTTCTGCTGATCCTGCCATTGAGGTTGACCGGCGATCCGCCTACCTCGGACTGCATTTTATGGATAGTTATTGAATCCTCATCAAATTCACCCTGCAGATTTATTGCTGAAAGCATCGGGAAGTTGAAGGTATGACTCATCTCCCCGTCTTTAAGGGAAAACCCTCCTTTTATAACAGGATTGTTTATGGGACCGGACACATTTACTTCGCCCTGCATATCGCCTTCTAAGCGGCGCAGCCAGGAAAGGTGCTGCCGGAGAAAATTGAGATCCTTGAACTCCACCGTGACATCGGCCCCAATCATGCCCTTCAGCTCAGCTTTACGCTTCTGCAGAAGTTCCCTGACTGAAATTCCGTGCCGCCATGAACCGGTTGCCCTGGCTGAATACTGTGCTGATTCAAGGGTGGCTGCCTGCAGAACTATAGCCCCGCCCAGGGCTGCCATATCAAATGAGATATTCGCCGGTGAATCCATGTACGTTCTTATTCTGCTGGGCGGTTCAAGCTTGTCGGCCTGTAAATGGATATGTCCTTCAGGTTCATTCCAGGTTCCGCTCACATCCATGTCTATGGCAACGCTTCCCCTGCCGATACCCCACGGCTCAAGAAATACGGCGACATCCTCCAGGGCCGGGAAGTCGATATGCCCCTTCAGGGATAGTTCACTGCCAAGAAAAGGCTTTTCCGCCATGGGATCATAGGGCAGGAACCCCTTCACGGTAAGCTGGTTGCGTTCAAGTGATGTCCAGGTAAATTCGGATATCTCAACGCCTTTGGGAGAATATTGCAATGCAAAGCTGCCGCTGAGCGGGAAGGGAACGCCGGTCGCACCCGCCTCGCGTATGGTGCCAGAAACCTGGAGTTGCGTTTCCTCATATAGCCCCTGCAGGACAGCCTCAATATCCGCACCCCGAAAGAAGTATTGTTTGTCAATATAATTCCCCAGCCAGCCGTCACTGTCCAGGTCGCGGGTCATAGCCTCCAGCGCAATTTCCTTACCGGGTGACCTGCTGATCTCTGTGAGAATTTCACCCGTGCCATCGAGCTGGAATGCTGCGCTCATTGCTAGTGTCTCACCCTGCCAGGCACCGGTCATTGGTGAAAGAAGAGATAGCATGCCGGTCCCGTTTTCCTGAACCATTTCGGTGATCTCGAATTCGATTGACTGTACCTTCCCCAGTTTTTCCTGCCTGAGCTTGACATCTCCCTGCAGCGAGAGTCTGCCCAGTTGAATTTCATGAAAAGTCAGGTATTCGCCAATAAGATTGATCTTGGCTTCCGGCTCCCTGATCATACCTCCAATACTTATGTCGAGTGAAGCCTTGCCATTTAAAGGGATATAACCAAAGTGCCCGAAAAGTCCTTTCAGGTTGCTGCTTTCAATACGTGCAGCAAGATCAATCGGTATTGTCTCAAGTGCTTCCGGGGTTGCCGGTATTGGAATGGTTGCGCGGTCGGCCGTCAGGCTGAAGTCAACGGCTGCAGCCCCGGCTTCATCAAGAAACAGGAGCCCCTTATCCAGATGACCTTGAATAGTCAGGGATTCAGGCCTGACTGCTTCAGGCAGCTCATCTTCCTTGATTCCGGCAAGTTGCAGCAGAGTACCGACATCGGCAATATCGGCTGAAAATTGAGCATCTGTATGCCCGAGGATTGATAATATTTCCCCTTCCTGAAGCAGGGGCATAGGTGCAGAGATGTCCTTGAAAAGAACATGGTTGCCGGGGGTCCTGGCCTCTGCAGCTGAAATAAGAAAGGTTTCATTGTCAAAGCTGCCTGCAGCCGAAGCAGCTTCTATGTCAACCCCGTGCAGCCGCCCATGCAGCACATCAACAACAAAAGATCCATTCAGTTTTTCCAGGGTCTCCAGATCAGCTGTCAGCTTTGTCTCTGATTTAATCTTCCCGGCAACATCCCAGCCTGTGCCGCCCAACCGCTGCTGCAGCTCTTCAATGTCAAAATCCTGTGTAGTAACCTGCACATTTAACAGCTTGTTGTCCAATGAACCGGCAATATTCATCAGACTCCCGGCAAATTCAAGATCAGCCCCAAAACCGATATGTCCATCACTCATCCGGGCCAGATCAACAATACCCGTAAGAGAGATTTCATCCTCTCCCACTTTAAAGGAATCAATGGAGAGCTTTGCAGCTGAGTAGTTAAGCGCTGCTTCAAAAGATGTATTAATTTTTATTTCGCCCTGCCGGCTGAAACGGAAATCTTCTGCAGCCAATTGCAGCTCATGAATAGCAGCGGCCGAAGACTGCAGACGGCCGTTAATTTGACGTATTTCAACATCCCATCCTGGATTAATCAGGATTATACTGCCATTATCCACATCAAGCCTTGGAAGCCCTGCCGGTAGAAGAAATGTTTTTAATTCAGTCTCAGCTTCTTCTTCGGGAATACTGATTGAGAAATCCTGAACAAATTCAGGAGTATTGACCCTGCAGCTGAGTCCCTCTAGAAAAAGTTCATAGCCTTTCTTCAGATCCCACAGGTCATAGGTGCAGGTTATCGATAGGGCCTTGAAATGATACGCCTGGGGCTGACCGTCTCCAGGGCGGACAGATAGACGTGCAACCGTTGTTTCAGAAAAAAGATTGCCGCTGATTCTGCCGAATCCAAGGTCAATATCGGCCTTCCCTGCATAGAATTGTGCGACTCGCTGAACTATAAAATAGCCTACAGTTTCCCTGTTCAGGAATACTGCAAGAATGAATATGGCGATTGGCAGAAAGACGAATCCTGCCCATTTTATCATTTTATTCATATATATTTTTTAAACTCACCAGGGCCGCCAATTTTATACTTGCCCTTAAGCTGCGCCGGCCTGGAAATTTTTCTCCCCAATGATCCATTCCTGGAATTTTGCCTGGAAATATGATACCTAATTATAAATAATTTCAGACATAAAGTTTATTACTATTTATGAATACCAAAAGGTATGGTACGGCTTGATGTCTCAGGATAATATCCGCCGAAAAGAATCCGGCGGCAGATACAGCCTACTGATTTACCTTAACCGTTACTAAATATCGTAAAGGAGAAAGGACACATGCAAACCATTTTGACAACTCTCTTGCTGGTTATGTTTTTAACTGCTCCGTTATCAGCTCAGGAATTGACCGGGACGCTGCAGCAGATACAGAAGTCCGGAAAAATAAAGATAGGGTACCGCCAGTCACTCCCCCCCATGTCTTCCCTGAATAAGGACGGCAAACCGGAGGGCTTTTCCATTGATCTCTGCGGGATGATTGCAGCAGCGGTGGGAGACAGGGTCGGCAGTAAGATAGAGGTTGAATATGTTCCCGTGACTGCTACAGAACGGTTCCAGGCCCTGTCCGACAACAGAATCGACATCCTGTGCGGTGCAACCACAAAGACCCTGTCACGTGGCGAGATTGTGGATTTCACCCAGATCACCTTTGTTACAGGCGCTGCATTCATGACCCTGAAAGACACAAATATCATGAATAATTTCAACGGCAAGAAAATCGGGGTTGTGAAGGACACCACCACCCACGAAGCATTAAAAGACCTGTTTGACGATCCGGATATTAATGCTGAAATTGTCCTGGTGGATACAACAGAAAACGGGCTTGCTTCACTGGAAAAAGGCGATATAGATGCCTTTTCCGCCGATCAGGTCGTGCTTATCGGTCTAGCCTTGAAATCAGGCCAGCCGGCGAATTATTCGATTCTGCCGAACACGATCTCCTATGAACCATTTGCCCTGGCGGTCCGGAGAAATGATGCAGACTTCCGCCTCGTCGCGGATCGCGTGATCTCCCGTCTTTACCGGACAGGGGAGATACGGCGGCTGTACAATAAATGGTTTGGCCTGTTCTCATCCCAAATGCCCCCGGCATTTGAAGCGGTGATAAAAATTAACGCTATACCGGAGTAACTGAATCATTCCCGATTGAGAGAAGTTTCATACATGATTTTATTACTGAATTCTGCTTGAAAAAGCAGGATGGGGAGGAACAGATACTCCGGCACAGAAAAATTTCCTAAATAACAAACTAGTCCTGGCAATGTATTATAGAGTGATAGGCCAGTGTGATTTTATCGTTATCTTTGAAAGGCCTCTGTTATAGAGCATTTGTAATATTCCTGATATCTCCATGCACATGCACAGGAAATTGCCAAGAGTCATAATTTTTTCCATCCTGCTTATCCATATCTGGGGATCTGCAACACTTTCGGCTGGTGAGAAGCCTGCTGTTGAAGAACCCGTTGAAGACGAGGTGAATGAACTGGGTGAAGGCCGCAAATGGATCCCCTCCCTATCCTTTCCCCCTTCCGATCCTGACAGCGTTGAAGGAGAGCTCTACTTTTGGAACAGGGATGTTTCTCTGGATTTTGCCAACACCAACCTGCATCTCTCCTGGAAGCGGGGCCTTGAATTTACTGTCAAAGATTCTGAATTCTACCTGCGGGTCGGCGGCAGGATCTTTGTCGATATTGCCAAGTATTTTGAAGACAGGAATGACCTGGGTGATGACGGGATCGGCCTGAGAAACTTCATGATCGAGATGAACGGCCGCTTCAATAAAAACTGGCTTTTCCGATTGAGCTGGGGAGGTTTCACCAATGGCGGCCGGTTTGACGGCAGCGGCGCTTATCTTGACGATGCTTACGTATCATACATCGGTTTTGATAAGATCGCCCTGGTGTTAGGGCAGCATGGTGAACCTTTCAGCCTGGAGGATATGAGTTCTTCGCTATCCACCACATTCATGGAACGGGCCTTGCCCAACGCCCTTGTCACCGGCTCAAATGTCGGGGCCAGCTTCAATACCTACCGGGGATGGTGGGGGCTGAATGCTGGTTTATATGCCGAGGATCTTGAGAGCGGTCGGGACCTCAGTGACCAGGGTTACGGCCTGACCGGACGCATTTACTTCAATCCGGCATTCAGTAAAGGTAAACTGTTCCACCTGGGATCATCCCTGTCTGCCCGGGATATCAGTGACACGGACGGCTTCTTTTTCCGCAGGCGGCCGGAGTCGGGACTGACCGATGTGCGCTACGTGGATACGGGTGATGTAAAAAACACGGAAAATGTCTTGCGCTACAACATTGAGGCAGCCGTAGCCGCGGGGTCCCTTTCAATTCAGGGTGAGTATATCGGGGCAAAGCTGACCCGTGACAGTGGCTATGAAAATCTTAGTTTTGATGGCTGGTATATCTTTGCCAGCTGGTTTCCAACGGGAGGCTCAAGGAACTATTTCCACCGTGAGGGGGTCTTCGGCTACCCTGAGATCAAGTCAAAAAATGGCGAATTGGAACTGGCGGTCCGTTACAGCATACTGGACCTGACCGACGGACCTGTCAGGGGCGGCACCGAAAAAAACATCACCTTTGGCGTCAACTGGTACCTGTCCCGCCAGATCCGGCTGATGGCCAATTACATCATCGTGGATAACGATATATTTGCCGATGCGGATGATACCCTGGAAGGCAACGACGACCCCCGTATCCTGCAGTTCAGGTTCCAGTATCGGATATAGAAAAAAGTCACTCTGGCTTGGCGTGTTGGAATGTTGGAAAAATAAATAATTTAAATAAAAATTTTTTTGACCCATCACTCCAGTACTCCATCACTACAATCTTTTCATTTTGCCGCTACTATTACCTTATTACCGGCGCATTATTCTATCAGTCTCTTGAGTAGAATATCCTCAACATTTTGACGGGAATCTATAACAGATACGACATAGACATTTTTAGCAGAGATCCTGTAGATTATTCGCCATGGAGAGATTACGATTTCTCGATATAGTATTATGCCATGATCTTTGAGTTCTGGAACTATGCGGCCTCTTTCGGGAAATTGACAAAGGGTTGAAGCCTTGGTTTTTATTTTCTCAAATACCTTCCTGGCATTAATTAAATTGTCTTCAGCAATATATTCGATAATGCCAATCAAATCGTTCACAGCAACATGTGCCCACTGAACTTTGTATGCTGGAATCATCCTTGTTTTTTGGCCAGAAGCTTATCAATGGTTTTGAATACTTTTTCCTGAGGCTTGATTCTTTCCTGCTTAATGTCCTCTTCCCCAAGGGTAATAAGTTTCAGGAGGCCTAGTGCATTCCGCATTTTGTCATAACTGTCAGGGTCCTGCAGAACCGCCCTGGGTTCACCGTTTTGGGTAATTACAACCGGCCTGTGTGTTTCATTGATTTGCTTAAGAATGTCGGCAGCGTGGGATTTCAGGTACGATACCGGCTTGATATCTGTTGATACTTTCATGACATTACCTCCTGTCTGAATAAAGTACTATATTTAGACTGAATGTCAATGAAGCATTCGCTTAAAATGCTAACGGCCGGTCTCAAACCTGCCTGCATTATATTTGTTTGGAGTGATGGAGTAGTGGATTGTTGAAAAAACAAAAACTTATTAAACATATTTTGACCCATCACTCCAACACTCCATCATTCCAGTTTCTTTCTACGGCAGCCTCTTCAGCCAGTCAGCATTCTCAAACCACTCCCAGGTGAGTTCTTCCAGGGCGCCGCTTTCATCAAGGGTGGAATTTCAGTTATTTATTAAGTTGACAATAAAAAAAGATAATAGTTGACAATAAGTTGACAATTATTAAACTATTTTTATGGACATGAAGAAAAAAATAATATCGTTTATAACAAAGAAGAAAGCTTTATCCGGAGCCCAGCTTGCCGAATCGCTTGGTATTTCTAGACAGGCTGTCAACAAACACCTGAAACAGCTCCTTCTTTCGGGGAAATTAAAAAAAGAAGGAGTTACACGGGGGGCGGTTTATAAGATTGCCACTACTGAGAAAAAATCTGAAACAAAATTTAGAAGAACTTACCACTTAGACGGACTGGAAGAGCACAAGGTTTTTCAGCAGATCACCGTTGAAATGAACATTGCAAAACAGCTAAGCCCTAAAGGATTAGAAATAGCCAGATATGCATTTACAGAAATGCTGAACAATGCGATTGACCATTCCAGATCAGATAAATGTCTGGTAAAAGTTGCTGTTGATCAATATAACTTTCATTTTCACATCAGGGATTATGGTATCGGCCTGTTTTTTTCTATCTACGACAAGTTCGACCTGCCGGATGAAAACAGTGCGGTTGGAGAGCTTATTAAAGGCAAGACAACCACGATGAAGGAAAGACACACAGGCGAAGGAATTTTTTTCACATCGAAAGCTGCTGATGAAATGTTTTTCAGGGCTGGCAAAATAAAGCTTCTTTTTGATAATCAGAAAAAAGATATCTTCATCGAGGAAAAGAAAAAAATCCGTGGCACAGAGGTATTTTTCAGCATCAAAAAACGCACACGCAAAAAACTTGAAGATATTTTTTCAATATTCGCACCTGAAGAATTTGATTACAAATTTGAGAAAACCAGGGCCATGGTAAAGCTTTTTCAAAAGGAATACATATCCAGATCAGAAGCTAGGAGACTCTATCACGGCCTGGATAAATTCAAATCCGTAACTCTCGATTTCAAGGGGGTTAAATTATTGGGACAGGGTTTTGCTGACGAACTCTTTCGAGTGTTTATGCAAGATAATCCAGAAGTCAAGTTTGAATTAACAAACCTCAAGCCTACACTCAAGGTAATGATAAATCATGTGGTTGACAATAAAGTGAAAGGCAGGTTGACAATTAATTGACAATAGATGACAGATCAGCAGACGGCAAAAACAAACGTGGTTCAGGTGAAATTCCTGAACCACGTTTGTTAAAAAAATTTTCTATTTAAATACTTGATTCCTTGAGTATTAGAGCTATTAATTGGCAAATTTTCAAAACCCCATCACTCCTGTCTGTCAATCATCAGCAGCTTTGTATGCTGATAATCGTCAGCACGTCTCGTTTGCTGACAATACTCCATCACTCCAGTTTCTCTCCCTACGGCAGCCTCTTCAGCCAGTCAGCATTCTCAAACCACTCCCAGGTGAGTTCTTCCAGGGCGCCGCTGTCTTCCAGTGTTGCCAGATAGTTGTCCACCCAGTTGACAAAAAGAGGATCATTGTCCGGCAGGGCGATGCCGAGAGGTTCATAGGTCAAGGGACTGATCACCGTCAGCAATTCCTCTTTGGGATACCTGAAAATAGTGACAACGCAGATGGTATAGTCGGCAAACATGGCGTCAACCTTGCCCTTGATCACCATGTCTATGGCCTCATCATAGCTGTTGGCGGTCACAAGCTTGACCTTGGGCAGATTCTTCTTGACAAACTGTTCACTGGTGGAGCCGCGCAGGGTAACAATCGACTTCCTGGGGTCATGGATATCCTCGGGCGTCTGGGCCTGGGCCAGGGAGGGCAGCTTGGTAAGTATTGCCTTACCTGACCTGAAATAGGGACCTACAAATGCCACCTTCATATTTCGCTCGGGTGTGATTGTCATGCCTGAGAGGATCATGTCAATTTTGCCCGCTTCAAGGGCCGGCAGCAGTTCATTGAACTGCATGGCTTCCAGCCGCAGTTTGACACCCATTGAATCTGCCATGGCCCGGGCAAGATCGATTT
>Ga0209536_100009408_pt1 | contig 14533 bp, 14 predicted proteins | sample DeeMarSeWOR28_12_FD_187461 | JGI IMG/M metagenome (GOLD analysis project Ga0209536, IMG submission 187461) | Marine sediment microbial communities from White Oak River estuary, North Carolina - WOR-2-8_12 (SPAdes) (version 2) | ecosystem: Environmental > Aquatic > Marine > Intertidal zone >...
GGCACCCATCTAAGATTCATCGTGTTGCTTCGCAACGCCTGGTGGGTTACGCAAAAAGCGCTAACCCACCCTACATTTCGACTTATGTAAGTGCCATTCCAGTATGGCCCTAAAGATTCTGCGCAAATTGGAGGCGGATTACTGGATTATCACTGGCGACTTGATGCTGTTCGTGGAAGGTCTCAAGCCCGATCTTTCTGAGCTGTTCCTGACCAGCGGCATCTGGCGTGAGTACGGACAAAAGTGCCTTAAACCTGAACAGATCGATAAAGTGGATATCATCGACCATCTGCACCACGAATACCATTATGGCAACGATGACCATGGCTGCGACGGACTGAAACCCATGAAGCGAACGGCGCATTCGCGGTCAAATTGCGTGTCCTGATCTTGAGTAATCCGGGATAAGGTCAGCGGATACGACGATGCGGTACCGTTACCGCGAGCGAGCAGATAGTCGCTGTCACTGGCTTCACAGCCTTGCTTCCCGCCCCTACTCCACTTACCCTCCAGGTACTCGGCAGACAGAAGCGCCCCTGGCATAGCGAGGTGCAGCATGCTCAGTTTATTCCAGTCAATTTTCGGATCACCTACGCGGACAAGCAGCCAGGTTGACGACGCACTCATCGAGCGGGCCACCGAGCACGTCGTCGATGGAACCGATGCGCGGCTGCGCGCAGTAACCGGTTACCGCAAGAAGTTGCGCCCTGCCGTCGAGCGCACGGTGGAGTACGTCATCGAGTTAGGGGATGGTCTCCCGCCGCCGGTCGAGTTCAGCAAGCGACAGTACGTCATCGACCCGCGGCTGCGGGCCTTCTTTGCCTCGCCCGACCGGCTGCAGGAAGTCGTCGGCAGCAGCCCGGCCATCGGAGACTACACCTCCCGAGGCCGGCGCCCGGTGACAGACAGGATCTCTGCCGGACTTGGCACCGAGCGCGAGGAACGCAAGGTGCTCGGGATGGACTTCGCGGGAGAGACCTTACGACGTGATGTCGAACAGGTGGTGGTCAACTTCTGCAACCATCGATTCGTTGCAGTTACCGACGACGAGACCGCGACCCGCCGGGAGCTGAAAAAGCGCGCCTTCGATAATCTCATCGCAACCGCCTTGCGGCGTATCGTCGCCGAGCGACGGGCGCCGCGCCAAGGTGGTTCTGGTGTGCATCCCCTGGGGCGAGTTCCCGGAACGATCGAGCGACTTCTTCAAGGAGGCAAGTCGGAATTTGGGCTGAGCATCTCAGGCTCCACGTTCGCTTGGTATCGAACAACATCGTAGACTCACTTTGAGGTCCGCTGAATGAATCAGAGAACCCCTCGCAGCAGATGGCCTTCTGTTCGCCTCGTCGTTCTATTTGTGCTCTGTATACAGATACCTGACGTCTTTTCAGAGACCTTAAGGTTCAATTGGCCAAGGCCTGGCCGGGCAACCGTGGTCGAGACAACGGAAGCTTCCGGAATCTCACTCGCATCTCGCTACGATATTGCCGTACAGGCCCGTTCCGGGAAAGACGGCTATGTCCTGCATGTCGAGAACCTGCAGCGGCGCGTGGCCGGAAGCGACCCGACCGGGCGCGACAACGATGCGCTAGCGGAACCCCGCTTTGCTCAGGCCTTTTCCACTTGGCCCTCGTATCTTATCTCTGAGACGGGACAGATCGAGGGATTTATGGGTCTGGAAACATTTTCAGACAAAGTAGCGGGGATGACCGAAGGCAGTGAGGTCTCGCGACCCGCGAAGGATTTCGCCAAATCTGCACACTTTCCGCAGGCCGTGCGGGATCAACTGGCAACCTTCTGGCAGGGGTTGATCGGATGCCTACATGGCCTATCGCTTGAGGCCGGAGACACGCTTACCCGGCAGGACACGTTCTCCTGGTATGGCAGCTCTGTTCCGGTTGAGATTGCGATCACTCACCAGGGTCCTGCGTCAGACGTCGCTGGCGCCGTTCGGCTTGAGACCTCCATTGCCTTCGATGAGGCTGTGCTCAAAGAGATGATGTCTGAAATCGTGGCAGAACTGCGCGCAACGGAGAACACGGGCGCCCTGCAGATTGAAAGGGTACAGCGGAAAATGACATTTGACTCCGTCATGTCACCCGGTTCACTGATCCCGCATCATGCACATGTGGTCGATCAAATCCTGATCACCACCGATCAGACTGAAACACTGAGGCTATATCAAGCGCAAGCGCTCGAGTTTGACTGGGACCACGACTCCAAGCTCCATGAACGTTGAAGTACCCCTATCTGCTTTGCAGAACGATAAGACTGCGGGCGTGCAAAGAATGCTTGCGTGCGTAAACGGGCAGTTGAGCGTTCAGCAGCACGACGTCGCGACGCACGGCCGTAGCGTATAGGCTCTCGGCCAGGAACCAGCGGAGCCGGATTTCTTTGCGGGAGTAAGGCAAACAAGGCATTACGGCATCAGCGGTCATCGTAAAAGCCGGATTCATGGGTTTTCAAAACAGGAGACAGCTAAGAGGGGATCTTACATGAACGATGCAACAAACAGCGCCGCTGGTGGGCTTCTGTTTTCTACATTGCTGGGCCTGGCCACAGGCAACAGCATGGCAGCTGGCTTTTATATTACAGAGATTGGTACGCCCGGCAGCCTGGGCACGGCAGGCGCGGCAAACCCGACGAATACATTCCACGCGGATTCCTCGTGGACCAATCCCGCCGGTATGACCGGAATTGAAAAGGATGTAATGGTCGCGGGGCTGCAATTCGTTGTTCCCAAGGTCGAGTTTGATCCTTCCGTTGCCGAGGCGGGTGGCAAGGATGGAGGTAACGCGGGCAATTCAATAGCCATACCCAGCGTGTTTTATGTGAAGAAACTTTCTGATCGTGGCCGGTTCGGTTTCTCGGTCATTGCCCCACAAGGGGGCGGTGTGAACTATGGAGACGACTTTGTCGGCCGCTACTCGGCTTCCAAGGCGCAACTTAGCGTTATCGGTATTTCTCCTTCTCTCGCCTACCAGGTCTCTGACCGATTATCTGTTGGCGGTGGCGTCAGTGCGCTGTATACGAGCTACAACCTGAATATCGCCATCAATTCGAGTGCGATCATACCGGGTACAGCGGATGGCAAAGTCAAGATCGAAAATGCGACGGATTGGGGGTTTCAGCCCTTCGTAGGACTGACTTATCAGCTGACAGATCAAGCCTTGCTGGGCATTGTGTACAGGGCGAAGTCGGACATAGACCTGGATGGTGATGTCAATATACGCAACTGGTCGTTACCAACACCAGTGCCCGATCTTACCGGGGTGGATATCAGCTGGGACAACCCTCAGTGGCTCGATGTCGGCCTGCGCTACACATTCGGTGAGGACAATACAATATTCCTGAATGGCGGATGGCAGGACTGGTCCGAATTCAGCGACAACGGCATAGCAGTCAGCGGCGGGGGCGCGAACATTGATGCCGAGATCGACAGGGAGTGGGATGACACCTGGTATGCGCGCATTGGCTTTGCTCACGACTTAAGTGATCAAAGTGCTTTCACATTGGGTGTTTCCTATGACAGCTCGCCCGTCAAAGACAAGCATCGCACGTTTGATCTGCCTGTTGAAGCGTACTACAAGCTATCGGCAGCCTATGCCTGGAAAGGCAAGAACAAACTGAATTATGCTCTGGGTGCGACACTGTTGATTGTTGGCGACGCCGAGATTGACCAGACCAGTCAGGGTGTCCGCGCCGCAGGCAAGTTCGACCAGAATTATATTCTGTTTGCCGGTGGGACGGTGCGGTATGCGTTCTAACACCCGCCACCGCATCTCTCTTAGATTCTTCTGCATCGTTGCGTCTGTGAAGGGGACGCACTTCGATTTGATGGGCTAACAGACGACCTCGGCAGTAGTTGCATTAAGAGGACCAGTTCGTGCCCAGACTAAAGGTCGAAAATACCCGGCAATACGACTTATAGGGAAGGACAGGTTGGCGGGGTGATTTCAGAGGTGATGGCGCGGATCGAAGCACGGCAGTTCCGGCTCAACGACCGGAGCGAGCCATTCGTTACATTTTGCGATCGTCGCCCAACAACTCGCGCGCGGTTCTGGCGATCTCTCCCGCCAACGCGCGCAGCGTTTCGCGCTCGGCCTCGACCAGGCCGCCGTAGCCGTCGCGAGCGATCGCCTCGCTCGTCGAGTATTGATAGCCGAGCTGAACACCGTCGGGTTGCGTCAACGTCCATCGTGCGACGAGTTTGGCTTCTCCGGTCGACGTGCCATGTAGCTCATCGATGCGGATGTCAACGCGTAGAACCCACTCGGGCTGATCGCGGACCACGGGCAAACGCAGCGCCGTCGACAAATCGGCCTCGAGCAGGTACCCCAGGCTGTCAGCCAGGGGCTCGGCCCACTCGTGGTAACGGGCCGCCGCGATCTCGCCCGGTTCTGTCTCCATGACGATGCCTCGTTGCACCAGGTACTCGGCAACGACTATCGGCCCCAACGAAACGACCTGGGCGCCCCCTTGTGACACCGTTCCGGCAGGCACGTCGGGACGAAGCAGGTAGGACTGTCGCTCTGGCTGCGTGCTCGAACAGCCGAGCAGCACAAGCAGGAAACCAACAACCAGGACTCTCATCGACGGGCCTCCGGTCGTGGGTCGGGACCGGATTCGGACGAGAAGATGAGCGAGTTCGGTTGGGTCTCGAGCCGCTGCGCGAGACCTTTCAACGACTGCAGCGTGGCATTCAGCTCCGTGACGGTTCGATTGAGCCGCTCATAAAGAGGCGAGCCGTGCGAAAATGACTCGAGGACGGTTCGCACCTCGACGAGCGTTGCAGCCAGATCCGCCGGTAGTGTCTGTACGCCATCACTCTGCACCACCTTGCGCGTCGCCACGAGGGTTTTTTCGAGCTCACCCAAGGTCCCGTTTGCAGACGCAATCGTCGCTTCCAGCTCCAGGTTGTTGACCTTGTCGAGAATCTGCACCACGCGCTCCTCGATCTGCGAGAACCCACCGGTCACTGTCGGTACTGTCGTGTATCCGGCGAACTGACCGAGCTCTGCATCAGGGGCTTCGGGGTAATAGTCGAAAGACACGAGCAACGCGCCAGTGAGCAGGCTGCCGGTCTTGAGCGTCGCACGCAGACCATGGCGAATGCTCATTGCAATGCCCGCATCTATCCGATCAACGGCCGCCTGATCGTCGCCCAGGAGAAGGCGCCCGGGTTGGATACTGATGAGCACCGGGATGGGGTCCGCCTTGCCATCGTTACGAATCTGTGCGAGCTCCGCCAGCATGATGCGCTCGACCTGTCCAATGGGTACGCCACGGAACTCCACCACCGCCCCAGGGCCAAGCCCACGAATGGATTGATCGAACCTCAGAACGAACTCAGCAGAGTATTGATAGGGTTCCTCACGCGCTTCCTTGTAACTGCGGTACAACTTAAACGCATGTCCGTTCTGTATCGCGGTGCCTGACTCCACGCCGTCGGGAACGCCAAACTCCACGCCACCCACGATCAAGGTGGTAATGGATGCCATGCGCAGCTCGATTCCTTGCGCCGAGGCGTCGAGATCGATGCCGCTGGCATTCCAGAAGCGCGTCCCCGTGCTCACCATTACGTCATACGGCGCGTCGATGAAGGCCGTGTACTGGACTTGCTTCGTGTTTGCATCCAGCTTCGCGGTGTCGATGCGCCCCACAGTGTAGCCGTTGTACACCACGGGATCGCCCGCGCTCACCGAGCCCGCCTGCTCGCTCGACAGCGCAATCTGCACGCCCGGCGTGCCCGCGGTCGTGACGGGTGGCGTTTCGAGACCCATGTAGCGATGCCTTCGGCCCACCGGTTCGCCTTCCCCGGGCGCCAGCTCAATGTATCCGCCAGAGAGAATCGTCCCCAGTCCGGTAACACCACCGGCGCCCACTCGAGCCCGTACCACCCAGAACCGGGAATCTTCCCGCAATAGCGGCGCCGCCGCCGCGTCAAGCTTGGCCGTGACGATGACGTGGGTGAGATCGTCGGCAAGCTCAACGGTCTCGACTATGCCCACGTCCACGTTCAGCGCTTTGACCGCCGTTTTGCCCGCCGCAAGCCCTTCGGCGGTCCTGAAGGTGATCGTGATGGTGGGGCCCTCGGTGAGGAACGTGTACACAACCATGTAGCCACCCAGCACGGCGGCCAGGATAGGGAGGAACCACACCGCGTTTATCCTGCGTTTTTTCTCCACGACCGCCTTTGCTTCACTCATCGGCGTCTTCCCCCGCGTCCCAGATCAAACGTGGATCGAAGGCTTCGGCCGCAATCATCGTGATGATGACCACACCCGCGAACGACACCGCGGCCGCGCCCGGTCGTATGACGATCACGCCGCTCAGATGAATGAGCGCCACGAGGATCGACACCACAAACACGTCGATCATCGACCAACGGCCGACAAACTCGGTCATGCGATACAGGGTGGTGCGTTGCTGCTTGCTGCTCGTTCGACCGGCGCGCACGCTCCACAGGAGATAGCCTACGGAGAACAGCTTGCCCATTGGCACCATCACACTCGCGATGAAGATGACGGCTGCAATCGGATACGACTTGTGGTGCCACAGCAGAATCACGCCGCCCATGATGGTGCTCGGAATCGTATTGCCCAGCTGTTCCGTGTACATGATTGGCAGCACATTGGCCGGTATGTAGAGAATCGCGGCGGTAATCAGGAGCGCCGCGGCGCGTTGCACACTGTCTGGCGTTCGCAGGTGCAAGTGCTCGCCGCATCGTGGACAGATGTGCTGCTCCACCGGGCTCAGCTTGAAACACACGTGACACAAAGCGAGCCCGCGACTGGCGGCGGTATCGGCGGCGTAGCCGCTCATGCACTCAGCTCCTCGATACGATCCCAGAGCGCCACGCGATCGAGCACGCTGATCGTGGCGATGAAACATACGGTGAACGCGGCATAGGCCCAGAAAGAGAAACCGAGATGAACCGTCGCCAGCGCCATGATCTTGACCAGACTCACGATCACGCCAATCAAATACACCTCGACCATGCTCCAGGGCCCCATCCTGTAGAGCCAGCGGGCAAACGGCTTGAGGTAGTGGGCGTGTCGACCGTTGACCACCGGCACCAGCATGGCGACCAGCATGATCATCATGACAGCCGGAACCAGGACGATGAAGCCACCGACGAGCAACGCGAGTCCCGTGAACCCGCCGGCATACAGCGACATCGCCGTTTGCGGCAAGGTCATGACATTGGCAAGCCCCGACTGCTCGAACGACAGGAACGGAAAGCTATTAGCAAGCGCCAGAAACACCAGGCCGGCGAGCGCGTACGCGAGCGCGCGACGAAATCCGTCGTGTGGCCGCGTCGCCAGGATGTATCCGCACCTGGGACACTTAGCCCGTTGGCCCTCCTCGAGCCTTGGCAGATCGATCAGCAGGTCGCAGTCGAGACAGGCGGTATGCATACAATCAATACTTCTACAATAAGCGCCAGACTCACGTCATGGCGAAACAAGGGTAGAATTTACCATAGTTTAGACCAAAACACTCATCGAGATGGCGAGGTCCAGTCATGGATCGAGAGTCGACGACCCCGGGGTAAATTCTCCACGGGCTAAAGCCGGCCGCTTCGCGTAATGACTAAAAGCCCGATCGATCGGCCGTTCGGCCGATGGCCCAAGTGGCGTCTACGGTGGAAGGATAATCGAATTGGCTCCGGTGAAACGCTCGCGCGACGCGGCGAAGCTGACGCGTCACGCCACGAATTACTTTCGCAAGGCGTGGCCTGGCCTCGTGACAGCGACAAGAAGGGTCAAGTTGACCCCATGCGACGATGGTATACTTGGCGCGCCCAGCGCGGCACAAGCATTCCCCATGGATACCCACCAGAAGACAAGAGGCAAGCAGGTGAGATACGTACTCCTCAGTATGGCGCTGTTGTGCCTGACCGTTACGGCGTCAGGTGCGGAGACCCAGCAAGTTCCTCCGGCCGAACCGGAGGCCGCGCCCACAGCGGATAAGAAGCCCACGACTGTGCAGCAGCTCGATGACCTCGTCCAATCGCTGACGGCGGCTCGCGCGGATCTGAAGGAACTTCGCAAAAAAGCCCGCGCGACCAGGGACGAGGCCGAGAAGAAGCTTCTCGATGCGGAGATGGACAGCGTGAGCAAGAACGTGGACGAACTCTTCGCGTCACTGGAAAAAATCGCGACCGGGGGTGCCATCATAACGCTCAACGAGGCTCAGCAGAGCGAGGCGTTCGACTGGAAGCAGGAAATTGAAGACCTGTTCAGACCGCTCGTGTATGAGCTCAAACGGCTGACCGAAAGGCCGCGCCGGATCGAGCAACTGCGTACGCAGCAAACATTCTATGAGGAGCGCCTGGCCGCTGCAGAAGCCGCGCTGGAAAAGGTCGTCACGCTCAAAGCGGACGCCCAGACGCCCGCGCTGCAGCAGGAGCTGGAGACAATCGAACAGCGCTTGCACAAACGCCGTGACCAGCTGGATAACAAACTGGCCATGACGAATTTGGAGTTCGAAGATCTGCTTGCCCCGCCTGAGGAAGAGGATGCGGCGAGCCTTTGGGAGACCGCCAAGGAGCTGTTCTCGGGTCGCGGACTTAATCTGATCCTGGCCATCGCGGCATTTACCCTAACCTATCTGCTGCTGCGCCAGGCCCACCTCCTCTACGATCGCTACACCGGTCGCAGGGCGCAGGGAGCGCGTAAGTTCGCGGTACGCATGGTCAACCTGCTGTTCGTCACCTTGACGTTCTTATTCGCGCTCGTCGCTACAATGGTGGTGCTGTCGCTACGTGGCGAGTGGATGCTTCTCGGCTTGATTATCATCGTCGTGGTAGCCGCCGCACTGGCGCTGCGCCACTCTTTGCCGCTGTACGTGCGCGAGGCGCGAATTCTACTCAACATTGGCCCGGTGCGAGAGGGAGAACGGGTTGTGTATCAGGGGCTACCCTGGGAGGTGGCCTCGCTCAATGTATATTCCACGCTAATAAACCCGGCGCTACGTGGCGGGCGCCTGCGCCTGTCGCTCAAAGACCTCGCCACCTTGCATTCGCGCCAATATGAAGAGCAGGAGGCGTGGTTTCCGACCCAGGAGGAGGACTATGTACTATTGGATGACACCACCTTTGGCCGGGTGCTGCAGCAGACGCCAGAGTATGTGCAACTCGCGGTCGCCGGGTCAATCAAGACGTATCCGGTCGGCGCATTCCTCGGTTTGAATCCGCGTAACCTTTCGACCGATGGGTTTGGCATGTTTGTCACCCTGGGCCTCGATTACCGTTATCAACCACAGATCACCACCACCATCCGCGACCAGGTGGAAGCCTTTTTCCGGCAAGGGCTCGAAGCGCACCCTTATGGTGAGCACCTCAAGAACGTCATCGTCGAGTTCAACGAGGCTGGTGCATCGAGCCTGGACATGGCGCTGATCGGGGTTTTTTCCGGCGGGGCAGCGCCCGATTACTTTGGTGTACGGCGCCTGATGAACAAGCTGGCCGTGGATGTCTGCAATGCGCACAACTGGGTAATACCGTTCAACCAGATCAGCGTGCACATGGAAACGCCTGTACAGCTGGGTTCCGCACCAGGCACGCCGCAGCTGACCACATCCTGAAGTGGTGACTGTTTCATCAGCACGCTGTCGCCAGAAAAGAGCAGACAGTCACTGTCACGGGCGCCGCAGGCTTGCTTCCCAGCCCTCCTCCACTTACCCTCTGGGTACTCGGGAGACAGAAGCGCCCGGACATCGCGAGGTGCACCATGCTCAGTCTGTTCCAGTCGATTTTCGGATCACCTTCGCGAACAAGCAGCCAGGTTGACGAGGCACTCATCGAACGGGCGACCGAACACGTCGTCGATGGAACCGATGCGCGGCTGCGCGCAGTAACCGGTTACCGCAAGAAGTTGCGCCCCGCCGTCGAGCGCGCGGTGGAGTATGTCATCGAGTTAGCGGATGGTCTCCCGCCGCCGGTCGAGTTCAGCAGGCGACAGTATGGCATCGACCCACGGCTGCGGGCCTTCTTTGCCTCGCCCGAGCGGCTGCAGGAAGTCGTCGGCAGCAGCCCAGCCATCAGAGACTACACCTCGCGAGGCCGGCGCCCGGCAACAGACATGATCTATGCCGGACTTGGCACAGAGCGCGAGGAACGCAAGGTGCTCGGGATGGACTTCGCGGGAGAGACCTTACGACGTGATGTCGAACAGGTGGTGGTCAACTTTTGCAACCATCGATTCGTTGCGGTTACTGACGACGAGACCGCGACCCGCTGGGAGCTGAAAAAGCGCGCCTTCGATAATCTCATCGCAAGCGCCTTGCAGCGCATCATCGCCGCGCGTACGAAGCGCGATGATCTGGCACAGGAACGCCGGCTGCTGGAGAAAAAGCTCCAGGCGCTGGCAGACGGGCACTGGGGGCTGGAGTCGGTACTCGACCGCGGGCAGTCAGGACCGGCCGACATGGCGGCCATCGAGACGCGTATCGCCAGTATCGATGCTGAGCTCACCGGGATTGGCGCCAGCGCAGTGAATCTGGATGACTACCTGGCGGTGGTGGCGGACACACTCAGCGCACCGCAGGAACACCTGCGCAGGGAGGCTGTCTCTCTCAGGGTCAGCCGCATGGGCATCAAACTGCCAGAAGGATCGGACGCCTCCGGCGACACCCTGGAACTCAGCGAGTTCTCCACCAGCAATGGGCGCCGCGCCATAGTGGTTCTGGTGTGCATCCCCTGGGGCGAACTCCCGGAACGATCGAGCGACTTCTTCACGGAGGCAAGTCGTTATCTGGGCTGAGCGTTCCAGGCTTCACGTTCGCATACCATCGAGAAACGTCGCAGACTTCCTTTGAGGTCCGCTGGATGAATCACAGAACCGCGATCGCAGGAGGCACGCAGCCGTGAACGGCAGGTCAACACATGAAACCAGCGAAACCAGTCGGCCGGGCCACCCGGAAGCCGGCGCTGCACTTGTGGAGAGCCTCGCCCGCCTGATCGAGGCCGGGCAGCGCGATGCGGTGCTGGCGCAACTGGCGGCGCTGCATCCCGCGGATATCGCCGCGGTGCTCGGCCATGTGCCCTTCGAGCAGGCGCAGACCCTGTTCGAGTGGATGCCTTTGGCGCTGGGCAGCGAGGTGCTCTGCAAACTGGGTGACAACTTCCGCGGCAGGCTGCTCGCCGACCTCGCGCCCGAGCAAATCGTGCCGCTGGTCGACAGCCTCGATACCGACGAAGCCGCTGACCTTCTCGCCGACCTGCCACCCGACAAGGCGCCCGAAGTTCTGGCCAGCCTGCAGGATGCCGAAACGGTCGCGGGACTCCTCGGCTATGGTGAAGAGACAGCCGGCGGCATCATGGCGACGGAATACGTCGCCGTATCCAGGACCTGGACTGTCGCACAGGCCAGGGAAGAACTGAGGCGCCATGCCGAACGGGTCGCGGAGGCACTGGATGTCTTCGTGGTGGACACGCGCGGCCGGCTGGAGGGCAGCGTCTCCCTGAAATCCCTGCTGTTATCGCCGCCGGATGCGATCATCGGCGAGATCATGAACCCCGCCGTCGTGTCGGTGCATACCGACGTCGACCAGGAAGAGGTCGCCCGCATCATGGATCGACTGGACCTGCTCTCGCTGCCCGTGGTGGACAGCGGGCGGCGTCTGGTCGGTCAGATCACCATTGACGATGTGGTCGACGTGATCCGCGAGGAGGCCGAGGAAGATATCCAGCGCATGAGCGGTCTCAGCGGCGATGAGGAGCCGACCGATTCCCTATGGCGGATGGCGGGCTTGCGCCTGCCCTGGTTGCTCGGGGGACTGGCCGGGGCGGGGCTGGCGGCCCTGGTGGTCGGATCTTTTGAGGACGCATTGCGGCAGGCAGTCATCCTGGCCGGGTTTATTCCCATCGTGATGGCGACCGCGGGTAACGTCGGCATACAAAGCTCGGCCGTCGCGGTTCAGGGACTGGCCTCGGGGGATGTGTGGGCCGATGACATGCCCCGGCGACTGGGCAAGGAGATCGCGGTCGCCCTGATCAACGGCGTCGCGGCTGCCGCCGTCGTGGGACTGTTCGTCATGGGCCTGTCTTTTTTCGCGGACATCCACAATCCGGAACGACTCGCCCTCACCGCCGGCATCGCGCTGATTGCGGTGATCCTGCTGGCCGCGGCCATCGGTGCCGCGGTGCCGCTGATCCTGCACCGGTTCGGCATCGATCCCGCGCTTGCCACCGGGCCGTTCATTACCACCAGCAATGACATTCTCGGCGTACTGATCTTCTTCACGCTGGCATCGAGCATCTATCTGCCCTAGCGCTTTTTCGATCGGATGATGACGGATAGTATGGCCACGGAATCCACGGAAAAACACGGAAAGAACGAATGCCCATTAAGCCCTTGGCTCTCGCGCAGACTGTGTGCTGGTTGCTGGCCACGGAACCCACGGACAAATTACTAATTCTTCGTTCTGTGGGTTCCGTGGATTCCGTGGCTAATATATTCGGGTGAACGTTGCCGCACGGTGTCAGCGACCCACAGATTCTGCTGACGAGGCTCATTTTTCCGTGTTCTTCCGTGGATTCCGTGGCTATATTTAGGAACACTGGCACTCAGCTAGATCGATCAGCATCCGTCGTTACCAAGGCGAAAGCCTACTGGCAGGCTGTCGGACTCAGGTTGATTCCATAACGCCGCCGTCATCAGTCCGGGTAGGCATTGATCAGAAAGACGACCTTGAGTATGTCGCTGGGCTCGGCATCCGGACCAAAGGCCTGTACGAAGATCTGCTCAATCGCACCCTCGCGATACACCTTGGCCAGCGCCCGGTTCACGGCCAGGCGGAAGTCGGCATCACCGCGCGGTAAGGCGAAGCCGTAGGGATCGATGGAAAAGCGCTGAGTCAACATCGCATAGCGCGCGGGGTCCGTGGACTGCGCCACTTGCCCGGCCAGGGTCAACTGGTCACCAGCATAGGCGTCAACCTGTTTGGCGTCGAGGGCCTTGATGCCCTCCTTGGCGTCCTTGATCGCGACGATGTTGGCGCTGATCCGCTTGCGCTCGAGCGCCTTGACCAGCCGCTTCTCGGTCGTCGTGCCCGCGATTACCGCAACCTTCTTGTCCCCCAGGCTCACCAGACCCTGAATATCGGAGTCTGCGAGCACCAACACGCCGCCGGACTCGATGAAGATCTCGTTGCTGAAGTCAACCTTCTCCTGCCGGTCGAGGGTAATGGAGGTCGTGCCGCATTCGAGATCCGCCGCACCCGTCGCGATCATACGCAGACGTTCCGGAGTGTTGGCGGCCTTCCATTGCACCTTGATATCCTCCAATCCCAGTTGTTCCTTGAGGCTGTCGACGATTTCTCCGCACAGGTCTACCGAATAACCGGACGGCTTATTGTCCTCGGTGAAACTGAACGGCAGCGCATCGTCTGAATAGGCAATGGTGATGGTTCCGGTGCGTTTGATCTTGCCCAGCGTATCCGGCGCCGGCGCTGCGCCGGCGGCTTGCCAGACCAGGGCCGTCAGGGCCAACAGGCCAATGAGTCGTGTCATGTTTTTCGTCTCCCGAGTTGGTGTGCGCGTGCCGGCCAGAGACCAGGCTGCCGAACTGGCAGTGTACCCGCTTGTGTGCCGGTGCAGCCACCGACCCGGGGGTCCGGTCGGCGAACCGCGCAGCGAGTGCGGCCGCCGCGGTCGCGCGAAATGGCAAGTTACGAAGCGCCGTGTCCTGTATGCTGTCCGACCGTGCCCCGTGGGGACGGAACACCACTCCCGCCACACGGGCGTGGCATCCCGGACTGGCAGTTCGCAGCATTTTACCGTACCATCTGGCTGCATACACACAAGCTGAATCGGGGAATAACAATGCGAAGCGTACTGGGCGCCCTGCTTGCGACCTTCTGGCTGTGTGTGAGCTGGGCGGCGACAGAATCCTACGATTTTCCGTTCGATGATCCCTGGGTGGCCACGGTTGTGGGGACTCCGGAAAGTTATCGAGCCGAGGTGCCGGAGAAGATCCCGCTGAAACAGCGGTCGCTGAAGATCTTCGAGGACCGCAAGGTACCCGAGTTTGTCTGGTACGACGAGGAGCTGCGCTACGGGCAGGCGCTGCAAAAGAAGCGCGCACCCCTGGTATTCATCATTGCCGGAACCGGCGCCGGTTATAACAGCGCCAAGAATACCAACATGGCCAAGGCCTTCTACCAGGCCGGGTTCCATGTCGTGCTGCTGCCTTCTCCGACCTTCATGAACTTCATCGTCGCCGCCTCGGAAACCTCCGTGCCTGGGAATGCCTATAAGGATGCGGAAGACCTTTACCGGGTCATGGAACGTATCTGGGACAGGCTCAAGAAGAGGACCAAGGTCACGGACTTCTATGTGACCGGCTACAGTCTGGGCGGTTTCAACACCGCCTTCGTCACCTGGCTGGATGAGCAGCGGAAGGTGTTCAATTTCAGGAAGGCCCTGCTGATCAATCCGCCGGTGAGGCTTTACAGCTCGATCTCGAAGCTCGACCGAATGCTGCAGAACATTCCGGGTGGAGTGGACAATTTCGCGGAATTTTACAAC
>Ga0209536_100009409_pt1 | contig 14533 bp, 16 predicted proteins | sample DeeMarSeWOR28_12_FD_187461 | JGI IMG/M metagenome (GOLD analysis project Ga0209536, IMG submission 187461) | Marine sediment microbial communities from White Oak River estuary, North Carolina - WOR-2-8_12 (SPAdes) (version 2) | ecosystem: Environmental > Aquatic > Marine > Intertidal zone >...
TATACAGGCGGCCCAAGCCGCTTCTGTCATCCATAAGTCGGTAGACATACGCTGCATAGTAGCTGATTATTAGGAGTCCGACGATTGAAAGCCAGTAGACGGCCATGAGTATGGAGCTGGTGTACAGGAATTGACCGTAAAGCACCTGCAGGAAGAGCAGGGGCGCCACCCCGAGATTAATGGTGAGGGCTATGGAATACGGCAGGGTTCTGGCAATGTGTGAATTTAAAGGCATGACATCATTGCCGCGCCAAAAAGGCGCGGTGAAGGCTATGAAGCCGGCCCCAAGCATAATGTTCATTGCCACGAAATGAAGAAATGTGGTGAAAGTGAGCAGCAGGTGCAGCCAGAACCAGTGAACCGGAATAGCGTCCGGTGTAGGGATCAATGATACAGCATCCATGGAAGTACCTCATTTTCAAAGAATAATTAAACGCCCAGGTGATCTGCAGTTTTTCCCAAATATATGTGGATATATTTTTGTAATTTTTAGGGATTTAGTCAAGCTGTTTGAAAAAAAAGACCAAATAGTTTTCAAGGATTCAAAATCACATGGCATCAAGGTGAGACGATTTATTAGATTCGTGCTGTATATTTTTGAATTTAGGTGCTTAAATATTTTTTAATAGGGGGATTATAATACTATCTTGACCTGGGGATGTGCCTTGAGGGCCATGTAGATGGAGTTGCGGATTTCCTCGCTTTGAACGGTGACTTCCAGGTTGAGGCAATGGTATTTTCCGGTTCTGCTGCTGTTGGAAAATGAAATATCGCAGGAGTCGTCTGAGACTATTTCCAAAAGGGCCTGGTGCAGTTTTTTCCGGTCAAAACCGATAACCTTGTAAAGCCACTTGCAGGGATAATTGATCTGAGCTTCGCACAGGTTGTGTCTCTTTTCCATAGCCGTATTACATGCTTTTAAAGCCGTAGGCATTGATCAGGGCAGTTATGGTCTTTGCTTCAAGAGGGCTTATTTCTTTAATCTGATATCCGGATACATAAAAATCAGGATTAAAATCTTTTTTACACCAGAGACAGTGTGCATTAAAGTTAATTTCCTTACGACCGGAAATAGTGGCGGGCAGCTGCATTCTTAAAGAGAAATTCCTGCCTGAAGGTACAGGTTCTTCGCTTATAATCATGATGCCCTGGGTTGTGATATCAACCAGATGGCCGATGTTGGTCCCGGTATCGTTGTCAAAAATCCGCAGGTAATAAATCAGGTGAACTCTTTTGAGTTGCCTTTTGTCATGGTGCATCGCAGATTCTGCCTTTAAAAAAATTTAACATTAGGGTCTGACACAAATAATAAAATGAATTATAATAATAAAATATCGAATAAAATCATAACAAATAAAACAACCTACAGTCCAGTTGGAAAAAAAATATTTTTATTTGTTAAGATAACTGGTAAAGCCATATTACAGTAGGTAAAATATATACTATTGGAGAAAGACTCTAAAGGTTACTGCTTTTTCTTTCTAAGGGCCTTTTGGCAGGATGCTTAAGCAGTGTAATGGTATATTATGGATATTAAATGCCATAATATCCATAATGTCGGGCTGAATATTGAAGCTGTATTAAAAAGAGTTGGACAAAAGAGAGTTATGCACCGTCTACTGGGTACCATTTTTATATTCCTGCCTTTTGTGATAATTTCAATATTTTCTTGTACTGCTTTGTCCGCCGGTCATCATCCGTTCCGGCCCGGAGAGAAAATGCATTTTGTGTTGAGGTATGGAGCGATAAATGCGGGAACAGCTACTCTGGAAGTACATGACATGGATGAAATACAAGGGGTGGAGGCGTATCATTTTGTCCTGACCGCGCGGTCTAATTCATTTATTGATATTTTTTACAAGGTCAGGGACCGCATTGATTCATATGCAGATAAAGGCATGAACCATTCGCTATTTTACCAAAAGAACCAAAGGGAAGGCAGGACAAGGAGAGATATCAGGGTTAACTTTGACTGGGATAAGAACGAATCGACTTATGTCAATTTTGACAGTGAGCCAAAGGTTATAAGCCAGCTGCCAGGCTCCTTTGACCCGTTGTCTGTTTTTTACTACTCGAGATTGCTTGATTACCATAAAGCCCAGGAGTTTGAGCACCCAGTGACAGACGGGAAAAGAAACCTGCTGGGCCTTTTGCGTGTGACAGGCAAGGAAACGATAAATGTTCCTGCGGGTACTTATGAAACTTTGGTTCTTGAGCCTGACCTGCAGAACCTGGAAGGTGTTTTTATAAAAAAACCCAGGGCGAAGATAAAGATCTGGGTCTCAAATGATCAACACAGGTTGCTGGTGCAGATGCAAAGCCAGGTAAAAGTTGGCAGCTTTGTGGCTCAACTTGTAGAAGTTGAGGGCACAGTGCAGTAACACTCAGCAGTCAGGAAAAAGATGAATAATTTAAAGCATTGCTAGGAGAGGTATCATGCAGGAGCTAACAAGCGGGGAGGAATGGCAAGTGACCGAGATGGAATATGAAGATGATTCCAGTGATTTTGACAGGTTTAACACTTATGTCAGCAAGGAAAACAGGCTGGTAGTGGTTAAAACCATAGAGGGTTCAATCATTCGCGGTAATATTAACCTAAACAGTGAGTCATTACCCATGGACAGGGTAAGTGATCTTCTCATTAAAGGGCAGAATAAATTCCTCATTATGTATAATGCCTCCCTGGGTGACAGAAAAGACGCCGCGGTTATTATTAATAAATCGCAGATTGTCTGGGTTATGGAAGAGGAAGGAACACAGCGAAAAAGCTGATTTTAAAGGTATATGTCTTGAGGTCCTCTCGAGCAGATTCGAGCGCCGGTGCGCAGGAGTGGCGGGAGAATATCTTGCAGCAGAGAAATTGACGCCGTTCAGTTTTTCCGGCGGAGTCTTTGTAATAAACATTCAAAACTTTCAGCGCAGTCCCTGTTGATCTTCTTCATGTAATTGATGTTGTTCGTGATTGATTCTGCATAGAGGTCCCGGTCAATTTTCCAGCGTTCCTTAAAGTGAAACAGAGCAGCAGAAGACACATCGCCCATTTCTTCTTTCAAACGGGTTCTCACCACCGAATGATAAAATTCCTCAGTATTTTTGAAAAGCGCAAGGGGTGTTTCAAAGCCGGGCATCTTGGCCTCCTCAAACTCCAGGAAGAGTAAGGGGAGTTTTTCCAGGTAATTCCTGTCCGCCATCTGGGCAATCAGGTCAGCTGAACCAATAATCCTGCCCATCGTCCTGATTTCATCAGACCTGAAGGGTATGTCTGCCAGGGGCAGGGTAAGGATCGTAGACATGATTATGTGGCGGCAGTCGCTTATATCCTCAGCCGTGAAACCATTATTGGCAAGGTATTTAGACATGAGTTCGATGGAACGCTCTTCATGGCCGATTGTATACTTTGCTCCTGTACCTTCCCTCTCGTCTTCGGTCTGGATCAAGCCTGTGTCATGGAACAGAGCCCCGATAAGGCCAAGTTTGATTATTCGGGCAGAAAGTGTCTGCCCCTGGACATGGAGGCCGTGAATAAGCCTGGTTGTGGCAAGTGTGACGGCACAGGTGTGCTCCAGGTTATGATATTTTGTGTTACTGGCACGGTAGCCTGGGTATTTTCCCTCAAAGAGAGAAATAATGTCATTATAAGCCTTTTGGAAAAACGAAGTATCGTAATCCGGATATACCAGGGTTAGAGTATTTGTTATCTCAGCATAAGTTTCGCCGGAAGAACGGATGTTTGTTAGATCGTAAAGTTTTATCGCCATTGCGCTTAGTTCATATTTATGTGTTGAAGTAGTTGGTAATAATGCTGGTAACACATCCGGGTGATTATTACCATATTCTTTTCGATGGTATTATGCAATTATTGCGCCTAAATCCAGGACATTAGAACCTTTATGGTGTACTTTTGGCAGAAGTTATTTATAGTTACCCATGCATTTATCTTCCGAAATTGATCTGCATATCCATTCGACCTTTTCAGATGGCATGCTCAAGCCGGCGGAGATCATCGATATGGCAGAGTCGCAGGGTATTAAAGCCATTGCCATAACTGATCATGATACGGCTGCCGGCTCCGATGAAGCGTTGCAAAGGGGATGTGAAAAAGGAATTGAAGTGATTACCGGAATTGAAATAAGCTCATGGTATGGTGATACTTCAATGCACATACTTGGTTATCGGTTCAATCATAAGGACAGGCAATTCAACAACAGGTTGCAGCTGCTGCAGGACGGAAGAGAGATTAGAAATACCAGAATTATTGAAAATCTTAACAAGATCGGCATCAGGGTTGATCCCAGCGAATTGCTGCATTATTCCGAGTATGGCCAGACCGGCCGTCCACATATTGCCCGGCTGCTGGTTGATAAAGGGGTGACAAAAACAATCGACCTGGCGTTTAAGTATTATCTTCGCCGCGGAGCAGCTGCCTATGCCGAAAGATTCAGGTTTTCAGCCCACGATGCCATTGCCATGATCCGGGAAGCAGGCGGGATAGCGGTTTTAGCCCATCCAGCCAGTCTTGACCCGACATTGCGCTCTATACCTTCACTGCTTAAAGATCTTTGCAAGATAGGACTCGAGGGGGTTGAGGTGTACTACCCTTCGCACAGTCCGAAAGCATTAAAAGCCCTTTTAAAGATGGCTGAGGAGGTAAGTCTGCTCATTACAGGAGGCAGCGATTTTCACGGCATGGAGCGGGCGGTCTGCAATACAGACCAGTGGCTGCACAAAACCCTTATTCCCTATGACATTGTTGAGGCATTAAAAAAAAGTCAGAAAAATATAAAACGTAAACACGTATCACCTTGCATATATAGTTAGATGGAAAGGATTTTTATTTAAGGGTGGAAGAGTAATGAATACCATTTTGGTTGTTGATGATGAACCTAATTACCTGATTGTACTCTCTGAGTTGCTTCAAGAGGAAGGTTTTGAGGTCCTGACTGCCGTGACAGGGGAGGATGGCTTGAAGATCGTTGAGGATTCCGACCTTGATCTGGTTATAACTGACATGCGCATGCCCGGGATGGACGGCTTAGAGCTTTTAAAGGCTGTTAAATCCTACAATAAGGAACTGCCTGTAATTATGATCACAGCCTTTGGAGAGGTTGAAAAAGCTGTCATTGCCATGAAGGCTGGTGCCTACAATTATCTGGCCAAACCTTTTAACAACGAGGAATTGTTGCTGAATATCAGAAAGGCAATGGAGCATTATTCTCTGTTGCGTGAAAATCTGCGCCTGCGTGATGAGGCAAGGGTCAGGTATGGCTTCGCAAGTATCGTTGGCAAGAACGTAAGGATGAGGGAAATTTATCAGCTGATCGAAAAGGTCGCACCTACTCCGTCTTCGGTTCTGATCACCGGTGAGAGTGGAACAGGCAAGGAATTAGTTGCCCGTGCAATTCATATCAACAGCCCCCGGGAGAAGTCACCATTTATTTCCGTCAACTGTGCCGCCTTGCCGGAAACCCTGCTTGAAAGCGAAATGTTTGGGCATGAACGAGGCGCCTTTACCGGTGCTACTTCTATGCGTAAAGGCAGATTTGAACTTGCTGATTCCGGGACGTTGTTTCTAGATGAGATTGGCGATATCCCGCTGCCGCTGCAGGCAAAACTGCTGCGGGTTCTGCAGGAGCGGAGCTTTGAAAGGGTGGGGGGGGCGAATCCCATTAATGTTGATGTGCGCATCATCACGGCAACGAACAGGGACCTGAAGCATGAAGTTGATGAAGGACGCTTCCGGGAAGACCTTTATTACCGTTTGAATGTTCTCCATATCCATCTGCCGCCGCTGAGGGAAAGAGCAGACGATATTCCCATGCTGACGGACCACTTTATCAGCAAATTTGCCAAGATGCTGAATAAACCGAACCTGCGAATCTCAGGTGAAGCCTTGCGGTTTCTGGTCGGCCTCCCCTGGGAGGGCAATGTACGCGAGTTGGAAAATACCATCGAGCGGGCTGCCATTCTCTGCAGCGAAGATATCATCCGGGCAGAAGATGTGCATCCGGATGTAACCGGCAGTAAAAAGGAAGCGAATTGGGCACCCGATGTGGATTTCGAGAAATTTATACCGTCAAATCTCTCCCTGCCTGACGTGTTGAGCGGAGTAGAGGAGCAAATGATAAAACGTGCCCTCAAGGATGCAAATTTTATCCAGGCCCGGGCCGCGGAAAGCCTTGGCATTACTAAAAGCCTGCTGCAGTATAAGATGAAGAAATATCATTTGCAGAAGAAGTGAGAATCCGGCAAGAAGATTGGAGTACTGGAGTGTTGAAGTGATGGAACCTAAAGTTATTGGTACCTCAATTCTTGCCTTGTTTTCTTATTTGATCATGGATAATGAATGGACTTTGGTAAAATCCAGAAACTTTTGTCCAGCAAAGGGAACCAGTTGATTCAAATCTTCATGTTTGTAGTTGTCTAGGAGAGTATGCAGTTGATCACTTATTTAATTTTTTATCCAATACTCCGTCACTCCATCACTCCAATTTTTACTTTTTATATTTTGTCATTTTCTCTCGACCCCTCGAATTATTGGGTCCTTTTTTACTTCGGCAGCTTTGGTATTTTATACCCGGTGCCGCCCCAGTTAAGCTTATTGCGCAGGATTTCAAAATAGCCTTTCTTGGGCATACTTATAAGATGCAGGGGCTTACTGGACGTCTTTACCTCAAGCCGAGAGTTTTCCAACATTTTCCAGGTGAAGCGCCCGTCAACAATGACTTTGACATTGTGTGCCTTGCCGGCCAGCTGTGTTACAAGGGTTACCTCCGGCGAGAGCAGGACCGGCCTGCTTTCCAGCATGAATGGACAGATAGGGGTCACAAGAATGCAGGGTAGACCAGGCTGGACAATAGGGCCGCCGGAAGAAAGGTTGTAGGCGGTTGATCCGGTCGGAGTAGAGAATATAAGGCCATCGGCCCTGTAAGTCGTTATAAATTCGCGGTTTGACCAGGTCCTGAGCTTAACTATCTGGTCGATATCGCCCTTGCTGATAACTACGTCATTGAGCGCGTAAAGGTAACCGCCTGAAGAAGAATCCGCCTCAGGTCCGCCCAGCAGCCTGGTTTTGAGGAGCATCCGCTTTTCTATCATCATTTTTCCCTGCAGAAGCAATTCCAGTGCTTCAAAGCGTTCCTTTGCAGATACTGCCGTAAGAAACCCAAGGCCGCCGAGGTTGATGCCCATGACAGGAATTTCATGTCTTCTTGCCTTGTCAGCAATGTGCAGCAGGGTGCCGTCGCCACCAAGTATGATGAGGATATCAAGGTCTTCCGTGACCTGGTCGACTACTGTTTCAACCCCTCTGGCAGCAAGCCAGCTTATGATCTCGTCACCTATCTTGCGGGGTTTCTGGAAACCTTTCTTTAAGATAATACCGGCTTTTCTAATCTTCATTTTCCTAGCTCTCGGGATCGTTCAGTAGCAGCCTCAACCGCATTCATAATGATGCCGTTGAAACCTGCAGCTTCCAGTTCGTGCAGAGCGGCTATTGTCGTGCCGCCCGGGGATGTTACCATTGCCCGAAGCTGGGCCGGATGCTCTCTGCTGCTCATGGCAAGCTTGACAGAACCCAAAACAGTTTGCATTACAAGGAGTTCCGCATCAGACCTGTTTAGTCCAACCTTCAAGCCTGCATCGATAAGTGCTTCAATAAAGGTGAAGACGTAGGCAGGTCCGCTGCCGCTTAAACCTGTGACAGCATCAAAATACTTCTCATCAAGAATGATGCTTTTGCCAATTGAGTTGAAAATTGTGACTGCTGTATCCATGTCTTGACGGGTCGCTCTTGGGCCTTGACTCAATGCTGATGCGGCCTCCAGGACAAAAGCCGGAGTATTGGGCATGACCCGTATGATTCTGCAGTTACAGCCGGCCAGGACATCAGCTATGAAAGAGGACCGGATGCCTGCAGCAATGGATATAAGCAGATGCGAATCGTTGATTCTGCCTTTTGCAGTCTTGAGCACATCTTCCATTATCTGCGGTTTGACCGCCAGAATAACGGTGGCGCAGGCAGACCAGATATTTGCATCTTTATTGCTGTCGTAAGCTTTGATTCCATATGTGTCTGTAAGGTAAACTCTTCTTTCGGCAACAGGGTCGGTTACCAGTATATCATCAGCTGCACAAATGGCTGATTTAAGAATTCCCTGGATCAAGGCTTCCCCCATTCTGCCTCCGCCTATAAAACCTAATTTTCCCTGCAATGCCATGATTTATCTCCATTAAAAAAACTTTAAAATCATCATAAAGACTGATAACAGTTATTTGTTCTTATTGCTGCATTTTTTACAATAGGGGCACCTGGCTTGCAATAAAAACTCCCCCACAGGGCAGGTAAAGATAGGCTGGCGATTTTGGGTGCCCTGTTTTTTCCCAGGGGATATTAGCGCCATTGTATGAGTTGATGCATTAAAAAAGCCTGCTGGAGCTTCCGTCCAGACAGGCTTTTGGTATTGCAGGGATTTAATGAGAGTTTTCTTTAGCTGTTTTAATACCTATTATGCTGATACTGGTCTCTGGAGTGAAACAGGAGCCTGGACCGGAAGGAACTGATTGCCTACTGCCTTTGTTCTGGAAACAACCATCTTCAGGATTGAAAGCTGGCCATCCTTCTGCAATTCAACAAACTCCCAGGCTTCCGGTGTGGCAGCAATTGTTTCCATGAGCTTAAGGTGAAGGCTGTGTCCTGACTTGTAGGCAACAATATGGCCCAGGACCGGGCAACCAAGAAGTGCCATGTCTCCAATGATATCAATTATTTTATGGCGCACGAACTCATTTTCGTAGCGTAAGCCTTCCTTGTTGAGAATTCCGTTTTGATCAATACCGACCGCATTATCAAGAGAAGCCCCTAGGGCCAAACCGTTTTCCTGCAGCATTTTAACATCTTTAAGGAAACCAAATGTTCTGGCTCTGGATATTTCCGCAACAAACTTTCTGGGTGAGACAGTCATAGAATATACCTGTCGTTTGATAGCATCATGCTTGAAGTTTATCTCGGCAGTAACCTTAAATCCATCATAGGGGTATATGCTAATATGTCTGTCTCCTTCACGGAATGATATCTCCCGTGTGATTTTTACCAGCCTTCGATAACTTTTCTGCTGCTGTATACCAGCCTCAAGAAGCAGGTCAATAAACGGAGCAGAGCTGCCATCCATAATCGGTACTTCAGGACCATCGACTTCTATGGTGATATTGTCTATGGAAAGTCCGTTGATTGCAGCTAAAAGATGTTCAGTTGTAGCTATGGAAGAATAGCCTTCAGAGATTGTCGTTGCCAAGTTAGAGTCAATAACACGGTTCATAAAGGCAGGTATAAGCCTGTCGCTGCCAAGATCCTTACGCACAAAGCGAATACCGGCATTAGGGCCTGCAGGACTGAGAGTCATGTTGATGCTGCCGCCTGAGTGCAGACCAACACCGCTGCAGTGCACCCTTTTCCTGATGGTGCTTTGGTAAGGAGTTATTTCTGAGAAAGTCTTCATTATTATACTTCTAACCCTAAGGTTCTATTTTAAAAAGTAATCTGATAAATATATAATTTATTGTTAGCTTGCAAAAAACATACCATTAAGTGGCAGGAAGCATTTGCGGAAATAATAATAAAAAAATACAGTTATTTCGGTTAGATATTTTTTTTCTTTTGGCGAGAGCCAGGAGGAAACCATTGGCGTTCTGTGTCAAAAAGAACATAGCCAAGAGAAAGTGTTGTGCTTTATATACACCTTCTGGTTTTTTTATTAACTGCTCACAACAGAGGTCAGCAGAAAAACCGTATTCCGGATTTTATTTTTCAGGTAACAAGTGTCCGGGACCGGCAGCTGGCTTGGAAGCTTTTAACCCTGAGCCATATGCTTTGCCCGATGATTCTTGGGAATGCGGCTGAAGAAAAACTGCTCAAAGTCTCCGTCCAGCAGCAAATGGACAGGCACAACCAGGAGTAAGGTTGCCTGCGGAAATATGCTGCGCAGTTTTACCAGGTCCTTTTCCGTTGTTACCAGTCCATGGGCCCCTGATTCTTTAGCATTTCGAAGGAGCGATCTGATGTTGCCCGTTGAATAGACATGATGGTCGTCAAAGGCCTGGAAACCGGTAAGCTTCATTCCTGTTATCTCAAGTAAGCTCTTGAATGATTCAGGGTTGGCGATACCACAGAAACCATATAAAGGTATTTTGCCTGCCTCTGTGTGCGAAACGGTGTCGGTTTTTCCGTTGAATATTCTAAGCAGCATTGCTTCAGGCCTATAAACACCATTAAATATAGGTTTCTCAGGGTACAGTGTTTTCAGATGACTGATACACTTTTTTGCATTCCCCTCCAGCAATTCATTGATGCCAATGATGATAAATGCATCGGCACGCTTTAAAGCGGCAAGGGGTTCCCGCAGTTCACCACCGGGCAGTACACGGCCGTTGCCAAAGATATTCCGGGCGTTGAAGAGTACAATATCCAAATCCCTTTTTAGTGCCAGATGCTGAAAGCCATCATCCAGAATAAGAACATCTGCCTCCAGAGAATCAATGGCGAACCGGCCTGTCGTGTAGCGTTTTTTGCCGGTAATTACCGGTATCCCAGGCAGCTTTTCGGCAAGAAGACGTGGTTCATCGCCTGCTTCCTTCGCATCCAGTAAGATGTTCACGGTGTCTGATACAACATTTATCGGGGTGACGGCTGATCCTTTATAGCCACGGCTCAGGATCGCGGGTTTTCTGCCATGCTTCTTGAGGAGTTTGGCAACACAGTATACTAGAGGGGTTTTTCCTGTTCCTCCCAGTACCAGGTTGCCGATGCTGATTACGGGAACTTCCAGCCTATGCTGCTTGAGTATGCCCCTCTGATATAAATTGCTGCGGCAGGCCATGAGAAAGCTGTAAAGGGGTGAGAGGGGTCTGCCCAAGAAGAAGAGGCGCTCCAGCCTTGTATTTTTCCCCGTATCAAGAATCAAGTCATAACCCCCAGCACTTTGTAAACTTTTTTACCAGGTGACCCGTCTTATACTCCAAAAAGCCCGGTTCGACAAAGTTAATCCTTTGCAGCTGTCAGATGAACCCATGCTGAAGATAATGATAAAAGACTTGCCTGGACATTTACCGCGTAAAACATGATATGTATAATCAATGGCCGTCAAGGTGTTAAAAAAAATAGAGTATAGCATCATACCACGGCGGATCGCGGTGAATGTTACGGCAGCATGAAAACTGAAGATAATAAAAATATATCCCTGGATGTTGCGAGGCTTGTTGAAAAAGCCAGGACGGGCAATCGTGTAAGTTTCCAGGAACTAATTTCCATTTTTCAGGAAGATATCTATCGGTTGGCCTATTACAGGACTTTTTCACAGATGGACGCCGAAGACCTTACCCAGGATGTATTTGAGCAGGCATATAGAAAAATAAACAGCCTTAATGATGTGCAACGGTTTCGTGCCTGGATTTACAGTATTGCGGTTAATCGATGCAACGATTTTCTCAGGAGGAAAAAATATCTTGCCCTGCTGCAGAAAGGCTCATCTCTGGAACAGGATATTATGAATACGGGCATGAATATGGAAAACAGCACAAACGAGAGGATCGACAAAAAAAAATTCTGGGGTCTGGTGAAGGTAATGCTCCAGAGCCTTTCGGCAATGGAACGTGAGGTTTTCACCCTCCGTTTTATGGACCACCGCAAAATCAATGAAATCGCCGCCATCCTGGACAAAAATGAAAGCACAATAAAGACTCATCTTTACCGTGCATTAAAAAAAGTGCGAGAGCATTCCGATGTTTTCAGGGAATACAGGGAGTCCATATCATGAAAGTAAGGAATCATGACCATCTGCAACAGGAACATATTCTCTGGGCAGTTATTGACGAGAGTGAACTTGCCGGAGAATACCAACAGCATCTTCGGCAGTGTCCGGTATGTAAAACTAAAGTTGAACAATTGAGGAGCGGGTTAGAGGATTTAGGAGAGATCGCCAGGCAGGCTGTTCCTTCATATACGCGTCCCGTAAGACTCCCAAGTGAAAGGGTTGCCAGGATCAGTCAAAATGCAGGCTGGCTCCCTTTTTTCGGAGCTGCGGCAATGGCCGGGTTACTCGTGTTCTTCTATTTTATGGGCACGAAAACCATGATTCCCTCCGAATTTGCCACCCTGCAGAGTCAGGAAAGTTTACTGGAAGATGAATCACTGATGCGTCAGATTTCAGAGATGGTTGAAAACCCGCTGTCTGAGGATATGTATGAGATATCCGGCGAAAATGGGATCTGGTTTGATGACGATTTTCTGCAGTTTGTGGTGCCTGATATTCAGGATGATTTTCAATCGTAACTTATTTATGGAGGCTAAAATGATGTCAAGGAAAAGTGCAGGGATTGGATTGTTGTTTCTGGTGATTTTCCTGCCGTCGGCCCTTTGGGCCCAGGAAATGATGTATGGCAAGTGGTGGCGTGACAAAGCAATAATCCAGGAACTGGGATTGAGTGACAGTGAAGAAAAAATACTGGATGAAAAGTATATCGAAAGCCGCCGCAAAATGATTGAACTTAAAAGTGAGATTGAGAAGCAAAGGTTTGAGTTGGATCTGATCCTTGGTGCCAAGGATGCTGACAAGCATAGGATCATGGAGCGCTATAAAAGCCTTGAAGAGGCCCGGGCGAAACTATCGAAGGTGCGTTTTGAAATGCTTATGGATGTCCGGGAGACCATTGGCGTTGAACGATTTCAGGATTTACAGTTCATGCATCGTGAGAGAGGAAGACGTGACTGGGATAGAAATGAGATGAAAAGATCACGGCGGGACAGGTATTCAAACAGGGACAGAGACTGAAGGGCCAAAAGCGGATTGAAGAATATCTAATATTTTGCATCCAAGAGAAAATGGATTATCTCAATATGGCGCAGTGATACGCCGCGGTGCTGCACGACCAGGGCCTGAGCCTGCTCCCCCATCTGTTTTCTGAGCTGCGTGTTCACAAGCAGTTGCTTCAATATTTCAAAGATATCATCTTCATCATGACAGACAATAGCAGCATTTTTTCCCAGCAGATCTGCTGAAATTTCGGTAAAGTCATCCATATAAGGTCCAAAGAGAATCGGCTTGCCAAAAGCTGCAGGTTCAAGCGGATTATGCCCCCCGTCGGGAACCAGGCTGCCGCCGATAAAGGCAATATCACAGAAGCTGTACATACGTGAAAGTTCACCCATTGTATCGAGTATAAGTAAAGAGGCACCGGGAAACTCTTCATCCTCAAGGGGGAGAGTCCTCTGTCTCACCGTAAGGCCTAGGCTGTAAGTAATTTCTTTTATTTCACGAGCCCTGTCAACTTGACGGGGGGCTACAACGAGAAACAGGTCCGGAAAAAGCAGGGATAAACGTTTAAAAGCCGAAAGGAGTGCCACTTCTTCTCCGGCATGTGTGGAACCGGCTATCCAGACAACCTTTTCCGGTGATATGCCGAACTGTTTTCGATAGAAGGAGGTGGGGCGCTGGTCATCTTCCCAACCAACGGTATCAGGGAGCACTGCGTCATATTTTAAATTTCCCAAAGCTTTTACCCTGTCGGCATCGACACCAATATCTATCATTTTGTCTGCATCTGCTGCCGTCTGCATTGAAATGAATCTGAAAATTTTAAACATGGGCAGAAAAATGAAACGGAAGCGTTGGTAACGGGCAAAAGCACTCTGGGAAATCCGGCCATTGACCAAGATTGCCGGAATGTTTTGCTTATCCAGCAAATGAAGAAAGTTTGGCCAGAAATCTGTTTCGATTAAAATGAAAAGGTCTGCATCGATACAGTCAATGAATTTCCGGGCAACGTTGTAAAGGTCAAGGGGAAATGGCACAAAAAAATCAACCTCATTGGCCATCACCTCACGGGAAAGTTTTTCCCCGGTTTTTGTTGAGGCTGAGAAAATTATGCTGAAGTCTGGGTAGGCAGATCGCAATTCCCTTACCAGCGGCTGGGCAGAAAGAACTTCGCCTACGGAAAGGGCGTGCAGCCAAATCCTTTTCCTGTTCCTAGGGATATTGTGTGTGAGTTTCTCAATGCCGAAACCCAGTTTCAATAGAATTCTGCCACGGTACTTGGGGGAAATGATTGCTTTGACTAAAAGCAGAGGAGATAATAGTATCAGGCCTGTGATCTGAAATATATTGTAAAAAACTATATTCATGAAAAAAAATACCTGATAAACGTGCTTGTATCTTGAACTATCTGCCTGCTTCAGGAGGTTCCTGATAATATGGATTCGACCTGGTTCCCAACAGAAAAGCCATGATCTTTTGGGGTGCAGAAGTTATTCCCGGTTGGAATATGCCTATTTAACCACTTACAAAAACAATTACAATGAACTTACTACTTTTTGAACCGGATGAAATAAGTTGTGACAGCACAGTTTGTTTTCAAGACAGGCGCAGTGTCCACATTATAGAGATACTAGGCTGTAAAACCGGAGACACCATCAGGGCAGGAGTGATAAACGGGCCTATAGGCAGCGGTGAGATACTCGCAATACGGGGCGAGGACAGAAATGCCG
>Ga0209536_100009410_pt1 | contig 14532 bp, 12 predicted proteins | sample DeeMarSeWOR28_12_FD_187461 | JGI IMG/M metagenome (GOLD analysis project Ga0209536, IMG submission 187461) | Marine sediment microbial communities from White Oak River estuary, North Carolina - WOR-2-8_12 (SPAdes) (version 2) | ecosystem: Environmental > Aquatic > Marine > Intertidal zone >...
AGGAGGTCTTACTCAGGGCCAAGGGAAGACATTTGCAGATCCAGCGAGGGCAGCAAACCAAAGAGAGCGAGCTGAGGCGGTTGTCTTCACCTGGATCTATACCTCGCCCATGTATGCAATTATCGCTAGCAATAGTGATGCCAAGAGGTAACAATGCAAGAAATTACAATTGATTAGATTTGGTGGGGTGATATTTTTTGGTTGGGGTGGTGTAGTGGAAGAAATTTATCTATGGAAAGATAGGTCTGTCCTAAAGGGAGGGTTTGAAGGTTTTTAGCTCTTTCAAAAACTCGACGGCCACGCCCTTCTTCTGCTTGTCAATCCTCCTGATCACGGCTGGGCCGGAGAGGGTAAGTGTGTGATTTTGCCCGGTGAACTCAGGGGGGAGAAAAAGACGCATCTCCGCCTGTTCATTTTTTTTAAGGGCGGGCCAGGAGGGGCTCATGACAAAGGCTCCCCCTTGGGACAAGTTCTGGGTGACGCCGTCCACTTCTTTGGATGTACGAGCTAGCCTTATCTTGATCTTGAAATTATTTAATGTTCTCGTATATTTCCTTCTTTCAAATGAATCCATGCTGTGGCCTTCAAAATTCATGAAACTTCATGGTAAAACAATTAAATTATACGCGGGCCGAGGAGTTTTTTACAAGAAATTAACAAAAAACCGACAAAAAATTAACAATCTACGAATTTTTCGTATTTACAATTAAGCAAAAACGTAATTTAATACATTCTTAATAGGTTTTGCCATGCATTTTCAATATTTGCGATCCAGGTTTGTCTAAGAGTTTAATGTTTTATTCTTAATTTGACCACCCAACATAGACTCTCCCAGCGGAGGTGGCCCATGAAAGAGCCAACCTGGGAAAAGTGTCATTATTACAGAAGCAGAAGTTGTCCGGAACATTTAACCATCGACAAAGCTTACCTCATTCCTCAGTTAATCCAGCCCTCTGACCTCAAGGCTGCTATTGATACCTGCGATCAGTGCGAAATTTATCACAAAGAGAAGAGAAAGTACCGTCGAATAGCGAGACCCTTCAAAGTTGTGGTTAGTAACAAGAAACCAAAAAGAAATATCGAAGGAACTATTGTCGATGTAAGTGTAAAAGGTGCTCTCATTAAATTAGACAAGTGGATACATTTTAATAAAGAGCAAATGGTCACCTTGAAATTGTATTATAATAAAGTAACTTCAGACAAAGAAGAAATTAATGTCGTTAATGTATCAGGTAAAATAAAGAGAGTTGCTAAAGAAAAACAAGAATTGGCTGTGGTGTTTGTCGAAGATGATAGTGTGAAAAAATGTGCCAACATATAGAATTAGTTTACACTTTCCCTAATTTAATAAGGTGACTCTAGCGTAAAATTTTTTAAGTGTCAAAACAAAAATTTAAAAAAGATTGACTTTTATAGATATACTGACAAGTTGCACCCTCACTGCCATAACGAAAGCCTAGATCAGAAGGAAATTGTTAGAAAAAATTGTTGTAATATCAAATAATTCTCTTAGTTATCTACAAATTAACAAACCAAACCATCCATTTCCCCACCCCCTTTGACTATCTACTCCGGCCTAAAAGGTTTTTTTGGGTTGAGCCCCCAATGCATAAGCAAGGAGAGAAGTAGACAAGGAACTCTCTTTTTTAGTAGGTTTATTGGGGATAAAATGTCTTATGGCTTATCAGTGCCTAGTGCTCACTGGGAGCCGCTATGGTTTACTAGTAGGAGTAGGAGCAGATGACTGATATTGGAGAGAGAAGTCTCATACTAGCTGGAGACATAGGGGGAACCAAGACCAACCTGGGGCTCTTTCGCAGGGGGAAGAAACGTCCTGTTTTAAAGGTGGCGGAGACTTACCCCAGTCGGCCAGCCCCCAGCCTCGAACATATAGTCAAGGGTTTTCTAAGGAAACACCAAGTTCGGGTCAGCCAGGCTTGCTTCGGCATCGCAGGGCCGGTGATCGGAGGGAGAGTCAAGACCACCAATCTGCCTTGGGATGTTTCCGAAGCTCGGATGGAGAGGCAACTCCAGTTTTCCCATGTTTCTTTGATTAATGACTTAGCTGCTACGGCTCTAGCCGTACCTTTCCTCAGTAGAAAAGAACTTTTTCCACTTAACAAAGCAAGGGGTCGCAAAGGTCAAAATATTGCCATAATGGCTCCGGGAACAGGCCTGGGAACAGGATTCCTCATTCCCTGGCAGGGTAAATACATCCCTATTGCATCGGAGGGGGGACACGTTGATTTTTCACCCAATAGCAAAGCAGAGGTTGAACTTTGGCAATATCTTAGTGAAGAGTACGGTCACGTGAGCCTAGAAAGGATCGTATCGGGTCCCGGATTGGTGAAAATCTATTCATGGCTTAAGGACTCAGGCCGTTACCGGGAACCTGCTTGGTTGACTAAAAAGATTAAGGGGATGGAGCCGGCTGCAGCAATAAGTGAAGTTGGCTTGGCTGACGGAGATCCACTGTGCGTGGAAGCTTTGAATATGTTTGTTTCCGTCCTGGGAGCTGCTGCAGGAAACCTGGCCTTGACAGCAATGACCACTGGAGGTGTTTATTTGGGAGGGGGGATCCCCCCCAAGATTTTACCAAAATTACAGGAGCCACTCTTCATCCAAGCATATAAAAACAAAGGCAGATTCACGAAACTTCTGGAGAAAATTCCCGTCAAAGTCATTTTAAATCCTAAGGCGGCCCTGCTGGGAGCTGCACAATGGGGTTTCGATAGAGAGGGATAACAGGGTGGTAGAGCTAGCAGTTTCGCAAAGGTATGTATGTCTTAATCGGGCAATTGCTCATAGACTGGCAGTTACCGCAGTCTCTGGGATGGGTTGTGCAGCCCCTCGAGCGCGCATAGGAAGCGGCTAATCTGGCACCTGACCTTTCGTAGGCTTCTTCTACCTCTTCTAGTAAGGTGCCTGTTTTTCCTGGTATGTTGGTCATGCCAGCATAGGTGACGTTTTTCAAGCCCACTGCTTTGGCTTGCTCCACGCACCTATGCATAAGCTGAATCGGGGCTCCCAGGTGTTCGTCCAGGACGAAATTGGGCCTGAAGGCGAGAAAGGCCACGGGTAGTTCTTTAGATATGGAGGCGAGGAAACGGCAAAGAGGTTCAATGTCATCCTCATTGATCCCGGGTATTGCAACTATCCGATATTCCCACAGCTTATCTGGGGCAGTTCTGCCAACTATCTCAGCATTTCGCAACACCGGATCAACAGGTGCCCCAGTTATGGCCCTCATAGTGTCATCGTAATAGGCTTTAATGTCGAAAGTCAGGGAGGTGGTGAAGCTTAGTACTCGACGGAGAGATTCCTCGGTCATAAAGCCGTTAGTGTCATAATTGACCTTCAGTGCAGGTCTGGTGCGTCTGGCCTCTGCCATAACACTTTCAATGAAGGGCAGATGAATAGTGGGCTCACCGCCGGAGAAGAAAACTCGGTCAGCTCCCATGAGCACTCCTGCAGTTGACTCAAGCATCCTAATAGATTCTTCAGCGAGGGAACGGGGCTCAACATAGCCCTCAACGGCCATCCGGTTGTCGGGAAACTGAGATATGGTCCAGTTCTGGCACCCTAAACACTTAAAGTTACAACCAGCCATGAAAATGGTGTAGCTTTCAGGGGGGGCAGGATGGAGAGTCCGGGATGCAACCAAGGGCCCAGCCATTCGGCATACCCCCAAATCGCCGGTGGTGCGGTCCACCCCACACCTGTGTTCACAAAGGGTGCACTCACGGAGATCATTGTCGAAATTCAGATTTTTCATATTGTTTAGTAACTGTTTCCTCTTGCCCCGGTGGGCAAAAAAAATTGGCAGTGGCCCAAATCTCACCAGAGAAGAAGCTGGGGGGAGCAAGTAAAGGCAAACCCTTTGAGCTGCAGTGAACAGCTCAGTAATCATCATTAAGAATCAGCCAGGAATCGGAAGGTTCTCGTCCCGCCGCCAGGGCAGCCTCGTACGGATGAGTGAGAGCCTCCACAGCATGAGTCAAGGCATAGGCTTCATCATTGTCAGATTTCAACAAAGCCTCGTCCGAGGTCTTTTGGTCAGGTATTTTTAAAAAATGACTTTGCTCAAAATAGATTTCCCTATCCCCAGGATATCTAAACAACCTGACTCTGATTTTGGGAGTAAGGTCGCCCAAGCGGAAAGACACCTGGCTGAGGAAAATTTTGGCATCCCTCAATGTTCTGTTTGAGACTGCATCATCAATTTTCCATCCCAATGTTATCTCCTCCCCTTGCTAGTGTTTGCATAACGCAAAGATAATAACGCCACGTCATCTAGCATTTATCATTTCACATTTGTTATTTTTGATCTAGATCAAATGAAGAGAAATAGAGAATCCAGGTCGGGAGCACCTGGCTTTGAGCTGCCCCAAGGAAACGGCTAAAGGCTTGAGGCCCACGGCACAGGGCCTGTAATAGCGCGCAGCAGACAGCTAGAAACTTTTAACGCCAATCAAGAGTTGTTGCCTGCTGCCAGTTGCTAGCTGCCAGCCGTATTTCCCCATGCTCCATGCCCTATGCCTCACGCCGTATGCCTTGAGCCTCTTCTGTCGGCAAAGCCATCTACCTTTGACCTGGCCCAAAGGTAGAGGATTGTCAGGACCGGTTTTCTTCTCCCTGTTTACTCTCCAGGGTTTCCAGGTTATACTATTCAGCGGGTAGGATTTAGAATGTCCCCAATTAATCCTATCCTATTGAAACCTCCCTGGATTCGCCCCATCCTTGCACGGAGCCGCAAGGGTGGGGCACTTTTTTGTAGTACCATAAAATAAAAAACCCCTCTTGAGGTGAAAAAAGAGGGGTTTTTGTCTTCGGCCGGAGCGCTATGGTTTTAATGGTTGCTTTAAAATTGCGCCGAATAATTGCAGTGGCAGCTATTCGACAAAATACTGGAGTTCAGCGGAGCGCGAAGCGTGTCGCAGTTTCTGGATGGCTCGCTTCTCTATCTGCCGGATACGCTCCTTTGACACCCCAAGCCTCCCGCCTATAGTTTTGAGGGTCTGAACGGGTTTGCCATCGATGCCGAATCGAGATTTGAGCACACCTTCTTCCCGGGGAGACAGGGAGGCCAGGACTCTTCTAGTAACATCAACAAGTTCTAACTGGCTAATCTCTTCAAGGGGTGAGATGCTCTTGTTATCCTCGATGAAATCGCCAAACCGTTGCTCCCGTTTCCCAACCGTTGCCTCCAAAGAAGCCGGACGACAGGAGAGTTGGCCTAGCATGGTGACTTTCTCTAATGGTAAACCGCTGCGCTCGGCAATCTCCATGGGACTGGGTTCGCGGTCTAACTCCTCGTAGAGTTCGGAGGTTACCTTGTGAAAGAAGCTTTTCATCTCTATTACGTGAACAGGCAGCCGGATAGTATTGGTCTTTTCGTAGATTGCTCGGATAATAGACTGTCGCACCCACCAAGTTGCGTAAGTGCTGAAACGGTTGCCCTTGGTATAATCATATCGGGAAACCGCCTTGAGCAGCCCCATGTTTCCCTCTTGTATAAGGTCAAGAAAGCTCAGGCCCCGGCCGCGGTATCGCTTGGCAATACTAAGCACTAAGCGCAAGTTGCCCTTAACCATCTCATCCTTGGCAATGTCGATTTGATCAGCCACATGGCGAGCCTCAACAGCAAGTCCCTGGCAGTTTTCAGGTGCACCCTCCCGAGCGGCAACAGATTCAAGAGTAGAAACAATGTGTACAACGATTTTTTCGCGCAGCCCGGGATAAGTCCCCACCTCACTCTGCCACCTGGCTATTTTGTTACGAAGATTGCCAAAGAGCTCTGCGGATGCGCAGTGGGTTACGACCAGATTGACCAGCCCTTCTTGACACTCCTTTATAGTTCGGGCCAACTCAATCTCTCGTTCGGGACTCAGCAGCTCAAATCGAGAGACATCTTGAAGATAGAAACTGACCAGATTTGATTGAAAGACTTCCTCTTCTTCCTCTTGACAAGGAGCCAAGGAATCTGACTCCTCTTGTAGATCGAGATTTGCTTCTGGTCTATTTAGTTCTTGATCTAGATCAGACTCTTCTGCCGGTTGACATTCCTCTCTGTCCCAAACATAATCTGGATATAAATCTTGAATGGCCAGACCAAGAGAGGACTGATTTAGGGAAGCCGACATGGTTCAACTCCTCAGTTAATGGTAAGAGGGGAAAGAGTACTCGAAACTGATAGTATTTTACGCCAATAGATCTCTTCTCTGGTTTAAAGAGAAGGAGAATGACTTGGTTTCCCTTAAGCTACAGATATATGGAGCAATGTAAATTAGGTAAATTGTGTATATTAAAAATATAAATACCGTATTTGCGGACTCTCTCTCTCAGGTAGGGATGATTTTAGATTTGAGATTGTAGATTGCGGATTTCAATAGTTCCGATTTGACTCAATCTAAAATCTGCAATCTTAAATCTAAAACAGTTATCATTTCATTCCTTCAGCTAAGATACTATCTATCAGGGCTAGAATTTCCTCTCTACTCGAGGATCCTTTTGAAAGAAAGTAGTCGGCACCGTAGTTCTTGGCAGCTTCCCGGTACTCAGGCAAGTCATAGCTAGTAAGAATTATCACTCTTATCCCAGAATATCGTGCTTTTATTTCTCTGGTTAACTCAAGGCCGCTTTGACCTGGCAGTTTAATGTCCATGAACACGACGTGGGGGGAGAAGGTCTCTATTTTTTCAAGGGCCTCTTCGGCGTTTTCAGCCTCCTCCACATCCATGGTGGGGAATTGCTCGCACAGCATCTCCCTCAAGGATTGTCGAAAAGGGGCGTTGTCCTCAACAAGCAGTGTCTGCAACATATACTTCCACCCCGCAGCGGGTGAGGCGCTGGGAAAGTATGATTTCTGGAAAAAAATAACTAAAGTACTCTACAACAACCGGCTCTAGGGTAGAAATGGGGTGAATACGGTAGATGTTGTAATATTGCACTGTATTTTTCAGAAGGCAGGAAAGGAACCAAGAGCTAATTTGATTACAGACGCTTTACAGTTATACGTGCAAGATGTATTCTGACAAAAAATCTAATGTTTGGTCGCCCCATGAGAGAAAAAGGAAGAATTGTTATTGCCGAAGACCATACGATTCTCAGAGAAGGCTTGCGCGCCCTGCTGTCCTCACAGGAGAATCTCGAAGTTGTAGGAGAAGCAGGGGATGGCAGGGAAGCCATTAGGCAGGTTGAAGAGCTTACGCCTGATCTGATTCTAATGGATCTCTCCATGCCTAAAATGAACGGGGTTGAGGCCATTAGAGAAATCAGACGGCGGGTCCCAGAGACGAGGATTTTGGCTCTGACAGTTCACAAGGCAGAGGAGTTTATCCTGGAAGTCCTCCAGTCTGGTGCAGATGGATACATCCCAAAGGATGCCTCCTCCACCGAATTGATGATGGCCATAAAAAGCATCCTCATGGGAAAGCGGTATCTGAGCCCATCCGTTTCAAATATTGTGATAGAGGGCTACTTAGAGTCCAGACGAACCTCTGAGGCATTTACTCCCTGGGACAAACTGACCAAACGGGAGCGAGAAATCCTTAAGTTGATAGCCGAAGGGCACAAGAACAAGGATATCGCTGACTACCTGTGCATCAGTGTGAAGACAGTAGAAAAGCACCGGGCCAACCTTATGAAAAAGTTGGACCTCCACAGTGCGGCGGCCTTGACAGCCTATGCCATGGAGAGGGGGTTGGTGACCAGGTAGTTCCATTGCGGATTTCGGATTGCGGATTGACGGAACGTGGGAATTATGGAATTTACCAATCTCAAATAGAAAATCTGCAATCTTAAATCTCAAATCTTCTTAGCATTTCCAATATCCTTTGACAGCAGTCCCTTTCCCTCTGCCTGTTTCGATGGAGAGATGCCCTCCAGATAAATCTATGCGCTCTCGCATACTAGCCAGGCCAAATCCTCTCCTAGAGCTATCAACAGAGAGAGCCTCATCAAGGTCGAAGCCGCAGCCGTTATCCTCGATGGCCAGTTGTATGGTGCTGTTCTTCTTATCCAGGGAGATGGTCACCCGGTCTGCACCACTGTGTTTTACCACATTATTCAGGGCTTCCTGCAAGACTCGATAGATTACAATCTTCAGGGGCTCAGGAACTTCAGTCTCTTTTACAGTTATCTCTCTCTTTACTTCCACCTTTGAATAGGTCTCCTGCAATTCACGGCAAAACCAGGCGATGGTTGCCAAGATACCCAGGTCATCAAGAGTAGAGGGACGCAGATCCATTGTTATTCTTCGTACCTCTTCAACGGTGTTCTGAATAAGGGGAATGAGGTTATTCAAGGTGTTGACACCTGAATCGGTCAAATCTTTGCCTATCTGCCCCAGGGCATCCTCGACCCTAAATTTGATCGAACTCAATGATTGACCAATGCCATCGTGGAGTTCCCGGGCGATCCGGCTCCTTTCCTGCTCCTGCACGGTGAGGAGTTGAGAAGAGAGTAAGCGCAGTTCTTTCTCCGATTGCTTCAGCTTTTCGTAAGCTTCGACAAGTTCTGCAGTGCGCTTTTCAACTCGCATTTCTAGCTCATCGTGAGCTTGTTGCAGGGCCTCCTCCGCCCGCGCCCGCTGAATAGCAAGGGCATAGAACTCGGCCAGGCGACGAATTGCTTCGAGATCGAGGTCGGTGTAATTTTTCTTTTTATTGGCTAGAGCAATTTGGCCAACTAACTCCCCGGCCAGAGTAACCGGCACAGAGAGAAAGCGCTTGAGAGGTATATGTCCCTCGGGGACTCCGGTTGCCGCGGGGTGTGTTTCTGCAGAGTTGCTGAAGAAGGGCTCGAGATTATTCAAGCAATACCCCCAGAGCCCGTGGTAAGTCCCGTCCTCTCCTAAGGGGAAGGCAATTCTCTCGTCTTCCGATGAAACTTTGCACTGGTTCCCCATCATCTCGGTAAGGGTATGTCCAAGATTGTCGCCAGTCCTGGGGTCAATGGAGGAAACGTAGCCGTGCCCACTGTCTGTCATACGCTTGGCCAGGTCCAAAATTATATTGGCTATATCTTTGATTGAAGAGTAAGGAGAAATGAGGGGCTTATATAATGCTGAGAGAGCAGCATTTATTTTAAGTTCCCATTTTAGTTCAGCCTCCGCCTCCTTTAGTTCGGTTATATCTTGGACAACCGTACTTACACCCTGCACAGTGCCTTCCTCCGACCTCAGGGGATGATAGCTCATGAGCCAGTGGCGTGGCATCTCAGGTTCTCCAGGGGTAACGCCGTGGATCTCGAAATTGAGAATTGGTTCACTTGACTCAATTACTTGACGGTAGATTGGCTCTAGCTTTGAAGTGAGACCTGGAATAATATCTTTGAGGGTTCGACCGATGTGCTCCGATACTGGCTTGCCATTGATGGCGGCCAGCCTCTGGTTAACCCGTAAAAAGCGTAACTGAGTATCCATGAAACACAGTCCCACCGGGGCAGTCCTGTAAAGATGATCAAGTTCAGCGAACTGTTCACGGAGGAGATGCTGACTTTCCTCCAGTTCCTTCTCTACCTTAACGCGCTCGGTAATGTCATCTGCAATGCCAGCGATACGAGAAACCTCTCCCTTTTCGTTGCGAATGGGAAATGCGCGAGCCGCGATCCACCTCAGTGACTCGTCCGGCCGCACGATACGGTAGTGGGGAAATATCACCTCAGACAACTCAGCAAGTCGTTCTTCCTTGGGGATCGCACCGCTGACCTGCTCACGGTCCTCCTCCACCACCGCATCCAGCCACGAGCGCGGGTTTTCATATAGACTCTGGCAGGATCGGCCCCAAGTGTCTTGGTAAGCTGGACTGATATAAATGACCTCGTTCCAGTCTGGTGAACCCAGCCAGAAAACGCCTTTGATATTCTCGGCAAGCTGGCGAAAGCGTTCCTCGCTCTCCTGTAAACGGACGATCATCGGGTTACTGACCCGGACAAAAACTAATGCCCCAAGAACAACAACCAGAAGTCCAGCACAGATTGCGGTTATTCCGGCTTTCACAAAGGGTGCTCGAACCTCGGCCAAATCAATCTTCGCCACTATTCCCCAGTCCAATTCTTTTACTGGTTCGTGGGCTGCCAGTACTAGCTCCCCGCGATAATCAAGACCGACTACTGTGCCGGACATTCCGGTAAGAGCGCGTCTCATAGGCTCGGAAAGTTTTGAGTTCAGAGGAAGAGGTTTTGGTTGGTCAAGGTCCGAGTGGCGGTGTCGAAGGAGAAAGAAAATACTATCCCCTTGGCGGCGGGCGAGGGTAAACTCACCAGTCTTGCCAAATCCCTGGTAGTTTCTGTGTGCAGTTCTAATCTGGCTCAAGGTGGCTACTGTTGCACCATGAGGGTAAGATGCGGGAGCTCTCCTGGCGCGGGCAGTGTCAAATCGAGCCACCGCCTCTATGAGACGAGCCTGACTTTGGGCGATCTCCACCAATCTTGCTCGCTCTTCCTCAAAAGCTGTGCCGTAAAGCAGGTAGATGGTAATTCCGGCGACTAGCAAGGAGACGGTAGTCATAATGAAAATCAGGAAAGTAAGCCTTTTTCTTTCACCCATGGTTCCCTCCAGGGCTTTACTCAGCAAGGCGTGAGTCGTGACCTCATCTGTTGGTATTTGTAGCTAATTTTACATTCTAGTATCTGGGAGAGCCGAGTTTATACAGATAATTAGGTGAGAGCACCTAAGGTGCAGGTCTTGCAAAGCAATGAGGAAGCACTAAAGGTTTAGGGATTGTTTTTAGGGCAGTAGAGTGCTCAGAGATTTTTTGACAAGGAAATGTAAAATGTTGCCCCTTTATTTTTGCCAGGTTTAGCCCAGACTTTGCCTCGGTGCCGTTCCGCTATTTCACTGACTATAGCTAACCCCAACCCAGCCCCCTCAACATCTTTGGAACTGTCATCCCGGCGAAAGGCTGCGAAAAGACTTTCGTAATCCCTCCCTTTGAGGCCTATACCATTATCAGTCACAGAAAGAATATGGAAATCGTCAGACTCCTGGTATCCCAATGTTATCTCACTGAGATTTTCTCCTCCGTACTTCAGGGCGTTATCCACAAAATTCCTGAATACCCTGAGCAGAGATATCTTATCTGCAATAAACAGGGGAATTGAATCGGGTTCTAGCCATTTAATCTGACGAATAGTGAGGCGAGGGGAGAATTCGTCCTTGATGATCTGAAGAATCTCTTTTAAATCCAACTCCTCCAACTTAAGAGGTGCCTCCTGAGCCTCCATATAGGCATTGATTTTTTCAATCAGGGCACCAACATGAAGGGAAGCTCTAAGGATTTGATCGCAGTACCTCCTGCCCTTTTCGTCGAGGTTATCCTTGTAACGGTCATGCAACCGTTTTGTCAGGCCATAGATGGCGGCCGCTGGGCTTTTGAGGTCGTGTGATACTGAATAGGCAAAAAGCTTGATTTTTTCAGCACTTTTTTCTAAGGCTTCCTCCATTTCCTTACGGTCGGTGATGTCCAGAATCATAGCCTGTTTGGATATAGTACCATCGGCGTTGTATATCGGCGTATTTACAACGTAATACCAGCGGTTGTCTTTAGGACTCTCTATCTCCCATCTCACAGTTTCGCCTTCAAGCACCCGTTCTTTCACGCACCATGGGCAGACAGAATCCCGCTCATGTAGCACCCGGTAACACAATTCTCCGGTTGCGTCGTATCCGGTTCGCTTGATTAACTCCTCGTTCATGAATTCAATCCGATAGTCCTCGGAGCAGATGTAGATGAGCCCATCGAAGGCTTCCACAATGGCTCTATATCTCTCTTCCCTCTCCCGCAGTGTTTTGTCAACCCAATCGTGCTCAGCTGCCAACTCTTCCAGCTCGGCTACCTTTAGGCGCAATGAGGCCAATTCATCAATCAGTTGCTCTCTGCTTTTTTCTTGATCCTTCATTACGATTTTCTTTTGCAATGACATTGAGCCCTAGGAGAATCAACTCTAGCGGGACAAGAATACGGCTGAAGTGAAAACCTAGTTGGAAGCCAGAAAAATGGGCTGATTTCAGGCTACAAGATGGCAGAAAAAGTAGCAAGAAAAAAGTGTTGAATGACCGTTGAAACAACTGAAATGCTTGGAAAATCCTTCTTATGCCATTACAATGAACAATCTAATTTATTTCAAAATACCCCCTAACTCTCTCCCTTATTAAAATTGGGGTTGGGGGGATTTGCTGGAGGTGGCAGTTTCGATGAATCTCAAAAGAGTCAGAACATTAAGGGACGGAACTAAAAAAAAGGGTCAGGTTGTCTACTGGATGAGCCGCGATCAGAGGGTGGAAGACAACTGGGCCCTCCTCTATGCCCAAGAATTGGCATTCCAAATGAAAGCCCCATTGGCAGTGGTATTTTGCCTAGTTCCCCAGTTCCTCAATGCCACCCTAAGACAATTTGGCTTCATGCTCAGAGGACTGGAGCAGGTGGAAAAAAGCCTCACAGATCTAAAAATCCCTTTTTTTCTCAGAAGGGGATGGCCAAAAAAAGAAATAGCCAAACTTGCCAGTGAAAATAAAGTCACCATTTTAGTAAGCGACTTTGATCCCCTTGGCATAAAAATGAAGTGGAAGGAGGAGGTAGCAAATAGGCTGGAGATTCCCCTATACGAGGTGGACGCACGAAACATTGTGCCCTGTTGGGTTGCCTCTCCTAAACAAGAATATGCGGCATACACCCTGAGGCCGAAAATTCACCGTTCCCTTCCCGAGTTCCTGGAGGAATTCCCCAGGTTGCAGGTTCATCCTTTCACCTGGACAGGTAAGGTGGAAAACACCGACTGGAAAAGGTTGGTAGGCAGCTTGGAGGTCAATGGGGATGTCAGCGAGGTGGATTGGCTCGAGCCCGGCGAGAAAGCGGCCCGTCAGACTCTAAATCGTTTCCTTAATAACAAATTGCAGGGATATGCTGAAAAAAGGAATGATCCCACCGCAGGCAGCGTGTCCCATCTCTCCCCCTACCTTCATTTTGGTCAAATTTCCGCTCAACGCGTAGCCCTGGAAGTAAAGAAAAGCAAGGTAAAATCGGAGAAAAAGGACTCTTTCCTGGAAGAGCTTATTGTCCGACGAGAACTCTCTGATAATTATTGCTTTTACAACGAAAAATACGATCAGTTTGAGGGCTTCCACCCCTGGGCCCAAAAAACACTAAATGAACATCGTGGTGACGAGAGGGAATACCTTTATTCTTCGGAAGAATTCGAAGAAGCAAGAACGCACGACGATCTGTGGAATGCGGCCCAGATGGAGATGGTTCTTAAGGGGAAGATGCACGGCTACATGAGAATGTACTGGGCGAAAAAAATCCTGGAGTGGACAGAGTCTCCAGAAAGTGCTTTAGAGATAGCCATCTACTTAAATGACAAGTATGAACTGGACGGCAGAGACAGCAACGGCTACGCGGGCATTGCTTGGAGCGTGGGAGGCGTGCACGATAGGGCCTGGAATGAACGTCCGGTTTTCGGCAAGATTCGCTACATGAGCTACAATGGATGCAAGCGGAAGTTCGATATCACAAGCTATATTCAAAAAAATCTTTCCTAGCCTGGATATTTCATGAATTCACCCCCTGGCGTGACTGAGATTACTTCAGGGTCTCGGATTTAGATTGAAGGATGTTTAATTTGCTCATGGATATCAATTGGTTGCACATGCAACCAGTGCCTCGAAGGTGATCATAGGTGGGGTAGACAGGGGTTGAACAGGATGGTATGTTTCTTGCTGTTTTTCTCTTTCTTGCACCGAAAAGACTGTAGTGGTGAGTTAATTGGACGGCGAGGAAAAGGATCTACAAAGATAGACGACTCGTCGAAGAGAGCTGATTACCTCTTTGGCACTGCCCTATTATTATGGGCCAAAATGGATTAAATTCAGTGTCTTTATGTTTCTCTTTGGCACAGACCCTAAGGAACATTACTCCTATTCGGTCGAGGAACCAGCAATTGTCATCCGGGGGCTTCACCATAGTGGAGTTACTCATCAGCATGGCCATAATAGCAACTCTTGCAGCCATTGCGGTGCCGGTAACTCAGGATTACATCTATAGAGGGAATGTGGCCCGGGCAGCTACGGAGATCAGGGGGCTGGAAAAGGAGATAATATTTTACAAGACAGAATTTGGCAGGTACCCCTGTTCTGTGGATCCGTGGACCAGCCTTGTGGAAATCGGCCGGGACAACTTTCCAGATCCGTGGGGAACTCCCTACCAGTATAGGAATCTTGACGATGGACCTAAGGCGGGAGATAAAAAACCACAGTTTTGCCGGAGGGACCGCAGCTTTAACCCCCTCAACGACGATTTTGACCTTTATAGCGTGGGGCCTGATAGGCAAGTACCGACCCACAACCAGGTCACAAAAGGATCGGGAGCTGACGACATTGTCCGGGCAGCCAATGGAAGATACGTAGGCGAAGGCACTAAATTCTGATCATTTTTTGCTCATGAAAATTGACAAAACATTCCTGCGCAGTAAAGTGGCGAGAAGAATTTTTCTCCTATTCATCTCCTGTGCCCTCCTGCCCATAACAGTCCTCGC
>Ga0209536_100009411_pt1 | contig 14532 bp, 8 predicted proteins | sample DeeMarSeWOR28_12_FD_187461 | JGI IMG/M metagenome (GOLD analysis project Ga0209536, IMG submission 187461) | Marine sediment microbial communities from White Oak River estuary, North Carolina - WOR-2-8_12 (SPAdes) (version 2) | ecosystem: Environmental > Aquatic > Marine > Intertidal zone >...
CATTCCCGTCGGTGCTCAAATTGACAGCAGTTTCGACTTGGACGTTTATGTGCTCAATCTGGCCTACAACTTTATTCATACCGAGCGGGCCAGGTTTGGCGTGGGGCTTGGCATTCATGTCGCAGACCTCGATTTAAAAATTTCTGCAACGGCTACAGTTGCTGGAAGTGAGGTATCATTAGGCGAAGGCCACGAAGATTTTATTGCTCCGGTTCCAAATCTTTATGCATATGGTGCCTATGATTTCACGGATCGATTTGTAATAAGATACGGAGCAGGGTGGATGAGCATGAGCTACGGTGATTTCGATGGATCATTGTACTTTGCCAATGCAGCTCTTGAATACTGGCCGTTTCAATACGTTGGACTTGGGTTAGGATACAGATTTCTTAAAGCAGATGTGGATTATGACCCCGGGAACAAGACAGAACATTACGACATTAAGCTTCCAGGGCCATTGTTCTATTTGACAGTCGGCTTCTAGGAAACCAGGTTTTTAGAAATTCGGAAAAAGCTTTCCGATGGATCATAATGTTATCGTTTTGCAGAGGTCGGAGGTCAGAGGTTTGAGGCAAAGTATCGGACAAAGCAAATGAATGGTGCCTCCAACCTAAAGCGAAGCGCTCCTCCAACCTTACGCGCTATGCGAGTTTTATGAAGAGTCGCAAAGAAAACATTGTTATCATCCTCCTTATACTACTGGGAGTGATCATAGTTCCTGTACTATTCATCTGGTCTGCCGACAATCTCTTTGCGCTCACGCTGAAGACTTTTGTAGCTGCCTTCTTCCTCTTGTTGCTTGTCAGGGCAGTCCCCCGCAAAAAGAGTGAGTCCCATGATGGAAAAACCAAGGGGGAGGGCCAGGAGAGTTAAAGGGTCGCATCTCTGCAGAATTCCTATTGAAATCTTTTCATAGAGATGCTACAGTATTTCGCACTTTAACGGTATGAATGGACCTAACTCCCGAATAAATCGGGGGCACCCATGAACGACACCGCACCGGTACCCTGGCTAAAGTCCGATATGCCGACGGGTAAGATCCTGGTGGTTGACGACGTTGAGGAAGTGCGCAGTCTCTGCGCCGAGATTATCCAAAACATTGGCCTCGAGTCCGCCACCGCCTCCCAGCCCTCAGAAGCAAAAGATGTCTTGGCGAAAGAGTCCTTCTCCCTGGTAATAAGTGACATAGCTATGCCGGGCATGGATGGCCTCCAACTCACCAGATTCATCAAAGAGCAATATCCCAAAACTGACGTCATACTGATGACCGCCTTCAACATGCACTACTCTTATGACGACGTGCTGGCGGCGGGAGCCATCGACTTTATCCAAAAACCCTTCAGCAATGAGGAATTTGCGGCCAAACTCAAGCGAGCTCTACGAGAACGCCAGCAGTTACAGATGATCCAACGTTCTGAGCGACACTTTCGTGGCCTGCTGGAGAACATTCCAGGAGTGGTGTTCACCGTCTTTGCCGATGGTAGTACGCAATTTGTGGACGACGAAATCAAAGAATTAACCGGCTATCCTGCACAAGCTTTTGGCACGGATCCGGACCTCTGGTCTTCACTGTGCGGCGACGACAGAGGTTCCCTTGTTACCGATTTGCTCCAGTCCGGTTCGGAGCTGGGAGGCAGCTTGGTGCGGGAATACCTCATCCGGAGCCGCGACGGCAAGAACAGGTGGCTTCAGGTTAGAGCCCAAGCGGTCTTCGATGAGAACAGCAACATCGATCACGTTAGCGGCATCCTTTTCGATATTACCCATCAGAAGCGGTTAGAAAAACGAACCAGTTCATTGAACCAGCTTTTCTTTAGCTTCGATACCGACCACAACGCCAATATCCGCAAGGTAATTCTCGAAGCCAGCAACCTGCTGTCCGCTTCTTGCTCGCTCTATTTTAGAGCTGAAAGGGACGGAATAGAGCCGTCGATCACCCTTGCTCACGTGGATGGGCGAGTGGATGAAGAAAAGGGCAGCAGTATACAGGTGGGTCCTCTGCTCGGCAGAATAATGCAGAGTTCCAGTGAACAACCGGAGGTTCTTGAGAACCTCAGTCAAGATTCTGATCTACAGCTGGACTACTTAGTGAGTCGCCACAATTTGCACACGTGTATTTGCAAACCACTTTTAGTAGACGGACGCAGTTGTGGCTCATTCTGTGTTGCCTTCACCGAGCCCCACAAGGTCCTTCCCCACGATCTGGCTGTGTTCTCCATGCTCGCCAAAGCGCTTGAGATAGAAGAAGAGCAACGCGAGCTTCAAGAGGCCCTGGTTCGTTCCGAAGACAAGTTCCGCTCTCTGGTGGAGGGCAACCTGTATCCCATCAGCATAATAGACGGTCAGGGAGTCATTCGCTATTGCAACAATGTAATGGCCACCATGTTTCGCTATCCCCAGCCGTCCTCACTCTTGGGCCGTGATTTTGCTGAACTGCTCCACCCCGGGAACCGCCAGACTTTCGAAAACCTGATCCAGAACCTTGACAACCAACGCCCGGAACAATTCGAGCGAACCCTGGAATTTCGTGGTTTGGCGAGTGACGACACCATTATGGACGTTCGGGTCACACTTGGCCTGATCTTCTTCGACGGCCGTCCGACACTCCAGGCAATTTTGGAAGACGTTACTCAACGTAAACAGACAGAACAGGCACTAAAAGATTCAGAGGAACGCTACCGCACCCTGGTAGAAGGCGCCAACGATGCTGTCTTTTTGGAGACTTTCGACGGTCACATTGTAGATATCAATACCAAAGCCGGCGAGATGCTGGGCTACAACCGGGATGAACTGTTGAACCTTACCATGGCTGACCTGGTCCATCAAGAAGATGGTAAGCCCGCAGAGGAAGAAAAAGAGGGCGAGGCCAGTCAGCACCGTGAAGAAATCATGATTCGCAAGGAGGGCAGCCAGGTACCGGTGGAGGTCAACACCTCTATTCTGAGACTCAAGGGCGAAAAATATTTGATGAGTGTGGTACGCGATATCACGCTGCGGCGAGAGAAAGAACTGCGGCAGAAACACCTTGAACAAGCCATTGTGGAGAGCAAGAAGAGGCTGATGGCGGTCTTCGATGGCATTATGTCTCCTTTGACTATCACCGATCTCGACCACAACATCATCATGGTCAACAAGGCCACAGCTTCCCTCTTTGATGACGAAATTCCCAAATTACTAGGCCGAAAGTGCTACGAAGCGTTTCGCCAGGACAACGAGCCCTGTCCCAATTGTCCGGTTTCAGAGACCATCCGTACTGGAAAACCTTCTCACCGTCTAAGCACCAATCCAATTGTCAATAGGACCCTCGAGGAGTATACCTACCCGATTTTTGATGCCTCCGGAAATCTTTCTCTTATCATCAACTACGGTATAGACGTCACCGACAAGATCAAGATGGAAAGGCAGTTGGTGCAGGCGGACAAAATGGCCTCTTTGGGCACCCTTGCCGCGGGCATCGCGCACGAGATCAGAAATCCCATGGCCACCATCAACCTCAACACTCAGATTCTCCTGCGGGATTTGGCTCTTGACGAAGAGCACCAGGTCTACATGCGCGACATCCAAAAAGAAGTGAAAAAGATTGAAAGAATCATCTCTGAAATCCTGGAATTTTCCAAACCCAGGCCGGCCCACTTGGTGGAGTCCAATATCAACGAAGTGGTGCTAAGCGTACATGAGCTTACCCGGGTGCAATTGCGCCAGGACAACCTCAAGGTTCACTTCGAGTTGGACGATTCCCTGCCGCCCGTACTGATTGACCCAGCGCAGATTTCTCAAGTGGTCATCAACCTGGTGATCAATGGTATGCAGGCCATGCCGGATGGCGGGGACCTGACTATCACCACCCAACTGGATCAAAGCAGTGGCCGGGTGCAATTGCTGGTGAACGACACCGGAGCCGGAATAGCCCCAGAGGACCTCACCAAAATCTATGATCCTTTTTTTACAAACAAGCCGGAGGGAACCGGATTGGGTCTGGCAATCGCCCGCCAGATCCTTGACAAGAACCAGGCCGCTATCCAGGTATCCAGCAAGGTTAACCAGGGAACCCTTTTCCGTGTCCTCTTCAAGACCGTTGAAAAATAGTAAAAAAGGACTGCTCCAGGTTGACTAGGGTAACATTTTATGAAAAAACGACTCGCGCTAAATCGCAAAAGTGTGTATAACTCCAGTAAATTTTCGCAAACAACTCCAAGGCTGTGGTGCAACCTATGACTGACCTACATTATAATATCCTCATCGTTGACGACGAAGCCTCTTTTAGGAACTCCTTAAAGGGGGCCTTGAAAAAAGATTATAATGTCAGCGAGGCCGCCAATAGCGACAAGGCCATCAAGATGGTAACGGAGAGCCCGCCTGATGTGGTCCTGTTGGACATCTCCATGCCGGGAACGGATGGTCTCGATACACTACTGAAGATCAGGGAAATAGATGATTACATTGCTGTGATCATGGTCACCGCCTTCGGTGAAATTAAGACCGTGGTTCAGGCCATCAATCAAGGAGCGGTAGACTACCTTACCAAGCCCATTGACATGGTCGAGCTGCAGATTGCCATTGCTAAGGCCCTGGAACGGTTAAGTTACAAGCAAGAGATCGCCCGGTTGCGCCAGGCCCTCGCCAGGGAATACAACATCGATAATCTAATCGGTAAGAGCGATGAATTTCTGCAGGCTCTTTCCATGGCCAAGAGAATTGCCAGAAGCCCTGATGCCAATGTCTACATCGGAGGTGAGAGTGGGGTGGGCAAGGAACTTTTCGCCAGGGCCATCCATTTCAACAGCCCCAGGGCTGCCAGTCCATTTGTGGCCGTCAATTGTGCCGCCATTAATAAAGAGGTGGTGGAGAGTGAGCTATTTGGCTACAAACGGGGCGCCTTTACTGGGGCACATACAAAAGGAAAAAAGGGCTTTTTCGAGGAAGCTCACAGTGGAACCCTCCTCCTCGACGAGGTGGCTGACCTGCCTTTGGATGTTCAGGCCAAGCTTCTCAGGGTATTGGAGGAGAAGGAATTCTACCCGGTAGGCGACTCACAACCGAAGAAAGCAGACGTCAGGGTCATCGCCGCCACCAACCAACCACTGGAAACACTCATTGAGACCGGGAAATTCCGCCAGGACCTCTACTTCCGCCTTGCCACCATTGCCATCGATATCGCCCCTCTGCGCGAGCGCCAGGAGGACATTCCGCTTCTGGTAAACTATTTCCTTGATATCTTTAACAAGAAATATGGCAAGAAATTTCAGAAAATCTCGCCGAAGGCTGAAAAAATCCTGCTGAATCATCCCTGGAAGGGTAACATCCGCGAGTTGAAGAACGCTATTGAACGCGTAACCCTCTTGGAAGATTTCACCGAGATCAAGCCCGAACATCTTGATTTCCTCGCGCCCAGAGTCCCCTCCTCAACCCAAACCAAACGTGAACGCGAAAAAGATCCCCAGGACTTTTTACCCTCTCAGATACCCTCTTCTGGTATCTCCCTTGATGATGTGATCAAGCAGACCATCAGCACTGCCTACAAGCAAACGAACAAGAACCAGGTGCAAACGGCCAAACTCCTGGGAATCACCAGAAACACCCTGCTCTATCGCCTCAAGAAATACGGAATCCGCTAGACACAGCGGGACACGACGCGGGGACGGGGAGAAACGGCGAGACGGGGTTTAGAGGTCGGAGGTCACGCCTAACAATTTCTAAATCCGAAACCCTCAATTCCTTAATCCCTGAATCCCTGAAATCTGAAATCCGAAATCTACAGGGTGCCTAGTTGTTTTCTACCTGCTGCATACTCCGTAAAAGGTTACGCACTGGGCGTTTGGCCATTTCGCCAATGATGTTTTTACATCACTATCCAACACCTTTATTTTTTTTGTTTCGCCACCGAGACTTATGCGAATCTGGTGGTCATTTGGTGCTGCATATTTTAGCAGTAACCCTACCTAAGAGCTCACCTACTCATAGTTAAATAAAACAAGTAATATCCAGGATCTAATCGAATTATTCTGGGTCCCTCAGAGTTGGCACGGGTTGTGCTTTATGCAGTCCTGAGCGCAATCAGCCAACGGTTTATTTCACTACAAAAGATAGCCTGAAACATTTCGGATCTGGAGGATGGCCTTGATGAGGGTTTTACTGGTTGAAGATGAACAATCCATGCTCTTTACCTTGAGCAATCTTCTAAAGCATCGTGGCCATGAGGTTATTGCTGCACTTTCAGCCGAGAAGGGGTTGGAAGCATTGGGAGACAACCAGGTGGATCTGGTGATTTCGGACTTGAGGCTCCCAGGTATGGATGGAATAAGTCTCATCGCAGAGGTCAGAGAACGATGTGAGGATGTGGTGCCCATTATCATCTCAGCTTACGGTACCCTGGGAAATGCCATCGATGCGCTCAAGTTGAGTGTTTGTGACTTTCTCAGAAAACCATTTGACCTGAGCACATTCGAGGAAACACTCGCCCGGGCAGAGCAGCGCCGGAATCAGCTTGCGGCCTACAAAAGATACGTTTGCGACTTAAAGGAGAATCTGCTGGGCGAAGAACGCAAGCGCACCATGCTATCTCGGTTTGTGTCCAAACATGTGGTAGAACGGATTATGTCCAGCGGCGAACTCCCGGCGCGAGCGGGCCAAACCCAGCAAGTGTCTGTCCTTTTTGCCGATATCAGTGATTTTACTGGACTCTCTGAGAGTCTCGATCAGAAGAGTCTGGTCTTCATTGTCAACACTTTCTACACTGCCCTCGAAGCTGTAATGAATCAGCATGGGGGTATCCTGGATAAATTCATGGGCGACGGCATTATGATGGTCTTTAGTAATTCCAAGAACGCTCAGGATACTGCCCGTCACGCTTTGGGCGCAGCTGTGCAAATTCAGGGAAAAATGGATAAAATTCGGCGCGAACTGCGCCGTTTTGAGTTGCCGGAGATAAGCATCCATATTGGTGTATGCACTGGAATGGCCACGGCCTGCAGCATCGGGACCGAAGAGCGCCTCGCTTATACTTACATAGGAGATGCGGTGAATTTGGCCAAACGGTTACAGGATCTGGCAGGACCTGGAGAGATTCTCGTGAGCGAGGCTACAGCCTCTGAGCTGACGGATTCCAAAAAAGTAATCCCCGGGTTGACCGGGATCCATCCGCTCCCGGAGCTAAACCTGAAAGGGAGACAAGATCAAGTGGTGGTCTACAGGGCAGAGTTCTAAACCACAAACATTGTTACCCTCCACCCCATCATCCCTGGTTGAATAGTGATAAAATCGGAAATTAAAGAATTCAGTAGTCAGTAGAACTGAGCACGGGGCATGGAGAAAAAAGACTCGGGGACGCGGAGAAACGGAGAGACGGAGACATTGCGAATTGCTGATGTGGGATGTGGGATGTGGGATGTGGGATTGAGGGATTGAAGAAAGGCGTAAGGCACAAGGCGCAAGGCTCAGGGAAAGTCGTTAAAGTCGTTTAAATCGTTCAAACCGTTGAAGTCGTAAGATCGCGGCTGGAAAGCCGCTCCCACAGAATAGTCGACCGTCTACTGCTTACCGTTTACTGCTTACTGCTTACTATTGACTGGATTCTGACTTCTGACTCGTTGCTGTATGCTTTACTCGCAAAGGACCAAGGACAACTGACAGCAAGGCCTACGCCTTTATCGCCGCGTCTCCGTTTCGCCCCTTCTCCGAGTCGTCTTGAAGTACCTATTTGTTTTCTGCCTGCTTTTTTTAAATCCGCAATGCGCAATCCGAAATCCGCAATTATTTCCCTCTACACCTCGAAATCAACCTGAATTTTGAAAAGACGCTCTGCTGGAAGACTCATTACTTCTTTCACCCCGGTCAAATCAGATATCTCCTGCAGGATGCGCTCAATTTCCTCCTTGGAAGGGGCGATGAGAGTGAACCAAATATTGTAGTCGTGAATGCGGCGGTAGTTGTGGGTCACCCCGGGATAACTGTTGACCACCTCCACGAATCGCTCCATCTGATGAGAGGGGACCTGCGCCGCACAAAGCGTGCTAGTGTAACCCAGCTTTCTCGAATTGCAATTGGCTCCAATTCTCCTGATAACCTCTGTGTCCTTGAGGTTCTGAACCCGCTGCAAAATTTCTTGTTCAGCACACCCCAGTTTTTCCGCCAACACCTGATAGGGCCTGGTCTCAATGGGGAAATGAGATTGGATTTCATTGAGAATCATCCGGTCCATGTCATCCAGTAGCACATTAGACTGATTTCTCGTTTTAACTTTCTCACTCATTTATTATCCTTCAGCATCTCAAGCCTTTAAAACCGAACATCAGAATACAATAAATTTAGGAATTTTGGGATTCAGGGATTTAGGAATTAAATAAATAAGTGACAAAGAAGAGATTTTCTCAGAATGGCAGAATTCCTTAATTCCTCAATTCCTCAATTTCTTCCCTTGTGTTTGGGATTTGGAATTTGGGGTTTGTAATTTGCGGCTTGCAGTGTCTACCTGCAAGCCGCTTTGGGCACGTAGGTACAAAGTGGCTCCTCTTGCAGGTAATCCCCGGTTGCCTCAAATGCCCTGGCCCTGCACCCCGCACAAACTCTTCGATATTCGCAGACCCCACACTTCCCCTTGTATACGTCGAAGTTGCGGAGATTTTTTAGCACCTCTGAATCACGCCAGATCTCCCTCAGCGGCGTGTGTCGGACATTACCGCAATCCACCTCCAGATAGCCGCAGGGTTGGACCTGCCCCACGTGAGAGATAAACAGGAAGGCGACCCCACCTAAACAGCCGCGGGTGATGGCATCCATGCCGTGGGTCTGCATGGTGATTTCCTTACCGTCCTCCTTGGCCCGCTGCCTCATAATGCGGTAGTAATGGGGTGCGCAGGTGGCTTTCAGCTGCATGTCCACCTTGTCGCTCTGATCATAGAACCAGTGAAGAGTCTGTTCATAATCCTCCGCCGCAATCTCCTGATCTTTGAAATCTTTCCCCCGCCCCGTGGGTACCAGGAGAAAGATATGATGCGCCGCCGCATCCAGCTCCACTGCCAGTTTCTGTATATCAGGTAGCTCGTGCAGGTTTTCTCTGGTTATGGTGGTATTAATCTGAAACTCAATCGAAGCTTCTTTGAGAAAATTAATGCCACGGAGCGCCCCTGCAAAGGCTCCATCAACTTTGCGAAAATGGTCGTGGGTTTGAGCCGTGGCGCCATCCAAGCTGATGCTCACTCGCTTAATGGACGCCTCCTTCATCTGCTCGGTGGTTTGAGTATCAATGAGCAGCCCGTTTGTGGCCATAACCATACGCAGACCTTTGTTACTGCCGTAGGTGGCTATCTCGAAAATATCCGGCCGCAGAAGGGGTTCGCCTCCTGTGAGAATCATGATGGGACTGGCGAAAGCTGCCACCTCATCCAAAAACCTCAGACACTCTTCCGTGGTAAACTCATTGTGATAAGGTTTGTCAATAGATGCTGCTCGACAATGGATGCAACTGAGATTGCAGGTTCGGGTCACCTCCCAGGCGATCAGTCTGGGCAGCGGCCCCTCGTCTTTCTGTTCACCGTGTTTTGCTTTTTCATGTGGATGACCGTTCATATTATTCACATCCTAAATAGTATTCTATCTCTCACAGAGCGCACAGAGCACTCAGAGAGCTCTAATACACAAATTGAATTAGGGGCCGTATAAGTCAGGATCGCTTAAGACAGTCGTCAGCGGGATTTTTTAAGCGATCCGAGTTTATCTACTCTTTTTTCTTTCTGTGAGACCTCTAAGGGCTCGAGAGACCGCAGGGATTGACTTCAGTCAAGCCCAAGGGATCGGGCGAGAGATCCCAGAATCAGGCCTTTTCTAACTCCCTCACTGCGTCTTTGGCAAAATAGGTGATAATGATATCCGCGCCGGCACGCTTTATAGATGTAAGCACTTCCATCATTACTCGCTGGCCGTCCAGCCAGCCCTTTTCTGCTGCCGCCTTGATCATCGAGTATTCGCCGCTCACATTGTAAGCTGCCAGAGGTGCATCGAACTCCTCACTAGCCAACCGAATCACATCCAGATAAGCAAGAGCAGGTTTGACCATTATGATGTCAGCACCCTCCTCGATATCCAGGCTGATCTCCCGGATGGCTTCCTTACTGTTGGCTGGATCCATCTGATAAGATCGTCGATCCCCAAATTGCGGTGTAGAACGAGCCGCATCTCGAAATGGCCCGTAAAAACTGGAGGCGTATTTTGCCGCATAGGCCATAATGGGAATATGGAAAAGCCCATTTTCATCCAGCCTCTCCCTTATGGCCCCCACCCGTCCGTCCATCATGTCCGACGGGGCCACCATGTCAGCCCCGGCCTCGGCGTGGGATAAAGCGGTTTGGGCAAGCAGATCCAGGGTGGCGTCGTTGTCAACGTCCCCATCTTTTATCACCCCACAGTGGCCGTGACTGGTGTATTCGCACATGCAAACGTCAGTGACTACGAGGAGGTCACTGACTTTATCCTTCAGTTCCCGAACTGCCTGCTGCACGATTCCATCTTGCGCATATGCCCCGGAGCCGATTTCGTCCTTCGCTTCCGGAATACCAAAAAGCAGAATTGAGGGAATCCCCAGATCCCTCACCTCGGTCGCCTCCTCAACCAGTTCATCTATGGACAGCTGGAAAACTCCGGGCATAGAAGCTACAGGTTGGCGCACGGTGCTTCCGGAAACCACAAAAAGAGGGTACATGAAATCATTCGCTGACAAGCTCGTCTCCCTCACCATGCGCCGCACTATTTCGTCACGTCTCAACCTTCGCGGCCTGTATTTGGGGAAAAACATAACCCCTCCTTGGAAATGCCTTAAATGTACTAGAATGAACTAAAAGACCTAAAATTAGGAATTCTGGGATTTAGTGATTTAGGGATTATAAAAGAACAATTGCCTGTTTCAATAATTCCTCAATTCGCAATCCGAAATTCGCAATCCCTAGATCGTTTCCGCGATCTCTTCATCTGTAAGGTAGCAAGCCGGATCCGACGCCCACAGATCACCTGTCACAGCCTCGGGGCGAACACGGAAATTGCCGCCACATATATCCAGCCAGCGACAAGTCGCACAACGGCCTGTCACATACGGCTTTTTGTCTTTGAGACGGGCCATGAGTGGATCGGATAGATCGGTCCAGATCTCGCTAAAGGGACGCTGGCGCACGTTTCCAAAAGAATGGTGCCGCCAGAACTGGTCAGCGTGTACTTCGCCATCCCAACTCACACAGCCGATGCCACGCCCTGAGCTATTACCTTCGTTCATTTGCAGCAACTCCAGCACCTCTTGGGCCCGCTCCGAATTCTCCTCGAGCATTCGCAAATATACATAAGGCCCGTCAGCGTGGTTGTCCACTGTCAGCACTTCTTTCGGTTTGCCGCGCGCATGCAGATCATGAGTGCGGTCGATAATCAGGTCCACCACTCGCCGAGTTTCTTCGTGGCTAAGATCTTCTTTGATCAGATCACTCCCACGTCCAGTGTAGACCAAATGGTAAAAACACACGCGAGGTATGTCTCGTTCTTCCAGGAGATCAAAAATGGCGGGTATCTCGGCAGCATTCATGCGGTTAATGGTAAAACGAAGCCCCACTTTTATCCCCGCCTGCTGGCAGTTTTCAATCCCAGCCATAGCCCGATCAAAAGCGCCATTGACCCCACGAAACCGGTCATTCACTTCCCGCATGCCATCCAGGCTTATGCCCACATAGGATAACCCTACTTCCTTCAGAGCCTGGGCAGTTGACTTGGAAATCAAAGTACCATTGGTTGAGATCACAGCCCGCATACCAAGGTTAACAGCGTATTCAGCCAACTCTACAAGGTCTTTCCTCACCAAAGGTTCGCCGCCGGAAAAGAGCACCACCGGCGAACCGAACTGCGCCAGGTCGTCCAGTAGCCGCTTTCCTTCATCGGTGCTGAGTTCATCCTTGGCGGCTTCACCAGTGGCGTGGGCATAACAGTGAACGCACTTCAGGTTACAGCTGCGGGTGACATTCCAGACCACAACAGGCTTTTTGTCGCTGGAAAACTGAAGGAGATGCGAAGGGAGTTCTTTTGACTGACGCCCATAGCGAATCGCGTCAGACGGTTCGACGGTACCGCAGTACAGTTTTGATATCCCGATCATTTGTTGTCCTTATGCGCAAAATTGTGCCAAATTCCCACTCATGGCAAATGGTTCTGTTTCACCCATCCACCGCAGTTGCCAAAAGTCAAATCTTGGTCCCTAAATTTACTTGTCTTGAGGCCTCCGGATGGAAAAGGGAGCAGTGCCGTAGGAGCTTCGGATTAGTTCGTTGATAAAAGATTCGGGGTCTTCGATCGCTTCTCTGGTGATTATGAACTCCTTCTGGCCGGTCTTGTCCATAACCAGCTTTAAGGCATAATCGTAATCTTCGGATGCCTGGCGACAGGTTTCGGCAGCGCTCTTCCCTTGCGTCACAGCCCTTTGCAGCACCTCGTCCACAGCATCCTCAGCAAAACGGATCCGGATGTTCTTTCTTTTTGCGAAATTGGACTCGAAATCTCTCACTTCCTCAATCATGGACACCACTTCATCAAAGAGACTGTCCAATTCCATGCCTGACAATAAATGCCAGGTGGCAATCAGATCTATCCTCTCGTCGGTATAGGCCGAGCCATATTTCTCCCGGTAGTAAGCTTCCTTGTCCATTATGATCCGAGCGCTCGCTTCTTTATCCTTTGCAAACGCCCTCTCGTAACCTTCCACCAGTTCAGGGGCGTCGGGGTTCTTTAGAATTGCCTTCAGGATGCCCTTCGGATCTTTTACCACTTCGGCAGTGACCACAAAGAAACGGATGTCCGTCGAAGGCAGCTTCTTTTCAAAATGAAGAACTGCCTTTTCCAGCACGCTCACCAAACCCCGAGCCCCGGTTCGCTCCTCTTGAGCTTGCTCGGCTAGCAAGCGAAGGGCTTCGTCTTCAAAACGAATATCAATGCCGTAGGCACGAAAATCAGTCTTTTTGGCGTTAATTACCGGGTTCCTGGGGTTCTTGAGAATGGCGTAAAGGTCATCTTCTGAAAGTTCCTCGAAAACTGATACCACCGGCAGTCTGCCGACAAATTCGCTCTCGAAACCGTACTTTATAAGGTCTTCAGCCTTGACCATCCTAAGGAATTGCTCATCCTGGTCTTTGGTGGTCAGATCAGAGCCAAAGCCTATGCCCTGCTGTTTCACCCGCTTTTTGACTATCTCGGGCAGAGCAGTAAATGCCCCGCTCATGATGAAAAGGATGTTGCGGGTGTTGACCGTCCGTTTTTCCCGCTTCCCTGTCTTGCGATATTGTTCAATGGCCTGGATTTGAGAGACGGGATCGTGTGGAACCTTGAGATCAACGTCTGTATCCTCCATGGGCTTCAAGAGGGCCCGTTGTACTCCTGTTCTGGACACGTCAGGGCCGATGAGATAATGGCTGGAGGCAATTTTGTCGATCTCATCAATATAGATAATTCCATACTGGGCCAATTCGATATCATCATCGGCTTCGTGCACCAGATCGCGAACCAGGTCTTCCACGTCGCCGCCGACGTAACCCGTCTCGCTGAACTTGGTGGCGTCACCCTTGACGAAGGGAACACCAATCTTGTTGGCAATGAGCTTCACCATGTAGGTCTTTCCCACACCGGTAGGGCCGATCATGACGATGTTGTTCTTGATTCGACCCACCACGGTTGGGTCCTGGACTTGTTTGCCCTGGAGCTCATGTCTTATTCGATTGAAGTGGGTGCACACCTTGGTGGCAAGTATTGCCTTTGCCTCATCTTGCTTGATCACGTATTCGTTCAGGTAGGCTTCGAGTTCCTCAGGTTTCATGTCAAACTGGATTTTGTTCACCGCCTCATTGTCCGTGGGGGGTTCCTCTTCACTCCGATCCTCAGCAGCCTTTGGCAGCATCAGGGGCGACACTATTTTGATGCGGGCCCCATACTTCTTGGAGAGGTATTCGCCCAGCTCCTTTTCCAGCTCTTTCTGACCTGGTACTTTTCGCTCGCCTTCAACCATTTCAAGCTCATTCTCATCTGGCACTTTATGTTCGTCGTCAGCCATAGCACACCTTCTGTTTAGCATCTTTGAGATCAAGGAAGCCTCGATGCCCACCCGTGATTGCGACTACACCACATTGCACTGAGAGCCTGTTTCTACTATAAACATTATACTGGATCATTTCAACTGGCCCGTCATCTGCAGCGGATTTCATTTAATAACAAATTGTTACTGTTTCAAAAACTATGCCGAAATTTCCCTGGCGCGAATATGGCCCTCGCGAAAGCCCGCATATTTCATGCATCGCCGTAGCGAGACCGTGGAGATGGATGTGCCACCGGGCAACCGCAGGGGCTCGGACCCGAGGCGTACTTGAAAATGCTCCAGCGAGCGCATTCCCCGTAGCTTGTCGTAGCGAAGCGGAGATCCCGCCTTCGGGGCTGCGGGGTTGGCGAGCGAACTACAATAAAATGGAATCACTTCCTTACATTTCGAAGATTCCCTGTCCCGCTTTAGTCCCGCTAAATCGGAAG
>Ga0209536_100009412_pt1 | contig 14531 bp, 10 predicted proteins | sample DeeMarSeWOR28_12_FD_187461 | JGI IMG/M metagenome (GOLD analysis project Ga0209536, IMG submission 187461) | Marine sediment microbial communities from White Oak River estuary, North Carolina - WOR-2-8_12 (SPAdes) (version 2) | ecosystem: Environmental > Aquatic > Marine > Intertidal zone >...
GTCCAATGAAAAGCGTCCCATTTGTTAAGCCGGCTTTCGTTTGCCAGGACCAAGCCGGCCTATTCTCTGTATGTTCTTCCACAGGCTCAAGTCCGGTTTCATCAAATGTTTGACTGAGCTTTTTTATTGCCTGCTGGATACCGAACGGATCCGATGTTCTGCTGTGCATGTTGGTCCAGTTGCGTAATCGTCTCTCTATCTGGTCGCGACGCTGGGTGAGAAACGACATGACAAGCTGACCGGTGTCAGCTTTCTTGCGTGCGAATCGTATCGGTTTGGGAGTACCGAAATATCTGGCGGACGCCACTTCCACCAGACGATTAACCAAGGCATCAAAATCAAGCCCGACATGTTCGGCACCGATAGTATATGAACCGTGTTCTCCGAGGCTTGGCAGGCTGTTTACTTCGAGCAGATACAGATTTTGATCCTTATCCAATCGCATATCAACACGAGCACAATCGTAACAACCAAGGGCTTCAAACGCACGACGAGCAAGCTTCTGGGCTTCTTTTGTAACATCTTTTCTAATGCTTGCCGGACATTCAAAACCTATCTCGCGACCGGATTTTCGTGTTTTATCATCGTATGTATAAATTGCAGGTCCATCTTTTCCGAAAACCAGCTCTACCGGAGGGAAAGCTTCACAGGGATTATTGCCGATCAGTCCCACGTTTATCTCTCTGCCCTCGATGTAACGTTCCGCAACTACCTGCTGCTGGAATGTTTCAAAAATTGTTCGTGCCGCCTCTTTTAGTTCATCTTTATTATGGACTATTGTTACACCGAAAGAAACAGCCTCGTTCTTGGGTTTGACTACCAGAGGAAACGACAAATCATCGGGCAACTCATCTTCCCATGAATTCAAAACAGTGAAATCGGGTGTCGGCAGATTATGCTGGCGAAAAATCATTTTGGCCACGACCTTGTCAAGAGCTAATCCATGAGCAAGAGGCCCTGAGCCTACGTACGGTATGCCGACCATCTCCAGTATACTTGGCACATGCGTATAGCGGGCTTGACCCTGAATCCCATATGAAAGATTGAAAACCAAACCGGGCTGCTCACCTTTGAGAACGCGAGGCATGAATTCTTCAAGGCGATCAATAAGATCTTTGTCGCCCTCGAAGGTTTTGACCCGGTGTTTGTTTGCTCTGAGAGCATCGACAATGCTTTTTATGGTTTTGCGGCCGATGCGTTCGCGGTTGGGAATTCCGAAAAGATTGATGACATTTTTTGAATCCCGATTATATACAATAGCAATTCTCATATTCAATAATCTTTGACTTTAAAGTAATGACAGCTCTTTGTGTATAAATACTCTCATGTCTTAATCGTCGTCATCCAAATCATCTGGAAATGTCCCTACATATCCTCGGTAATCTTTTTTTGCAAGAAGGCCCTTTTCCAAAAGTGTGGCGCAGGCAACACAGTATCTGGCCCATGGAATTGCCTTGAGCCGCTGCTTGGGGATTAGCTCACCACGTCCCTGGCAAATTCCATACGTACCATCTTCGATACGACTAAGTGCATCATTTATTTCCACAAGAATTTTTCTCTCGCTATCCACCAAACCTATGATGTTGTCTATTTCATAGCTGTCCGTTCCGAGATCCGCCATGTGAATAGGCATGTTCGAAAGGTCGCTTCTGTCCCTGCGTAAAGCCTCTGATTCCATGGTGGTAACATTACCGAGTATCTCCATCAGCTTTTTCAACAGCGTAGCTTTGAATTTTTTTATCTCTGCCGGCGTAAGCTTGTCTCTGTTCGTATCATTTATTCCCATAATAATTCTTTAAACCCACAGTTGAACACATAATTCTTAAATTCGCAATTTGCACCGCGACTTTCCTGCTCAATCCTATCGCCCAAGAAACGTCACAAGACTTGTTACAAAAACCTGTCTCAGAGGCATTATACTCTTTTCAATTTCTTTTGAAGTCATACCAATCATTGCAAATGAAAAAAAGCCAAACACAAATCCTGCTACGGCACATGCCAGCCGGCGAACTTTTAGAGGAGCTATTCGAGGTGACAGATAGACTGAAACCTGCTCTTCGATTTCTCCCAGGTACCGCAAATAAGGTTCTTCCAAATCATCCGAAGTATCTGATTCAAGCTTGAGTAACAATTTACCCTGAAAAAGTAAAAGGAACTCCTCCCTCGATTCAACGGAAAATTCATAGTGAGCATTCAAGAGATGCTCGAGCATCTCCTGGAGGGTCTCGGGAGCCGAATCATATCTTCGAATCAGCCTAATCAGATGCTCAACAGCCTCTTCTATGAGTGTGACAACAATTTGCTCTTTGTCCTCAAAATGCTGATAAAGAGTTCCTTTTCCAAGGTCTGCTTTTTCCGTGATTTCCTCAATAGTTACAGCGTGAACACTCTTTTCACTGAAGATACCAAGTGCCGCTTCTTTAAGCTTTTTGCGCGTTCTGTTGGCTCTTTTCTGAATCCTGTTTTTCCCGGATTTATTCGGCTTCGTTTTCATAAGGTTGACTATTTAGTCATAACTGACCGATTGGTCAATAAGAAACTTCCCACCTACATAAAAATAATTACCGTCTCTGAGGTTGATCAAAAAAGAAAATTGGAAGGAAATAATCATCCCAGCGGTTTATTGAACTACATAGAACTAAGAGTTTTGTATGCGGGCAAGTTCATCCCGGCACATCTTTAACTGGCCGGGATCGATGAGTTTTTTCTCCGCTATCTGCAAATGTTTTATCGCTAATTCCGGCTGATTCAAATAACGTGAATATATGACACCCAGCATAAGCTCGACCTGCTCGGCGTATTCATAGGTGCCGTAGTGAGATAAAAACTGTTCGTAGGCCCGCGCCGATTCGGCGTGTTTGTTCTCGCCGGCAAGCCGATTGGCAATATCAAGCAATTGCTGGCGAGGCAGAATCTGCTCACTGTCTTGTTCCATCAACTCAAGATATGCTTCAGCGGCGGCCGGCAAATTACGCTGCATAATTCGATTGCTGATTTCGCTGCGAAGCTGCATTATCTGCTCTTCCTTCTGTTTTTCGGCAGCGCTTTTGATGACCTCTTTGACTTTTATCCGCCTGGCCTTTGTCTGACCGGTAAACGGATCATAACCACTCGATACAACATCGCGGTAAAGGCGCCGGCGATTCCATCGTTTTATCATTGCCCATAAATCGTAATTACTGCCGCTGATAATATGGGTTGCAAGCAGCAAGACTATCGCTCCGATTCCAAAGGTATATCCCGACAGATGCGCTCCGTATGCAATGGCGACAGGTGCAAGGTGAGATTCAATCATATTGTCCCAGATGATTAGCTTGAAGGCGATAAAGTACAACGCCGGCAGCTCCATTGTCCCGATGAAAAAGAACCAGTAGATAACCGTGATTAACGTCTGCGGAAACAGGACCAGATAAGCCCCCGTTACCGCGGCAACCGCCCCGCTGGCTCCGAGTACAGCCGAACCACTCAGAAGTATATGTCCTATGCCGCTAAAAACCGCTCCAGCCAGATAAAAGGCCAGATATCCTACATTGCCGAGCTTGTCGTTGACATTATTGCCGAACAGGTACAGAAAGAACATATTTCCTGCTATATGCATAAGGCCGGCGTGTAAAAAAGCATAGCTGACAAACTGCCAAAGATACAAATGCCCCGGCTGAGGATTGAGTACGAACTGAGTGGCCCAGCTCCGAAGATATTCCGGCTGCCTTGTGTATGGGTCAATATGGGGGTAATAGCTCAGCAGAAAAATAACCACATTGACAATCACAAGGGCGTAATTCGCATATGGCGTTCGTCTTGGCTGTATACTTGTCTTAATAGGCAATATCATAATTTAAGGAAACCCAAACGCTACACTCGATCCTCGACCATCGACGAGCATCAAGCACTCAGCACCGAGGATCAGTTCACAGGCTACGAACAATGAACCTGGCGCAAATGATACCAGCAGAAGGCGGCTTTTACAAGATATAAAAAAAGGACGGCCCTTTAAGCCGTCCTGTCCGGGAAAAATTGGGCGTTACAAGCAGTTCTTCTCCCTCGCAGAAAACACCAACAAATATCCATATTTTACGCCTACCGGTTTCCCCCCCAGCAGGTCTTTATCTACAGAAAGTATAAGAAGAATCTCAAGCAAAACCAAACGCACCGGCTAAAAAGGCTTTATTTTTCCACGATTTTCTGTAAATATTATTAATATGATACGATGTACACTGAAGTTTTCGTTCTGTTTATTTGTCTTGGCAGTAGTAACCTGCGCTCAGGGTCAAGCCATACGATGGAGACGATGCCTTAATCAGCAGCCGGAATTTTATGCTACCGACCACGCAATTCGTATTGCCGATAACCTTCTGCTATACCAGCGCGACTCAGGCGGCTGGCAAAAGAATATCGAGATGGCGTCCATCCTGAGCGAACAGGACAAGACTAAGCTGCGCGAGGCGAAAACCAGAAATGATGCCACACTGGACAACAGCGCCACCCGGACGCAGATTCGGTACTTAGCCACCGTCTATCACGCAACAAAAATCGAACGCTTTAAAAACGCTTTTCTCAAGGGTCTGAATTACGTCTTAGAAGCCCAGTACGACAACGGCGGCTGGCCGCAGCGCTACCCGAATCCCACTGGCTATTCGAAGCACATAACCTTCAACGACGGCACGATGATCGGAGTACTTAACCTGCTGCGTGACGTCGCCGGGAAAAAGCCGCCCTATACCTTTGTCGATGAGGAGCGCTGTCGCAGAGCCGAAACCGCCATCCAAAAAGGCATCGACTGTATTCTGAAATGCCAGATCGTCGCCAACGGCAAAAAGACGGCATGGTGCGCCCAGCATGATGAGAAGACCTTCGTACCGAGAAAGGCACGAAGTTACGAGTTACCCTCAATAAGCGGTGCTGAGTCTGTAGGTATCGTCAGGTTCCTCATGAACATAGAAAAGCCCGGCCCGGAGATTATCGAAACTGTCCATGCAGCGATAGCATGGTTCGACGAGGCCAAACTCGAAGGAATCAGACAAATCCGAAAACAAGACAAGTCGAAACCAAGAGGCTTCGACAAGGTGATTGTCGAGGATGCATCAGCGCCTCCGATTTGGGCGCGTTTCTATGACATCGAGACCAACAAGCCTATCTTTTGCAGCCGGGATGGGATACCGAAATCGTCGCTGGCCGAGATATCACACGAGCGCCGCAACGGATACAGTTGGCTCGGATATTATGCAAGAGACCTGCTAACAAAGGATTATCCCGCCTGGCAGAAAAAGTGGGTACCGACACAGAACGCGCTTTCCCACTGAGCATCGATTGGAGAACTATCTGAATGAATCCGAAAGTAATAGCAAGACGCATCAGGGCGGTTCGCCGTCAGTTGGATAAAAAGAAAATACGATTCCTGCTCGTGACAAAGCCTGCCAATGTTACTTATATTACCGGCTTTTTAGGCGAAGATAGCTGGGCGGCTATCGCCAAAGGGCGGGTATATCTGCTGACCGACAACAGGTACACCGAGCAGGCGGAACAAGAATGCCCGAGTTGCAAAATCATCGACCGAGCCGGGCCGATGGCCGAGGCCGTCGCCAAGCTCGTAAAAAAATTAAAATCCGTCCGAACCGTCGCCGTTGAGGACTCTGTTTCGATGGCTGATTTCGAGCAGTTGAAAAAGACCGTCAAAGCCCGGTTCAGAACCATAGCGGGAATTATCGAGACTGTGCGAAGCATCAAGGACGAAAGTGAGATTGCTATAATCAAATCCGCCGCCGCTATCTCAGCAAAGGCGCTTGCACAAACACTATCACACATCAAGCCCGGCGTCACCGAGAGCGAGCTGGCCGGCATGCTCGACTTTCAAATTCGCAAATTAGGGGCAAGAAACAGCTTCGAGACCATTGTTGCCTTCGGCCCGAACGGCTCCCGGCCGCATCATCAGCCCGGCAGAAGAAAACTCAAACAAAAAGATGCCGTCCTTATCGATTTCGGCGCCAAATACAAAGGCTATTGCAGCGACATTACCCGGTGCTTCGTGATAGGCGGCATGACAGCATTCTATAAAAAGGTTTACGACGTGGTCGAGCAGGCCCAGGCCGCAGCGATAAAATCAATCAAAGCCGGCGCTAAACTCACAGAAGTTGACGCCGCCGCTCGAAAGGTAATTGACAAGGCCGGTCTGCCTGTTTACGCCCACGGCTCAGGGCACGGTTTCGGCCTCCAAATACACGAAGACCCATTCCTCAAGCCGGACGGCAAGGGCAAGCTCAAAGCCGGCCAGGTCATCACAATCGAGCCCGGCATATACATCCCCGGCAAGCTCGGAATCCGTATCGAAGACGACATCCTCGTTACCGAAACCGGCCACAAAATCCTAACCCGCAATTGCCCGCATTTACCCTGTGAGATAGGCTAATAAAGCCGCCATCTCACAGGGTGAACCCTTATTGCCATAATTTTTTCTTATGATGGGTGACTGTGTCGAGGGCGTCCCGCCCTCGAATCGCGGGCAGGATGCCCGCGACACGATGTGCCCATGCGGTCAATCTCCAAAAACAGCAGAAAGAACTTGTAAGCAAGAATTGATTTTGTTAAAATAACCCAAGCGGGAAGTTTCGCAGTCTTGCCAGTAGCATCCCAGGATGGGCCATAGACGAACCAGTTATGGTTATGGAAAAGGTCTAATGATGAAAGCTATACATACACTCCTTTTCATCACGGCTTGTTGTATATCAATCCAGACATTTGCCACCGAAAAACTTAGTGTATCGGAATTGCTGGATAGATTGACAGTAAGTCAGGATAAACTGCGATCACTCATTGCTAAGACCGAAGAAACAATCGTGAGTAACGAGTCAAACAGCCCCACGACATATATTACGCGGCGTATCTCAGAAGTGAAAATTGATGGAAACAAGTCACACCAGTATTGGTACCGGTGGAGGCATCTGCCTGCTGAAGATGCGCCTACTCCGATTGAGGATGCCCACTGCTTCTTCAAGTTATGGGATGGTAATTGCTACATTGAGTATTATAAACCTATGAAAGCGCCCGACGTAAGGAGCGCTTATGTTACAAGGGACGAAAAGCACATACAAGATAATGTTCGTATCGGATACCCTCACTCTCCCTTCTTAGGTATTCGTTACAGCGATTACGAACGCATAGATTCAGTGCTAAGGCAGGCGGATTCCATATCGGTTAGAGACGAACTTGAGAAAGTGGATTCCGTAGCCTGTTATGTTATTGATGCCAAAGCAAAATCCGGGGATTACACCGTCTGGCTTGACCCAGAGCATGGCTACAACGTCGCAAAGATAAATATACAACTGGGGCCAAACAACCTATACAATGGCAAGCGATTGGACAGTAATGAAAGCGATTCATTATCTGTACAAAACATTCGCTTCGAGAGAATAGATGGTGCCTGGATTCCCATGGAAGCAGATCTATATCTGGTAAGGAAACGCCAAGACAGCTTCGTTAAAAAGTCTGCTATACATCATAAGATAACGCAGATAATCCTTGATCCCGACCATGAAGCATTGGGTTCCTTTGTTCCTAAGATTGAAAACGGTACAAAAGTACGAAATTTAGACTCCGGCGAAAGTTATATCTGGCAGGCTGGAAAGAAGTTCGTAACGGACGAATGGGATGGTAGCATCAAATATGTGCCGGAGGATTGGTCGATACTTGTTGGTGTGAGTAAACCTTTACCGGAGTTTGAGGGTATCAATCTGGACATCGCCGCTGAGGATATAAGAGACAAAACAATTCTGCTTAGCTTTTTTAACATGAACCAACGACCATCGCGGAACTGCTTGCTGCAATTGAATAGGAGGGCAAAAGAACTTAAGGCGAAAGATATGGCTGTTGTTGCCATTCAAGCTTCAACGGTGGACTATGACAAGCTCAATAATTGGGTCAAAAAGAACAACATTCCCTCCCCCGTCGGAATGATTCAGGGTGACACTGAAAAAACTCGTTTCACTTGGGGCGTCCGTTCACTACCCTGGTTGATTCTGACGGATAAAGAACACATTGTACAAGCAGAAGGTTTTAGAATTGAGGAACTGGACGAAAAACTCAAGAAGATTGAGCTAACACCGGCCAAACAGGCAAATCGAATAAAAAATCCTAAACCGTCAAAATCATTTCTGAACGCTGAAGAAATATTGGCCGCTTGGGAGAGCAGCTATGGAAGTATAAGGACTATGAAATTTTCTTACGTTTATCGCCTGGTCGAATTCCAACCTTCGCAAATGACAGAAGACAATCCGGAAGAACCGCTTCCTAATCCTACCAAAATCAAACACGTCGAAAGGATTGAAGAAGGAAAACGTTATCATTTGCGATATTCACTTGCAGAAGATGGTTTCAACAATCCTGAATGGCTTGTGGAATATGCGTTTGATGGCAAGATTACCCAGAGCTACATGGGCAGCACCAAAAGTGGTGTTATATCTTTGGGCCAAATGGGTGGCAGCGAAGAAACTGATGAGGGCCTAAAAAGATTTATGTTTCTCACGAATCATAAAACACCCGATGTTCTAAAGGACGAATATCCTAATGGTATACCTGAACTTGCTTTATGGTTTAAGCTTGGAAAGTTAAGGGGTAGAGTAGTTGTACGTCCGCATCTGGAATATGTTGCGGATCAAACATGCCACGTCGTCGAGATCATTGATGATTCCAAGGTTGGGGGGGAACCCAGAGAACTCAAACTGGTATACTGGATTGCACACGATAAGGGAATGTGCCCGATGAAATTCCAAACCCTGGAGAATGGCGAGCTTGAAAACGAAATTGAAATTGAAAAAATCGCTGTGACAGAAATGGACAATAATAGAATTTGGTATCCACAGAAAGCCCATAGCGCTGTATATATTGAAGAAATTGGGATGATAAGGAATGAACTGACTGTAACTGATTTTGTACCAAACATAGAGGTTAACGAAGATACTTTTAGGCTGGACTTTATTGAGGGAACACGGGTCACGGATATCAAATCAATGATAAGTTACAAATGGCAGAAAGGAATGAAATTTATTGTTGATGATCGGGATGGCAACATCCGATATGTCCCAGAGGATTGGTCGATACTTGTTGGTGTGGGTAAACCTTTGCCGGAATTTGAGGGTATTGATCTGGAAATCGCTGCTGAGGATATAAGAGACAAAGCAATTCTGCTTTGCTTTTTTCATATGAACCAACGGCCATCACGGAATTGCTTACTTCAATTGAGCAAAAAAGCAAAAGAGCTTAAGATAAAAGGCGTGTTCGTTGTCGCCGTTCATGCCTCAAAGGCGGACAAGGCCAAGCTCAATGATTGGATCAAAAAGAACAACATTTCATTTCCCATTGGAATGGTTCAGGATGATGAAGAAAAGATCCGCTTCACCTGGGGTGTACGCTCGCTGCCCTGGCTGATTCTGACGGATAAAGAGCATATCGTAACCGCCGAAGGCTTTAGCGTAACCGAGCTTGATGATAAGCTCAATGGCAATTCTAATTAATAATCAGGATCGGCGATTCGCCGTTTTTCTTTCCTGGCCCTTGTTACCTATCTTGAAGGAGTAACATGGCCATGCCACAGAAGCTAATTATTACCGCGTTTTCGCCGATTTGAGCGCGGGCGTTGTTTACCATTGTAATCCAACGAGATAATCAGCAATGGCTCGATTACAGACCACGCATCGTCCGGCTTCACGACGATGATGCGGCGTTTGCCTACGGCGACCATTTCCGGGTGCGGGACGGGCAGCGACCGTCCGTCCGCCAGACAAATGCTGAACGGTTCGAACGGCTGACGGCGTAATGCTTCACGAATACCTTGCAGATCCATTTATTATCACCTTATCCCGGCGGGATTAACTTGTCCGCCATCTTGATATATTATTGTCAGGATTTTCCGAAGAGTCAACAAAAAAATCTTCATTGTTGATAACAACACGTTATAATAAAAAAGTTGGAACTTAAAGCTTAAAACTTAAAGCTTAAAACTACTAAGATGGAGGTTATTATGAAGACAAGATGGGTATCCCGATGGATATCGGGATTGGTCATATCGGCGTTTTTGTACAACATCTCGGCAGCCGCAGACGAAGAAGTGCGCTTCGAGAAAATTATCGTGGATAAAACATTCCGAGCCGAGGGGGTTGCAGTCGGAGACGTAAATCACGATGGTAAGCTGGACATCCTGACCGGCGACGTTTGGTACTCAGCGCCGAACTGGAAGATGCATGAAGTCCGCAAGGTCGGCCAATACGACGGCACAAAAGGTTACAGCAATTGTTTTGCCAACTTCGCCCAGGATGTAAACGGCGACGGCTGGATCGATTCGATTGTCATAGGCCTGCCGGATGGGCCGTGCCTGTGGTACGAGAATCCTAAGAACAAGCCCGGCCACTGGAAAGAGCGCATGGTTGCCAAAAGCGCATGCAATGAGACGCCGATATTCGTCAACCTGTTAGGCGACGGCAAACCCGTGCCGGTTTTCGCTGTTAGACCCGAGGGACAGATGTGCTGGTTCAGCGTACCGAAAAATCTCGATGACCTGTGGGACATGCATATTATCGCTGCCGGCCCTAATGCACCGGGAACGGAGAAATACAGCCACGGCCTCGGCGCCGGCGACGTCAACGGCGACGGCCGATGCGATGTGCTAATCAAAGAAGGCTGGTGGGAGGCGCCAAGGGACCGCACGGATAAGAACTGGAAGTTCCATCCTGCCAAGCTCGGCCCGGACTGCGCGGATTTGCTTGTATATGATATCGACGCCGACGGTGACAGCGATGTTATTACCAGCTCGGCACATAATTACGGCATCTGGTGGTTCGAGCAGGTTCCCGGTGGGGACGGCCCACAGTTCGTGCAGCACGAGATATCCAGGAAGTTTTCTCAGCCGCATGCGATACGCCTGGTCGATGTCAACGGCGACGGTATCGAAGATTTGGTCACCGGCAAGCGGCATTTCGCACACATGGGTAACGACCCCGGCGGTAAAGACCCGGCAATGCTCTATTGGTTCGAGCTGCGCCGACCGGAGAACGAAGATATCGAATATATACTGCATATAATCGACGATGATTCTGGTGTCGGAACGCAGTTCGAAATCGCCGATATGAACGGCGATGGCAAGCCAGATATAGTAACCTCTAACAAAAAAGGTGTTTACGTCTTTCTCCAACTGCCTTAAAAACTCAGGCACAGCAAAGTCTGAGGAAATTAGTATTTATTTGACTGTCGCCAGCAGAAGGTTATAATAAGATAGTTCACTAGGGGTGGCCCATGAATAAGCGGGCCTGAGAGAGAACCCTCTGAACCTGATCAGGACAAACGCCGAACCGGCGTCAATGCCTGCGTAGGAAAGTGATTGGTAATACCAAAAAACGGACAACATGAGAATAAGTCGCTTCTCCGCAGGACGCCTTACGGTGCTGCGGAAGCGATTTTTTAGTTTAGAGACGGAAACAAAGATAATGGCAACACAGTTACAAATTGCACGAGGCGGCACGGTTAGCGACGAAGTAAAATTTGTCGCAAAAGCTGAAAATGTCGATGCTGAGCTGATACGAAAAGAAATTGCCGCTGGCCGACTTGTCATCCCGGCGAACAAACAGCATCTGAAAACAAATCTTGTGCCGGCCGGGATTGGCCGGATACTTAAGACAAAGGTCAATGCGAATATCGGCACGAGCAGTGTTCGCAGCTCGGTCGAGGCGGAACTCGAAAAGATGCAAGCAGCACTGGATGCAGGCGCCGATTCGATTATGGATTTGAGTACGGGTGGCAACCTCGACGAGATTCGCGAAAAATTGCTCGCCAGTTGCCCTGTCCCCTTCGGAACCGTACCCATCTACCAGATCATAGAGGACAGGAGTGTCGAAGACATCGACAGCAAAGTTATACTGGAAATCATAGAAAAACAAGCCCGGCAGGGCGTTGACTTCTTTACAATTCATGCCGGTGTTCTAAGAGAACATTTACCACTCATTGAGAACCGGGTGGCAGGAATAGTCAGCCGGGGCGGAGCACTGCTGGCCAAATGGATGCTGCATCACAACGAGCAGAATCCATTATACGATATGTTCGACGATTTATGTGACATCATGGCAGAGTATGATGTATGCTTTTCTCTCGGGGATGGTCTGCGGCCCGGTGCAATTGCCGACGCTACCGACGAGGCACAAATCGCGGAACTGAGAACTCTCGGTGAACTGACCGCCAGGGCACAGGAAAAAGGCTGCCAGGTGATGGTCGAGGGCCCCGGGCACGTGCCGTTCGATCAGATTCAGTACAACATGCAAATCCAGCAGGAGATTTGTCACGGCGCCCCGTTTTACGTGCTCGGCCCGCTGGTGACCGACATTGCGCCCGGGTACGACCATATCACGTCGGCCATCGGTGGAACCGCAGCCGCCTTTTACGGTGCATCGTTTTTATGCTATGTCACGCCTAAGGAGCATCTGGGTTTGCCCGATACCGAGGACGTTCGGGCCGGAGTAATCGCAGCAAAAATCGCAGCTCATGCCGGCGACGTCGCCCGTGGTTTAGAAGGTGCTGCCGAGCAAGACAAAAAATTGAGCTCGGCCCGCACAAATCTGGACTGGAAAACACATCTGGCCGAATCGCTCGATCCGCAGACAGCCGAACGAATGCACAACCAGGCCTGCAAAGAGATCGAGGCAAAGCAGCCGGACTCCGCTGATTACTGCTCGATGTGCGGCGAGGCCTGGTGCAGTGTCAGGATAAACAGGGAAATCCATAAAACCTTGAAGCCTTAATAAAACGTGGTGGTGCCTTTTATGAGTAAACGCAGGATCCTGATTATTGAGGACGACAAAGATATCGTCGAAATGCTCGAATACAACCTTCAGGAAGAGGGATACGAAACCGTCTCAGCATTAAATGGCGAGCAGGGGATAACGCTTGCCGGCAAGGAAAAGCCGGACCTGATTATTCTCGATATTATGCTGCCAATTATGGATGGTTTTGAAGTGTGCCGGACTCTCAAAAACGATAATACGGTAGCACATATACCGATTATAATTTTAAGTGCTAAATCACAAGAGACTGACAAAGTCGTAGGTCTTGAATTAGGCGCCGATGACTATGTCACCAAACCTTTCAGCCCCAGAGAGCTGATTGCAAGAACGCGGGCGATTTTGAGGCGTGGACGGGAAGAACAAATCGACAACCGGATCCAAAGAGGACAGATAACAATCGACAGGACGCGGCATAAAGTGATTGTTGGGAAAAAAGAGATTTCATTGACCCTGACTGAATTCAAGCTGCTGGAATTCATGGCCCGGCGCCCCGGTGCTGTCTTTTCGAGGTCACAGATACTGGATGCAGTTGCAGGCCAGGACACTATTGTGTGCGACAGGACTGTAGATGCCCACATAAAGTCGCTGCGACAGAAACTGGGCTCGGTCAAAGATTATATCGAAACGATTCGTGGCGCCGGTTACAGATTCAAGGAAGTATAAATGAAAAACAGACTCGTCTTGAAATTCTTCAGCGCTTTCTCAGTTTTAATCCTAATCATTGTTTTCGTCTTGAACTTTTTCGTTAGTTTAAGACTTAGAGACCATTTCGAACAGAAAATCTCTGCTGAATTGAAAAGCAACGCTGTTTTGGTTGCCGATATCCTGGAAGAAGACCTGGCTGAAGGCAAGTTCGAAGAGATTCTGCAACAGACCAGCCAACTGGCGGACAAACTGGATTTGAGAATCACGGTCATCGAGAAAGGAGGCAGGGTTCTCGGAGATTCCGAGCAGCAGCCATCGCTGATGGAGAACCACAGCGATAGGATCGAGGTAATTGAAGCGATTAAAACCGGCTTCGGACAGAGCACACGTTTTAGTGACACATTAGGCATAAATATGAAGTATGTCGCCGTGCGTGTGGACCAGGGCGATAGAATTCTTGGAATCGTCCGTTTTGCCCTGCCGCTTTCACGCGTCCAGCCGGAAATACGGATTATCTACAGAGTAGTGCTGTTCGGAACAATCGCTGCTGTTATTATTGCACTGATAGTGGCATATTTCATTTCGAGGAGTATTACACTGCCCATCAGACAGGTGAAAGAGACGGCCCGGCAGATTGCCAAGGGAGACTTCAGCAGGAGGGTACGGATCAAAAGCAAAGGCGAGCTCGGAGAATTGGCCGAGTCATTGAATACGATGGCCGACGAACTGCAGCAGAAGATGGAAAACCTTAAACGGCTGGATCGCGTCAGGACGGATTTTGTCGCTAATGTTTCCCATGAGCTTAAAACACCGCTGACTCTCATTAAAGGCTATGTTGAGACTTTACAAAGCAAGGCTATCGACGACAAGGAAAAGGCTGCCAGGTTTATCTCGATTATAAAAGAACATTCAGACAGGCTTGGCTATATGATAGATGATTTGTTGAGCCTTAGCGAGCTTGAACTATCCAAGGACTGTGTGAACAGGAGCAAACTTGACCTGAAAGAGATCATTGATGAAATCTCGCTTGGATTCGGACAAGCACTTGCAGAAAAAAAACAGAGCTTAACC
>Ga0209536_100009414_pt1 | contig 14530 bp, 14 predicted proteins | sample DeeMarSeWOR28_12_FD_187461 | JGI IMG/M metagenome (GOLD analysis project Ga0209536, IMG submission 187461) | Marine sediment microbial communities from White Oak River estuary, North Carolina - WOR-2-8_12 (SPAdes) (version 2) | ecosystem: Environmental > Aquatic > Marine > Intertidal zone >...
TTTTGCATTTTCAGTCGGGGAGGAAAGGGAAGTTGGAGAACAGCTTCTCACCCTGGTGCGCAGGGAGTTCAAGCTCATTGACGAGCCTGATGTTATTGAATATATCAATGAATTGGGCCGGGAAACCCTTGCAGTGGCCGGATCTCAATATTTCGACTATCACTTTTTCGTTATCAGCAACAAGGAACTCAACGCCTTTGCCGCCCCGTCGGGGCTCATATTCTTTCATAGCGGTTTGATTGAATCCCTGGACAGTGAAGGAGAGCTTGTCGGCGTCATGGCCCACGAAATAGGCCATGTGGTAAGCAGGCACCTGGCAGACAGGGTGAATAAAAGCGCCAAGATCAGTGCGGCAACCATGCTGGGTGTGCTCCTGGGGATTGCCCTGGGTGCAGGACCTCTTTCCGAGGCTATCATTGCAGGTTCCGCTGCTGCCGGACAATCAGCTGTACTTTCCTTCAGCCGTCTCGATGAGGAGGAGGCTGACCGCCTGGCGTTTAAGTGGATGCAGGAACAAAATCGCGACCCCGGTGCAATGGTGGAGATGCTGCATGAAATCCATACCGTAAACCGCTACCGCATGGGGTATGTTCCACCGTACCTGCTTACCCATCCAGGCCCCGATGTGCGCATGAGCTATATCCAGGACCTGATTCTGTTCAACGATAAAAAATCGTACGAACAGTCAGATGAGTTCCGTTTTCAGAGGTTTAAAAGCAGGGTAACAGTTCTGAGCAAGGACCCGATGCAGCTGATCAGCTACTACCAGAATGCGATAGCCGCCATGGAGCCTGACACCCGGGAAACGGCCATGGCGCATTACATCCTGTCCCAGGCATATCTTGCTGCAGCAGACTACACCAATGCAGAAAGATCATTGCGCAAAACCATGGCCTTTTACCCAGATAAGCAGATTTTAAATGCGGATCTGGGGGTCATATATCTTAAAACCGGCAGATATGATGAAGCACTGACCCTGCTGCAGGAAGCAAGACGGACAGAGCGCAAGAATGGCTATGCTAGTTTTTACCTGGCTATGGTCTATGAAAAAATTGGCAAATTGCAAGAGGCCGCTGACCTCTATGAGGAACTGCTAGTTGTGATGCCGGACTATGTTAAGCTCTATTATCAGTTAGCCAATCTCAAGGCTCAAATGAAGGACCAGGGGGAAGGGTTTTATTACTATGGTTATTATTACTGGTATGTAGCAGACCTGATGAGCGCAAAATATCATTTCGCCAAATCAGTTGCACTCCTGCCCCAGGAAAGTCAGAAAAAAGCCCTTGCGGAAAATATGCTGCGCAAAATTGCCCGGTTCGAAGAACAAAAATAAGATCCTGCAAGGTAGTGCATCCGGAAGATATACGCAGTTATAGAGAAGCCAGTCTTGCCGGAACAGGCATCAGGCCAATATTTCCTTTCTGGGGCAAGCCGACAAACGTATTGTCACAGAAAGTGATTGCAAGTGGTGTTCGGGCAAAAATTACCTGCATTGATCCCAAGTTTCTTCCAGCCGACTTTGCCGGACGTGAATATGACAAGGTTTTTCTTGCACAGATTCCAGATCCCGGGAATCCATGCGGAGAAAAGGGGGAGTTTCACAGTTTTGTGTATGATGGTCCTATGTTTAAGAATAAAATAAACATCTCAGTGGGTGAAACCGTAAGGCGTGACGGTTTTGTATACTCGGATTTGTTGCCGGTGTAATCTAGCCTTATTGAATGGAAACAAATAAAGATTCTTGACCAAAGGAAAATAATTAAGTAAACATTTTTTAATTCAGGTGCTCGGGTAAGAGCGTAAAAGGGAACTCCGTGAAATTCGGAGACGGGCCCGCCGCTGTAACCGGGGACGAAAGCCGCAGCATGTCACTGTCCGCAAAGACGGATGGGAAGGCGCGGCAAGTAGGAAGAGCCGGAAGTCAGAAGACCTGCCTGAAGTTGTTGTCTTGTATATCTCCGCGGACAGAGATAGCACATGTGATCTAGAGGATAAAAAAGGGACATTCCCGGATCGATGGAAATCGGTCCGGGGATTTTTTTTGCCCGGACCCTTGGTCAAAACTATTTCAAGGAGGATGGGCATGAATCAGGAACAGACACATTTGAAGATGACGCTGCTGTTGATTAAGGACTGGGACGGCTTTCAGGCGGCCATGCGGGGAATCATGGTGCGCTGGGACAGGAGGAGCAACTGATGGAAAAGAAAGTTTTATATTCGGGCCTGATTGCCCTTATGCTTTTTAATGGCAGCAGCATGGCGGAAGAAGTTGAAAAGAAACAGATGAAAACCCTCGACGAGGTGGTGGTCACTGCCACAAAAACCGAGGAAACACGCAGGGATGTTCCAAACGCAGTCATCCTCTATGATCAGTATGATATTGAGAATCTTCCTGCCATAGGTATCGGTGAATTGATGGCAAATGATCCGGGTATTGACTGGCGAACCCAGGGGGACTCGGGTGGTGCTGCACAGACTATCCATATTCGCGGTATGAGCAGCAACGCCACCCAGGTGTTCATTAACGGTGTGAATATCAACTCACCGTCCCTCGGTCTGGCCGAAGTTGGAAGGCTCCCGGTGAATAATATTGGAAATATTGAAGTCGTTAAAGGTTCAGGTTCATTGCTATACGGAACCGGGGCCATGGGTGGAACGGTTTCGATTTTTACCAAGAGGCCGACCCGGGATAGAGTGGAACTGAAGGTGGAAGGTGGGGCAGGCACCCAGAAGACATATCATGCGGGGTTTGAAAACGGATTATTTTTCACCAATGCAATGGGATACTACCTGACAGGAAGTTATAATGAAACAGATGGGTTTCGCTCAAACTCCGACCTTGACCACAAGGATGTTTCTTTGAACCTGGTGCTGGACCGGGGAGAAAAATTCGACCTGGGGCTCTATGGACAATACCTTGACAGAGAATTCGGCCGACCCGGAGTCAAGCCGCCCGAAGGGACAGAGATTTACTTTGTTGATGGTGTAGCTGTTTACAACAGCGAGTCCGCCAGTCTGCTTGACAGGGGAGCCGATGAGGACGGCCTGTTGGTCATGAATGCCAACATCAGGCCGAATGATATGCTGGACATAACAATATTGGCAGATATCACCTCGACGGAGAGTTATAATTATTTGCGCTATGTAAACAGTTTCAGTGTTCCCGCAACCTTACCGGGAGCTGAATCATGGACCAGCAATACAGTCTATGAAATTGAAGGGGATGTGGATATAGTTTTTTCTGATAAGGGCGATCTGCTCCTGGGGGCAGAATATCTTCGTTATGACTGGGAAAATGAGAGTGTCGATCTGGATGGTTCAGGAGAGAGGCTTGAGGACAGTAGGAAAATAATTGACGCAGACCTTCACAGTACAGGTATTTACGGCGAATTGCATTACCAGCTCTCAGCACCATTAAATATTCTCGCAGGTGTGCGCTATGAGGATAACTCAGAGTTTGGCAGCGAAACTTTGCCCCGTTTTGGCATGGTAGCAACATTTTGGCAGAATACAGCGTTGAAGATCAGCAGCGGCAAACATTTCCGGGCACCGACCCCCAATGATCTTTTTTGGCCGGATGACGGTTTCAGCAAGGGGAACCCCGAACTTCTGCCAGAGACAGGATACCATTCGGACGTTACCTGGGAACAATCCCTGCAAAGTGACCGCATCTTCTTTTCCGCCTCTTACTTTCACTGGACCATTGACGACAAGATCCAGTGGGAACCGGACTCAAACGGCATATATACGCCGGATAACCTGCGTTCTTTTGAGGCAGATGGTTTTGAGGCAGGAATAAAATTTCAGCCAATGGCCAGCATCCAATTCGGCCTGGACTATACCTATCTCGATGCTGAGGAGGAAAGCAGAGCATATACGGTTATGGACTATGGCTGGCCGCCCGATTTCCCTCCCAATTTCGAGTTTGACTGGGTGAAAAGAAGAGCTGCCTATACTCCGAAGCACCTGTTCAAAGCTGCTCTTACCTATTTTACAGATTTCGGCATGACCGTTTCGGCGGTTGCGCGCTATACCGGAGACAGGGTGACATACAGGACTGAAACGGACGGTTCCTATCCTGATACTAAAACAGTTGCCTATGAACTGGACAGTTACTGGACCTTTGACATGCAACTGGTTCAGGAGATAATGGAAAACTTCCAGGTCACCCTGGTGGGCACCAACCTGTTTGACGAAGAGTATGATACCTTTCTGGACTCTTTTACAGACTACAGTACCTTCACGACCACCGTGGAAGGATTTCCGGGGGCCGGAAGGTCGGTTTTCGTCAAACTGGCCTATGCATACTAACTGAATCGTACTGGGAAAAAGCCTGACAACTTTTTTGTATTTACTGTTTAATGGTGAGCATATGAGTGATTTTTTCTTTCATGGGGGGCCGGTAATGTATCCATTACTGGCCTGCTCCATCCTCGTCCTGACCGTGATTATTGAACGGCTGCTGTTCTGGCTCACGGTTGATATGAACCGAAACATGAAACTTATCGGGGATGTCCTGGAGCTCTGCCGTCAGGGTGACTGGGAATCAGTGCGTAACAGGGTCTATGGTTCAAAGGACTTTATTATCAGGGTCCTGGTAAGCGGCATACTGCACCGAGAATTTTCCATGGCCAAGGCCATGGAAGCAACGGCAGCGGAAGAAATAAGAAATATGCGGCGCTATATGGGGGTCCTGGATACCATGATCACAGTGGCACCGCTGCTTGGTATTTTTGGTACAGTCATTGGCATAATCACCTCCTTTGAAGCCCTTGGTTCTACCGGTATTGACCAGCCGCAGGCTGTGACCGCCGGTATCGCCCAGGCCCTGATCACCACCGCAACAGGTCTGGGCATCGCTATCCTTTCGGTTTTCCCCTACAATTACTTCAATTCCAAAGTTGAAAAAGCGGTACTCAACATCGAGAAATACGCAACCAGCCTTGAGATCGTTTACGAAAAGCTGGAAGGCAACCAGGAGGCTTCCCGATCATGAAGGTGCCGAGCAATTATTTGGGGAGCAAAAAGCCCCGTATTGAGATGCTGCCCTTGATTGATATTGTCTTTCTGCTGCTCGTCTTTTTCATCTATGCCATGCTTTCCATGGCAGTGCACCGCAGCCTGCCGGTGTCTCTTCCGGTTTCCTCCTCAGCTGAAATTAGTACTGAACTGAATGTGGCAATAACAGTAAATCACAGTGGAGAAATATTTATTGATAGCACGAAAGTCTCTTTGGAAGAGTTACAGTCAGTTTTACGGGAAAAGATGCAACAGGCTGACAATGCCAAATCTGTTCAAGTCGATCTGTTTGCCGATAAGTCACTTTCCTATGAAGGTCTGTACCGGATCCTTGACAGCATAAGAACAACAGGTATCTCAAATGTTTCACTACAGGCTGAAGCCATTAAATAACCGAGCCCGTCTGCTCTTTGCTGTTTTTTGGGCAGTTGCACTCCACATCGGCCTAATTAACTTTAAATTTACCCTCAAGCCGGTTCTTGTCCCCAATGTTACACTGTCCCGCTCAGTCAGCGTTTTTCTCAATCAGAGAAATACTATCGAAAAACCTGTATCAAGGACTGAAAAAACGCAAACTGCCGAAACAGAAGCAATAAGGCCTGTTCCTCAGAAACCATCTGCCATACATGAAAAAAAAGCCGAAGAACCACCGCAGCCTGTGTTGGCAGAAAAAAATATCAGACAACCTGTGGTTGAAAAGATTGTTCCCGCAGCGCTGGGCCCAGAAAAAAATGAAAAAGATGTAATTCCGGAGGTTGGCGAAGCTGCAGGGGCCCAAAAATCTGTCAGGCAGCAAGAACCTCAAACTTCTGCCGAGGAACATGGCGGGAAAACCTTTCCGGGTACGCTGCAAATGGCATATCCCCGATACCAGTTGAACAACCCGCCTGCATACCCGGGCCTGGCAAGGAAAAGAGGGCAGGAAGGAACCGTCATCCTGCAGGTTCTGGTCAGTAAAGAGGGCAGGGTTACTGACTTGAAAATAGATACTTCAAGCGGTTTTAGATTATTAGACCGGGCGGCAGCAAAAGCCGTACAGAAATGGTTGTTTGTAGCAGGACAACAGGATGAAGAGAGTGTCGAGATGTGGGTGAAAGTGCCGGTAACCTTTCAACTCAAATAATGTGCGGATATTTATTTTTTCATGACTGGAAATATTTACTTAATTCTTACACTGTTATTGGTATTTTTTTGCCAACCCGTTGAAATAACGGCAGGATCAGTTACTGATCAGGTTGGCAGAACCCTTGTGGTTCCTGAGAATCCCTCGAGGGTCATTGCGCTTGCTCCCAGCATTACGGAGATTATTTATGACCTGGGCCAGGAAAAAAGACTTGTGGGAGTCACCCAGTACAGCACATATCCAGCAGCAGCAGAATCTCTGCCCAGGGTCGGCTCATACGTCCGTCTTGACATTGAGAAAATCGTGGCCCTGAAACCTGATATCTGTCTGGCTATAAAAGATGGGAACCCCAAACACACAGTCGATAAGATAGTTGGTCTCGGCATACCTGTCTATGTCATAAATCCACAGAATCTTCAACAGATCATGGATACGATCAGCAGGCTTGGGTCTCTGTTGAATGCAGAAAAAGCTGCAGCAGAGCTGGTTTCTAACATGGAGAAAAGAATAGAGCAGGTCCGGATGCGGGTTAACGCCGGACGCCATAAGCCGCGCGTATTCTTCCAGATTGATGCGGAACCCCTCTTTTCAGCGGGCACCAATACCTTTATTCATGAACTGATCCAACTGGCAGGAGGGGTCAACACTGCAGCAGGAGAAGTTGCTTATCCCCGCTATTCATGGGAGGATATTATCGTGCTGCAACCGGAGATAGTTCTGATCAGTTCCATGGCAGGAGGGCTGGCGCCGGAATATCTTATACAATCCTGGAAAAAATGGCGTCTGTTAGAGGCAGTAAAAAACGACCGGATATTTGTTGTGGATGCAGAACTGTTTGACCGCCCAACCCCAAGGCTGGTTGACGGTCTTGAGATCATAGCTGCCATACTCCACCCTGAACGTTTTATTAAAAGCAATAATCAGGCTGAAGAATAAATATGCCCATTGGCAGAAAAATAGTCCTCATCACACTGCTCCTCGGTATGGTCCTCATATTGATCAGCATAATTGCAATCTCCGCCGGATCAGCGGGAGGACATTTTTGGGAAACCCTGGCGATCTTGAAAGGAAAAGGTGTTTCCGACCATGCAACCGCTACAATTATCTGGCAGATTCGTCTGCCCAGGGTGCTTCTTGCCGCTGCAGTTGGCGGGACCTTGGCGCTGGGAGGCTTGGTATTTCAAGCGCTGCTGCGTAACCCCCTGGCAGAACCATATATTCTGGGAATATCAGGCGGTTCAGCTATCGGCGCCATCATGGCCATGTTGCTCGGCCTCTCCTATTTTCCCGGTGTGGCACTATTTTCTTTTACAGGCAGTCTGCTGGTATTGGCCTTTGTTACTGCCCTTGCCGGCACAACCCTGGGCAGCAGCATGCTCAGCAGAGATTCATTGCTGCTGGGCGGCGTCATGATGAATGCCTTCTGTGCCGCAGTTATTATGTTCCTTATTTCCATGACCCGCACTTTTCAGGTTCAGCACATACTCTATTGGCTGATGGGTGACCTGTCCAGGCTGCAAAATAATCAACTCCCGATTCTTCTTGTCGTACTCCCGTGTTTTGTTGTGATTTTTATCCTGGGCCGGCCCATGAATCTACTCCTCCTCGGCAGAGAAACCGCCGCGGCCATGGGCATTAATGTTAAAAATACGGTTCTGCTGCTTCTGGTCATCACGTCGCTCATGGTGAGTATCATAGTGAGTTTGTCCGGGCTGGTCGGTTTTGTCGGCCTGGTTATCCCCCACATTTTCAGGCTGCTTTTGGGGCCGGACCATCGTTTGCTTGTACCTGCCTGTATCCTTGGGGGAGGTTCGTATCTTATTATCTGTGATCTGCTGGCCCGGATTCTGCCCGCATCCGGAGAGATGCCTGTTGGTATTATCACAGCTCTGGTCGGCGCCCCCCTGTTTATCCTGCTGCTTGTGAGGCGTACAGCATGAACCATATTCTAGATATTAATAATATATCACTGAAATATAGTGATAAATTGATACTGCAGGATATCAGTTTTGCTGTAGCAAAAGGGGAGTTTTTTGTCATTATAGGACCCAATGGCGCCGGTAAAACAAGCCTGTTGAAAATCCTTGCCGGCCTGGAAAAAATAAGCCATGGTTGCGTCAAAGTCAGAGGCAAAAATATCCGGGATTATAGCCGCAGGACCCTTTCACAGTTCATGGCCATAGTGCCCCAGCAGATCGAGATTGGCTTTCCATTTTCTGTTGCCGAAACTGTCATAATGGGGCGCACTCCGCATCTCGGTATCCTGGGCATGGAGGGTAAAGATGATTTTCACATGGCCCGGGAAGCGATGGAGTTTACCGATGTGGCCCACCTGGCAGACCGCAAACTGCATCAGTTAAGCGGCGGTGAGCTGCAGCGGGCAGTAATCGCCCGCGCCATCTGCCAGCAGCCCGAGGTCATCCTGCTAGATGAGCCGACCACCGCCCTTGACCCGGCCCATCAATTGAAAATAATGGACCTGATGGAAAAATTCCGCCGGGAACACGGAACCACGATCATCATGGTATCCCACGATCTGAACCTGGCCTCCATGTATGGCGACAGGCTGCTTCTCCTCAAGGAGGGCAGGGTGGTGAAGACAGGCGCTCCAGGGTCTGTACTCAATAAATTACTGCTTGAAGAGAGTTACGGCTGCCGGATGCAGGTTGATGAAAGCCCTGTCGGGCAGGTTGCCAGGGTAACCCCGATCCCGGCGAAGTTTCTTCCTGTTCATGAACAAAACCAATAAGATAGATCATGTTACTCCTAGGCGTTGATACCGGCGGAACATTCACCGATTTTGTCCTGCAGTCTGATGCCGGGCTGCAAACTTACAAACTCCCATCCACACCTGATGACCCATCCCGGGCCATCCTCCAGGGGTTGGAGTATTTTTTCGGTCAAAAGCTGCCGCATAACCTGGAAATTATCCATGGCAGCACGGTAGCCACCAATGCCTTTTTGGAACGCAAAGGGGCAAAAACCCTGCTTGTCACGACGCACGGGTTTGAAGATGTTCTTTTTATCGGGCGCCAGAACCGGCCCAGACTCTACGACTTTAATATTATCCGGCCTCCAGACATAATATGCCGGGACCAGGTTGTCGGGGTCAAGGAAAGGATGCTGTTTGACGGCTCGATTCTGCAACCCCTTGGCAAGTCGGTTGGCAGACGCCTGCGCAGGATCTGCCGGGAGAAAATGATCGAATCCGTTTGCGTCTGTCTCCTGCATTCCTATGCCAATGATACCCATGAGCGGAGCATAAAAGAGGAAATGGCCCCATTGCATATTCCTGTAACCCTTTCCTCCGAGATACTGCCGGAATTCAGGGAATACGAACGGCTGACAACCACCCTTATCAATGGTTATCTCGGGCCGGTGATCTCCTCGTATATAAAGCGGCTTACACAACAAATAGGTTCGGTTTCCCTGTATATTCAGCAGTCAAACGGCGGCATCCTGCCCGCAGCCAACATAGAAAAACGGGCCATCTACACAGTTCTTTCCGGTCCGGCAGGCGGCGTGCACGGGGCCCATCAGCTGGCCCGGGAAATGGCACTTGATAAGATTATCACCTTTGACATGGGAGGCACCTCAACCGATGTTTCTCTTTGCGATCAGACACCGAGCCTGACCAGAGACCACCGGATTGACGGCTATCCCATCCGTATAGAAGTCATGGATATTCACACCGTCGGAGCAGGCGGGGGATCGTTGGCGCACATCGACAGCGGTGGTCTGCTGAAAATAGGGCCGGAAAGTGCCGGTGCCAGGCCGGGTCCGATCTGCTACGGATTTGGAGGCAGAAAACTTACCGTAACCGATGCCAATCTTTTTCTTGGCCGCCTGCTGCCGCATCAATTCATGGGCGGTACCATGCAGCTGAAAAGAAAGATGGTTGATAAGGCCATGGGAAAGCTGGCAAAGCAGCTGGCAATTGATCCCGTGGCCGCTGCACTTGGCATAATTCGCATCGTCAATGCCAGCATGGCAAAGGCCATACGTGCCGTCTCTCTTGAAAAGGGTTATGACCCCAAGGACTTCAGCCTTTTCGCCTTTGGAGGGGCATCCGGTCTGCACAGCTGTGAACTTGTCCGGGAACTTGGTATTCGGAAAATAGTCATCCCGGCCCGTGCAGGCATCTTATCGGCCCAGGGCATGGTTTTTGCCGACCCGGTTCTCGATTATATGCAGGCAATTTTCCTGCGCGGCAAAGAATTAAACACCCCGGTTCTTGCCGCTGCCATGAAAACTCTGGTCAACAAGGGTCTTGCCGAGACAAAAGCCCTTTGCCGAAAAGAAGCCCCGGCTGATATTGATATTTCCAGGTTCCTGAATCTGCGCTACCAGGGACAGTCGTATGAACTTTCCATCCCATATGAAAAAGATTTCATTGAACTGTTCCACCGGGAACATGAACATAATTTCGGCTACAGGCTGCAGAATGCCGCCCTTGAACTTGTATCAATACAGTGTTCGGTTAAGATAAACCGTAAAAAACAGGCTCTGCCGCGGCAGAAAAAAGGGACTCCCGGTAAAATCAAGCCGCTGCTTGAGCAGCCGGTCTATTTTGAGCATAGTCCGGTGAAGACCCCGGTATTCAAAAGGGCTGCCATGGAAGCAGGTTTAACCCTTACAGGACCGGCCCTTGTTGTGGATAATTATACAACTATACTGCTGCCGGATTCATTTTTCCTGGAGGTGGATGAGTTGCATAATATTATCATTGGGGAAAGATGAGATGAAAATTCTGGTTCTTGAGCCATACTTCGGAGGTTCTCACAAGACATTTCTCGAAGGCTTGCAGGCCCATGTCCCTTTTGATTTTATCCTGCAGACCCTGCCTGCCAGAAAATGGAAGTGGCGCATGCGGCTTGCAGCGCCCTTTTTTGCCGATAAAATTACAGCGCTCTGCAACAGCACTGAAATTAATGCTGTTTTCTGCTCCTCCTTTGTTGATGTCGCCACGCTTCGTTCTCTTCTTCCTGTACCTGTAAGTCAATTGCCGTTTTACACGTACTTCCATGAAAATCAGTTTGCCTATCCGGTTCAGAAAAAGGATGAAAGGGATTTTCATTTCGGACTGACAAATCTCAACACAATCCTGGCATCTGACAAGGTTGCTTTTAACAGCAGATACAATTTGCAGACTTTTCTGCAGGGGGTGGAGCAGATACTGCAAATCTGTCCGGACATGAAGCTTGAGGGGATAGTGGAAAAAATTACAGCAAAGGCCTCAACCCTTTACCCCGGCATAGATTTCAGCCATGTTGACAGGGCTGCAAAATTGCGCAGAAGAAATAAACAACCTCCGGTTATTGTCTGGAATCATCGCTGGGAGTATGACAAGGATCCGAAATATTTTTTTAAGACCCTTTTTGACCTTGATGCAGACGGCCTGGATTTCAGGCTTATTATCCTGGGGCAGTCTTTCAGGAGAACGCCGGCTGTTTTTGCAGCAGCCCAGGAAAAACTGCGGAAAAGGATCATCCATTGCGGTTTTGTCGAATCACGGAAAGAGTACGTCCGGCTCCTCGCCCAAGGCGATATCGTGGTATCAGCTGCCAGGCATGAATTTTACGGCATCTCCGTCATAGAGGCGGTCCGGGCCGGCTGCATACCCCTGCTTCCTGACCGTTTAGCCTACCCGGAACTCTTCCCGCCGCAATACCTTTATGGAAATGGTGATCTCTTCAACAGGTTGCAATTTCTTCTGGATGATCCGGACATGATGGATCCGGCTCAAACAAAGGCTTTGACAGATCGTTTTTCCTGGCCGGATCTCAGAGAAAAGTATATTGCATGGTTTGAAGGTTAAGAATACTCCACCGAAGCAACAGGCAGTTTTATTGTCAGTCAGACGGAAGCGATGCGTCTCAGTGCCAGGTCTGCAAAAAAAAATCAATTCTTGAAATATCCTTGATTTCACCATGCAGGTTTATCATACTGTTGGTATCTGTAACATTATACTTCTGACGGGAGAATCATGATCATGCTGTCCTTGATGCGCAATACTCTCATCCTCCTGCTGTCCTGTTTTATCCTTTACGGATGTGCCGTAAACCCGGTAACCGGCAAAAACGAACTTGCCCTCATCTCCGAGTCCCAGGAAATAAATATCGGCATGGAAAACTATGTTCCCAGCAGGCAGATGCAGGGGGGCGATTACACAGTGGACCCTGCACTGTCAGCATATGTAAACGAAATCGGTCAGAAATTAGTCGCTGTCAGCGACCGCAAGCTGCCCTATGAGTTTACGGTGCTGAACAATTCAACCCCGAATGCCTGGGCCCTGCCGGGAGGAAAAATAGCGGTCAACAGGGGACTCCTGCTGGAGTTAAACAATGAGGCCGAACTTGCCGCGGTACTGGGGCATGAAATAGTCCACGCCGCGGCCCGGCACGGGGCCCAGCAAATGGAAAGGGGCATGGTGCTCCAGGGAGCGCTTATTGCGACAAGCATTGCTGTCCAGGGCAGCGAGTACAGCGGCCTTGTTGTTGGCGGTGCCCAGGTGGCAGCAGGGTTGATCCATACCAAGTATGGCCGGGACGATGAGCTGGAGGCTGATTATTATGGCATGCAGTACATGGCGCGGGCCGGCTATGATCCCGTTGCTGCGGTCGGGCTGCAGGAAACCTTTGTACGGCTGAGTGAAAACCGGTCGCATAACTGGCTGGCCGGACTCTTTGCCAGTCATCCGCCTTCCAGGGAGCGTGTTGAGGCGAATAGGATCACCGCAGCCGGTCTTCCCCAAGGAGGTATATTGGGTCAAGCGGTGTACAAGGAACGTATTGCTGCCCTGGTCAAGGACCAAAATGCCTATGAAAGCTATGCCAAGGGCAGGGCGGCCCTGGAGAAAGGTGATAGCAGTAAGGCTTTAGCATATTCACAGGAAGCCATAAGGATTGAACCCGGAGAAGGTCACTTTTACGCCCTGCGCGGAGACGTGCATTACATGGAGAACCGCTATGAGGAGGCATTGGCAGACTATGACAGGGCAATTGCGTTGAACAGCAACTATTTCTACTATTATCTGCAGAGGGGTTTGACCAGGAAGAAGCTGAACCAGGAGCGGGAAGCCCATGCAGATCTTCAGGCAAGCGCCCGGCTGCTGCCGACTGCCACGGCATATAACGGTTTGGGCGAGCTGGAACTGGCAGCAGGGTCTACCCAGAGGGCAAGACAGTATTTTACTGAAGCTGCTGCGTCTGATTCGCCGGCCGGCAGACAGGCCAGGGCCTCGCTTCTCCGCCTTGATTTTTCCCGTTACGCCTCCCAATATATTCAAATCCGGATAGGCTTGAATCATGAGGGCTATGTGCTTGCCAGGGTGAGCAACAAGGCACCCCTGGGAATCAAAAATTTGCGGCTGTCCATAGAATATCCCGACTTGTCCGGGAATACGCACCAGACAACGCGCTGGATCTCTACTGTGATCCCCGCGGAAAAGGAATATACGACCAGCCTCAATCTGGGACCCTTTGCTGATGCTGCCGTACTTAATGCGATCCGCATCCAGATAATTAGTGCAGATCTGCTGGAACAATAAATGGAGGGAAAAACCATGAAAGTGCTCATTCCGTTTTATTCAATGTATGGACATGTTTACAAGATGGCCCAGGCTGTTGCCGAAGGAGTCAGTCAGGTTGAAGGTGGTGAAGCAGTCCTGCGCAGGGTGCCGGAAACCCTGCCGCCTGAGGTTCTTGAAAAAATGGGGGCGGTGGAGGCTCAGAAAATGATGGATCAGATACCGGTGTGCACCGTGGAGGAACTGGGTGAGGCGGATGCCATCATCTTTGGGACGCCGACGCGGTTTGGCAACATGTGCGGCCAGATGCGCCAGTTTCTGGATAGTACCGGGAAGTTATGGCTGGCAGGCGCTCTGGTCGGCAAGGTCGGGTCGGTTTTTGTCAGCTCCAATACCCAGCATGGCGGACAGGAGACCACAATTACCTCATTTCATCTGACTCTGTTCCACCAGGGTATGATTGTTGTTGGGCTGCCCTATTCATTCCAGGGGCAGATGCGCATGGATGAGATCACCGGAGGTTCACCTTACGGGGCTTCAACTATCGCCGGCGCCAAAGGAGAGAGACATCCAAGTGACAATGAGCTCGATGCGGCCCGTTTTCAGGGCAGCCATGTTGCAGCTATCGCCAGGAAACTCACCGCAGGATGATTTTTAAAAAGGAGAGAAAAATGTCTGAATTGATGAGCATCATACAGAACAGAAGAAGTATTCGCCGCTACGAAGAGAAGAACATCCCTGATGAAATACTGGCTAAGCTGCTTGAGGCCGCCCGCTGGGCACCGTCCTGGGCAAATACCCAGTGCTGGCATTTTGTAGTGGTGAAGGACCAGGAAATAAAGAACAAAATACAGGGAGCT
>Ga0209536_100009415_pt1 | contig 14529 bp, 13 predicted proteins | sample DeeMarSeWOR28_12_FD_187461 | JGI IMG/M metagenome (GOLD analysis project Ga0209536, IMG submission 187461) | Marine sediment microbial communities from White Oak River estuary, North Carolina - WOR-2-8_12 (SPAdes) (version 2) | ecosystem: Environmental > Aquatic > Marine > Intertidal zone >...
CCCGAGCCTCGACCGCCTCAACGGCCCGGAGCTCTTGGTCGATCAGGAGGGCAGGCCAGTCATGCGCAGCAAGGTAGAAGCCGGCAGGGGCTGCGCCGCCCCCCACTATCAACACCATGTCCGACTCGTCCAGACGATGCGCTAGCTCGACGAGAGGGGTGCCTGGATCGAGGTCCCAGTGCTCAGGATTCTGTTGTGACTCGCGTAGTTCCAGATGTCGCTCCCGCCAGCGACGGAATGTTGGCAAGCGGAGACGCCTGATTATGAGGCGGTCCACGTGCTCCAGCACCAGTACTTCTGTAAGCACCAATTGCTCTTCCGCGCTGACCTCCAGCTCACGCACTGCCTCGTCGGCAACCGCCAACAGCTCCGTGCGCGACAGCTGCTCTTTGTACTCCTCGATCCGCTGGAGTACAAACTCCTCATACTCCTGTCGCAGCGATTGCTGACGCATTGGCCGCGGGCGGTGACGAGGACTGCTCAACATGGTTCGACGTGCACTATGATCTCGTGCAGTTGGAGATGCACCCGCAGGTGTCCTTCAACAGCATCGGCAACGTCGTGCGCTCGCTCCACACTTGCGCTCCCGTTCACCGCTATGGTGAGTTCTGCAAATGTCCGCCCCCGCGATCCTCGTGAGCGGATGTCATAGGCCCGCACTACTCCCTCGACCTCCTCCGCCGCAGACCGAATGGTGACCGATGGCAGCACGTGTTGGTCTACCAGTACCGGAATGGATCCCGTGATGATTCGATAGGCCACCAGTACGATCACTGCAGCAACCAACAACGCAACGATCGGGTCAGCCCACGTGACGCCCACTCGAGCCAGGAGCACCCCGGAGAGCACTCCCAGTGTGACAAAGATATCAGCTTTGGTGTGAGCTGCATCGGCAAGCAGGATGTCGCTGTGGAGCTCACGCCCCCTGCGGGATTCGTACGCGGCCACAAAGACGTTGATCACCAGAGTCCCGGCCAATAGAGATACCTCTGCCCCGGTAATGTCAAGCATGGGGGCACCAGCCGCCAGGCGTTTGATTGCCCCTTTGGCTACTTCAAAGGCCGTCACGGACAGAAAGGCCACGATCGCGAGGGCACCTAGAGTCTCGAATTTCTGATGTCCGTAGGGATGGTCCTCGTCCGGTGCTCGGCTGGCCACCAATACAACAACCAAGCCCAACACGTTGTTCATCGCGTCGACCGAGGAGTGCACTACGTCACTGAGTACCGCGAGAGAACCGGCTCTGAGACCGATGACGAGCTTCACCACCACCACGACGAGGTTGGCAGCCAGGATGCCGAGCAGGACCCGTTGTATCTGTGCTGCCCGCCGAACAGAGGTGACACGCCGAGGCATGGCTCCAACCTTGCGTTGCCGGATTTCGCTGTCAACACCCAGCCATTGACTGGACCCACGTGGTGCTCTAAGTATCTGCAATTGCGCAGCATTGTGCCCGCTTCTCCAAGCTCTAATGACACTCGACGTCCGACTACTGGCCATCGCGGGACCGCCGTTTCTCACGGCCGATTCCATAGTTGATAGCTGCTGTGCGGCGCAGGCAGGAGGGGTATCCGCCGTACAGGTTAGGCTGAAAGACACTCCTGCCAACGAAGTGCTTCGGATCACTCAAACGCTTGTCGCCTCCCTGCGCATTCCCGTGTATGTGAATGATCGGGCCGATGTGGCACTAGCAGCACGGGCGGCGGGAGTTCATCTCGGTGCGGCAGACATCTCACCGGTTCTAGTGCGGAAGTTCGCTGCCAGACCGATGCGAATTGGAGTTTCAGTTGGGACGCCTGAAGAAGCCGGAGACGCACTCCGGGCAGATGTCGATTATTGGAGTGTTGGCTCTATCTACAGGACCGACTCCAAGTCAGATGCCGGAACCCCGATCGGGATCGCAGGCTTCAGAACCCTGGCACGGAAGGCGCCATCCGGTGTGCCGGTTATCGCGATCGGAGGGATAAATCAATCGAACGCCGGCGACGTTCTGCGAGCAGGTGCTCAAGGCATAGCCGTGATTAGCGCGATATTCGGAGCTTCGGACGTCGAGAACGCAGCCCGGGAACTCCGTGACATTGTCGAATCGGCGTCCTGCGGCTGAGCCCGTCACTGCAGGCCCAGCTCCCTTTCCATCTGGCGAACCTCTGCCACGGCAGTGAGATGCTCGCGGTAAGTTCGGGAAAAGACGTGCTTCCCGTCCGGCCGTGCAACGAAATACAGGAAGTTTGTGCGAACTGGGTACAGTGCCGCCTCGATGCTGCTCTCGGAGGGTTGCCCGATTGGACCTGGTGGCAGACCATCGATCAAGTAGGTGTTGTAGGGTGATGCGGTTTGATAATCTCGTTGATACAGCCGTCGCCGTCGGCCGAGGGCATAGATGACGGTAGGGTCAGCCTGCAGCCGCATGCCCCGCGCCAGCCGGTTGTGGTAGACGGAAGACACGTACTTGCCATCTGGCAGGAAGTGGACCTCACCTTCAATAATGGATGCGAGAGTGATGACTTCGTGGCGCGACAGCCGCAGTTCGGCGAGTCTGGCATTCCATTCCGGTCGCCAGCGGGCTTCAAACTCGCGCACCATCTGCTCCACAACCTCCAAAGCTGTCGCCCCCACCCGCACGTAATACGTGCTCGGATACAAGTAGCCTTCCAGGGTCTGGGCCTCTGCACCCAAGCTCGCCATTAGAAGACTATCGCGGCTGGCAGCCAGGAAGCTCTCAGCAGGCAGGCCTATCTGCCGGTTCACCCGTTCCGCCACCTCGAACAGCATCAATCCCTCGGGGATCGCCAAGTGTTCCAGGGCTTCTGTCCCTGATACGAGCGTAGCGAGCGCTTCGCCCAGTGAAAGGCCGGTTTGGAAGTCGTACGTTCCAGCCTGGATCTGCCGTTCCCGGCCAGTCACCTTGGCGTACAGTCTGAAGAGGTTCGGAGATTGAATGATGCCGCGCGCGGACAGAGTCTCCGCAACTGCCGTCAGCGTGGCTCCTCGAGGGATCGTCACACGCATCGTGGTATCGGCCTGGTTTTCGCGACCGCAAGCGATCAAGCTCACGGATGCAACTGACAGCAGTAGCGCGTGCCTTTTCAGCATCGGCGGCTGTCGAGGTATGTCTGGAGAAACACAGTAGCGGCCAGCTGGTCAACGTCGCCTTTCCTGCCGAGTGTACCGCCCGACTCCCTCACCGCCGAATGTACGCGCGCGGTACTCATACGTTCGTCCCAATACGCAATTGGCAGCTCGGCTTTCTCAAGCAGGAGAGCGCCTACCTGGCGTACTGCGAGCGCCCGTTCCTCCTCCGAGCCTTCGGGGGTTAGCGGCAAACCGAGCAGCAGTGCGACTGGGCGATGAGTGTCGATGAATTGCTTGAGCTTGCCCATGGGGAAACGTTTTCCGACGCGGCGGGTGAGCGTAGCGAGAGGTTGAGCCAGCGTTTGTGTGGGATCGGACAGCGCAAGACCGATGCGCTTGTCGCCGACGTCGATCGCCAATACGCGGCCCCGCGGTGGCAGTTCAGCGGGGTCGTGTGGCGATCCGCGTTGCTGTCCCGCGGTGCTGCCGTCTCGCCTCTCCGTCACCCTTGCTGCATTGTTGCGAAGAAATCCTGGTTGGTCTTCGCCCGCTTCATCCGTTCGAGCAGAAACTCGATTGCCTCGACAGTGGGCATGTCCGCCAGGAAGTTGCGCAGTAGGTACGTCTTGTTCAGCTCGTCTGGATCGAGCAAGAGCTCTTCTTTCCTAGTGGAACTACGCTGCACGTCGATGGCTGGATATATGCGTCGATCGGCGATGCCACGGTTCAAGACGAGTTCCATGTTGCCAGTTCCTTTGAACTCCTCGAAGATCACCTCGTCCATGCGACTGCCAGTCTCGATGAGAGCGGTAGCGATGATGGTCAGTGAGCCGCCCCCATCTATGTTCCGGGCTGCGCCGAAGAACCGTTTTGGCTTCTGTAGGGCGTTGGCGTCCACTCCGCCAGAGAGGATCTTGCCAGAGTGCGGGATAACGACGTTGTGGGCTCGGGCCAGCCGAGTGATTGAGTCAAGCAGAATGATCACATCGCGCCCGTGCTCGACCAGTCGTTTCGCCTTCTCGAGCACCATATCAGCCACTTGCACGTGGCGATCTGCCGGCTCATCGAACGTGGACGAGATCACCTCGGCGTCCACGTGCTCTTCCATGTCAGTGACCTCTTCCGGTCGTTCGTCGATCAAGAGAACGATCAGTGTCGCGTCAGGTTTGTTCTCGGTGATCGAGTTGGCCAGCTTCTGGAGGAGAATTGTCTTTCCGGCCTTTGGTGGTGAGACGATCAAGCCCCGCTGCCCACAGCCGATCGGGGCCAAGATGTCCACGACCCGCATGGACAGATCTCCGTCCTTGCGCTCGAGTGGAATGCGCCGCTCAGGATACCGCGGGCGCAGATTGTCGAAGCCAATGCGGTGCTTGGCTTTCTCCGGTTCTTCGAAATTTACCGTCTCGACTTTGAGGAGAGCGAGGTATCGCTCCCCGTCCTTGGGGGGTCTAACCTGCCCAAGTATCGTGTCTCCAGTACGCAGGTCGAACCGTTTGATCTGACTGGGACTGACATATATGTCGTCGGGCCCGTACAAATAGTTCCAGTCTTGGCTGCGGAGAAATCCGTACCCCTCGGGGAGGATTTCCAGAACACCTTCGCCACGCAATACCGTGTCGGAGTCCAAGAGAGATTGTTCGATTCTGAAGATCAGGTCCTGCTTGCGGAGGCCAGAGTAGTTGGTGATGTTCAACTCCTCGGCCATCGCGTGCAGCTCCGGGATCGATTTCTTTTTCAGTTCTGCGATGTCCACTTGAAGGGACTCCGTGTTAAGGAGGGTTACCTACTGCTGTCAAGCGTAGTCACTAGTGGTGCGCGGCGCAGCCGCGTGCACAATGTGAGTCGGATTGCAGTTCGGGGGTATCTAGATGTGAAAGCACGTTATGATATCCAGGTTTTCCGGGGGCGTCAAGAGGCCGCGTGGCTCCGCTAGCCCGATTCTTCACGGTCTGGCGTACCGTCACCGCCCGTGACCGCGAGATCATCGACGCGGTCGTGCAGCCCGAACACCGTGGCCCGTCCCCGGAGTTTGCGGCCGCTCTCAAAGAGTGGCCGGGAAGCCACTATTGGGCGCATGGTGATGGCGTTGGAAGAATGGTACTGATCAGGAGCATCGCGCCTTCCCCGAAGGAGCGCTGGTGGCTTCATATCCTGTTGTTCTCCGTCTCGTTCCTTACAGTGTGGATGGGAGGGGCCCTGCTCTCGGGAGCGGATGTGGCCGGCCCCGTCTCGCTGCGAGACATACCCAACTTTGGCAGCCAGTTCATCCACTGGGTCCTGCAGCTAAGAGTCGATGTCGGGCTGGATTTTGCTGTGGCGCTGATGGGCATATTGTTGGCGCACGAGATGGGGCATTACGTGGCTGCCAAGCGATACACGATCAACGCATCACCACCATTTTTCCTTCCCGCTCCTCCGTTCCTCAATGTCATCGGGACGTTCGGTGCATTCATCCGTTTGCGGAGTCCGGTGGTTGATCGGCGGCAGTTGATGGATGTTGGGGCAGCGGGGCCGTGGCTGGGATTCGTGGTCGCGCTCTTTGTGCTCCTCATAGGTCTGCAGCGGTCGGATGTGATAAACGAAGTGGGCCCCACACAGCTGGTCGTGGCGTTTGGCCAGTATCGCATCTACCTGGGCGACTCTCTCATCACCCAGTGGGCCCGCCTGTGGCTCGTGGGCGAAGGGACGGTTGTGCTTCATCCGCTAGCTCAGGCAGGCTGGTTTGGAGTCCTGGTGACGATGTTGAACCTACTTCCACTGGGACAATTGGATGGCGGTCACGTACTGTATGCGTTGGTGCGGGAGCGACAGAAATTGGTAGGAATCCTCGTGTGGCTCTCGCTGATCGTTCTTGGATTCGGCTTTCCTTTCTGGTGGCTGTGGGCTGGTTTCACGCTGCTGTTGGGGAGCGGCCGCATCGGCCATCCCACGGTGCTGGACAGACATCGAGCGCTTCCCAGAAGCCGATTCCCGCTCGGTTGGGCGACGGTCTTGCTGTTCGTGGTAACCTTCATGCCGGTACCGTTCGCCTTGTAGCGTCGCTTCAACACCACTCCACATAGATCCTACATGTGGCGTTGTTGCCAGGGATTCGTCTCTACGCGAGCACTTGCTCACTATTGCGTAAGTCAAGGATACTTTTATATTTGCGCAAACCAACAGGATAATGAATGCAGGCTAATCCGCTGCGGTACGGGGCCCCAGACCGGTCCGAACCTGTTGTACACGAGATCCCCCCGATGCTGTACGGTGGGGAGGAAGTGCCGCTCAGACTTCAGGTCAGGCGGGCTGAGGACGGCACCTGGCGTGCGAAATTGATATTCGGTTCCGAGGAGATCGGTGCTGCGCCGGCCACGGCTGAGATCTTCTGTGCGACGAACGAAAACGATCTGTGGCAGTCCGTGCGTGATCTCCGGGACCACCACTTCCGCGACCTCTATCGTTCAATTGCTGAATGACGCTTGAACAGGACGAGAGAATCCGCAAGTTGCGGCACGATCTCTCCAACCCACTATCGGCCATTCTGGCTGAAACACAGCTGCTGTTACTCGGTGCCGATCAGTACGATGATGAGACTACGACGTCGCTCAGAGAGATAGAGTCACTGGCGCGGCGAATGCGAGAGATGCTGCAGGCTGGATAAGCGTATACCTAGCTGTTCCAAGTCTCACCGGTCTACCCTCAGTGTTCCTTCGAACGGACCTCACGGCATGAGGCTTGCTCCGACATCTTGACGTCGTAGTACACCAGGAGCAAGTTCAGTCTCCTGCGGGATCTGGCTGTTTGGTCCCGTTCTCTAAGTGCACTTCAGCGTGTCGGAGCTGCAAAATGGGTGATGCATCTGCCCGCCTCAGTGCGCAATTCCGTTCAACATCGGTGCTCCTCACAGTGGCCACAGCCGCATCGATCGGGTGCGGGACCGGGCAGTTTGCGGAAGTATCGCCCAACGAGATTCCTGTGCTAGAACAACGGTTGGCGCAAGATCCTGACGACGGTGCTACGCGGCTGCGCTACGCGGCTGCGCTCTTCGCGGCCGAGCAGTGCGATACCGCAGTAGTGGTAGCGCGTGCCGGAATGCGGCTGCAACCGAGGGATGCACTAGGGCCGCTCGTTGTTGGCCAGTGTTCCGAACGAGCCGGCAACTACGAGGAGGCAGTCGAGCTGTACCGCTCCTATGTAGCGGATCACTCTGGTGAAGCCGGCGCTGCGGCTGTGCGTGCGCGTGAACTTCTTGCGGTGCGGGCCAAGGTGACGCAAGCCGCGCAAGCAGCACTCGCCCGTGAGGCCGAGCTGGCGCAGGTGCCTGCCGATCCCGAGGTCGTTGCAGTGTTGCCACTGGAGATTGCCGCCGACTCGATGTACCAACCGCTTTCTCGCGGCCTTGCGCAGATGCTCACTTCCGACCTGGCGCTCTTGCGGCGATTCAGGATGGTGGAGCGGCTGCAGGTGGGTGTGCTGATGGATGAGTTGGCGCTGTCTCAGACTCAACAGGTGGACCCTGCCACAGCGTCGAGGGTTGGGCGGCTGCTTCAGGCTGGACGCCTGGTTCAGGGCCTGGCAGCGATACCTCCGGAAGGCCAAATGCGGCTCGAGGCATCGGTGGTGCAGTCGACCGGGGAAATTGCGGGGACCCAGTACTTCGCCGGCCGCAGACAGGATCTGATGCGGCTGGAGAAGGAACTGGTGGTAGCACTGGCAGGTCAGATGGGATACCTGCTATCCGCTGCGGAGCGGCGCCTCATTCTAGAGAACGGAACTCAGAGCATGCTCGCGTTTCTGGCCTATTCGCATGGCCTGCTGGAGGAGGACAGAGGAAACTACGCGGCGGCCGCCGCATACTATGCCGACGCGGTTCGCGAGGATCCGGATTTCCAGATTGCCCGCGACCGGTTCGAAGCGAACACCATGGCACCCGTCGTTGAGGCGGCTGTCCCGACCAGTGTGACAGTGAATGCCGCCGCAAGCGTCCCGCGTCCGGATGCTGTGTTCGTGGCCACGCTTCAGGATGCGGCCAATCAAGCCATCGGCGCCGCGGAATTGGACGTCGCCGCGACACAGTCGGAGTTGGTGCGGGTCGTCGATCAAGCGCAGACCACGGCCAAAGGGGCTCAGACAACCGCCTCTAGTCCGGGCACAACCGTCGCAAACCAAGGTCAGTCTCCCATAACAGTGGGTACCGTCCGTATCATTTTCAGGCTACCATGAGACACGCTGCCAAGACAGTTCCGGTACTGGCGTTGGTGTGTGCCGTAGCTCCGCTAGACGGGCAGATTGCTGTTGCCACGCATGCGGCATTCTTCGCCGAGCACTACAAGTTTGAGGACGGTTTCGTCTTTGACTTCTTGAGCGAATTCACCGTACCTGTAGGTATTGATGCGAGCTTCGGTCGCCGCACCAACCTCACAATCTCGACCGGGTGGACCGACGTCGAGTTGAAATCTCAGAATCCTACAGTCATACGGGACCAGACGATGTCAGGCGTGATTGACACCGAACTGCGACTCACCGTCGAGGTGATCCCCAGTCGGCTATCTGTCATAGCCAACGGAGTCATTCCGACCGGCATAAAGACTGTTAGGCAGGACGAGCTATCCGTCTTAGGGGCGATTTCGAGTGACATCATCGGGCTCACTACTAATGAGCTGGGGAATGGGGGCAGTGTAGGAGGCGGCTTTGTTGGTGCAGTGCCGGTGGGGGATTTCGCCTTGGGGTTCGGCGCAACGTACAAAGCGGCCTTCCAATACCAGGCCGTGTTCGGCGACCCCTCCTCTCTCAGACCAGGCAACGAGGGCCGGTTCCGGGCGGGTCTCGAAGGCCCACTCGGCCAGCGCACATATTTTCGAGTCGCGGGTATCTATGCACTTCGAGGAGCAGACAAGCTAGGCGGCGTTGTCCAAAACGGCGTGGGCGATCGAATCGTCGGCTACCTGTCGCTCAACCAAGGCGTTGGGTCGTCCTCGCTCGTTCTGTACGGCTTCGATGTTTATCGCACGAATCCCCAACTCAGCAGTACTGCCCTCGGAGCCCAATCCCTTCCCAAGGGTAACCTGTTCGCGGTGGGAGCGCGGTGGGAGTTTCGTATGGGGCGGCGTGGGACGTTGGCACCGCGGGCCGAGTTCCGCAGCTCGGTGCAAGCTCCGGTCGACGATCCGACAGGTTCCATAAAGAAGGCAGGTCTGTCTTTGCGGAGCGGTGCAGACTTCCGCTTCCAGACTAACCGCAAGTTTGCAGTCGTTCTCCAGGCTGATGGGATCACCGGCCTAACAAGACTGCAGGGAGTCGAGTACTGGTTGCGCGGGTTGCGGCTGGGGATTCACGGAGAGTTGACACCGTAGGCAGAGAGCGGAGAGCGGGGAGCAGTCAGTCGGGAGCTGAGAGCAGGGAGCAGGGGGCAGGGAGGGGAGGCGCCCCGGGGTTGCTGGAGAGACCCCGGGGCGTTTGACATCCGTGCTCAAATAGGATGCCGTGGACGAGCATGATCCAGCCCGCCCGGCGCCGGGCGCATCAACGAAGCGGTGAACGCGTGAGGCTGGCGGCGGCAAGGGTGGGCTCAGTGTATACTTATGCGCACGTTGTCGTCCGCGTTCCTCGGGTCGGCGCTGAGCCAAGCCAGTGCAGCCGGTAGCCTATTGCCCAACCCTCACACTGCATATCTGAGAAGCTAGGATGAGTCTTGTCCGACATAGATCTACCCATCGCGTTTCAAGCGCTGTCCTGCCCCTGCTGATTGCAATAGCAGCGAGTTCGGTGGCTCTGTTTGCTCAGGAGAATGGCCGTCCGACGCTCCGGATCGGAGCACTCGGCGACGGTCTGAGCCTCGATGGGATATTGGACGAGCCAGAGTGGCAGGGAGCAGACCGGATCAGCGAGCTTACCATGACCGAGCCCGTCGAGGGGGGTGTACTTGCGGGCAGTACGGAGGTTCGGTTGTTGGCCGACACTCGTGTCATCGTAATCGGCGTGGTGTGTCGCGACCCGGATCCGGGCGGGATCGTCAGTTACTCCAAGGCTCGAGACTCCGAGCTCAGAAGTGAAGACCACGTCAAGTTCATCCTGGACACTTTCTTGGATGGTCGTTCCGGCTACATCTTCGCGCTGAATCCGAGCGGTGCCCGGTACGACGCGCTGGTTGCCAATCAGGGGGAAGGGGAAAACGGCGATTGGGATGCAGTGTGGGAAGCGGCAACTCACCGTGGCCCGGAGGGTTGGTCGGCGGAGATCCGGATTCCGATCCAAAGTCTGGGCTTCAACGCCACGTTGGATGAGTGGGGGTTCAACGTCGAGCGACGTCTCCAGCGGCTCCAAGAGACCAGCCGGTGGGCCAGTCCCACGCGCGACGCCAAGATCTCACAATCGATTCGAGCAGGCCGGTTGACTGGTTTGCCCGACTTCAATTTTGGTCTGGGACTGACCATTCGTCCGGCCGTGGTCTCCGGGTTCGAGAAGCCCGATTTCGATGTCGACACGGAAGGCTCAGTGGAACCGAGCCTCGACATCACACAGCGGATCGGCGCCAACATGTTGGCCTCAGTGACCGTCAACACCGATTTTGCCGAGACGGAGGTGGACACCAGGCGCACCAACCTCACTCGTTTCTCGTTGTTCTTCCCGGAGAAGCGCACGTTCTTTCTCGAAGGCGCCGATATCTTCGATTTTGGCCTAGGTCTGCAGAGCTTCCACCAGGTCGACCTAATGCCGTTTCACAGCCGCCGCATCGGATTGTTCGACGAAGAAACGGTGCCACTCCGTGTGGGAGGGAAGGTGAACGGCCGTGTAGGGAACACCAACTTCGGCGGCCTAGCGGTGCGAACCGGTGACGTAGACGGTCTCGTCCCCACGGCCACGATGGGCGTGGCCCGGGTGGAGCAGAACATTCTGGAGGAGTCGTCGATAGGAGCGATTGCCACTTTCGGTGATCCCGAAGGCCGCTCGAACAGTTGGATGACCGGCGTAGACGCCGTATATCAAACGTCACGCTTCGCAGGCAACAAGAACTTCCTGGTCGGTGGCTGGGCGTTGGTTACGGATCGCGAAGGCTTAGAGGGAGACAGGAAGGCATTCGGTGCGAAGATCGACTATCCGAACGACACCTGGGACATTGCACTCACCTACATGCAGATCGGTGATGCATTTGATCCGTCACTGGGATTTGTTCCGCGCCGCGGGATCAAGAAGTTGAGCGGCGGGGCCAACCTCCGGACGCGCCCCCAGTTGTCTTGGATGCGTTGGATGTACTATGAGCTGCGCCCCGTCCTCGTGATCGATCAGGGCAACCGATGGGAGAGCTATCGGCTCTTCACCGCGCCGGTCAATTGGCTGTTCGAAAGCGGTGAGCGGTTGGAGCTCAACGTGGTGCCCGAGGGCGAACGGCTCGTCGAACCCTTTGAAATCGCAGACAGCGTAGTGATAGCCCCAGGCGAGTATCATTGGGTACGCTACAGGCTGGAAGCCGACATCGCCGCCAAGCGCAAGGTGAGCGGGAGAGTCACCTGGTGGTTCGGAGGTTTCTTCGGCGGGCACCTGCACCAGGTGACCGCACGGTTGGCGCTCAAGCCATCTGCGACAGCCTCGCTCGAGTTGGCCGGCGAGCGCAATGTGGGAAGTATATCGGCAGGCGAGTTCACCAAGGACCTGGTGAGCGCCCGGTTGTGGATCAACTTCTCACCTGACCTGCAGCTCTCGGGCTTCGTGCAGTACGACAACGAGAGTGAATCGGTGGGGGCCAACTCGAGAGTCCGGTGGACATTCCATCCGTTGGGCGATCTGTTCGTCGTGTACAACCACAACGTATCTGAGCGGTTGAACGAGTGGCAACTCGAGTCGAACCAGTTGTTGGTCAAACTGCAGTATGCGCTCAGGATGTAGGAACTCAACGAGAGCGGGGACAGCAATTGGGCGCCCCGGGGACTCTCTAGAGTCCCCGGGGCGTCTGTCATCAACAATAATGGCCACGGTAGACGTGCTTTACACGGACGCCCTTTACTTGACCGCGAACGAGATCCCAAACGACAGTACAGGATAGAACTTGTACCAATCGATGTCGTCCTCGAAGTTCTGGGCCTCTCGGTTCAGGTCGCTTTGGAAAGCCGGATCGCTGGCCAAGGACCCCTCGCTCGCCGTGAGAGTGACCTCAGGTGACCCGTGGAGTGCAATCCCCAGGTCGGCGAAGAACCCGATCCGACTTAGGGCAACATTGCCGAACCCGATGCCGAAGTACGGGGAGACCTTCTGCGTCACGATGGTTCCCGTGAGGATACCGACTTCGGACGAAGTGTAGATCACGCCTCCGATCTCCTCGGATCCTGCAAGCTGGCCGCTTGCTGAAAGATCGTCAGGTGCTATCCGCAGCCCTCCGCTCAGCCGTAGCCCTCCAACGAGGAACAGGTCTACCAGCGCGGTAAACTGCGGCGAAGGGAAGTTGAACTCGTAGTCTATTTCGTCGGCAGTGAACTCCGGTGTGTACGGTACGAAGTTGGCTCCACCCCTGAGCGAGACCCGCGGGGCGAGCGAAACCGCAACATCAGCTCCCAGGCCCATCGTTCCGACGTGGGCTGCGACACCAACCTGGGCGTGGGCCGGCAATGCAGCTGTTGTTACCGCCAAGCCAACAATGCACATGATCCTCTTCATAGAGTGCCTCTCAGAAAGCTGGATGATCCCCAAATCAAACTAGCAGTGGGGCGTAGGGCAATTGCTGGTGAGGCAACATGAGATGTCCGCATCCGCAGTATCGTGCGGAGTATATTTCGTACGTCCTCGACCGCAGAGAACCGGAGGAAGAATGAGATTTCGAGACGTGCTGATCTCCCTTTTCCTGGTCGGTGCTTCGTCCCTGCTATCTGCACACGACCTCTTCATCAAGCTCAACGACTACTTCGTAGCTCCACACACAGCGGTGCAGATACCGATACTCAACGGCACCATAGACTCGAGCGCGAACTCAATCTCGCGCGACAGGGTGCCCGACATCAGTCTGGTCACTCCGGACGGACGCGAGCACCTCGACACCACGGCATGGCTCGCGGAGGGGGACACCACTTTTCTGTCGCTCATGACGAATGACCCTGGCACCTACGTGGTGGGAGCGTCCACGTATCCTAGAGAACTGGATCTAACTGGAGCCGAGTTCAACGAGTACCTGGAGCACGATGGCATCCCCGACGTGCTGGAGGAGCGGAGACAGAGTGGTGAGCTGGAGAAGGCCGTGCGGGAGCGTTACTCCAAGCACGTGAAGGCGGTGTTCCAGGTGGGCGACCGAGTGGCCAAGCCAAAACGCAGCTGGCAGTTCTGGAGGCCTGAGCCCACCTATCTCACTGAGTTCGGTTATCCGGCAGAGATCATACCCTTGATGAATCCCTACAGTGTATCGGTCGGTGCTGAGCTGCGGGTAAAGTGTTTGGTAGACGGACTGCCAGCAGCAGACCAACTCGTCCGAGCTGGAGGAATAGGTTCGGACGGCGCTTTCGATGAGCGCAGAGTGCGGACCGACGGGCAAGGGGTCGCTGTACTTTCGATCGATGCTCCGGGCATCTGGTATTTCGAGTTCATCAACATGGTTTCAGTGCAGCGAGACAGCGTCGATTACGAGAGCAAATGGGCCACATTCACTTTTCAGATACGGTAATCCGAGATCGTGAGTAGACACATGAAAAGAGTCAGCTGGTGGGGCACGGTACTCTTGCTGGTTCCCACAATGGTATCAGCGCAGCAGGTGAATAGCCCTGGAGGAAAGGTGAATGTAGCCTTGGTCAAGATGCCGTATACGGGAGCCCGCAACGTAGCCGAGCTGTCAGGTGCGCCGGATTATCTGGAGCACGGCGGCCTTGTGGACCGGTTGCGGGCACTTGGTGCCACGCTGAAGCCGGTCGAGACAGTCGCGCTCAGCTCTGAGGAACAAGACGACTATGGAGAATGGCACCGCCTTGGCCTCGCAAACGGCCACCTGGCGGAGATTGTGGCCGCCGATGTGCGAGACGGATACCTCCCGGTCGGTCTGCTGGCGAACTGCAGCTCGCTCATGGGAATGCTCGGTGGTCTGCAGCATTCGGGCCCCCCGCGGCGCCCGCTCAAGGTGGGACTGGTGTGGATCGACGCGCACGGCGACTTCAACACGCCTGAGACTACGCTGAGCGGGATGTTGGGGGGTATGCCAGTAGCGATCTCCGCCGGCCTCGCGCTGACCAACCTGCGCCTCAAATCGAGACTCGACCCGGCCCTGCCGACCAAGTACATCGTGATGGCCGGTGTGCGCGACACAGATCCGCTGGAACAGGAACTGATCGATCGCTCAGATATCGAGATGCTAACGGTGGAGGATATCCGCACACTGTCCGACAACTTTCACGCACAGATGAAGAGGTTATCAAGTCTCACTGATCTCATCTACGTTCACGTTGACATGGATGTGTTGGATCCCGCCGAGGTGGCCGGCCATTCCCTGACGGTGGCTGACGGGCC
>Ga0209536_100009416_pt1 | contig 14528 bp, 14 predicted proteins | sample DeeMarSeWOR28_12_FD_187461 | JGI IMG/M metagenome (GOLD analysis project Ga0209536, IMG submission 187461) | Marine sediment microbial communities from White Oak River estuary, North Carolina - WOR-2-8_12 (SPAdes) (version 2) | ecosystem: Environmental > Aquatic > Marine > Intertidal zone >...
TTGCCATACTGGGGTTTCTCGGATCCCTGCTAATGTTCCCCCTTACGCCAGCTTTGAGCCTTCTTTCCCGCAAGCACGAATGGCAAGCTGACAGGTACGCTTGCGAGCTCACGGGCAGACCCCTGGATTTGGCCAATGCTTTGATAAAACTCTCCAGGGAAAATCTGGCCAATCTTCACCCCCATCCCCTTTACGCCGCCTTCTACTACGGTCATCCTCCCGTGGTGGAACGGGTCGGCAAGCTGCAGGATCAAGCTGCTTCGTGCTGAAAGGGCTCTCCCAAATCGGTAAATGAGAAGCTATAGAATATTTTGTGACCGTCGAAGTCTAAAACCCTGAGGTCGTCTGATTGCTTGACGTCCTTCATTATGGCGTCAAACTGTTGGCCATATTTTTTCTTAACCACCTCCAGCGGTACCTCATAGGCCATAAACTTCTTGATACCCTTAAGGCTTAGCTTTTCGATAAGGTTTACATTCGAAAAGGAGTCGTAGGTGGTCAGGATGAGAATGGGGCCGGTCCCGGTAAATATTATGCCTGCTTTCATGGCCTACCTCCTATTCCTATTCTTTCTAGCCAAGTCTTATCATTCCTTTGGTGAAACAGAGAGTTGGGAGTTTCGTTTCTTCATACACCGCCTCCTCACGCTTGCGCTTTGCTTCTAAGGCCAGAGCCAAGCGCTCCGGTTTACTCAGAGAGGCCTCGTATCCATGTTTGCTTCGCAGCACATCTTCGAATCCTTGGGTCACATGCAAGACCGCATGGTCGAAAAACCTTACGAGCAATAAAGAGGCTTCTACAGCCTGATTCAAGTTGAGAGCGGAGTCGGCTTCTCTGCTTGCAGCAATAAATTCCCATAGTCGTCTTTTGGTGAGGTAAAGAGCACTGATTACCTGAGGAAGGTCAAAACCCTGTTCAAATCTGTCTTTCCCCAGATTGCGGTAGTGCTGTTCAACTTCTCCCCTTTCTCTGTCTTCATCGAGCCAATAGCTGAAACGGCTGCAGACGTCATAAATCCAGGTATGGAGAGTTTTCTCATCAATGTCTTGGTAACCGCTAGTCGAGGGATGGCTTAACAGTCTCTCTTGGATTTCGTTGGACAGCTGCAAAGCGTTGGCTTCTATAAGGTGAATTATCTTTTTGCTGAGCATAATGCGCCTCCTTGAAAGCCTTAAAAACGTTTGATGTTTTTCTAGCTTGCAGTTTTCAGGTTTAGAGCCCGGTAATACCCTAGGGTGCTGTAATAGATAGCCATGTCGAAGAATCGATTTAGGTAGGTGATGAAATCAACAACAGAATCAAGCTCTTTGGCGGTTACCATTATCCCCTTTTCCAAAACGGTGTCCCAAATATGTCTTTTGGTGGAGACCAACGCTTGGACAACCTGGTGGAGTGGGAAACCCTCCTCAAAGCGTTGAGCCCCAAGAGCGGAATAGTGCGTCGGCACTTCTCCTTTCTCGGTATCCCTCAGAAGCCAGTAGCCTAAACGGCTATAGACTTCGAAAATGTTTTCGTAGAGAACTCTGTCATCAAGTGTTTGATGGGATGAACATGCCGGGTCACTCAGGAGCTTGGCTTTGAGTTCCCCGGCCATAATCTCTGCATTTTTTTCTATCATTTCGATGAGTTTGACTAACATGAACATCCTCCTAGCTTGATACCATTCCTTTTCCACTAGGCGAAGATTACATGCTTGACTGCTGCTCGCCCCCAAATGCGGGATACCAGTGAGTGAAAAAGTCCAGGGAGAGAAGGAGAGGTTTAATGGGAAAGGCTATCTCGAGATCAGCCGATCGTAATCAGACAAAATCGAGTAGGGAACGTGAAGAATACATCGAGATCAAGTGAGAAACTGCAAGAAAAAAGATTACAGGCACATACATTCCGGTGGTTTTGCCAGCAGCCGTTTTGGGGACCCTACCAAATACTCCCAGCAAATAGAGAATAATCCGCTGGGGTTTTGTGAGCACGTCTTGAGGTTCATATATCCCCCCATGTTCGTCCAGCTGGTTTGAGCCAAAGCCATTACGCTTTATTATTATCCTATTACCAGTGTAGGTATTGTGTCAAAAAGAAAAAATGCACAGGAGGTAGCCAGAGCTGTTAAAAGCACGATTTGGCCAAAGGGCAAAAAGGAATTGGTCAAAAGACCAGACGTTGGCATAGATATATGGTGAGGAATGGACGTCAGCAATAACAAATTATTTGACTTTTTTCTCTTACGGGTAATATCATCAGCCCTATTATGAAGGGGCCGCATCTATTTTCGGCCAGGTTTCGTTTTGAGGTAGGATCCATTTGTAAAAAGTGGCAGCCTCAAGGGTGGAACCGTCAGAATTTTTTCGAAAGGAGGGTGTCACTGTGGGTACTGGCATAGTAAAATGGTTTGATGAGCGCAAAGGCTACGGATTCATTGAGCAGGAAGATGGTCCGGATGTATTCGTCCATTACTCAGGAATCAACGCGACCGGTTTCAAGTCTCTCAATGAAGGCGACAGGGTGACCTTTGACGTGGAAGAGGGTAAGAAAGGACCCGCCGCAGTAAACGTCATCAAGCTTTAGGTGGTAGTACCAGGCTTCTTATGGGCATCTTGTCTGGCATGGGCAAGATGCCTTTTTTAATCACCTGACACTCCAGTTGAGTAGTAACGTGATAGAATAAATTCCTAACTGCAAATACAACATCTCAGCGTATTAGGTTTCAGGTTTCAGGTCTCAGGTGTCAGGAAAAAGCAAAATAGAGGGAAGAACCTGAAACCTTCGTCACTCCATTAGTCCATACCAAAATCTTATGAGCTATTTGGTCAAAACAAATGTGGCCATTTAACCAAATTGTATAGAAGGGCCGTACGGTAAAAAAATGGGTAAAGCTCACAACTATTCTAAATAAGTATGGTTTCATTTAGGTCCTAAACTTGGCACTACTTCTGCAGAGACGGACGAGTGACGATCTCAAACTAAGCGGGGCTCAACAACTATTCTGGATAACTATTCTGGAAAGATAGATGGATGAAAGAAAGGCCAGCCGAAAGATGAGAAGCTTATGTTTATTGGCACCAGGGGGGCCTCCTGTGTGCGCGGGGTGTCCTAGCAGTCCGTACAGGAAAAGAAAAAAAGCAAACTCCGATGTTTGACAAAGGTCGCAGCAACCGGTTCATCTACTATCGGGTCTGGAGGTGATTGATGTCGCAGCAAGAGAGGGACTTCAAATCCTGCCCGTTTTGTGACGCACAGGAGTATGGAGATGAGGGTATACGGCTGAGACTCATCTCCACTTCTGATGGCTATTTTGCAGTGGCTTGTTATTGCGGCGCTGCGGGGCCCATACGAGATAGTGAAGAAAAGGCAATAGAAGCCTGGAATAGGCGACACTTTTCTCAAAGAGAGGAAACACACTATCAGTTCAATTCGTCGTTTCCCCTGCGCCAGGCGAGCCTTAAAGGGAATCTTCGCTCTTTCGATTTTTCAATGGTCCTGCAGATAGTCTCAAAAGGGCAAAAGACAGGTGTCCTGTACTTTAGGCAAGGGGAGGAAGTCAGGGCCTTACATTTAAGAGATGGTAACCTCATCGCTGCCGGAGGCAGGGAAGGGCTTCGCTTAGGTCAAATCGGATGTGGCAGGGGGTTTATTTCCCAAGAACAGTTGCAAGAGGTGTTGGTGCAGGCAAAGAAGTCTGGGAGGAGAATTGGTGAGGTGCTCCTTGATCTTGCCTACGTCAATGAAGATGATCTGAGAGAGCTGATTCGTCACCAGATAAGAGAGATAGTCTTGGAACTGTCTTGCTGGAAAGAAGGGGATTTTGAGTTCAGAGACTATCCAGTAGAGTTTGACGAACGAGGGATTGAAGATATTAATATAATGAGAATAATTCTGGAGGCAGCTGCAAAAAAAGATGAAAGGGCTGCTGCCTAACGTAGATAAGTCACCAGTCTGCGGCTCTGTCTCGCGACAACAATTCGTGCGTTGTTTAGGTAGAAGATGAGCTGTTTTCTCAGATCTGCAATCTTTGTTGCTCGGAAGGTTGCTATCTTCCCTTTTGGTTGTACATCTCCTTTGTGATTCCCGGCTCCTTTTGAATTTCGTCTTTGCTGATTATAAGCGACTGGAATTTGGAGTAGTGTAGCCCCCTGGAGGGGTGCTCCTCCTCTCCGTACTCTTTTAACGAATCAGTAATGCTTCCTTTTTCCCAGGCTGTTATAAAGGCGTTGACGTACATGGGATCAAACTGTATTCCTTTCCTCCGGCGCAATTCCTCGACAGCACGTTCGGGATTGAGCCCGTTCCTATATGGCCTGGTTGTGGTCATGGCGTCAAAGGCGTCACACACTAGGAGCAATCGGCCCTCCTCCGGAATTTCCTTTTGTTTCAATGCGTAGGGATAGCCACTACCATCCCAATGTTCGTGATGGTAAAGAATGTAGGGAATGACTGGTTCCAGGAAATCTATTCCGGCAACCATCTTGACGCCAATCTCCGGATGTTGCTTCATAATCTGCCATTCTTCGTCAGTCAGATTCTCGGTCTTCAAAAAGATATTGTCGGGAATGCCGATCTTGCCTATATCGTGTAGAATTCCACCTAATTCAGCCGTGCCCAATTCGTCTCCTGACCACCCTAGTGAGGAGGCAACAGCCACGGCAAGACGACTTACTCGCCAATTGTGCCCCACAGTATATGGGTCCCTCGCGTCTACGGCCTTGGCCAAAGCCCTAATGGTATCCCTGTAACTCCTTTTTAACCTGCCCAAATAAAGGGCGTTCTGAATCTGTACCGACGCCGGACCGGCTATTGAAATGAGGAGCTCGAGATCGTCTTTGGTAAAAGCTTTGACCTGACTGGACGCATCCAGATAGATAACCCCAATAACCTTATTGCGGCTGATGAGAGGCACGCAGAGGGCAGAACGGATTTTATCAAGGGAGATGCTTTCACTGAGGGAAAATCGATCATCCAAGGCTGCGTCGTCAACCAGGATTCCCACAGAGTCTTCTAAAACCTTGTTAAGTATACTGCGGCTGAGAAGGGGTGTATCCAGACTATTATCTCCAGTCTTGGCCTTGGAACAGACCACGTCGAGCTCTCCCGTATCTTGGTTGAGGGCCAACACTACCCCTCGTTCGGGGCCAAAGATCAGAAAGATCTCCTCGAGCATCTTTTCCAGCACCATCTCCAGTATCAGGTCGCCCCCAATTGCCCTGTTCATCCTCATGATTGCCTGCAGGCGCTGCAAGGTTGAACCGTCTCCCGCTGCGGCAGAGACGTTTACGGCTATCTGGGTTTCTGTTAGATCTGAAATTTTTCTCTCGACAGCTATTGTTGAGAGGGGATCCTTAATTTCAAGGCTGTCGATTTCTTTTACTAAAAAACGAAGCCTAGTAAAGCCGACAGTGATGGTGTCACCGGGTCTCAAGAGGCGACTCTCGACTTTTTCGCCGTTGACGAAGGTCCCATTGCTGCTTTTCATATCTTCGATGAGAAATCCATCACGGGTTCCAGTGATCTTTGCATGAAATCTCGAGACCTTCACATCTATTAAACGAACTGTGTTCTCTGACCTTCTCCCAATGGTCAGCTGAGAGCGAAATGTGTGCCTTCGGCCTTGAAGTGGTCCGGTGAGGATCTCGAGGCAACCAGTTCTCATCCTTATGCTCCCTGAAATAATTCTATCGGGCGAAAAGGACCTGATCCTTTGGAGCCAGGTCAAGTTTTAACGGCGTTCCCGGTTAACGTGCTTGGCGGTTTTGGAGTACTGGAGTATTGGAATGTTGGAAAAAGCTGAAAGCCAAAATTGAGGTTCAAAAAGGTTTTGCATTACACCACCACTCCATTACTCCAGCTGACACCCAGAGGAAGAAAAGACTTCTAAAACCCCTTAGGCGAGAACTGAAAGGCCTGTCCTCATTTAGCCTGTGTTTCTCCTTTTCCTGAAACCTGACACCTGACACCCGAAACCTGGAACCTTTGTTGGTGCTATAGGTTCTAGCAAGCCCCGTACCAAATGTGATGACGGTAAAGGAAAGGAGAGTGAATGGTTCTTTGGCCAGATAATCTCTGGTCTTTTAGCCAGATCTAGTGATATGGCCATGATGGCCGGATGTCTCCGGGTGATTCTAAGTAATTGATTTTACGTCTTATTTCCAATCCATTTACCCTTTGGCAGCGACTTTGCTCATACCCCCTGCCTGACTGTTCTTGGCATCTTGGAGGGGGGAGGCAGTGATAAAACATCTAACGACAAACTTCTCGCTTTTTGCCATCCTTTGCATTCTGGTTTTTCTCGGACCGGCGAGTCAAAGTTATGCATCTGTCTATGCTTACGTGAGCAACTCATTCGACAATACTGTATCTGTGATACGTACCTCCGACAACCAAGTCGTCTCATGTATCGATGTTGGTGAATGGCCTTACGGCGTAGCCATAAGTCCCGATGGTGAGTACGTGTATGTCAGCAATACCGGTGACGACACGGTCTCTGTGATTCGAACCTGTGACCACACCGTCACTGCAACCATTCGTGTGGGTGCATCACCTGGCGGCCTCTCTGTAAGCCCCGACGGAGCATATGTCTATACAGCCAATAACGATGATAACACCGTATCGGTCATCGATACGTCCAACCATAAAGTTGTCGCTTCTATTGATGTGGGTCTGTGGCCCGAGGGGCTGGTGCCGACTCCTGGTGGTGACAAACTTTATGTAGTAAACACGGGAGATGGAACTGTGTCGGTGATCCGGACATCGGATCTCAGTCTTATTGCAACTGTGGACGTGGGCGAATGGCCCTACGGTGTAGCTGCGAGTCCTGACGGTAAGCATATCTACGTGTCGAACACCAGCGACAGCACGGTCTCTGTCATCCGCACCTCTGACAACACGACTATTGATACTGTCAAGGTAGGCACCAGGCCAATTGGCATTGAGGTGACAACCGACGGTGAGTACGTCTATGTCGCTGCAAGTCGTGAAAATTCAGTGTCGGTAATCAGAACGTCCGATAACAGCGTCACTGCAACAGTGGACGTGGGCGGTTGGCCCTGGGGTGTGGCTGTCAGCCCCAAAGGTGATTACCTCTATGTGTCAAATATCGCTGATGACACAGTATCAGTCGTTAGAACGACAGATAACTTCACTGTAGAGGATTTAGATGTGGGCATAGATCCGTACAGCTTCGGCAAATTTGTCGCTGACATTTCGGATGAAGTTGAGTGGGTAAACACAGTCGTCTATGGTGAACAAATAGGATTGAAAGGCAAATTGAATGTAACCGGGATCGATTCCATTTTGTCTGTAGATCCACATACTATACATGACAAAACTGACAAACCTGAGACCATGCCCTTCGGCCTTCTCAGTTTCAACCTGACAGTTGACAATCCGGGGGATGTGGCTGAAGTAATCGTGTACCTGTCCAAGCCTGCCAAAGAGGGGGACTCCTGGTATAAGTACGACTCGGTGAACGGATGGCAGGATTATTCACCCCACTCCTGGTTCAGTGCAGATAGAAGATCTGTTACTCTGGAGCTACAAGATGGGGGTTACGGCGATGCCGACGGCGTGGCAAACGGTGTTATCGTCGACCCCAGTGGTCTCGGTTCATTTGAAGGTTCTTCAGCCGCTGGCGGCGGCGGCGGCGGTGGTGGCTGCTTTATTGCCGCTACGACTCCCTGGTAGAGATTCCCAGTAGACTACATTATTGCATTCTTCCAATCTTGCACTATTGCCTATCTGGTCACAGTCTGCAATCCGATGGCCATGCCATCGGTCTCGCCGCTCCATTGCATGGTCCAGGTTGCCGTGTCGCTAACTACCCTGGTTTTGGTAATTTTACCTTGCTCTCCAGGTTGACAGGTTTGGCGAAAGTGGTCCCAATGAGTCGAGTGACGAGAGGAAAAGTAAGGAAGGACCATCCAAGAGTGGTATCAATCATCCAAAAAAACTTTGACTGTGGTGAGGAGTTTATCCATAGAAAAGGGCTTGGCAATGTAGTAGCTGGCCCCGGTTTGCTCACCCATGTGACGATCCTCATCTCGGTCCCTAGCTGAAAGCATAATAATAGGAATGTGTTTGAACTCCTTTCGGAACTTCAGAAGCCGAGCCACCTTATATCCATCCATCCCGGGCAGCATGATATCGAGGATAACCAGGTCGGGCTTCTGAGTGAGAGCCAACTCAAGGCCATTGTGGCCATCATTGGCAGCCAAGCACTCGTAATTTTCCTGTCCAAGCCTTACTTTGAGCGTTTCAACCAGGTCAGGTTCATCGTCGACAATGAGAATCCTTTTTTTGTCCATGCTCCTGTCTCCGCAGTTTTAAGACAACCACGAGGAGCACAAAGGAGAAAAAGAGCTTGATGTGCTAAGCAAAATTACCTTTGTGCTCTCAGTGCACCTTGTAGTGCGAGACTGTCTGCGTGTAATCTCTTTCACAGGGACAAATCTCATTTGGGCAACAACCGGCAGAGATTTGGATGACCTGAAGTGTGTGCAAATAGTGGGCCAGGTCATTGACCTCCTCTTCTGCGGGGCAGGAGAGCAACTCGCGTAAAGCAAACCGCAGATAGTGAAAGGAAGGGCCGTTGAAGTAACTTTTGCAATGAGCTTACCTGACCAGGAGCAGGCTCAGGGCAGGAACGTAGGTGATTACCAGGAGGGCCACAAGGAGGATACCCAGAAAGGGTAGGGATGCCACACCCAAACGTATAATGGACTTGTCAAATCTCAAGCTGGCAATGAAAAGGTTCATTCCTATGGGTGGTGTGGAATAACCGATCTGCAGGTTGGTCAGGAAAATAATACCCAGGTGGAGTAAATTGAGGTCGTAGCCTTGGGCAACGGGGATGACAAGTGGCGCTACGATCACTAGAGCAGAATAAACATCGAGAATGCAACCCACTAGGAGTAAGAAGACGTTCAAGATAATCAGAAAAAAGAATTTGCTGTGTACGTGACTCTGGATCCAGAGAAGAACCCGGTTGGGTATTTGCTGGTCTATTAAAAAGCTGTTCAAGGCGAGGGAGGCACCGAGAATGATGATAATGCTTCCGACCATGATCACGGTCTTGCCAATAGTTGAGGGCATCTGGTGCAACTTCACGTCGCGATTGATGGCAAGTGCGACCACGAGTACATAAACCAGGGTAACCACTGCAGCCTCGCTGACTGCAAGGAATCCGCTGTATATCCCGCCGAACACCACTACAGGCAGCAATATTTCCCAGATTGTCTCTCGAGAGGTCTGAAGTAGCTCTTGGCGGTCGAAAGTGATAATCCTGCACTCTCCGCGGACGCCCCTATAAACACTATAGCCGACAAGCAAGGCCAGCAAGAAAATACCAGGTATAAGTCCGGCAAGGAAAAGCTTTGGAATACTGACGCCAGCAACGACACCATAGATAATCATGGGTAAACTGGGAGGGAAGAGAAGACCGAGGCTTCCCGAGCTGGTAAGCAATCCTAAAGAGAAGTTTTCAGGGTACCTTTCTTTCAGAAGAGCGGGCAAAAGCAACCCTCCCAGGGCGACGATAGTGATCCCTGAAGCGCCGGTCAGAGCGGTGAAAAAAGCACAAGAGAGTAAGGCTACCACTGCAAGGCCACCGCGGACGCAACCAAAGATTGCAGTGGATAGCTTAACCAGCCTTTGACCGGCGCCACTTTCCGCCAACACATATCCGGCGAAGGCAAAAAACAATAAAGCAATGAGGAGGGGATTGGCAGCCAACCGGTACATTTCTATGACCACAATGGAAATGTCCACCCCGATGAGATAGAAACAAAATAAGGCGGCGGCAGAGATGACCACGAAGAGAGGAGCGCCGGAAAAAGCCATTAATATGGCCAGGAGGGTAAACAGTGCGGTTTTCATCTCTCCATCATTCCTGGTTTGCCAACGAGTCCACTGACGAAGCTGAAGCCGAATCTGAGAGCCATTATTGCGAAGCCGATGGGAAAAATTAATTCAACCCACCAGTAGGGAATGGATGCGAAGGCAGTATGACCGGCGAGTCGTTCTCCCTGGACAAAGTTCCATGAAGCCCAGAAGAGAACCACGCACACAAGGAAGGAAAGGAAACAGCACAAAAAGTCTGCAATAAAGCTCATCCGGGCCGGTAATACCTTAGGTAAAAGGTCAATTCTTATGTGTTTTTTCTCGAGGGTCGCCCGGGATGCCCCCAGAATGCTAATCCAAAGCACTCCGTGTCTCAACAGGTCATCACCCCAAACGAGCCCGGTTGAGAAGAAATTACGCAAAATGATTTGCAAGAGGGCAAAACCTACCAGGGCGCCTAAGAGGATTACAAGCAACCATTTCTCCAGCTTTTCAAAGAACTGGATAATCCCTTTGACATACCTGGAGATAAATACAGCCACAGACACTCTCCCTAATTGGCCCGGTATTCTTTGAGGGTAGCCCTGACCTTTTGCAAGGTTTCTTTGGGGAGACTTTTTGGATCGACTTCAAGCACGGCTTGGTCAAGTATTTCCTTAAAATATGCCGATTCTTTCGCTTCCAGCGGTATGCTTTGAACCCCGCGGCTCAATATAATCTTTAGCGCATCATCGTTGTCTTTTCTGGTTCTCTCGGTGAGGCGGCGCGTGTATTTCCCACAGACTTTTTTGGTGGTCTTCTGGTCTTGAGACGAAAGGCGCGAGAAAGTCTTGTTGCTCACAAGCAAGGCACCGCCTATATAGGCAAGGGGCAGATTGTTTATATATTTTACCTGTGTGTACCACTGCGTCACCAGTGCGTAATAGGGGGAGTTATAAACTACCTCTACCAGGTTCGTTTGCAGGGCCACCAAAACGTCCGGAGAGGCAATTGTCACGGGGGAGGCCTGAGCCTTATTAAAGACCGCGTTGGCAAGAGGTGCATTAGCCCTGCTCCACACCTTCTTGCCCTTAAGGTCCTCGACTTTTGTAATGGGTATAGTACTCATAATGTGAATAAAGCCAATCTCAGACCACCCCAGCACTTGGTAACCCTGTCTAGAAAAACTCTGATTGAATTCGTCAACCATTTTTTCCAGAACGTAATCGACCTCCTGGTAGTTGTTAAAGAGAAAGGGGACCTGGAGGGTGCGGATGTCCGGGTTGATATCGGCGAGAAAATTAGACGTGAAAGTCGCCGCCTGAATTAAGCCGAATCGCAGCTTTCTGAAGATATCCCGCTCATCACCAAGGGCAAAGCCTGAAAATAATTTGAATCCCACGCGGCCCTCTGTCTCTTCTCGTAGCTCGATGTCCATCTCCTTGAAAATTTTCATCAGGGAGCTGTTTTCGGGGGCAAGGGTGGCAAGCTTTATCTCGTGCTGCAGGTCGGCTGCCTTAATGGGTAATGGACAAAGGAGCAAAAGAAAAAGAGAAAAGAAAATCACGGCAACATATTTCCCCCTGCGGCTTATTGGTTCCTCGTGACGGGCCAGTTCAGGGTAATTCCATAAAGTAATCATCTGCTCTCTCCAGCAACTCTCTGGCATTCTCTTTGGCCAGGGTATTTGACAAGGTCAGCTCTGGTACTTCGTCTGCAGGTGCTGCTATCACTTCTTGCAAGGTTTTCTCGAAAAGAACTCGGTCCTTACGCCTGACGGCATAATATTTGGCAAAGAGCACTTTTGCCGAAAGGAGTTTATCTGCACCCAGGGCAAAGGCCTGATCAAAATGCTCTTTGGCTTTATCTAGGTTCCCTCCGGCAATTGAGGGTTTGGCCGCCAGATAAACGGCCATATGTAAGTGAGGGCTGCCGTAGTAAAATCCGCCATCCAGCTCAATCACCCTCTGCATTGTGGCTTCAAGCATGGGCACATCAGCCAACGCCTCCACACTGTCCAGATTGAGGTGTATCCACTTTGCCCAGGCGCTGGAAGTCCAAAAGAGGGCAGGAACGTCCTCCTGGGTAAAATCTCTGAGGAAAACAACGAACTCATTGGGGTTTCCCCAGACTGCCTGCTGGAAATCCCGCCTCAAGGAAAGGGCTCTGAACCCATATTTTTTAGCTTTGCTGTAAAGGATCGCTGCCTTACCCGGATCGTCATCCTCGACGAAAGAGGAGGCATAAACGGTGTATGCCTGACAGCCAGCGGTTAGTAGATTGACGTTTCTTGGATATGCTTCGATGAGGCCATCCATGAGCATGATATAGGCTGGGCTGCCATCACGGACGATTGTAGAATCAGACTGTTTAGCTGCTGCGCGCAGAACGTCCTCTGCAGTGTAGGCCACAGCCGCGACTCTGGCCTGCTTGCCAGGTATACAGCCTCCCGCGGAAAGGAGCAACCATAAAGAGCATAAGGCCAGAGAAGTCCTGGGATCCGATACCATGTAAGTCCTCCTACCTGTGGTGAAAAGTAGAATTATTTTTGCCAAAGACTCCAGAAGGAGAAGGTATTCAATTCACTGCCCTGCTGTCAAGGCAAGGAATCAGAAAAAACCACACCCTTAATTAGAAGGTCTTACAGCCCCTTATTTTCTTACAAAAAAACAAATCATGTGACTGTCGTGAACCTGAATGTTGCAAAAGAAGCCACAGGTCGGAATCCGTGGGCATAGAGCATAGGCCCCAGTGAAATAGTCGCCACAGGCGAATTTCACGGGGTAAACATGGAGCACGGGGCATAGGGCATGGGGCATAGAGCATAGGGCAGAGGGCATAGGGCATAGGGTAAGAAGGCAGAGGGCAGAAGACAGGAGCCAGGCACCCTGCATCTTGAATCCTGAATCTCGCATCGTGGCCTTCTGCCTGGAGCCTTGTCCCACGCCTCAATTTCGCATTGCGGATTGGAGAATTTTCATTTAGTTTTAGCCTTGGATTTCTCTGAAGAGGAAGAAAATTATGAGAAAAAGGTTTGTGGTACATGAGCACCATGCCTCCCGGCTGCACTTCGATTTCAGACTGGAACTCGAGGGTGTTTTGAAGTCCTGGGCAGTTCCCAAGGGCGTTTCGATGAATCCTGCAGAGAAGAGGCTTGCGGTGGAGGTCGAGGATCACGCCCTGGAATACATTGATTTCGAGGGTATCATTCCAGAGGGAAACTATGGTGCAGGAGCGGTAGTAATATGGGACGAGGGTGAGTTTGAATTGCTTGAAGCCAGTGAAAAGAAGATATCCTTCCGCCTCTATGGGAGGATCCTGCAGGGTGGTTTCACCCTGAGCAAGCTTAAGGGGAGGGGTAAAGGTCCCGCCAAGGACTGGCTGTTGATCAAGAAAAATGATGAATACGCCGACCGCCGATGGCAGTTGGCCCTCGCCCTCACCGAGGAAAGGAAGAGGGGACTCAAGGAAAGAATGCCGCCCTGCGAAACGTCTTGACTGTCTGTTGTTGGCTCACTGCGTTCGCAGCATAGAGCATGGGCATAGGGAAATACAGCTGGCAGCAGAAAGCGGACAGCAGGCAGGAAAAACTAGGCACTAGGCACCAAAATGATTCGAATAGTGCTTAGTGCTTACTGCTTGGTGCCTAGTTGTTAAGGCTCTATGCGCCATGCGGTCCTGGAGTTAGGTGATGCCTTACGCGCTAGTGGATGACGTCAAAATCTATTGGGAGAGTCACGGACAGGGGAAGCCCTTGCTTCTCATCAGTGGTGTCAGTGGAGGCACATGGTCGTGGGAAGAGAGTATCACTGCATGGTCTCCTCTTTTTCAAGTAATAGTCTTCGATAATATGGGGGCCGGTCGTTCCAGTATGCCGGATCGGACCTATGGAATTGGAGAGATGGCCAAGCACGCCGCAGCGGTACTAGATGCGGCAGAAGCAGAGCAAGCCTACGTCGTGGGCCTATCAATGGGTGGTATGATTGCCCAAGAACTGGCACTGCGCTACCCGGCACTGGTGTCCGGATTAGTTCTAGGATGCACCCATTGCGGCGGCAGTGAACGCCTACCTCCTGCTCCGGAAGTAATCCGCCGTTTTGCCGATAACAAAGGACTCTCACCTGAAGAGATCGTTGATAAGAACCTCCGGTTTTTGCTTACCTTTGAGTTCTTGCAAAGCGGTTCGGAGTCATTACAACGCTACAGGGAAAGGCAGCTCAGAGCTCCCTGGCAACCAGACTACGCCCTGCATCGACAGCTTGAGGCCATCCGTGACTTTGATACCTGTGACCGTCTCGCTGCTATAAAAGCCCCGACCCTTATTCTCGTGGCAGACCAAGATCTTTTGGTCCCACCCGAGAATGGTCGCATTCTGGCTAACCGTATACCAGGAGCGAAACTAGAAGAGTTCGCCGGTGGTCATCTCATTTACCTGGAGTCTGCCGATGCTTTTCATCAAAGCGTGTTGAGTTTCTTCAGGGGCCTGGGTGCATAGGGCATAGGGCATAGGGCATAGGGCATGGGGCATAGGGCATGGGGCATAGGACATCGCTTATGGGTGATAGGTCATAGGTAATAGGTAAAAGGTTACTAGGCAGCATACACTCTATCACCCATTACCTGATACCTGGCACTGGTGGCAAACAGGAGTTTCCCCAAAACTGAGTAGATGATTCTTCTAATCTCTGTTCAGGAGCCGGTTTTCCTTATTGCGCAAATGAAAA
>Ga0209536_100009417_pt1 | contig 14528 bp, 14 predicted proteins | sample DeeMarSeWOR28_12_FD_187461 | JGI IMG/M metagenome (GOLD analysis project Ga0209536, IMG submission 187461) | Marine sediment microbial communities from White Oak River estuary, North Carolina - WOR-2-8_12 (SPAdes) (version 2) | ecosystem: Environmental > Aquatic > Marine > Intertidal zone >...
GGCCAGGTGGGCGAGATCGGGCGAGCCATCGTGGCTGTCATCGACGAAGACGACAGCGTAGACGAAAGCCTCCGGGAGCCGGCTCAACAGGCGCTCCAGATGCTCATCGGCGTCTACGGCTACGAACGCACGAGTGCGAAGGTCGCGCTCGGCGCGCTAGTCGATGCCCGCTACCACGAGTGAGCGTTTCCAAGCCTTTCGCATGTCTTGCAGGGCCGGTTGGCCCCGTGGAGGGGGCCCAGGTCTCCGGGATTTTCGATTCGTCGATCGATTTTTCCCTTGACCGGGGTCCAGGCCGGCCTCATAAACAAATCAACCAATCGATTTGAATGGCCCGACGAGGACCGGACGATGCAAGCAATCCATTCGATATCTCAGAAGCTTTGCGTTTCGACCATGTTTGCCTTCGCTTTGAGCGCGACGGCAGGTGCGGCAGCGTCTGGGGGCCTCTCAGGCGGCCCCGTCGTCACCCGACAGGTCGCCGAAGTGGGGAGCAACATCGCCTGGGGGGAGGCGCAGGCGGAGCTCGGGCGGCCGCTCGACTCGATCCTGCCAGTCCTGGCGGACTACGCCGCCTACGAGAAGTTCATGCCGAATTTCCGTCGATCACGGGTGCTCGCCCAGCGCGGTCCTCGCGCGCGCGTCTACATGGAGGTGAGCGCGGCAGCCGGCGCCTTGACGCTCTGGGGCCAGCTCGACCTGCAGGAGCGCATGGAAGTCCCGGGACGCGCCCGGGTCATCGAGGCCAGGCTTCTCGAAGGCAACATCGGAGCCTTTCGGGCGGAATGGCGGCTCGAGCCGACCGCCGATGGGACGCGGACGCAGGTCGCGTTCCGCATTTTCGTCGATCCCGATCTTCCGCTGCCTTCTTCGTTGATCAGCCGCGAGAACGAGCGCGCCGCGCGCAGGAGCATCGAGGCGCTCCGCACCCACCTGGAAGGGGAACTGCCTTGACACCGCAGCATGACGCGCGAAGCATCCGGCTCGACGCCGACCGAGGCGCCGATCCAGCGATGACCACCCGACGCTACGATCCCGAAGCTGCGCGCGACGACATCCTCGACGCTGCCGAACGCCTGTTTGCCGCGAGGGGATTTGACGGCATTTCCACCGCGGCAATCGCGAAGGAAGCCGGCGTTTCGCAGAGTCAGATTCACTACCACTTCGACACGAAACAAAAGCTTTGGGACAAGGTCTTCGAGCGACGCTTCGCGGACTACTTCGCCGCCCAGTCGTCGCTACTCGACGATCGGGAGATCGACGACATGCAGCGCATGCGCGACTCGATCACCTCGTACTTCCGGTTCTGCGCATCGAACCCCGACTATATGAAGCTGATGGGCCGAGCGCAGCTCGATGCGGGCGAAGCCGGGGAGGGCGAAGAGGCCGCGCAGATGGGCGAAGCGCTCATGCAGAAGGGCTCGGAAGTCATCCTCGCCGCCCAGCAGGCAGGTACGATTCGCGACGATTTGCGTCCCGACTTCGTGATCATCGGCTTCCTCTCGCTCGTCGCCCATTGGTTCATGGGCGGCCGCCTCTTCATGGGTGAGGCCGGCCACGAGCACCCCGAACAGCACGACCGCGAGTACCTCGATTTCATCATCGCCGTCTACCTTCGGGGCATTTCACCCTGATCACCAGAGCTAAGCTCTTGGAATTCCTCATGAAACACGCACAAGCAAATCAATCGACTGATCGAAAGAAATAGAAAGGAAAAAGCGCCATGTCACTGCGAACCGCACTCATCGTTGCCGTCATCCTCGTCTCCGCTCTGCCGCTGGCGGTCGCGAGAGCCCAAGAGCAACCGACGTTGACGCTCGACCTCGAGCCGGCGGGCGCGCCCCAGCTGACCTACGAGGAGTTCAAGATCGAAGAGCTCGAGCGAGGCGCGCTTCGGTCTCGCAACGCGCTGATCGGCACTTCGGTCGCCGCCGCCGTCGGTCTCGCGCTCGTGATTCCCGCTTGGGGACAATGTGAATCGACCGAAGTGAACGGCAAGGACGAGTACGACTGCACCCGGGCGGGCAGCGCGCTCTATGGCGTCGGATCCCCGTTGTTGCTTGGCGGTCTCACCGGCGCGGTGGTGTCGGGGATCATTCTCGGCGTGCGAAAGGGGAAGCTCCGCCGCCTCAACGACACGTTCTCACCAAAGGCCCGTGCGGTTCGTTGGGACGAGCGAAGCTCACGCTTGGTCTTTTAGGAGTCGTCATGCGGTCGTCTCACGTCATTTTGATTTCTGGAACCTCACGTGGTCTCGGGGCGCATCTTCGCTCCGCCCTCGTGGCACGAGGTCACACGGTGTACGGCTCTTCGCGACGCCCAAGCGGCGACGACGCGTACGAGCTCTCGCTCGACGTTACGGATCGGAAATCGTGTGAACGAGCGGTCGACGAGATCCTCACGCGGGAAGGCCGCATCGACGTCCTAATCAACAATGCCGGCAGCCACCTGCTCGGCGCAGCCGTCGAGACGAGCGAGGCCGAGCTTCGAGCGCAGCTCGAGCTCAACTTCTTCGGAGCGGTTCATCTCACCGAGGCGGTGGTCCGTGCCTCGATGCTCGAGAGGCGTTCGGGGCGCATCATCAACGTGAGCTCGGTGGGCGGCCGGATCGCCACCCCTTTCGCATCTGCGTATTGCGCGAGCAAATTCGCGCTCGAGGGGTACATGGAGGCGCTTCGCCTCGAGTTGCTTCCGTTCTCCATCTACGTGTCCAATCTGGAGCCGGGGTTCCTCAGGACGGAGACGACGGCCACATCGGTGGTCGACGTGGAGAGTAAGCATCCTCTCTATGTCGCGTCGCGGGAAGCCACCCGAGCGAGAATACTGCGAGAAGGTGCGGAAGGTGTACCGCTCGAACGCGTCGCGACAGCGGTTGAAGAGATCCTACACAACCCAGCCCCCAAGCTCCGCCACTCGGTCGACGGTCTGCTGCCTCGGCTGACGCTGTTGCGTGGAATTTCCCCAAGTGCTTGGTTCGAGCGCACGGTCGTCAAGCAGACCGCACCTGCGTTTGCCGAGCAGTGGATTGGGAAGAGTCGATGAGCACCCGCTCCACGTCCCACACGGTCCTCGCTGCTGCGGCCGCCCTGGTGGCCGTCGTCGGTCTCGGCGGATGTAGTGCCGCAGAAAGTCGCGTGGCGGCCGAGCCGGTGCCGCTGTTCGTCGAGACGCTTCAGACTCAGGAGCTTGCGAGCTACGAGGTCCGTCGCGTCTTTAGTGGCGCCGTCCGGAGTCGCCGCACGAGTCAGCTCGGCTTCGAGCGTCCAGGGCTCGTCGCCAGTGTCCATGTCGACGAAGGCGACGTCGTCCAGGAAGGGCAGCTGATCGCCAAGCTCGACACAGCTCAGCTCCGCGCGGCGCGCAAGCGCATCGCGGCGAGCTTGAAAGAGGCGCAGGCCGGTGTCGGCATCTCGACGCTCACCGCGGAGCGTCTCCAGAAGCTGGCTCACGAACAGCACATCTCGCGGCAGTCGGCCGACGAAGCTCGATTCAGTCTCGAAGCGGCGGAGGCGAAGCGCATGGAGCTCCGCGCGGCGCTAGCGCAGATCGACGTGGACCTCGAGAAGTCGAAGCTAGTCGCTCCGTTCTCGGGCATCGTGTCCACGCGACTGGTCGATGAGGGCACCGTCGTCGGGGCGGGATCGCCCGTGGTTCGGTTCAGAGAGAGTGATGAATGCGAGGCCGTGATCGGCGTGCCGCGCACCATTGCCCTCGAAATCGGCAGCTTGCAAGAGCTCGTCCTCGACGGCCGCTCGTTCGAAGCTGAGGTCACCGCGCTCGTCAACGACGTCAATGCGCGCACCCGCACGATCACGGTCATTCTCGAGCTTCCTCAGGACATCGCCGCCGCCGACGGTCAGGTGGTCGACCTCGTTCACCGTCGTCGGATCGCGGACCGCGGCTTCTGGGTGCCCACCACCGCGCTCACCGAAGGGATTCGCGGCACCTGGGCCGTCTATTCGGTGAAGCCGGACGGCGATGTTGGGGTGGTGCGCCGAGAGGCGGTCGAGGTGCTCCATGCCGAGACCAAGCGGGCGTTCGTTCGCGGCACCATCGAATCCTCCGACCGAGTGATCGCGGAAGGCCTTCACCGGGTCGTTCCGGGGCAGCGCGTGCTCGTGTCGTCGGCCCTTGGCGACGCTGTTGCGGTGCCGTCCCTGTGACCGTCTTCTTCCAGAACCCGCGCCTGCTCGCGACGGCCATCGTGCTCGTCATCGTCGCCGGAAGCTCCGCACTCGCGACGATCGTTCGCCAGGAGGATCCGACGATCACGAATGGCGTGGCGGTCATCGTGTCGCCGTTCCCCGGGGCGAGCGCTGAGAGAGTGGAGGCTCTGGTGACCGAGAAGATCGAGGCGGAGCTCCGCGAGCTCGCCGAGATCGAAACGATCAGCTCCACTTCTCGAAATGGGGTTGCTGTCATTGCTGTCGAGATCGACGAGCAGATCAAGGGCAAGGACGCCGAGGAGGCGTTCTCCAAGATTCGCGACGCGCTGAACGACGCGTACGCGAAGTATCCGCCCAGCCTACCTCCGCCGATCTTCGACGACGAGCGCTTCGGCTCCTACACACTGATCAAGGCCATCACCTGGGACATGCCGGGTCCCCCGCAGCGGGGCATCCTCAAACGCTACGGCGAGGAGCTTCAAAGCGTTCTTCGGGATGTATACGGGACCGACACCGTGCGCGTGTACGGGGCACCCGAAGAAGAGATCGTCGTCGACTTCGCTCCTCAGGCCCTGGCTGCGGCCGGGCTTACGACCAGGCAGGTGGCTGAGGCGATTCGCGCGGCCGACGCCAAAGTTTCCGCCGGTGTGCTTCGCGGGGGGAGCAGCAACATCCTCATTGAAGTCACGGGCGAGCTCGACTCGCTCGAGCGGATTCGGCGCATCCCGCTGAGCCGCGGGCAGGAAGGAGCTGTGCTGAGCCTCGGGGACATTGCCGACGTACGGCGCACGATCGAATCGCCGCCTGACGACCTCGCGATTGCCGACGGCAAGCCCGCCGTCATCGTGGCTGCGCAGCTTGCCACGGGGCAGCGCTTCGACTCGTGGGCGGAGCGCGCCTATGCAGCGGTCGCTGCGTTCGAGGAAGAGCTTCCGGACGGACTGGCGCTGCAGACCGTCTTCGATCAAACGACCTACACCGAAGCTCGGCTCTCGACGCTTCAAGGGAACCTGCTGGCAGGCTTCCTGATTGTCGTGACGGTGTTGTTCGTCACGCTCGGCGTGCGATCGGCGCTCATCGTCAGTCTCACGCTCCCGCTCGTGAGTCTGGCCGCGATCTTCGTTCTCCGGCTGCTCGGCGTGCCGATCCACCAGATGTCGGTGACCGGACTTATCGTCGCGCTCGGGCTGCTCGTCGACAACGCCATCGTGATGACCGACGCCATTCGCGCGAGGCGCCTCGAAGGCGTGCCCGCTGCAGAGGCGGTCCGCGCATCACTCGCGCATCTTTGGTCCCCGCTGTTGAGCTCCACCGCGACCACGATCATGGCTTTCATGCCGATTCTACTTCTGGCGGGGCGAGCTGGAGAGTTCGTGGGCGCCATCGGTCTGAGCGTCATCATCTCACTTGCGATTTCCTACGTGTTCGCGATGGCCCTGGTCCCAGCGATTGCAGGGCGTTTCCTCCAGGGCGTCGACTCTGGTCGCGCAGTCAGCTTCTGGACGAGCGGCATCCGCCTCCCACGCACCACGCGCTGGTTTTCGAGGACGCTCGACTGGAGCCTCGCGCACCCCAAGCGCTCGATGCTTCTCGCGTCGGTGCTTCCGTTGGTCGGCTTCTTCGCGGCGACGACGCTTCCCCAGCAATTCTTTCCACCTGCCGACCGCGATCAATTCCACATCGAGATGCGGCTTCCGCAGCAGTCCTCGATCGAGGCAACCGTGCGCGCCGCCGAGGAGGTCGACGCGGTCCTTCGGCAGAGCGACCACATCCTCGGCACGACTTGGTTCATCGGGCGGAGTGCGCCGCCTTTCTACTACAACCTCAAGCAGGACCAGGACGGGAACCCGAGCTACGCGCAGGCGCAGGTGCGCGCGACTTCGGTGATGGCGATTCAAGACCTGATGCCGACGCTGCAGCGCGCTCTCGACGAGTCCGTGCCGAATGCGCAGATCCTCCTTCGAGAGCTTCTTCAAGGGCCCCCGGTCGACGCGCCGGTCGAGCTCCGCATCTACGGGCCGCAGCTCGCGACCCTTCGCGAGCTCGGTCTTCAGCTTCGCGAGCGGATGTCCCGCGTTCCCACGATCATCCACTCGATCTCCACGCTCACTGCGACCTCGCCCAAAATCAAGCTCGAAGCCGACGAGAACCAGGCGAGCCTCGCGGGCCTCGGCCTGGTCGACGTCGCAGCTCAGCTCAACTACCGACTCGAGGGTGTTTCGGGGGGCTCGGTCCTCGAAGGCAACGAGGAGATCCCGGTGAGGGTGCGCGTTTCGGACGAAACGCGGTCGACGCTCGACCAGATCGGCTCCACACCGCTGCTGGCGCAGGGCGTGGTGAGCCCTCGAATCCGAAGCGAAGGGTTTCCCGGCATTCCCCTCGAGACACTCGTCGACGTCGAGTTGCGGCCGACCCTCGACGGCATCCCCCATCGAAATGGTCGGCGCGTCAACATCGTGCGGGGCTACACGACGAGTGGTGTCTATCCAGAGACCGCGTTCAACGGGCTGATGAACGAGCTCGACGAGGACCCGCTCGTGATGCCGCCCGGCTACCGGCTCGAGGTGGGTGGTGATGCGGCCGAGCGGAGCGACGCCATGGCCAATCTCTTTGCCTACGTACCCGTCCTGGTCTTGTTGATGATCGCGTTCGTGTCGCTGAGCCTCAATAGCTTCCGGCTCGGCGGCATGGTGTTTGCCGTGGCGATTCAGTCCATGGGGCTCGGGCTCTTGAGCATCGCGATCTTCGGTTACCCGCTCGGTTTCCAGGGCATGATCGGGCTCATTGGACTGGTTGGCGTCGCAATCAACGCCGCCATCGTCATCAACTCGGCGCTCCGCGCCGACAGCGCTGCCGTCGCGGGCTCGCCTCGCGCCATTCGCGAGGTCGTCATCGGAGAAACGAGCCGACACATCGTCTCCACCACGATCACCACGTTTGGCGGCTTCCTGCCTCTGATCCTGTCCCCGGGTGGCTTCTGGCCGCCATTTGCCACCGGAATCGCCGGCGGCGTTCTCCTCTCGACGATCATCTCGTTCTACTTCGTCCCCGCGTCGTTCCTGCTCGTGACCCGCCGTCGCCGGGTCAACCAACGGGCCGAGACGGAGAGCCAAGAGCTCGATATGCCGAGGGGTTTGATCCCGGAGCCCTCAGAATGATGAAGAAAACCAGACTGCTCGCCCTGCTCACGATTCTCCCAGCAAGCCTTGCTTCGGCGCAGCCCAAGCCTGGCGCGTCGGAGGTGCCCGTGGTGGCCAAGCCCCTGGAAGCCGATGCGCTGCCCGAGCGCTTCGACCTCGATCGCGTTTTGCAGGAGCCGGGCGTCCCCTGGTCGATTGCGAAGATCGCCCAGCGCTCGGCCCGAACGGTTCACCTCGTAGAGGCGGCCGACAGGCGCATCGATCAGGCCGTGGCGACAACGCAAGAGGCGAGGGCGGCCGCCATCCCGCAGCTCGATCTACGCGCTCGCTACACACGCTTGAGCCCGATCGACAACGCGCCGTTGGCGCCGATCCCGATCGATTTCGACACGGCGCGGGCCGCAGCGGCCAACGTCGCCGATCCGAACGCCCAAGCGCTATGGCAAGAACAGATTGACGTCCTGCAGGGCATCTCCGAGGGCACCATCGATGTTCCGCGGAACCAGTACAGCTTCCGTGCGTCCGTTCGCTATCCGTTGCTCGCGCTCTTCGTTCAGATCCTCCCGGGCATTCGGACCGCTCAGAACGCCGAGACGGCCCGCCGTTACGAAAGCAACGTCGCCCGGAACGAGGCGGCGCTCGAGCTGATCCAGATATATATGGACCATGCCCGCGCGAGGGGGGCCCTCGCGGTCGCCGAGCTCGCCCTGCGGCAGGCGGAGGCGAATCGGGCACAAGCCGAGGCGCTCCTTCGCGGCGGCGTTGGAAACCGGCCAGACGTCGCTCGCTTCGAGGCTCGCGTAGCGCTCGCCGAGCGCGCCATTGCCGAATCTGGTGCCGACGTCGAGGCGACTGCAAACGCACTTCGCGCGCTCCTCGACATCGAGGGCATGGGGCCCCTCGCGTTCGAGGAGCGCCTCACGGAGGTCCCGAAACCTGCATTCAAAGAGAGCACTGGGGACCTCATCGAGGCCGCATGGAAGCTTCGCGACGAGATGCAAGCTGCCGATGCCTTGGTGCGCGCGCGCGAGTACGCCGCTCGTTCCGCGCGCGGAGCGATGGCGCCCGGGGTGGGCGTCGAGGCCGCAGTCGACTACGGACGACCCAACGCCCTCTACGTTCCCCCGGTCGACGATTTCCGCTCCAGCTGGAACGTGAGCGCGGTCGTGAGCTGGTCACCGGATGGCACATGGGCCGCTTCACGGGCGAAACAACGAGTCGTCGCCCAGGAGGCGGAGGCTAAGGCCCGCCGCGAGCAGCTCAAGGACCTCATTCGCATCGAGGTGGTTCGCGCAGCATCGGCCTACCGTGCCTCCTTCGAATCCGTTCGCGCGGCGAGGCGGCAGGCCGAAGCGGCCGAGGAGGCGTACGCCGCCAAGCGACGCAGCTTCGAAGTCGGGATCTTCGACGCGACTGAGGTCATCGACGCCGAGGTCGATGTGAACCGGGCGCGCCTCGCACTAATCGATGCGGCAGCCCGCCTACGCGTTCGTGAGAGCGCGCTCCGGACCGCCATCGGAGAGCATCTCTGGGAATGACCGAGTATTATAGGAGCCTACATCATGCTGAAGAACACACCACTTTCAATCCTGTTCGTCCTCATCGGGGGTTTCGGCCCGCTCGCTCTCGCAAGTGCCGACGAAACCCAAGAGGCCGACGGCTCTTTGACGGTTCAGATCTCGAACGTCCAAAATGGCAAGGGCCAAGTTGGTTGCTCGCTGTACGCGTCCAAAGATGGCTTCCCGTCCGAGCCTGAAAAGGCCAAAGCTCAAATGTTCGTCAAGCAGCGCGACGGCAAGGCGACCTGCACCTTCAAAGGCGTGAGCCCGGGAACCTATGCAGTTTCCGTCATGCACGACGAGAACAAGGACGGTGAGCTCGAAACCAGCCTGGTGGGCCGGCCCAAGGAGTGGTGGGGCGTTTCCAACGACGTTCCCGCGGAGCGCTTCGGTCCACCGAAGTACGAGAAGGCCAGCTTCAAGTACGCCGGCACCGCCAAGACCATCCGCGTCAAGCTTCAGCTCTGACGGACGAGCGTTCAGGCGTTGGCTCGGATTTCTTCGACCGCTTCTCGAAGCGCCTCTCGGAGCGGTGTGTAACGCATACCGAGCTCTCTTTCTGCTCGGCTTCCATCGAACACGAGCGAGCCTGCCATGGTCGTTTCGAGGATGTCCACGGGTAGAGCCGGCCGGCGCCCGGTCCAGTGTGCGACCTTCTCGAGCAAGCGCGCGGCCGGGAGAAGCGCGCGCTCTGGCAGGTTCCAACGAGGGACGGAGACGTTGGCGAGCTCGCCAATCAGCGTGAAGTACTCCCGGGTCGTGGCGCGCTCTTTGCCGATGAGATAACGGCGACCAACGGTGTCCGGATTGAGTAGGGCCCGGACGATCGCTTCGGCGGCGTCCCGAACGTGCACGTAGGTATACGCGGTGTCGGCGCCCACGAGCGCGGGCAGCCGTTTTTCGACGGCTCGACGCACCTCCATCGTCGGGCGCGGATCACCGGCGCCAATCACCGCCGCCAGGTGAACCACCGTGAGCGGCAGTCCTCGCTCGCGATGCAGCCGCCATCCGGCTTGGTCGGCGAGGTATTTGCTACGGGCGTAATCGCTCGGGTGTGGCCCTGCTTTGGTCTCCTCGTCGAAGGGGATCGTCGCCGGCACTCCGAATGCGAGAGGGGTGCTCACCTGGACCACCTTGCGCACGCCCTCTTCGAGTGCCGCATGGAAGACGTTCTCCGCGCCACGCGTGTTGAGCTGGTAATAGAGGCCCCGGTCGCGACTCCAGAAATCGCGATACCCAGCCAGATTGATCACTCCCCAGGCGCCGCGCAGTAGCGGCCTCAGCGAAGAAGGCTCGCATACATCACCCTCGATCAACGTGATGCGATGAGCCGCGTGGACCAAGTCCCCGACTTGGCTCGACGGGCGCACGAGGCATCGGATGTCGAGCTCGGGCTCCCGTAGCAGACGCTGCACCACGTGGCGCCCGACAAACCCCGTCGCGCCCGTGACGGCAATGGTTCGCTGCACCTCCGTCATTGCGCTGATGCATAGCGCCCCCCGAGTTGTCGCCAAGCCGGCGGCTGTGCTTCTTGTCTCCGTCGGTCTCTGCTCTACGATCACCGACATGCCCAGGTTAGGAGGCAGTTGCTAGGTCTGGTCACCCGTCTCGCCGAAGCGGGAGCATTCCCCGACCGGGCGCTGCGTTTTGGCATTCGAAGGTTGCTCGAGGCGAGGATCCGCCAAAGCGTGTCGGGTGACCAAGCCCTGCGGGCTGCCGAAGAAGAGGCCCTGCTCGCGTCTTTTGCCCGCGGACCGATCGCGCTCTCCGTCGATGCCGCCAACGAGCAGCACTACGAGGTTCCTGCAGCCTTCTTCGAGGAAGTGCTCGGGCCCCGGCTCAAGTACAGCTGTTGCCTTTGGGATGGGGATACGACCGACTTGGGAGCAGCAGAAGAGGCGATGCTCGAGCTGACGGCCGAGCGGGCAGGGATCGAGGACGGGATGCAGGTGCTCGACCTCGGCTGCGGCTGGGGCTCGTTCACACTTTGGGCGGCCGAGCGATTTCCCAAAGCACGATTCCTCGCCGTCTCGAACTCGGCGTTGCAGCGGGCGCTGATCCGCCAGCGTGCGGCGACCCGAGGGCTCGACAACGTGGAAGCGCAGACCTGCGACGTCAACGTCTTCGGGCCCACACGGCGCTTCGACCGCGTCGTGTCAATCGAGATGATGGAGCACGTTCGAAATCACGCGGAGCTCTTCCGGCGAATCGCAGGCTGGCTGGAACCAGGTGGCGCCGCGTTCGCGCACATCTTTTGCCATCGCTCGCGTGCGTATGCCTACGAAGCAAAAGACGAGAGCGACTGGATGGCCGAGCACTTCTTCACAGGCGGGATGATGCCGTCGGAGCAGCTCTTTCAGCGCTACCAGGACCATCTCGAGCTTCGTGCGCAATGGCGGGTCGGCGGTGAGCATTATGCGCGGACCTGCAACGCATGGCTTGCTCGGCTTGACGCCCGACGCGACGACCTCATGCCGACTCTCGCAAGGGTATACGGCCGCGACGCCCCGCTGTGGCTTCAGCGATGGCGTCTCTTCTTCATGGCCTGTGCCGAGCTATTTGCGTATCGAGGCGGTCGGGAGTGGTTCGTCGCTCATTACCGCTGGGGGCTTTCTGGGTAACTCCGCATGAACGCCGCGCGAACGTCGAAATTCATGCCGAGCGCCTCGAGCAGGTCGTGAAGCGCCACCAAATACAGGCCGAATGCGATGAAGTTGGGGTGCAGGGCGTCGTCCGTGGATTTGCGCTGATCAGCCATGGCTACCAGGGTTTGTCGCAGCGCATCCGTGCCGAAGCGCACACTCCGCTGGTTGCCCATTCCGAAGTGCCCGACGAGAATGTCGCCAACGCCCCCGAGGCCCAGCGCTGACACGCCGTGCTCGAACCGCGATTCATCGTCTAAGAAGAAGCCTGCGTAGACATCTTGGAGCCCCTGCCGAAAACTCGCGTCCCAACGAAGATACAAGGGACGAGGGGCCCATACGGCGTCACCCGCTTCGTCGACGCCGAGGCGTGAGGGCCAGAGGTCGACGACCGTCACTTCGCTTCGGAAGAGCTGTGCAAAGTAGAGCTCGAGACCGAGCTGGCCGAGCCAGCGCCGCTGCGAACGGGAAAGCTCGTCGATGGGGGAGAGCCGCAGGGCTTCTTTCGGATGCTGGATCAACACCGGTATGCGTGCATCACGGAGGTGAGATTGCGCGCTCGAGAGCACCGTCAGGAACCGACGCGCGTTGGCCGCATTCGAGAGGAGCTCGACGCCCTGGCGCGCCATCGCTCCCGGCGTGACGAGCTCGGTGCTCGAAGGAATGAGCTCGATGAGCGAGCCCCACTCGCGGCGGGCGCGGAGGGGAGAGGCGAGTAAGCGGTGTGCATGGGCCGGATGGGTGGGCATCGCGATCACCTGGCTCGGGGTCGAGGATCGGTGGCTGGACGCGTCGCAGCGGACCGCTGTGTCGCGGGAGTGTACGAGTCGACGGGGGTCTCGTTTGCCCGATGCCGGATGGCGATGTACGCGCCGGCAACCGCCAGAAAGGTCACCATCGCGCCAGCGACGAGAAGGTCGAGGTCATTCATGGCGACCCCCGGTCAGCAAGAGGTTTCCGGCGGACAAGATCGACGGCACCCAAAGCCCGACAAAGAGGCCCCGCTCGCGGTCGCCCGAGAACCAGAGCCAGATGGAGAGTGCGAACGAGATCCCCGCGGCGGCGAAGAACAAGGCCTTGGAGGCGGCATGCGCGCCGCGCGTGGTCCGAAGCAGTGACCGTTCGGACGAAGAAACGCTAGAGTGTTGCATGCCTGATCTCTGGGTGTTGTCTATTGCGTGTCAAGTATTATCTAGACAAAAGGTGGACATCCAATGAAATCAGCTTTGATACAGGGGGCGAGCCGAGGTCTCGGTCTCGCCCTGACCCGGCAGTTGCTGCGACGACAACCAGGGTGGACGGTATTCGCCTCCTGCCGCCATCCCGAAGCGGCCACGGAGCTTCGCGGCGTGCAACGCGAATCTTCGGGACGACTCGAGCTCTTGAAGCTCGACGTGCGCGACGAGCGGAGCATCGCTGCGGCAGCCGAACGCTTCGGCGCCGCGACGGAGCGCGCGCATCTCGTGATCAACGTCGCGGGCGTGCTCCACGGGCCGTCCTTCGGTCCCGAGAAGAAGCTGGCTCAGGTCGAGCCCGAGGCGCTCCGTGCCGTGTTCGAGGTCAACGCGTTTGGTCCGCTGCTCGTCGCCAAGCACTTTCACCGGTTCCTTCGGCACGACGAGCGCGCGGTGTTTGCGAGCCTGTCGGCCCGGGTCGGGAGCATCTCCGACAACCGCTTGGGGGGTTGGTACGCGTATCGCGCCTCGAAGGCGGCGCAGAACATGGTGACGAAGACGCTCTCGATCGAGCTTTCGCGCTTGGCGCCCGACGCCATCGTGGTGGGACTTCATCCGGGAACCGTCGATACCCATCTCTCGAAACCCTTTCAGCGGAACGTCCCGGCGGACAAGCTGCTGAGCGCAGAGGAGTCGGCCGCCTCGTTGCTCACCGTGCTCGACGGCCTCACGCCGGCTGCGACGGGCCGCGTGTTCGACTATCGAGGCGAAGAAGTCCCGCCGTAGCTTGGGCGCTTCAGATCACGCGGATCTGCTCTCGCGCTCGCGGCGAGCCTGCCGGCGCGCAGCGGCCTCGGCGGCGAGAGTGCGGTCCTCTTCGGTCTCGAGCAAGAGGGGAGGGACCGGGCAGGGCTTGCCGTCGTCTCCGATGTTGACGAAGGTCGCCCGCGCGTCCGCGCATAGCGAGCGCTCCCCGGTCTTCCCGTGCTCGCGTTCGACTCGGACGCCGATCTCCATCGACGTGCTGAAGGCCGCGTTCAGGCGTGCTGTCAACCGCACGACGTCGCCCACCTTGATCGGCGCCTTGAATTCGATGGCCTCGATTCGGGCGGTGACCGATACACGCCCGCAATGACGCTTGGCGGCAATCGATCCACAAATGTCGATCCAGCTCATGATGACGCCGCCGAACGCGGTAGCCACGGCGTTCGTATGCTGCGGTAAGACGAGCTCAGTCATCTCGGTGAAAGACTCCGAAGGAGGCTTGGCTTTCATGTTCCGAGGATAGGGTATAATCGGGGCGTGCAATGGCTTTTTACGCGGGAAGAATCACGCGAGGTCGATCGTGTCGCGGTGGACGAGCTCGGGGTCGTCAGCCTCGTGCTGATGGAGAACGCCGGGCGAGGCGCGACCGATGCGATCTGCGAAGTGTTCGATGATCGGCTCGATCGCGTGGTACTGGTCGGCGGGCCGGGGCAGAACGGCGGGGACGCCTGGGTCATCGCGCGCCGCCTGACCTTGCTCGGCCACTCACCCTTGGCGGTGCTGGTGGGAGAGGCCTCCAAGCTTCGTGGCGACGCCCTGGCCAACTGGGCGCTGCTAGGCAAGCTCGGCGTCGAAACGCTCGAGCTTGCCTCCGACACGGCGACATCACTCGACGAGGAGCTGCAAGGCGCGACGCTCATCGTGGATGGGCTCTTCGGGACGGGCCTGGATCGTCCGATCACCGGCGGCTATGCCGACGCCATCGCCGCAATGGAGGCAGCGCCCGCGCCGGTCGTGTCTCTGGATCTCCCGAGCGGTCTCGACGCCAATACGGGCGCGATTCTCGGCGTCGCGCCGGGCG
>Ga0209536_100009418_pt1 | contig 14528 bp, 12 predicted proteins | sample DeeMarSeWOR28_12_FD_187461 | JGI IMG/M metagenome (GOLD analysis project Ga0209536, IMG submission 187461) | Marine sediment microbial communities from White Oak River estuary, North Carolina - WOR-2-8_12 (SPAdes) (version 2) | ecosystem: Environmental > Aquatic > Marine > Intertidal zone >...
CCCCCCTCCTGCTATCTCCTTTGCGGCATCAAAAGCCATTCGCTTTGTAAAAAGGAGATTCTTGCGGGTCAAAATAAGATTTTTTTTGTAATAGATATAGTGGATGAGAAAATTAGGTAGGAGGAGTATTCGCCAACCAAACTTGATCCTCTTGGCATCAACGAGACTCCGGGCGATCTTGTTCGCCTGATTGACTTCATGATTCCATATTGTGCGATCATTCCCCATGCCTAGGCCTATTGTGGGAAAGGTAAAGACAAGGTCTTTGATGTCAACATTTCCTGTCCGGCCTCCCCAAATCAAGATAATCGGGTAAGGGACTGGACAGCAATCTATTCACCTCTTCCAGACAGGTAAGATCGTAGGTGATGGGGGTGATGGTTATCCGATTCTCCTTCAGGGCCCTCGCATCCGTATCAGGGCCTTCTTCTTCAACTGGGGTTTCACCCGTAAGCCAGTAATAGACATTTCCTCTCGGATCAACCCGACTCTCATACCTTTCTCTGAACCGACTCATACCTTGCCTAGTTATGGATACTCCCCTGATCTTGTCTGCAGGAACTGCCGGAATGTTTACGTTCAGAGCAGTCCCTTTCCTTAGACCATTCTCGGTGATGAATCTGATGATCTCGCGACTGAACCGAGCCGCAAATCCGTAGTCTGGATTTTTCTCCCTTTTGAGGGATATGGCCGCAGCGCCTATTCCCAAGAATGCCCCTTCAGTGGCTGCAGAGACCGTCCCTGAATAGAGGACATTGACGCCCACATTGGCACCCCAATTAATCCCAGAGAGAATGATATCCGGGGGCCTTTGCAAGAGTTCCTGCACGGCGATTTTTACACAGTCAGCGGGTGTGCCTGTCACGCCATACCCGAAGAACACCCCATTCTTGTGCACCGCCTTAACCCTCAACGGGTGCGCCAAGGTGATGGCGTGGCCCACAGCGCTCATTTCCGATTCCGGTGCCACAATATCCAGGTCAAAATCCCCATTCAACTCCTGATGCAGGGCCATGAGGCCCGGGGCATGAATTCCATCATCGTTGGTCAGCAGAACTTTCATGGACTCACCTCTGTGAAATTTCCCCTTGTATACCATTTAAACCTAATTTGGCAAAGGCCTTAAGGGAGAGCAGAAAGGGGTGTCATTGCGAGTTCCTCCAAGCGGGACGAAACCATCTCATAAAGGGGTGAAACTATAGAGATTGCCACGCTCCTCCCGCCTCCGCGGGAGTCGCTCGCAATGACGAAATGGAATTGGCCGCAGCATCTCCAGGGAAGGGAATTTAAAAGCGTGCCGTTCATTCCGCTCTAAAAGGCGGGGTATGGTGGCATATATTGGGAAAATTCCCCTGTGGGCATCATGGGTTACTTTTTGTTAAAATACTGATATATGATTGCTTCTATTCTGAATCTCTTGTATACGTAATGAAATCATCGTCCAAGTAGAGCAATGAAACAGGGCTTGGTGACTTGAAAAAGGACGTTCAAAAGAAGACCTCTCAAGGGGAACTGGATACTATCCTCAGGTTCGGCAGCCTGATCAACTCCTCCCTGAATATAGAGGATGTGCTTAATCATGCCATGAAGTGGGCCGAGGAGTTCATGGATGCAGAGGCGAGCTCCGTCTATGAGCTAAATAGAGAGAGAAATCAAATTTTCATCCGCTTGGCCAGAGGCGAAAAAAGAGAACCCGTAAGAGGGATCAGGCTTAACGTGGGTGAGGGGATTGCTGGTTGGGTCGTAAAGACGGGCCGACCCGTGGTGAGCCAAGATGTGAGTAAGGATAAGAGGTTCAGCGACAAATATGACAAGAAGACCGGCTTCAAGACCTCTTCCATGATCTGTGTCCCGCTCATTGCAAAGGATGAACCCATTGGCGCGCTTCAGGTCATAAACAAGAAATCCAAAAAACCATTTACCCAGGCTGATTTTAGGCTTTTGACCGGCATGGCGCAGCAGATCGCCGTTGCCATGGAGAATGCCAAGCTTTACCAGCGTCTAGAGGAGGATTTTGCCTTGACCACTCAAGAGCTCAAAATCACCCAGGAGAAACTCATCCGCTCTGAACGCCTCATGGCCATGGGTCATCTTGTTCAGGGCGTAGCCCATGAAATCAGAAACCCCATTATGACCATAGGCGGTTTTGCGCAGAGGCTAAAAAAGGAATTGGAAGAAGACCACAGTCTTCAAAACTACGTGGATGCCATCCTGCAGGAAGCGATCCGCTTAGAGAAGCTGGTAAAACAGGTGCGCGAATTTATGAATGTCCAGTCCGCTACTCTAACTATGGAAAAAATACCTCCGGTTGTGGATGAGGTTATTAAGATTTTTCTGCCCCTGGCCAAAAGACAGAAAGTACAGATTGTAAAGGAGATTGATGGAAAGACACCTCTTATAAACATGGACTCTACCCAGATGGTGACCGCCCTTTCCAACATTGTGGAAAATGCCTTGGAATCCATGTCTGAGGGTGGCACAATGACACTGGGTGTTAATCGACAAAACAATAATGTTCTGATCACAGTGAGGGACACCGGGTGTGGTATACCTGCAGAGCAGTTAGACGCAATCTATGACCCATTTGTCACCTCCAAGACAAGGGGAGCGGGCTTAGGTTTGACCATGGTGCATCAGATCATGATCAATCACCAGGGTGAAATCAAGATCAGCAGTCAGTTGGAGAAGGGAACGATTGTAATCCTTCGGCTGCCCGTCCCTATGGATGAAAAAGGATGAGATAGGTTATGAAAAAGCGAGTTAGAAGACGGTTTTGGTCGCCGCTTATTATCCTGCTAGTCCTGGTGGCTGCGGCTCTGGTGGCATTTCTTCTTTTCCGGGGGAAAAAACCTGAGGAGAGAAAGGTCCAGGAGAGGCAAGTAGAAGAGACAAAGGCAGAGGAGACAAAGCCGGAGAAGCTAAAGGAAGGGGAGATAAGGGCAGGAGAAAAGGAAACGTCCATCGGCAAGCCTGTTACGGGTCAGGAGGGGGCGCCTCGGGTGGCGGCCAAACCCCCGCTGAGAGGAGAACCAACGCTGCCCGAAACGGTTAAGGAGGGTAAGGTTACTGAAATTGAAGATTACTGTAGTAAAATCGAGAAGGGTGTTCAGGACTTTTTCACCTATCTGAGCAGGGAGAGATATGTCCGAAATCTGGAAGGAGACATGAATTCCTATGAACGTTTCAAGGGTGTGATGATGAAGCTCTCCTCAGAACCCCCTGTCCCGGCGGGAGAAAACATGGACACGTTGATCATGACTCGAAATATCTATCACTTTTACAGACTCCTAGAAAGTGAAGACATCAGACTGATTAGAGAAATCTTGAGAAACGAGGCAGATTCCCTGGAACTGAATCTGGACATATTTTACAAATGGCTAATGTTGGGAGACCAGTGCCCAGATCCGGAAAAAACAAGGCCTTCCTTGGAAGTCTTGTATCAATACGCCGGTTTCTTCTTAAATACCATTGGTGGGAGGGCCTATCTCTATAGAAGGCCACTGAATGTGAGGCTTTTGATCAGCTATTACTCACTCTTGATCGTCCATGAAGCAGATAAACGGGGAAAGAACACTTACGGCATTGATGTATTCCCTGAGGTCACCCCTCTGGCGAGAGAAATCAGCCTTTATCCAGATTTTCACTTTCAAAACGAGTATATCCTCCAATTGACCCAACTTCAGAATTACTATCTCAAGAAGAGATAACGCGGTTCGCTCCGCTCACATCTGGAATATTGGAAAGCGAAGCTCCTCGACCATCGGAGCAATCCGGTATACATCCTTAATAGCAGATCAATTTTCATTAGACTTGTCTCTCTCTTAAACCCATCATTCCATTGTTCCACTATGCCGTTATTCCAATCCTCATATCTCTCTCGCTATATGGCGAAATATCTGCTGAAGCCTGTTTGAAATCTCACCCAACCTGTTTCTATCTAGCTGCAGACTCTCCTTGTCCACGTAAAGATCCTGGTTGATCTCAATCTGCAGGGACATCTTTCCCTTTTTTATGAGCTCAAGACCATAATGGGTGGTAATAAAGCCTCCTGAATAAGGCTGGTTTACGGATACAGAAAATCCTCCGTTGATAAACCCCTCCTTGATCATTTGAATGGCCTCCACAGGGCAAGTGATATCTCCGAGAGAGGGATCCGGCTCCCCTCTGGGATTCCCATTATTCCCAAGAACTATATCCTTTCTCCATCGCAGAGGATCCGGGGCCCCAGATGGACCGATAGGGACCAAGGAGTGGCAGTCAAAGAGGACTTTGACCTCCGGATTTTCGATCGCCTCTTTCAATCTATTGTGATAGGGCCAGTAATACGCCTTAAGCCGCCTTTCCACCTCATTCTTATCGGGTCGGCCGTCTCCCCTGTAGATATCTCTTCCATAGTAATCTATCTCTGGGACGACCCCTTTGGGATCACGTTCTGTGAAATCCCTATTGAGATCCACCACGAGACGACTCCATCGGGACCACAGGGCAACCGTGACCGGAAGTTGAGTGAAAACTTCTCTGGCACCCAAATCGGTTGATTCGAGTACTTCTCTCTGCGTGAGAGCCATGGAATCTCTGATATCTTCGGGTATCTGGAAAGAACCATGGGGTACGGATATGACAAAAGGTAGTCTCATAATCGTCCTCCCTGCAGACCGAATTAGATGGTATTTAGTCCAGCCCAACACCTAGGGGCAAAAATTAAAAAAGAGGGATTTTGAACCTAGTAAATAACCCGGGCTCTACGAGCCGGAGGCCCAGATGACCCGGCTTTGATTACGCCCCGTTCACTCCAAACATCTGCTCGTAGACCCAATCAACCGCAGAAAGGACCCCGGGTGACAGGATCTCTCCCTCAGTCACAATGGGGTTGGGAAAAAGGATGCGACATAACCTCTGAAGCGGGTCTTTCAGCGCTAAACCGTGCCCACCCATATCAGGCGGGCCATCGATTATGATAAACTGCCTCTCATTGCGAATTTCTCTGTAATCTGAAGCAGCATCAACAAAGTTAATTCCCTCCGATTCTGGATCACGTTCATAGAGGCCTGCTTCCCGCAGTCCGCCGCCTGTCAAAAGTGCATTGGAGCCGCGAAACAAAATGATATGGCTCCCCTTTATGGCCTCTGCGTACCTTGCGTTCAGGGAGGCGGGATCCATATCATAGGGCAAATCCAGAAACTCAAGCATATGGAAAACATCCATAGGGATAATGTTATGCCCGAGCTGAAGCTGGGATAGCATGGGAAAGGCCCCGGTGAATCGAGGATTGCATTCCAGGGGATAGACCTGCTTGTTGTCATGGCTGATTAGGAAGTCTATTCCAAGTATCCCTTTATAGCCTATTCCGGCCAGATACTCACCGATCGAACGCGCTTGATGCACGGCCTCAGCCTGTACATGCGATGCCCAGGCGGGTTCACCCCAGGAATGTCCGCAGAAGATGCCGTTCTCTGACATATCCCCACAATAGGGTAGATCGATGAGCTGTCTTTGAAGGCCTGAGAAAAGGATGCCGTGTCTTGTGAGGCAGAGGGCCAGACTGGCGGGTATCCCGTCCACAAATTTATGGATAGCTATGCTCTGGATTTCTATCCCTCTCCACGTGCCCTCTTTCAGGATCCTCCCAAGTCTCTGATAATCCAAATCAGATTTGACAAAAAAGGTCCCTCGCCCGCCCCCCTGCCGGATCTCAGGAAACTGTACCACAAGTTCAGGACCGATCTTTTGAGCCCAATAGGCATAATCAAAGGCCAAGAAATCCTTTAGAGAATAGACGTCACCAGGAACTCGATTGAGTTCAAGTTGGTCGGCCATCCTTTGGAAAAAGGCCCTGTCAGCTACCCGCGTCCGCAGGGAAGAGGGATTGGCAAGGAGCACCCATCCTTGTCTCTCAGCCAGTTTTTCCAGGTCTGGATAACTTTGATATAAAAGGAGGCACCGGGGTCCTGTCATCTTTCTGAGAAACGCCCTTACTGAAGCATGGGACAAAAGGCTTTCGGAGTTGAAACCCTTTGCCTCCACAAAATGCCCTATTTCCTCTTCCAGACAGAAGATTTCCGCCCGGTTTCGCAGCAGCGGCAGGTCTAAGGTCTTTCTCAGGGCAATGATATAATAAGGCTGGTGAAAGTAGGCAGGGATGATCCTGGAGTAGGCCGTTATCCCAACACCCATGATGGTGCCTGCCACAGAATCAAAAAGATTCCTCACATCCGCTAAATCCCTAACAAACATGCGTCGGATTCCGGCCCCTTTTCATCACCAGGTTCTGCGAAAAAGCAGGCCGCATAATGGGAATCTTCCAAAGCCTTCAGTGGCGGCGCCTCGATGCGGCACTTGTTTTGATCTGCTCTACTGCACCGGTTGAAAAAGGGGCAACCCACCCCTTCTGATACTTTACGCTGAGCATGCAGGAAAGTCTTGTATTCTCTGATATCTCCACAGTCTCCAAACTTGGGTATGGCATCAATTAAGGCCTGACTGTAAGGATGTTTTGGGTTCTGTATTATCGCATCCGCTGGCCCCAGTTCCATGAGATTGCCTTTGTAGATAACGGCGATCCGATCGCAGAGATAACGGGCTGCAGCAAGGCTGTGGGTAATGAAGAGAATGGTCACCTTGAATCTGTCCCGCACATTGAGCAGTATGTTAAAGATCTTGGCGGAGTAAGAGGCATCCAGCATGGACGTAGGCTCATCCGCCACAACAAATTGGGGCCCGAGTACCAAGGCACGGGCAATGGCTACCCTCTGCCTCTGCCCACCGCTCAGCTGATGGGGATAACGATACAGGAATTCTTCAGGCGGCGAAAGTCCAACGGTTTTGAGTGTCTCCATCACCTGTTCAAGGCGCTCCATGCTGTCACCCATTTTGTGGATGGTCAATGGTTCTGTGACACTTTCGTAGATGGATAGTTGGGGATTTAGGGACTGATAGGGATCCTGAAAAATCATCTGTACCTTTCGGCGATATTCCTTCAGCGCCCTCCCCTTCAACCCGGTAATCTCTGTACCATTCAGGTAGATTTCTCCATCCTTAGCATGCTCCAAACCAACAATCAGGCGCCCTGCCGTTGTCTTGCCACTACCGCTCTCGCCAACAAGGCCGAATATCTCCCCTTCATAAATGCTTAAGGAGATCCTGTTTAGGGCGACCACCTTTTCGCTTCCTGGACCAAAAAAGGATCCCCTTGATTTGTAGATCTTCGAAATATCCTTCAATTCGAGGACGGTTTTTTTCTCGTTATCCATAGTAAAAGACTGATTTTCCCCATATACTTATTGTTTCCTATCCAACAATCTCTCCGAGGTGTAAGCCATAACCTAAGACGATTTTAATCATTTCAGGCAGAGGCCACAAAGCGCCCGGTGGGTGGGCGTGATATCCACCCACTCTGGAGGCCCAATTTTACATGAATCCCCTGAACCATCACAACGATCACAGAACCTACAACCGAGTGGGGGCTCAATAAGGTTGGGAGACTCACCGGGGATGGGCAAGAGCTGTCTCTTCTGGCCCGATAGTGTGGGATAGGAAGAAATGAGAGCCCTTGTATAATAGTGCATGGGATTATCAAACACCTCTTCTCTGGACCCATACTCCACCAACTGCCCAGCATACATGATGCCGATCGTATCACAGACATCTGCCACTATGGAGATATCATGGGAAATAAAAATGATGCTCAGCTCCAGTTCCTTTTGAAGGTTTTTGGTCTCCTCCAGGATCTGATGCTGCACAATGACATCCAGAGCTGTGGTCGGCTCATCCGCGATGATTAATCTGGGGTTGCAGGAAAGGGCCATGGCAATGATCGCCCTCTGCTTCATCCCACCACTGTACTGATGAGGATAATCCCTCATGCGGTTTTCTGGAAGTCCGACGAGCTGAAAAAGCTTCGCCACACGTCGAAGGGCTTCCTCTTTTTCAAGATTTGGATTGTGGGTCAATATGGCCTCTGCTATCTGGTCGTGGACCCTCTTCACAGGATTCAAGGCATTCATGGCGGCCTGAAAAATCATGGAGATCTTCTTCCACCGGATCTTTCGCATCTCATCTTCGCTCTTCTCAATCAGATCCTCTCCCTCCAAAATGATCTTACCCCCCGTGATGCTTCCGTTGGGAGGCAACAACCCCATCAGGGCCATCCCCAGGGTGGTTTTACCGCATCCGGACTCGCCCACAAAACCCAAAGATCGCCCCTCATCCAGTGAAAAAGACACCCCTTCCACAGCCTTCAAAAAACCCTTTTTCGTGCTGTATCCGATGCTCAGGTTTTCCACCTCAAGTAAGGCCATACCCACCCTCCTATCCCTCCCTCCTCAGTCTTGGATCAAGGACTTCATCCATGGCCCTTCCCAACATGTAAAAAGAGAGGGTAATGAGAGAGATGCAGATGCCTGGAGGCAACAACCAGTAGGGGGCCTTGAACATGTGTCCTGTCTTCCACACCCACTGGAGCATCATCCCCCAACTGACCGTACTGGGATCTCCGAAACCCAGGAAAGCCAAGGCTGCCTCAATGGTTATGGCGGACGTCACCCGGAAGGTCATGTAGAGAAAGGATAAGGGCAGCACGTTGGGCATAATGTGCCTGAAAATAATTCTAAAATGCGAGGCACCCGCCACCTTGGCGGCCTCGATAAAGGGCCGTTGCTTCAGGGAAAGGGTTTGGGCCCTTATGACCCTTGATACCCCGGGCCATCGGAACAGGGCGATGACCAATACGATAGCCCAGATGCTGAGCTGACCGAACAGGGCGGCCAGAATGAGCGTCACCAGGAGCGTGGGCATGACCATAATTACTTCCGCCAGTCGCATGAGAAACGTATCCACAAATTTCCCCATGTACCCTGAAATCATGCCTATGGCCGTACCCAGAAAAATACTCATAAAGGCAGCAGACACCCCCACCATGAAGGCTATCCTGGCCCCTGCCAAGAGTTGACTTAGTATATCTCGGCCCATGAAATCGGTGCCTAACCAGTGCTTCAAGCTCGGGCCCGTGGAGGAGGAAATCACCGGATCCACCCCTGTCATGGGATGATACATGGGGTCTATCAAAGGGGGTATGAAGCTAGAGAGGGCCATCAAAGCAAATATAACAAGCAAAACAAGACCGATTCTTCCCAGGATATTCTGCTTGTAGATGCTCCATCCCTCCTGGAAGTTGGCGATCCAGTGAATCCTTCTTCTTTGGGGTTTTTCCTCAGCCATGCCTTTCGTCGTGTCTCGTTTAATACCGGATCCTGGGATCCAGATACGCATAAAGCACATCCACCACCAAATTGGATATGAGGACCACGAGGGTGATGAGTAAAAAGGTTGCCTGTGCCAGGGGATAATCATTTTGACTCACGGAGAATACGAGCTCTCGGCCTATCCCGGGCCAGGTGAAAACCGTCTCGGTGAGAGCCCCGCCATTGATGGAGAAGGCCAGGCTCAGGCCGACCGTTGTCACCACGGGAAGCGCCGCATTGGGTGCCGCGTGCCGGTTGCGAATCACCTTTTCTGTGAGACCCTTTGCCCGCGCAGTGAGGATGTAGTCCTCTTTCAGGGTCTCCAACATGCTGCTGCGCATAATGAGCAAGTAGCTGCCAAAATGGAAAAGAAAAAGGGTGCCTAACGGGAGGACCAGATGATGGCCCACGTCCAAGGCCTTTTGCCACAATCCGGACGTGGGATCCAGCCAAATGTCCTCGGAGACCATCCCTGTTATGGGAAACCAGCCCAGTTTGTAAGCGAATATCCAGATGAGGAGCAACGCGAGCCATGGTAGGAACAAGGTGTGCGTCACCAGTGCCCCAATGGTCATGCCACTATCTATCTTCTTTCCTTTGTGCCAAGAAGCAATCTTGCCCAGGAAGACACCCACCAGAGCGGAGAGAATAATGGATGTGGTAAAGAGGAGAATGGTGTTGGGCAGCCGGTGCTTGATGATGTCCAGCACGGGCTGCCCATAGTGAAATGAGTCGCCGAAGTTTCCGACGAAAAAGTTCTTCACGTAATAGAGATATTGTACGTGTAAGGGCTGATCAAGGCCCAACTGGGAGATCAAAAGGGCTGCATCCTCGGGGGTCATATCTGGATCAACCATTCTCGTTATGGGATCCCCCGGAGCCAGACGGAACACCATGAACAGGACCGTCAGAATCACAAAGAAGATGATGACGATCTGAACCAGCCTCCTGCTTATATATCTCCATAAATCCATTTTTAATGTGTCTTCCTAACCCTAAGGGCAGACGATGCTCACTTTGCCTTCACCTGACAAAAAGACCACAAATTCCCGATCCCTTCCAGCATCTGCACCCAGCCCGTGAATTTATCCTTGCGGACCGCTTCAATGAGATTCGGGTTGTAAAGAGGTACGTATGGCACATCCTGCATGACGATTTTCTGCATGTCCCATATCAATTCCCGTCGTTTCTCTGGATCCATCATCCTGCTTGATGCATCGGCGATCCGATCAAAATCAGGATTCGTGTATCCCGTCTTGTTCCCCCCCCGCTGCTTGTCTTGGCTGGAATGGAAGAAACTCCTGAGATAGTCCGGATCCAGGGATAGCCTCCCGTAGCCCAAAATGAACGCATCAAAGTCATGGCGGACCGACACCTGCTCCACCAGGGATTTGAATGCCATCGGCTTGGAACTGGCAGGCATGCCCGCTTCCTTGAGCCACTCCTGTATAATCATGCCGGACATGGCGCGGGCAGGATCATAGTCGGCCGGGGGCGTGAGGATCATAAATTTTTCCATGGGCTGCCCGCTGGGAAGTCGGACCTCTTCTCCCTTAACGACTTTCCCTGAACGGTCCACGGGTGGCACCTTCCAATCATACCCTGCATTGCGGAGGATATCATAGGCCTTTCTGACCCTCTCTTCCCTGGAGAGTCCGTCACCATAGGTGGGGAGGTCCGGGCAATGATAGAACCGGTTCCCAGGGGGGATGATAGAGATCATCTTGATCCCGTGTCCTTGAAGGATCCTTGTAATAATAAAGTCCTTGTCCACCAGGGTGGCAATGGCCCGCCGCAAGTTCGGGTCATTAAAGGGCGGTTTTCTCACGTTAAAGCCCATGTAGTAGAGCGCACTCCGCTCATTCGAGAACAACTGGATATCCTTTTCCTTCTTGAGGTCTTCCAGGTACCCGGCCTCAATGCCCCACCAGTACATGTCAATACTTCCCTTTTTGAGTCCCAGGACAGCCGCATCCGAGGTGCCGTAATACTTGAAAATAATCCCATCAATATAGGGGCCCAGGTCTTGTCCTGCTATCGTCTTGCCCGCCCCAAAAAAATACTTATTCTTCTCCATATAGAGATAGGCCCCTTCTCTGCGTTCTTTAATGGCATAGGGTCCGCTTCCCACCGGCTTTTCCACCTTGTGCTGGAGCAAGGAGGCGAGGGGTTTTTCTTTCCCTTTGGCCTCTTCCGCCACCTTGACCCACTCCTTCTTTTGTACGATGGGTGTGGCCAGCGTCCTTTCCAAAAACACGGCCATCGGCTGTTTCAGATAGAATTTGACCGTCCTCCTGTCCGGTGTCTCGATCTTCTCGATAAACTTCCAGTAGGCGTTTCTCCTGGGGACTTTAAAGGCCTTGATCAAGTTCCCCGTGAAGGCCACGTCCTCTGAGGTCAGTTCAGACCCATCAGACCACTTGGCTGGCCTCAGTTTGACAGTATATGAAAGGGTGGCTGGATCGTATATGGGTAACGCCTCGGCCAGCCAAGGGACCTGGTCTAGGGTCTTGGGATCACGGTAGTAGAGGGGTTGATAGATGAGGGAGAGAATTCTTAAAGACCATCTATCATTAGCTAGCCAGATGTTGAGGGTCTTGGGTTCCTCTTTCATCCCAATTTTCATGATGCTCGCTGCCATGACATTTGAGCCAAGCAAGCCCACACAGCCCCATATGGCTATGACAAGAAACAATACTGATAGGCATTTAAAACGATTTTCACTCAGGGTCCATCGCATCGCATCGACCTCCTTCTTCATTATGTTTTAGTGTACATTTCAGCCACTTTCTGCTCAATGAAATCAACCACTTTTGCCTCAAGTCTTGCTTTTTGTAAACGATTGATGCGGGGGATGCCCCCAGGGCTCAAGCAATTGATTTCAACCAACCTATCTGCAATGATATCAATACCCACAAAGTAGAGACCATCTTGCACCAACCGGTATTTTATGGTTTCACAGATCCTCTTTTCCGCTGCCGTTAGTTCATGTTTGTAAGCCCTGGCGCCCGCATGAATATTGGTGCGAAAATCCCCGTCCTTAGGCTTGCGCCTCATGGCGCCCAGGATCTCCCCATTCAGGAGGAGTATTCTCACATCCCCCGCTTCTTGGACTCCATCCAGATACTCCTGGACCATGATGGGTTCCCGATTCGGATAGTTCCGGAAGGCCTGTACGTAGTAATTGATCAGGGAGTTGAGATTTTCCTTGTCCCGAACACTCACCTTAATCACCCCTTCCCCCCCGTATCTCTGAAGGGGTTTGACAACCATGGAACCGCCAAAATCATCAATAATTTTTTTTAGGCGTGCGGGGTCCCTGGAGATATGGGTCTCAGGAATGATTTCAGGAAAATTGAGGGTATAAAGCTTGCTGTTGGCCAGGACCTGCCCGCCCGTACTGTTTATCATAAACACCCGTTCATTGACTGGCGCCAAAAACTCCATGGTTTGGTAAATGAGGGGGGGATTCTTTCTCAAAAATAGGGCGTCAAGATCTGTGATGTTTTCAAAGATGAGTTCATCCTTTTTGAGACAATTTAGCAGAGATCGCCAGTATTTCTTCATGGATAGATTGGGGGGCACGGTGATGTTACGCATTCGAGCCACCACTTCGTTCTTTCGAATATAGACGTCATGGGGCTCCAGAAAGAAAACGGTGTGTCCCCTCTGGTTACACTCATACATCAGGTGACTGGTGGTCTCATTCAGGGGATCGATGGAATCCAGTCTATCCATCAAGAAGGCGATTTGCATGCTGGCTACCCCTTCAAGCTAGTCACATATTTGATGATTTCAATGGCCACATCTTTTCCGGTACACCTTTCCAGGCCCTTGAAACCGGGGGCGTAATTCACATCCACGATTCTTAACATCCCATCCTCCTCCTCTATCATATCCACTCCGGAAATGGCAAGTCCAAGGGCCTTGGCCGATCTTACGGCAAGCTCGGACATGGCCTCGGTTAGGTGGACTTCCTTTGCGCGGCCCTTGAGATGAATATTTGCCCTAAAATCCCCTTTCCTGGGTATCAGTGACATGGCCTCCACGGCTCTCTTGCCCACTACCATAATTCGAAAATCCCTTCTCTTATCCGGAGGAATGAATCTCTGGATCAAGAGCCCTTTTCCTTTGCCCAGAAAGCCATTTAAGAGGGGGCGATTTTTTTCTATGCCGTTTATAAGGAATACCCCTCTTCCCTGCCGAGTGCTGGGTGTTTTTATGACCAGGGGACAGCCCCCCAGTTTGGCCACCGCCTTTTCAAAATTTGACCAGTTGCTCGCGTAGGCCGACTCAGGGATCGAGACACCATTCTTTAAAAGGGTTTGGAGACTAAGAAACTTGTTTCTGGCCAGAAGAATGGATTGATAATTATTGATAACCGGAATACCAAGGAGTTCCAAATGACGTATCATCGTAAGGCCGTACTCCTTGATGCTTGCTCCCAGGCGGGTCAGGATCACATCTGCTCGAAAGTCTTTTCTCAGATGATCTATGCTCAATCCTTGATCGTCCACACCCATAAATAGCCTCCCTGGATGAACAAGACTCGCCTCGTGGTTCAAGGCCCTAGCAGCCTCCATGAGCCTCCTATTGGGATGATATCGATGGTTTTTTACACTGAGTATTCCTATGCGCATGGTCATTCTTCTCTGGCTGTTTCCTGGAGCTTTGCCAGCCCCAAAAACGAGATGTCGAGTGATTTTAATAACTTCTCACTTGTCCGGATTGCTGCCTGGATGGTAGGAGAAAATATGAGGGTTGTCAATCCACAAAGCCACTGTTAGAGGTGTGTCCGTAGTCAGTGGTCCGTCGTTCGTCTAAAAAAAGAGAACTAGTAATTCGTTGCACAAATCGCCGATATTATAACGTCATCGCGAGGAGCCCGCCCGCCTCGCCTGAGCGAGCACAGGTTCGCGATGGCGGGCAGGCCGAAGGCGACGCGGCAATCTCTTCCCTACCTGTTGACAAAATCTGTTTTCTAGAAAAACGAGATTGCTTAACCCGACCCAACTACTGTGCGCGGCGAGGCGTTGGCGGGCAGGTCACTTTGGCTCACTTTTAACTTTGAGACTATCGAAAAACAGGTTTCTGAGAGGCTGATGGAAGATGTCCATATGCAAGGCTTCCGAAATCCCGAGGAATGAGGCGTACAGAGAAGTACGCCGCAGTGACGAGGGATGAGGGTAACGCAGCCCTTCGGCTTTGCTCAGGGCCATGAGTCCTTCGACCTTGCTCAGGACCGTGAGCTTGTCGAACGGCTTGTCGAATGGCAGATGGGCGTTTTCC
>Ga0209536_100009419_pt1 | contig 14527 bp, 8 predicted proteins | sample DeeMarSeWOR28_12_FD_187461 | JGI IMG/M metagenome (GOLD analysis project Ga0209536, IMG submission 187461) | Marine sediment microbial communities from White Oak River estuary, North Carolina - WOR-2-8_12 (SPAdes) (version 2) | ecosystem: Environmental > Aquatic > Marine > Intertidal zone >...
GTTCATCGCAGGCCAGTGTCGCCAGCGAGTCGGGGATGGCCATCTTGCCCAGGTAGCCGCCAAAGTTGGTTTCCAGACCCCAGAAAGCCACCAGGTAGTGCTCCGGGACACCGTAACGATCACGGATCGAACGCAGCAGCTCGGCATGTTCTTTCAGCATCTCGCGGCCCTTCTCCACGCGGGCGGGTGTCACCCGTTTGCGGTAGTAGTCGGAGAAGGTGGTGGTGAATTCCGGTTGCTTCCGGTCCAGTTCGATGACACGCTGGACCCACTGAACGTTGTTCAGCACATCGTTGCTGATTTCGGCACTGATCCCGGCCGTCTGCGCCTCCTGCTTGAGGCGCACGGTGCAGGCCGCAAAGTCGGCGTCCGACATCTGCCCGAACACCGCGGTTGCGCTCGCAAACGGACTCAGGCTGATCGCGAGTCCCAAGATCAGCCTGAGGCTTTGTCTGGCGGAGATCCATCTGCTCATGGGCGTCAGTATTACAGATATGCCACCGGCGGCGTCAACCCTCCACGAGCCAACGAGGCGGAAATACCTGAATTCCCTCCAGGTGGTTGGTTGATCTCTACGGCCATCTAGCCGACGCGTGCCAGGATCATCAGTTGGTAGGGTTCCATGACCAATTCCTGTGTTGCCGTAATTGTTTGGCCGGCATACAGATCGACCATGGTCTTGCGCATACCCATCTGTCGCAGCCGCCTTGCCTCCAGGCGTTGTTCTGTATCGCTGAAATTGGCCAATACAAAGACCACCTGCTGGTCGTTGCTCCTGAAAAAACCGAAAACATGCTTATTGCCGGTTTCGGTGACTTCGGTATCGGAACGGGTGAAAGCCAGGTTTTGATGGCGGAGTTGTATCAGCCGCAGCAGGCTCTGGTGGATGCGGCCGGGCACCGAATCGAGATCACGGCGCTGTTCCGCACGTGCCCAATCGAAGCGGGTCCGGTGCAGCCAGCGGGAATCACCGACCTTGGCCACGTCCGTATCGTAGCTGTAGTCGTTCAACATCGCTATCTCATCGCCGAGGTAGATTACCGGGATTCCCCCCATGGTGATGATGATGCCGTGCAGGAGCAGGGTGCGGCGGATCGAAAGTTCAAGCTCCTCGGCGTTGTCTTCCTCCAAGGCCTTTTCGACACCGGTAAGCGACGCGCACATTCCCGAGACCCTGGCTTCGCCCGTGCGCGGGTCTTCCTGGAAAGGCGCACCGCGGGCGAAACTTCCCTCGAAGCGGCCGGTGTAGTAACGGGTGAGAAAGCGCCGGTGTGCCAGCGGATCGAAGCCCGTAGCCTGCAAATCGTCATCAGAAAAGGCCCAGCCGATATCGTCATGACAGCGTACGTAGTTTATCCAGGCGCAGCCCTCGGGAATCGCAAACCGTCTGCGCATCGCCCGTTGAAGTACCCTCGCGTCCCGCGTAGCCAACGCGTCCCACAGCAACGCCATGAGCTGAGGGTTATAGGATAGCGGACACTCTTCCAGGCTTATGTATTTGCGGACCTCGTCCGGATGCACAATGGCTTCGGATTTGAACACGATGGCCGGCGCGGCGATACTGACGATGGCGTTGAAGGCCTGGATGATCCAATGCGCCTCCGGCAGGTTCTGGCAGTTGGTCCCAAGCCGCTTCCACAGAAAGGCGACGGCGTCCAGACGCAGAATCTCGACGCCCTGATTTGCCAGGAAAAGCATTTCCTCGAGCATCCGGTTGAAGACCTCGGGGTCCGCGTAGTTCAGGTCCCACTGATAGGTGTGGAAGGTAGTCCATACCCATTTCTTCATACTGGTCCGGTAAGTAAAGGCACCCGGATGGTCGTCGGCGAACACTTCCGGCATGCTGCGTTCGTAGGCGTCCGGCATTTCGCGGTCGGGGAACATGCGATAATAGGCCTGATAATCCCTGTCTCCGGCCAGAGCTCGTTTCGCCCATTCGTGCTCGTCCGAGGTGTGGTTGAATACGAAATCCAGTGTCAGCGAAATTCCGTGGTGACGCAGTTCGGTGGCCAGGTCAGCCAGGTCATCCATGGTGCCGAGCGCCGGGTTGACTTCGCGATAGCTGCTCACGGCATAGCCGCCGTCGTTGTCACCCAAGGGCACCTTGAACACGGGCATCAGGTGCAAGTAGGTAATACCGAGTTCGGTCAGATAAGGTATGCGATCACGCAGGGTTTTAAGGTCGTCGGCGAACAGATCAACATAGCACATCGCGCCCACCATGCGATTGGACTGATACCAGTGCGGATCCGCTTCGCGCAGGGCGTCAAGCGCCTTCAGCTCAGCCGAGCGTGCCAACCACATTTCAGCTGCCGAGGCGGCAATGCTCTCCAGGTGAAAGAAAAAGTCGTAATGGGTTCCATACAGACTGTACAGGCACGAGAACAGGCGGGGGAAGTGAAGCTTGAACCGTTCTATATACGCTTCCCATTCGGCCGGTTCTGTCTGTCCGTTAAAACGCGCCTCGATACGCGGCAGTAAGCGTCTCAGAGATTCCTCGGTATGCTCAGGCTGCCACTGCTTTTCAATGTCGTTTTCAACTGTCATAACACTTCTGTGGAGTTTCCTCTATCGTTGAGCGGCAGTCTGTGTCAGATAAAATCTGCCGTCAAGAACGTGCGGGTTCCACACACCCGGGTAGGTGACGAATACTGCCCTGACAAAGATAGCCCACTGTTCCGGTATATGATAGACGGGTTTATCTAACGTCGGAATTGGCAGTGGACGCAACAACTTCTGTTGGACGGCGAGGTCGTTAGGATTGTGCTCATTTCTGCAGTTCCGCGAACTGGCGTATCCAGGGCTTGAGGTGCCGGAGCGACCGCGTCGCTTTTTCAGCTTCCAAGCGGTTCCCGTAGCTGCCATGGAGCACGGCGTAGAGAATACGCTTCTCCTTGCGCACCTGGTAGACGGTAGCGACACCGCTGAGGGATTGTTGGTCGACAAAAGTTCGAGCTGCATCCGGTGTGCTGAAGGCGGCTAACTGCAGGGTAAAGTGATTTTTGTTCTGTCGCAGTACCCAGTTTTCGCTGAGCTGTTCTTTCCCAGCCGTTTTCTGATCGTCAAGCTTCTGCTTGTCGGGCGAGTTACGGGCGGGCTTAGACAGTTTTGTTACGGCGGCAGCAGCCGCGACCGTGGATGTCTCCCCACCCAGGCAACGCGCGACTTGTAGTTCCTCACCCTGTTTCACTGTGCGAAACTTGTCCCAGAATGCGGCGTCGATCTTCTTGTGGGCGGATGATACGTCACTGTTCCGGTAACGGGATACCTGGCCAGGGCCTCCGTTGTAGGCTGCATACGTGGCTCTGGCGAGATTGTCCAGGCCGCCTCGCCGTTTGTGTTCCGCGCGTTTGAGGGCGTACTTGAGCAGATAATTGAGTAGTACCTCACTGCCGGCGCGGATATTGTAGGCGATGTCCCAACGCAGTTTCTGAATGTCGTAGAAACCACGCCACACGGTCTCGTTCATTTGCATCAGACCAACATCACCCGTGTTGGAGCGCAAGGGGACTATCTTTTTCTGCTTGACCACATATTGTCGCCAGCAACTCTCCTGCCAGGCGGTGGCTGTTACCAGCTGACGATAAAGGGAGGCAACAGGAGGGTCAAGAGAGGAGGTTGCAGCCGTTGTTGTCGCGGTATCGCGCAGCAGATCGCGCACCAGGGGCAAATAATCCTTCAATTCGTTTTTCTTGGGCACCCAGCGATTGAGTCGGTCGAGCGTGGAATCGGCGTAAGCGGAACGAATGGGCCATACATTGAAGCGCCGACCCGTCGGCTCGCGTGATTCCGGTGATGACGGCGTGTCGAACAGGTGCTGCAGCTCCGGGTCAATGGCCTCTTCATAGCGTAGTGGATCGATGTCGGGATGGTGATTGACCAGGCGAGCCAGCCGTCTCAAGCCGGCCGAGGAAATATCCAGCCCGATGGCGGGACCCAGCCGATCCAGGGCATGCAGGGTGTCTGTGGCCGTCAAGAGGCTGATCCACAGCAGGGAATCTTGTTCCGCAGTCTCCAGGCTGATTTCCCGGATCACTGGGCCCAGACGATCCCAACTGCTGACAAACCAGCGGCGAACGGGGTCCGGTGTCTGACCGGGTGGATGCGTCAACGCTTCCTGTAACTGATAGCGGGCATCGAGGAGTATCTCCAGGAGCGCCGCGCGCAGTTCCTGGTGTTTCGTCGTGCTTGCATAGTGTTTGACGGCAAAAGTGATCACGGCATCCATCATCTGCCAGTTACTTTGCCACTGCCGTAGCTCCTGTTCGCTGAGCACTGTCTCCGGGTGTCGCTGTTGCGGTAATGGTTCAACCTCAAAGCTGATCCCAACGTCCAGGCCCGATGCTCTGACCCCTATATCCACGAGCCTGAGGCTGTCTACAATAGTGTGCAATTGCTGAGCGGAACGCTGCGGAAGGACCTCGGGTAACAACAAGCCTAGCTCGCCGAGCGAGGGCGCCAGGTCAACGCGGAATCGACCGAGCAACGGCTGGAACCGACCTTTCGCGAGGTCCCACAGCCGTCCAGCCGTTATCCTTTCTCCCTGCTGGTTATACAGCCGGGAGTCGATGACGTTGAGTTGTACCGCACGGGTCCCAGGCACGATAAGTGGTTCGGCCAGGAACCTGGCTTTACCTTTCCAGTACAGCAGACTGGTGCAGCGCCCCAGTAAAGCGGTGCCCAGGCTGGCCTTGACATCGGTTACAATTTCCAGGAGCTGGTGCTGCTCGCTCAGCTGCGGGTTGGACAGAAAAATTGTATTGCAGCCAGACGGATCGTCGAGAATCTCCGCCTTCTGATCGGCAAGCGTGAACAGCCGCTTCTGCATCAGCTGTTCCAGCAGTGCGTAATCGAGTTTAATGGGTACGGTAACGGTCTCGGCTTTGAGCGGGGGGCAAAAGCTCAGCAATAACAGCAGCAAGGTGCACAGGCGTGTGGTTGGCGCTGTTCTTTGTTCGCGTTTCTTCATGGATCGATGTCAAATTGTTAAATTTCGGAAAATCCCGGCGGCCGCTTCGGGTTGAATGTGGCTGTTGGCTAAACTGCATAGTCTACTGTAAAACCCGGTTACATATTTCAGGGTATCTCGTTGTGAATTGAGCCATGGACGATCACAAATTGCGTGGTAAGAAAAGCCGGGTAAGGCACGCATTCAGATCGGAGTCTGCCAGCCAATGACCCTGCGAATACTATTGATCGGTAAACCAAGTAAACTTTCCCCACCGACGACCCGTCAACCTGGGAAATTACAGATGAACGCATTACCTGCCAATTTGTATAGAAACCTGGTCTCCGCTGCTGTCCTTGGCTGTCTGCTGGCGGGCTGTAGTTCAATGGGACCTTCTGCCGTGCGAAGTGGAAGGCTGGCCTATAACGAGGCCATCAGCGAGACCAACAGTCAGCAGATGTTGCTGGCAGTTGTCAAGAATCGGTACGATGAAAGTGCCAACCTCCTGGCCGTTGCCAGTGTCCACGCCAATGTAAGTGTTACGACCAGTTCCGGGATTCAGCTTGGCTTCGGCGATGATGACAATTATGCCGGTAACCTGGTGCCTTTCAGTGCGGGTGCGGTCTACGAAGAGAATCCTACTATTACTTATACTCCGGTTGCCGGAGCGAAATATGCACGGCAGGTGTTTTCACCTGTGCCCGTCGCCGTACTGGCCCAGCTGACAGCATCCCAGGCCGACCCGACCTACATCTATATCGCCCTGGTTTCGAGTGTAAATGGCATTCTGAATCCGGATTTTCAGTTCTCCTCAACTGATCCAGACGCACGCTTCAGCCGCTTCGCCAGGATCATGACCACGCTTACTCAGGCGCATCGCCTGCACTGGGTCGAGGCCCCCGGTGAGGGCGGCCAATTTTCGATGGTGATTGATCACTACGCCCCTGCCTATACCGCCGAGGTGGGCGAACTCCTTGCGCTGCTGGGACTGTCCGCAGTTAAAGATCACTCTGCCCAGTTAGTGTTGCCCGTGTTCCTGGCACTGGATGGTAGGGACGCAGGCGGGGTGGGTCTAATCACGCGCTCTGTTGGAGATCTGGTGGAAATGCTCTCGGCTGCGGTTGAAGTGCCCGAGGCGGATCAACGAAGCGGGGTCGCCGCGACCTACCCGCCACCGTCCCTGGCGGGGAGCGAGCTTCGCATTCGCCATAGCAAGACCAAGCCTGCGCGGGCAGCTGTGGCTGTCCAGTATCGTGATGGCTGGTTCTTTATCGACGAGACCGACCAGGCTACAAAGCGGTTTTTCAGATTGATGGACTCATTGTGGTCCGTGACCATCGCTGAGAGTGCACCGGAAAGCTCTGCTGCGCCTGTACTTACGGTACCTGTCAGTCGCTAGGCACCAGATATCGGGCTCGCGCGTATAAGCCAAGCCCGACTGCAACATAAGCTTCTTCCAGCCGCAACTGCGGATGAGCCGGCACTTTTTGTGCTAGGCGACTTGTCTTAAGTAACGCTCCGGGTAACGTTGCTCCAGTATTCTGAGAGCGGTCGCGGTGTTGCCGATAATATTTTCGTCCCCGATCACTTCCTGTAGATGGGCGCGTTCCAGCGTCTCTCGTACCTGCTTCTTCAGGCCCGCGAGCATGAGTGTTATACCGGCTGCCCGCAGGTCGCGTGTCAAGGCACGCAATTTCTCTTCGCCGGTAGCGTCGACGCGGTTAATACCCTGGCCGATGACGAGTATGGCGCGGGCATGCGGAAATTCACTCAGTGACTTGAGAACAGCTTCCTCGAAGTGTGCGGCGTTGATGAAAACCAGGGAGGCATCGAAGCGCATGACCACGTAATTTTCGCTGATCGGCGCGACATCGTGACTCACAGCACCGACCAGAGAGCCATAGGCGTTGCGGCCAAGCACTTCGCTACGCGGCTTCATGGTGCCCGCGAGGAACAGGAGTATCGTGAACGCCACACCGACCAGCACACCGTCCGCTAACTTGGGTGCCATGATCATAGTGGTCACAAAGGTGATAACACTCACCATGCCGTCTTTGCGACGCACGTTCCAGGCGTGCAACATGGATTTATAATCGATCAGGCCGAATACAGCGCTCATGACGATGGCGGCGAGCACCGCCTTTGGTAAATGGTACAGATAATCGGTCAGAAACAAGATCACCAACAACACTCCGAGTGCACTGACGACGGCGTAGAATCCGGTTTTCGCGCCGACCCGGGCGGCAACGGCCGAACGCGAGAACGACCCACTCACGACATAGGACTGGAAGAAACTGCCGACGATGTTGGCCAGGCCTTGCCCGATCAGTTCCTGGTTGGGATCGAGTTTCTCTCTTGTTTTGGCCGCCAGGGCACGAGAGATTGATGTCGCTTCCATGAAGCCGATCATAGCCATGATGAAGGCGACAGCGAATAAATCGGATATGATGCCGAGATCAAAGGTAGGGACGCTGAATCCGGGCAAACCACTGGGTATGGAGCCAACCACTGCTCCACCGCCGGACAATTCGAACTTATCCCCGGTGTATCCTGCCCAGCGCCATACGGTGACGAAGGGACCCGTTTCCGTGGCAATCACGTAGCGCACCTGGCCGTCGTCCTGTGAGTCGGGCACCAGCGCAATCCGGTGAGTGTCAACCCGATCCCTGTAAAGACTGTGCTTCAGGCTGCTCTCTTCGCCTTTGAGCTGCAACAGTTTTGCCTGGAGCTCGTATGCCTGTGGTTCGCTGGCAGCGAGCTGCCGAAGCTCGTCGCCAATGCTCTTTTGCTCCATCTTCAATTGCTTGAGACTGGCCTCATGTTGCATGAGTTTTTCGAATTGCGCTCGCGCCGTCGCGTCAGCGATCTGTTGCGGTTCGACGGTTTCGATTTTTTCAAAACCGACACTGGCGCTTATCAGGGTACCTGCGATGACGACAATCAGGACACCGGGCAACTTGGGGAAGCGCGCGCGTAACCAGTACAGCGCTACCAGGGTGCCCAGGCCAAACACCAGTGTTGGTCCGTGTGCAATCGGAGCCTGCTGAACAACCTGCCACAGATCTGTAAGGAAACTGTCGGAGCGGGGCATCGGCACGCCCAGAAAGCTGTTCAGCAGCGACAAACCGATAATCAACGCCGCAGCGTTGGTGAAACCCACGATGACCGGGTGCGATGCGAGGTTAATCAATACGCCCATGCGAAACAGGCCCAGGGCCAGGCGTAGCACGCCGACCAGCAATGCCAGTAACATGGAGAGCTGGATGAACTCATCGCTGCCGCGACTGGCCAGTGGTTCGATCGCCGCCGCCGACATCAGCGATAGCATCGCGACCGGTCCAGTGTGCAGAAAACGCGACGCGCCCCACAGGGATGCCACGATCACCGGGAGGAAAGAGGCATATAGCCCGTAAACCACAGGCAAGCCTGCCAGCGAAGCGTATGCCATGCTCTGCGGGACGAGGATCATGGCGATAGTGATACCGGCGATCACGTCGCTGCGCAGGTTTTCGCCACTCGGCGGGAACCATTTCAGGAAAGGAAAGAATCTTGCTAACACTCTAACTCCGCATTGTTGAATATGAGTCGGAAGCTGCAGTCAGGTGATGCGCCTGTCGACGCAAGCGGGCCTGACCTGGGGCTGTCAAGAAGATCGTTTTCAGGCGACGTCGGAGGCGTTGCCCTTGTGATCTGCAGCAGGTTGCATCAGTTGGTCGCTGCCCTCACTCGTGTCCGCCACGATAACCACCGGAATCGGCAGCGCGTTGTCGCGCTGTCTGCCATTCAGGTAACTGCGCCCAAGGTAACCGGAATCCTTGCAGACCAGGAAGGCGATTTCGGGGTGGCTGCGCAGGTAGCGTGCAAGATCGCTTATTGAGCCACCGCCGAGGGTCACCAGTTTCATTTTGACACCGACTTCATCCAGGGCTTTCCGGTGGGGCTCAAGCAGGGCACGACCAGTATTCTCTGATTCGAAGGTCAGTACCGTCAGTTCGTGTTTGAGACGCGCGCAGGTCTGCACAACGTATTCCATCACTTCAGGGGGCAATTCGCTCCCCAGGTAAAGCGCAACCCGGCGCGCGTGACTGCCTGTGTCGGTCTTTACAGGCTCGGATATTTGCGGCGCTTTGCGGATAGTCCCGGAACCCTGGGCCAGAATTTGTGACTTTTTCCGACCGGTCAGGTATTCGCCAGCGTGGGCATAGGCCAGGGCATCCAGCATCTGTTTCACGGTTTCGCTCAGTTTTTTCATTGCATGCTCCTTTCAAGAATACCCATTCCCTTGCAGACAGCGTGCCAGTGTCATCAACATAATAAAAACAATGACTTGCATCGCACTGGACCCATGGGGATGTTGCAACATGTAACATTATTCCCGGGATTGATAGCCAAGCGGTGTAACGCTGTTGTAATATGCAACACTTTCAAGCGGCCGTGACTTCTCTCCGCCATGACCAGCCTGCGCAGCAAAATTCTGACCTCGTACGGGCTCTCCAAGGGTGCCCTGCTGATTTTTGTCGCCGTGGTCATCGCCGACCTGCACTACCTGCAGACCCATATCGTCGAGGGCGAAGCAGTGAACGACCTGTACGTGGCCGTGCAGAAGATACGACGCGATGAAAAAAACCTGTTTCTCTACCACGATTTGCACGACCTGGATCAGCTGAAGCTGCAGCTTGACGTGGCCAGGAACGCGCTCACCCAAGGTCAGACCGCCTTCGCGGCCATCGCCGGACCAGCAGAGCTGGACGAGATCGAACAGGTGCTGCGGGAATACCACCGGCAGCTCGATGAATATGCAAACCTCTCGGAGGCCCTACGCAGCGCCAAACAGGAGAAGATCCGCGACACGGGACATGAGCTTTCCAGACTGACCCAGGACGTCAATCAGCGCCAGCGCGCCATTCTGACCGAGACCACCCGAGTGGCGGCCCAGACACTGATGGTTGCCTCGGCGACCGTGATTCTGATTGGACTCGTGAGTGCCATGTTCATGGTGCGTCGGGTGGTGCGCCCGCTGGCGCAGCTCGAGAACCAGCTCGATCTGCTCGCGCAGGGCGATGTACAGACGCTGGCCTTGCCGTCCGACGACCAGGAAATAGAGTCCTTCGTCTTTCATTTCAATGCCATGCTGCAACAGCTTCGCGATCAACAGAATCAGTTGCGTCGCCACGAGCGGGCGGCCGCACTCGGGGTGCTGGTATCAGGCGTGGCCCACGAACTGAACAACCCGTTGTCGAATATTTCTACCTCGGTACAGTTACTGCTCGAAGACGACGGCAGCACACGGGAGGAGTTGCGCCGGCAGTGGCTATCGCACATCGATGGCGAGTCCGAGCGCGCACGGCGAATCGTGAGGCGCCTGCTGGATACGGTGCGCCAGCCCACACAACACATGCAGCTCTTGGGCGCCGCGGAGCTGGTGCGGGGCGCGGCGCTGCTGATTCATCGCCAGTTACCCCCGGAGATCAATCTGGACATCGAGGATATCGAGGACGGTTTGCTGATGGCCGATCGCGACCGCTTGCAACAGGTGTTCATCAACCTTATTAAGAATGCCACGCGTGCCGGCGCCAAGAATATCTGGATCACTGGCGAGCAAACGACCTGGAAGGAATCCCGGCCGGTCAACACCGACAACCTTGCCGGGGATACCAGCGGGATCGGCCAGTGCGAGGGCGTGATGCTGATGCGTATTGATGACGATGGTCCGGGTATCGCATCGGATCACCTGCCGAAGATCTTCGATCCGTTCTTCACCACCCAGACCGGCGGCGAGGGAACCGGCCTGGGACTGTATCTGGTCGAAGAGATTATCAATGAACACCGCGGCTGCATTGCAGTTGAAAACCGTGCCGAGAGTGGCGCCCGATTCTCGATCTGGTTGCCCCTGGAGCAGGCGGCGCAAGTTGAACAGGAGGCATCATGAGCCAAGATACGCCACATATCCTGCTGATTGACGATGAACCCATTGCACTGATGAACCTGAGCCATGTACTCGAACGTGAAGGTTATACGGTGACCGCGTGCAAAGACGGCGAAAGCGGCCTCGCCGAAATGCAGAGCACCGAATTCGACCTGGTGCTCACCGATTTACGCATGCCCGGCATTGACGGTATGGATGTGTTGCGCCACGTCCGCGAACTCACACCCGATGTGCCCGTCATCATGATTACCGGCCACGCCACGCTCGATTCGGCGGTCGACGCTATGAAGGCCGGTGCCTATCACTATATCGCCAAACCGTTCCGCCTCGACGAGGCGCGCGAAGTGGTGCGCTCGGCGCTCGAACTGCGCCGCGTCAAGCGCGAGAACAGTGAACTGAAGGGGCGCATTGAAGATCTGTCCAGCCGCGCTTCCATTATCACCCAGGACTTGGGTATGCAGCGCCTGTTGGAAACCGCACGGCAGATCGCCGGCACCGACACCAGCGTGGTGATTCATGGCGAATCGGGTACGGGTAAAGAACTGTTGGCGCGGTTTATTCACCAACACAGCCAGCGCACGGATGGACCTTTTGTGGCGTTCAACTGCGGTGCCCTGCACGAAGAGATCGCGGCCAGCGAGCTTTTCGGTCACGAGAAAGGCGCGTTCACTGGCGCTAATGCTACCAAGATCGGCCTTTTTGAGGCGGCACAAGGCGGCACCCTGTTTCTCGATGAGGTCGCCGAAATGCCGTTACTCATGCAGGTGAAGCTGTTGCGAGTGTTACAGGAACGCGAACTGATGCGCGTTGGGTCGACGCAGCCCATCGACATCGACGTGCGCGTAATCGCTGCCAGCAACCGTGACCTGAAAGCCGCAGTCGATGAGGGCCAGATGCGCAATGATCTGTATTTTCGACTCAATGTCGTCACCCTCACCTTGCCGGCGTTGCGCGAGCGGCGCGACGACATTCCGCTGCTTGCGTACTACTTCCTGCGGAAATTCTCCACCATCATGGAACACGACGTGCAGGAAATCAGCACCGAAGCGATGCAGCGGCTGGTGGACTACGATTACCCGGGTAACGTCCGCGAATTGTCCAACTTCATCGAACGCGGTGTTGCCTTAGCCAACGAGAAGACACTGGACATTGTGCACCTCCCGCAAAACCTGGGCTCGCTCAGCGTGCGCGTATTCAAACCGGAGATGGCGGCTACACCGACGACGCTGAAAGAACAGGAGACCGAGCATATACTGCATGCACTGAAAATGGCGGACGGTAATCGCACCCAGGCGGCCAAAATCCTCGGTATCGATCGCGTTTCCTTGTGGCGCAAACTCAAAAAACTGGGTCTGGACTCAAAATCATGAGTGCAATGTGCCCAGGCGGTCGTCGGCGACTTACATAGAGCACCTGAATACACGCTGACGCGTATCCCTGAGGCGTTGTCCGACCCAGGCGAAGAATGTGATAAGGCAGAGGAGCCCCTAGTATCGCATTTCAGTCAAGTTCGACCACTTCAGCTTCCAACATGAATACTACCTGCTCGGCGATGTTGGTTACGCGGTCTCCGCAACGTTCCAGGTTATGCGAGATCCAAAGCATTCGCGATGCGTTGGGGACTTGATCCGGTGCGGACTGCATGCGCGCGAAAAGCTTTTGCATCAGTTCCGCCTGCTCGGCGTCGATGTCGTCATCCATCTTTGCGGTCTTCTTGGCCTTTTCCACGTTTCGCTGGAGGTATGCCTGGAAAACTTCATCCAGCATACGTGTCGACAAGGTTGACATTTTCAGCACACTTTCTATACCAAGCTCTGTCAGGTCAGTACCATCCATCTGCATGACAATGGATGCATTGTCGGACGCGTAGTCACCAATCCGTTCCAACTCTCCAGCGATTCGAGTGGCGGCGACAATTTCTCTCAAGTCATGAGAAACCGGCTGATGAAGCGCGATAACCATGAAACAGTCGTGCTCAATCAGGCGACGCTTCTCGTTGATCTGTGAGTCATGTTCAATTACTGTGCCGCATAGCGCTTTTTCGCCGCTACTGAGACAGACGACTGACTGCTGCAGCGCGTCCTTCACTTGAGAAACCAGGTGGAGGAGATTCTCCTCGATTTCCTTTTTCTTGGTGTCCAGCACGCGGCGGGCCTTCAGCATGAAATGTGGCTCCTGCAATGACCAATTAATCTGAGGTTCCTTCAAGATTACATCAATCTGTTCTGAAATCCATAAAATTTGCGGTTAGGCTGCCTTCGATATCATCCCGTTTGCAAGCTGTCTCAACACGTCGTTGCTAGAAAGCGAAAGCCGGCCGAAACGGCTTTCGCAATGGCCTCAACGCTGATTCTTGGTCGTACGTGTCAGTGACGGATAGGCGCTTCCTGTGTTTCTTGTTCAGTTACTCCATCGGGCTGTAACGCCAAACATCGTTTTCAACACGGAAGAAATTAACTTCCGGGGGCAGAACAAACGTTTCACGATCGCCGCCGAAGGTAAAAATTGACGGTTTCAGGCCACCGCTGCCACCGCTTACGGTAAGCATGTCGAAGTCATAGCGAATGTCATCAGGCGACGTAGCATTCCAGGGTGATTCACTAACCTGCTTCCAGGTCGCACCGTCCTTGCTGACCCAGACATCACTTGGGTTGAAGGGGATACCGAAGCCGCCCATGCAGACGAAATGGTTGGCCACTACTGCACACTTGTGGCCGGGACGCGGACTCCATCCGGCGCTTTCCGTGACCAGTTCCCAATGTTCTCCGTCCTTTGTCCGCCAGACGTCATTGAAATAATCCGCCGGATTTACGAAACCCTTTTCGCCACCCAGCAGATAGAGCCAACCGCCCTTGACGAGCGCGACGCCCCCGGCACGCGCTTCCCAGGGCGCGTTGGTGGTCGCCGCGTGCCATTCACTGCCATCATTCGAATACCAGACATCGTTGAAGAATTTGCGATCAAGACCTCCAATAGATGCGTCATCATTCTGAGAGCCAGCCAGCACCCAGAGTTTTCCTTTGAAGCTGGCGGCACTGAGTCCGGCACGCGCTTCCCAGGGTGCCGCACTGGTCATTTCTTCCCAGCTTATACCGTCGGTACTGCGCCAGACGTCGTTGAAGAAGTCCGACACGGTGATGAAATCGGGGCAAGGACCTAACTCTGATGGCCAGGTATCACAAACAGGTGGTGGCGTCGGTATTGCGATAAAGTTCTGGCCGCCTAGGATGTACATGTGGTTACCCTGAGTGACAGCCTCGAAATAGGCGCGATTACGCCACAGACCGGCGTCCTCGGCATCCTCGAGCAATTCCACCCAGTTCACACCGAGGTCATCGCTTGCCCAGACATCGCCGTGTATGAGGCTGTCGCGGGGGATATTCGTATTCTTCGGAGAGCGCCCGGCAATGACATATAGTCGATTGTGCAATTCCACCGCCTGCAGGCCAGCCCGAGGCTCCCAATGCAGTGGGTTAAAGAATTGGGTCGGTCGTATCTCAGTCCACTCATAAGAGTCGAATGAGGGTCCACCCCTGGGGCCTTCGGCGAAGGCTGCTGAATTCAAAAATAACAACAGTGCTGTAGAAAACCAGGCAAGCTTGCGAGACGTCATAACATACCCCCAGTATTTATAGCAATATTCCGGCCAATCC
>Ga0209536_100009421_pt1 | contig 14526 bp, 14 predicted proteins | sample DeeMarSeWOR28_12_FD_187461 | JGI IMG/M metagenome (GOLD analysis project Ga0209536, IMG submission 187461) | Marine sediment microbial communities from White Oak River estuary, North Carolina - WOR-2-8_12 (SPAdes) (version 2) | ecosystem: Environmental > Aquatic > Marine > Intertidal zone >...
AAGTGCCCACGTAGCTACGATAGAAGCATAAATCCCTGCTCCAAGAGCAGTCCAGTCAGAAGTTTCCATAATCTAATTATAACACGAAAAGAGTCGTAAATTAGATGGCGTGGATAATAACGAGGGGAAAGTTGGCAGGAGTGGGAGGATTCGAACCCCCGACCGGCGGTTTTGGAGACCGCTGCTCTACCAGACTGAGCTACACTCCTCCAAGCACCAATCTACCATAATTCGCCATTAAAATAAAGGGGACTTATCATCTGGTTGCATATGTTATTAAACAGAAGCTGTAATCTGACGGTAGGACTATAGGCAGGCCTCTACCGTTGATAGCGACTTACTATATCAGCGCACTGCACCTACAAATCGGCATTTACCATGATTCCATCTTGAACTCAATCTCAAGCTTAGGCAACTGGGCCTGATATCCCCAGTCGAAACCCACGAAAGATGTTATCCCATCGCCATCATCACCATATTCAGCGATTGCAGTTGCCTCATATTCATAATTTGACAGGTACTGTTGCACTCCACTGCCTTCAATCCTTACATAGTATCGCGGTCTATCTCCCCCGCTCATTTTTTCTATCGGGACATTGACCAGTGTGTATTCTCGATAAGTATGATAGTATTTCCCCGGACCATTATAATCTGGATCATTATATTCCTCGGTGACAGTTAGAGAGACAACTGTACTCACATCTTCCGATACTTCACCACTTATAGTCCATACCCTTGTCTGGCCTTCCGCTAGCGTCTCTTCAAACCTTGTTTCGAACTTGTTTGGTGTTGTCCATTCGAGTGGCCACGATATATTATTCCCGCGAGCTATCTGACCGTAACGTTCATATGTCCGACGACTTGTCAGCACTCCATCAAGGCTGGCAAAATATTCATCAGTCATGAAAACCTGTACAAGAACACGCACCAGATTTGTTTTATTGACATAGGGACGTTCATCAATAGTAACGCTGGAGGTAGCAGTTGCCAGTACTGCGTTAGTCTCTATATCACGTACCGTCAGCTGTACTTCATAATTACCGACGGTTGGATAGCCGTGGTTAATATTATAATATGTGGAGTTGCCTTCACTACTGACAATTTCTGTATCATCGCCAAAGTCCCACTCCCAAATAACCCTGCTCGGAAATTCACCTAAATCGTCTTCTATCACACCTTTAAAGCTAAGCCCGTACTTTGTTTCCCAGATTATTTCGTCGGGTGTTATCGTCAGTCCCCCAATATTGCCCTCTTCAAGCCCTATAACAAGCGTCGTTTCTGCAGTGGCAATCGCATTGTGTGTTCCTGGGTCCATTAGTCCAACGGAGATGTTGTACTCCCCTTCCGTTTGAAACTGATGAATTACTTCTGCTCCACCAAACTCTGGCTCAGAACCATCATCAAAGTGCCAAACATAATCGAAAACCGCAGCTCCTCCTCTTAGATACTCTGGATTTTCCACCTCTGCCTTAAAGTCATACACCCTGACAGCGTCAGTATCAGCCTTGGAATATTCTATCGTCAGTCTTATATTTTGCACTGAGAAGGTAGCTGTCGCCATGCCGTAAAGGTGCGCTGCCGCAGTACCCAGATTTTCGAATTCAAACTCATTAAATAGTTTTATGGTTACTATAAATTCACCTTCACTATCAAAAGAGTAATCATCCATATCAAAATAGTGCCCTGTATCTATTGTATTTTCTCTTATCCACCGATGATATTCACCAATCTCTTCTCCATTTTCAGATTCAACGGTCCAAACCCAGTATGGATCCTGCGGGATTTCACTCTGGTCATACTCAACAGAAATATCTATTTCTTCTCCGACCCAGTATTTCCCGCCCTCAGGGGATATCCGCAACTGAACCTCGTAAGGAGAATCATCGTCACTATCATCATCCCCGTCGCACGAAATGGCAAAAGTGAATACCAAAATAACTGAAAGTAGAATCAACAGGGCACGGCTCTTTTTCACTTTCGTACTCTCTTTTCTATGATACTCATTGTGATTGAATGTTTGAATCAGAATTATCTAAATTGACAATATTATTCTATATTTTCTCACTTTGATAGTGCAATAGATACCACATCGCGGTTACTGTAAGAAAAGGGTAGAGAGTGAATGAAAGAACAAACATCGGGATGTCTGTCCAGCCATGCGTATAGCTATTTGATTCTGTTTGCTTTTACTGTAGGATGATGTACTATGAAAAAGGAACCTTTGTTGGAGGAGGATAGACCTACTACCACCAAAGTAAGGGCAATCCTAAGGACAAGCCGCTGATGCTTAGCCCTACCCATAGGCCACCAGTCCCCTTCACTTTTTTAATAAAACAGACGATTGTCATCATTAATAGCACCACCCACAAAGCGGCTGCAGCAAACCAGACAAGAGCCCATATCAGGGAGTCCCCTCTTATGATGCCTATGACAATAACTATGTTCACAATGGCGAAGGGAATCGCAGTAGCTAGCAAACCTAACCAAAACGCATACCCTAATCGACTCCTACATGGCAATATTTTCAACCACCTACCTCTTATTAAGGATTCCCTTGTGTTAAGGACGAGTGGAGTATATATATCTTGTGTAAAGGCTACCACCGTGATTGTGGGAAGTCAAAAAGAGAGGGGAGTTATTGAACAAACATCGGGATGATGACATGTGTGTAAGGCACAGATACCCACGCTCGAATTATGCCCGAATCGAGGTTGAGAAATTGGTGTTGAACTGAAACGACAGGATGTTATCAGATAGCACATTAGCCTCTAATTAAAATATGTGGTGGTAAAAGTTTGAAGCTAATACCACCCTCTGGCACACCTAACAGGAGAACATGTCCACGACTAACAGCAAACGCGTATCAGGCTAATTCACCTTCTCCAGCGACACCGAGCAGGTCCGCCAGATTCCATCGGCATCAGGAAGCCCCAGAACCATCCCCCAGAGGTTGTCACTACCGCCGCGGACGAAGTGCCACCAGTGGGTAAAAAGTCGCGGTATCCCTTTCGTCCGAAAGACTATCTCATCCATCGGTCCGAATGTCTGTACCGCCAAACCGGGCCAATCAGTGATGCCACCCGGGGCCTGGTCAATATGGACACTCACCTCTTTATCGTTCCAGTCTATCTCCAGTTGCAGGTCCCATTCCCCGTCAGTACCAGGCAGGTGCGCTTTACCGCGAAAAATCTCCATTTTCTCCCTCCTCCACTTTCGATAAACAGCAGCAGTACCCGCAGCGGATGTACAAGATGGTAGATCAGAGATTTATGCCTGTCAAGCCCCCCTGATGACACCCCTGCATCAGGGTCAAACCAGCACTTCACCGCGGACGCTGATAGTTACCTCTTTCAACGGTACATCCTTACCGCTGGCCTTAATTGCCTCCCGGGCCATGTGTACCAGACCGGAGCAACACGGGACTTCCATGTGTACCACGGTCAGACTCTTTACATCCGACTGGCTCAGGATATCGGTCAGCTTCCTCAGGTGCGCCTGGAAGTCGTCCAGCTTGGGACAGGCAATCAGCAGGCTGTGGTCCCTTAAAAAGTCCTGGTGGAAACCGGCATAGGCAAAGGGGACACAGTGGGCCGCCAGCACCACGTCAGTGCCTTGAAGGAAAGGTGCCCTTGGTGGCACCAGTGTTAGCTGCACCGGCCAGTGACCGAGCATCGAAGGCTGGCGCACTCCCGGGGCAGCCTCCGCAGTTACATCAAATTGCTCGACGGTCGATGAGAGGCAACCACAGGCCAGGGTCTCCTCCGGCTGATGGACAGTCAGGTGCTCATTTACCAGCTCCTCATCGAACTCCTCCGCAACCCGCTCCTCAATAGTAATCGCTCCCTGTGGGCACTCCCCGAGGCAGGCACCGAGACCGTCACAGAACTTCTCACTGATAAGCCTGGCTTTACCGTCCACGATTTGCAAAGCACCCTCGGCACAGGAAGGGATGCAGACACCGCACCCGTTACATTTCTCTTCATCAATATGTACTATCTTCCTTGCTATCTTTGTCGTCACATTACACCTCACTCAATATTAGAGAAAAATGCATGTTTACTCTTCCTGGTCCTCACCCCGCAGTTCCTTCCATCTCTCTTCTCCGAGGCATTGCTTGGCATAAGCGCACCAGTCAATGCAGGAAGGCACTTGCTCCTTGTAGACCTTCTCGCCACACTTGTGGCACTTCACCTTCAGTTCGTCAGAGAATATTTCAACTTCGGCACCGCAATTGGGACATTTGTGCAGTGAAACTCTCAAATTTCTCATATCCTGGCCAGGACACTTCATTGTCATTCTTCCTCACCTCCTCGCAGTACCTATCTCGATTTCTAATTCATCATGAAATAATACACCCTATATTACACTTCATGCTGTAACTAATGTCATACCACGAAGTAATCACAAACATGATAGAATACATCATTGACAGTTTGTAAGAATCAATTTAATATTTCGCTACTTGTTGTAAGAAATCAAAGGCGTGAGTACGGAAGTGAGGTGCAGAATGGCGGAAAAGAATGTTGTGGTTTACAGCACCCCCACCTGACCCTACTGTCATCAGGTGAAAGAGTATCTTTCACAAAAAGGCATTACCTACACCGAATACGACCTTGCCAAGGACCGGGATAAAATCAAAGAGATGGTAGAAAAGTCCGGTCAGATGGGAGTCCCTGTAGTCATCATTGACGAAAATGTCGTCGTAGGGTTCAACCGGGGTAAAATAGACGAATTACTGGCCAGCTAACTCCGGAGAGACATTCGGATTTCAGGAGGGAGCCATGTATGACCTGATGGTTATCGGCGGCGGGCCTGCCGGGTTGGCCGCTAGTGTGTACGCGGCACGTAAGCAACTGAAGACACTCCTAATCAGCCAGGACATCGGTGGACAGGTAAACTGGACTCTGGGCATCGAGAATTACATGGGCTATCAGTTCATCGAGGGGCCGGAGCTGATAGAAAAGTTCCAGACACAGGTCAACCAGTTTCCAATCGACCAGAAGATTGGCGAGAAAGTCTCCCGACTCGAGGAAACAGACGGCGGTTTTGAGGCCATATCCGAAGCCGGTAACCGCTATCAGGCTAGGGCCGTCATCCTGGCCACCGGCAAGAAACCACGAATGCTGAATGTCCCGGGTGAGGCCGAACTTACCGGCCGGGGCGTGACATACTGCGCCATCTGTGACGGACCCGTCTTTGCCGAACAGCGCGTTGCTGTTATCGGCGGTGGTAATTCGGCCCTGGAGGCTGTGCTGGACACGGTCAAGATTACCGAACACGTCGACCTAGTCTCTCTGACTCCCCTAACCAGCGACCCCATCCTGATAGACCAGCTACCCAAGGATGGTAAACTAACCATCTACACAGAGCACCAGACGGAGAAAATCGAGGGTGATGTACTGGTCGAGGGAATCCAGATAAAGGACATCAAGACCGGCGAGATAAAGCGGCTGGATGTCACCGGCGTTTTCATCGAAATCGGCCTAATTCCGAACTCCGACGCGGTTAAATCTCTCATCGAACTCAACAAATCGGGGGAAGTGCCGATAAATAACGCCTGTGAGACGGCTTTACCGGGACTCTACGCCGCCGGGGACGTGACCGATATACCGGAGAAGCAGATAGTGGTGTCTGCCGGAGAAGGTGCCAAGGCAGCCCTTCAGGCACACCGTTACCTGCAGCGACTGGGGTAGGCAACACCAGGTGACCCGAGTATGAGCGGTATTTGAGCTTTCTTCATAGCTTAACTATTGACCACTTTCGTAGCTAATATGAGTCCACTTTTCAGATAAGTTCTGTGCACTTCCCGCAGACCGTGATGCTGCAGTATATCTTCGAGACCCCTATTTGCCAGATAATCTTTAAAACCCCGATAATGAGGTCCGCCAGCAATGAACTCGATGATTCTGGCAAACACAGCCCATACATTCTTGGGTAATGGGACCTGGAAATCTATGAGGATAAGTGCTCCGTCTTGCTTAACAATCCTCTTCATTTCAGAAATGACTTTGTATCGAGCTGATTTCTCTTTATCGTGCAGTCCGAGGGATACGGTCACATAGTCGAAGCAGCTGTCCGTAAATGGTAAATTAGTGGCGTCGGCGAGTTGGAAGGAGACATTTACTGCCTTTTGTCTCATTTTATTTCTTGTCGCTATTTTAAGCATATCCCGGCTGCTATCTATGCCGGTAGCAATAACACCATACTGCCCGTACGCAAAAACCTGTGCTCCCGTTCCGCAGCAGACATCGATTACCTTATCTCCAGCCTTCATGCCGGAAAATTCAAACGTAAACTCTCTGAGGTCTCTTAACAAAGGGTCTATCAGGGTTTCATAGTTGAACATGAGCATCGTTTTCAATCACACCGTAAGTTCCAGTAACGGCGTCACCTATTTCTGTCTACACCAGACGGCCGGCGGAATTGACACCACATTATATCCGGTGGCTGTCATTCCGCTTCCTAGGCGTATTCGTAGTCTGAGATTCGACTGACGTACGATAACTCTTAGCTTTTTTCTGCTCCCAGATACTTCTCCGGGTCCAGGTCAAATGCCCTCTTGCAGCCGACAGCGCAGAAATAATAGGTCTTTCCCTTGTATTCAGAGGTGGCTGCCGCCGTACTCTCCTCCACTTCCATGTGGCATACCGGGTCAATTGCCATTGCCGTGCCTCCTTTATTTATATCTGGTTCGACCGCCTCGAACCGCACCGGCTTGAATCTTCGTAGTCGCAACGAGTTAGATAGCACCGTCAGCGAGCTGGCCGCCATGGCCGCCGCCGCCAGGATAGGATTCAGAAAACCATAGTCACCGAGAATGAAGCGGGCCCCAGAAGGTACCCCGGTCTGCCCGAAAACGAGGTAGAGCACCCCGGCGGCTACCGGAATGAGAAGGGTATTATAGGCAAACGCCCAGAAAAGGTTTTGCTTAATCGTCCGCACGGTGCTCCGGCTTAGCGATATCGCGGTCACAATTCCGCTCAGGTCACCCCGAATCAGCGTAATATCCCCGGTCTCCATGGCGACATCGGTACCGGTGCCGATGGCAATGCCGACATCCGCCTGGGCCAGTGCCGGGGCGTCGTTAATGCCGTCGCCCACCATCGCCACCACCTTACCCTCCGACTGGAGCTTCTTTACTTCCTCAGCCTTGTGCTCTGGCAATACCTCAGCCAGAACCCGACCAATTTCCACCTCGCGGGCGATGGCCTCGGCGGTGCGGCGATTATCACCGGTCAGCATTACTGTTTCGATTCCCATCTGTCTTAGTCTCGTTAAGGCTTCCTTAGCATCAGGCTTGAGGGTATCGGCGACGGCGATAAGACCGATTGCCCGGCCATCTATACCGAGGAACATGACCGTCTTCCCCTGCTCACGAAGTTGCACCGCTTCCTCTGCCAGCCCATCGAGTGAGATATTCCTGTCTTCGAACAGCCTGAGGTTACCAAGCAGGAGTCTCTTACTGTCGACCGATGCCTCCACCCCATGCCCCGGTACAGCATTGAAATCAGATACCTGTGACATCTCCAGACCCATCTCCGAGGCCGCATGAACGACTGCCTCACCGAGCGGGTGCTCCGAGCCATGTTCGGCAGAAGCCGCCAGATAAAGGATTTCTTCCCTAGAAGAGGAGGGAACAGCAACAACGTCGGTGACCCTGGGTTTTCCCTCGGTTAAGGTACCCGTCTTGTCGAGCAGAACGGTATTTATCTTGTGAGCCCGCTCCAATGCCTCGGCGCTCCGGATAAGAACACCGTTCTCTGCCCCTTTACCGGTTCCGACCATGATAGCGGTCGGTGTTGCCAGGCCGAGGGCACAGGGACAGGCGATGATGAGAACAGCCACAAAGTTGAGCAGGGCGAAGGTAAGCGCCGGGGTCGGTCCCACGAAGAACCAGACCACAAACGTAATCAGGGCAATGCCGATTACTATCGGCACGAAATAGCTGGCGATGACATCGGCCAACCGCTGAATCGGTGCCTTGCTCCCCTGGGCTTCCTCCACCATCCTGATAATCTGGGCAAGGGTGGTGTCCTTCCCTACCCTGGTCGCCTCGAACTGAAAGCTGCCGGTCCTGTTGATAGTGGCCCCGATAACGCCATCGCCCACGTTCTTCTCTACCGGGAGGCTCTCACCGGTGACCATCGATTCATCGATACTGGAATACCCCTGCTGGACAATACCATCCACGGGAACACGCTCGCCCGGTCGTACCAGGATTATGTCACATACCTGGACGTCCTCTATGGGTATCTCTGTTTCCTGCCCATCACGGATAACGAGTGCCGTTTTCGGCTGCAGGCCGATAAGCTTCTTTATCGCCGCTGAGGTCTGTCCTTTGGCCCTGGCCTCGAGGAACTTACCCAGCGTAATCAGGGTGATAATCATAGCGGAGGTATCGAAGTAAACATGGCGTTCCAGTGTCTGGGCGGCAAAGATTCCGGGAAAGAGGACGGCGACGACGCTGTAGAAGTAGGCTGCCGAGGTACCGACGGCAATCAGGGTGTTCATGTCAGCGGTCTTGTGCCTGAGTGCCCCCCACATCCCCCTGTAGTAGCGCCAGCCTGCCCAGAACTGCACCGGCGTCGCCAGCGCCCAGAGCAGATAGAGTTTTCCGGAAAAATCGGGTACCCACATCAGGACAAAGATTGTTATTGCCAGGACAGCTGCCACGATAAGCCGGTTACGTACATGCCGGATTTCGCGCTGAGCAGCGGCAGTAACATCTTCAAACGTTTCCGCCTCCGCGCCCAGCGTGTAGCCGGCCTGGGACACCGCCCGCTTGAGGTCGGCCATGTCCGTCCCTTCAAGATACTCCACGGTGGCTTTCTCCGAGGCCAGGTTGACATTGGCCGAAACAACCCCGGGGACACCGGCAAGGGACTCCTCAACACGCGCCACGCAGGCGACGCACGTCATACCACCCACCGGAAAAATTGATTTCTTGGTGGCGGCCCCATAGCCCAGTCCCGAGATAGTGTTCTTAATCTTGCCCAAGTCTACCTGCGAGGGGTCGTACTCGATTGACGCCTTCTCGGAGGCGAAGTTAACCCGCGCCGAGTTCACCCCGGGCACCTCTGAAAGGCCCTTCTCGATGGTGGCGGCACAATTGGTGCACGTCATCCCTGTCACCGGAATGACGGCTTTTTCTTTCTTGTTCTTTCCTTTAGTCTCAGCGGCCATCTGTCGCCCCCTAGACTCAATACCTTTTTAAAGAATATCGCTATCCGGCACGAGTTACTATGATATAGGTCACACAGTATCGGGTATTTCAGGTGAATCAGCTCTGGTCGATACGGTAAGTCCCGCTATTCCACCACCGGAAACCCGGCAGCCGTCCAGCCTGTGATACCTTCGAGGACATTGTAGACCTCGTCGAAGCCAATCTCCTCCATGACATCACGGGCACCGGCACTCCGCACTCCGCTACGGCAGTAGATGACGTAGGTCTTGTCTTTATCGAGCTCGTCGATTCTATCTTCGAAATCATCCGCGCTATAATCGATATTGACCGCATTCTCGAGGTGCCCATCGGCGTATTCCGCCGGGGTCCGCACGTCGATGATAGCAAACTCAGGATTGCCCTGCTCCTGTTCTATCAGGTCGAACGCTTCCTGCACGGTAATGTCCCCGATTGTCTGAGTCGACGCCCGGCAGCCAACTACCAAAAAGGTTCCTAACACCAGTAATACCATCAGTATCAGACCATAAAGAAGCGACCTGCGCCGTCCGGTCACTCCTTTAATAATTACGCTCATCTCTCCCTCCCTGCACCAGACTGCCCTATTATATACTATAATATGACGAAGGGGGCCAATAATGGTAACATCGGACTTGCTCGAGGAAATCGGTCAGAAAGAGACTGATAAGGGCGAAATCGTAAACAGAGTTATCAGGAACCCGGAGTTGATTCCCGAGATTATCGAAGGACTGAGAGATAAAAAGGCCCGGATTAAATACGGTTGTGCCAAGATCCTGCGCCTGCTCAGTGAAAAGAAGCCCGAAGTCCTCTATCCACGATTCGAGTTCTTTGCTGGCCTCCTGGATAGCGAGAATAGCTTCCTCAAGTGGGACGCCATTCATGTGCTCGGTAACCTGGCCGCGGCGGACTCCGAAGGTAAATTCGAAAAAATCCTCGACAGGTACCTTGATCCCATCCCCGGCCCCGTCCTGATTACGGCCGCCAACACCATCGGCGGAACCGCCAAGATAGCGCTGGCCAAACCAGCGTTTACCGAAAGGATTACCGGGGAACTCCTTAAAGTTGAAAAGGCTAAATACCAGACGGACGAGTGCCGCAACGTGGCGCTGGAACAGACTATCGACTCATTCGACCGGTTTTTTGCTCAGATTGAGGACAGGGAGCCGGTAATTGCCCTGGTGCAGAGGCAGTTAAAAAACACGCGTAACGCCACCCGAAAGAGGGCCGAAAAATTCCTCAAAAAGTGGGGGTAATGAAAAGGAAATTCTAACCGTTCTACTTCAATCACAGGTATGTAACCCGATATAGTCTATACACTAGTTACTATCAGGAGTTCTCATGGAAGATGGATTAGAAACGAACCTGAACAACCCCCATGAGATGTTGGCTACTCAAGGCCGTGAAATCGGAGATTTCGCGAAGCCGCGTAGCATAGCTATCATAATGTACACCGGAAATGTCCCTGGGCCAGACACGTACCGTGAACTCGCTAGTGGTGTTCTTATTAGAATACAAGACAAGCATTTCATTCTGACAGCGGGCCACTGCATTAAGACTATTCGTAGAAATCACTACACCATTATCCTTCCAATAGCCAACTACAGGACTGTGTTTTCCCCTAAGATTTTGAACAGCAACTACAAAAGTGGTAATGGTTGCGACTGGGGGTATATCGAAGTAACTAGGCAAGATGCTGTCCTAATGGAGTCGTACAAATGCGTTCTCATGAATCTAGATAGAGTGCAAGTAATTGAGAGAAGTGATACGTCCTTAGGTATTGATTCATTTATACTTTCAGGCTATCCGAGAGAATTAGTAAGAGTGAACAATAAGGGTATTAGTTGTCAGTTCGCCCACTTCTCCACGAAGACTAGCCAATCCGAGAAAGTACCAAGTAGTCCAATTCGCTCAGGTGGTAAGGGTGTACATGTTTTTGACCTCGTATTTCCTTTGGACATGGCTTTCAACAATGTAAATGGCTCTAATGAAAAGTCTTTCATTCCAGAATTTTCAGGTGCAAGTGGCGGTGGCTGTTGGAAGGCAAACCTCTATTCTGATCAAAAGAGTTGGGACATTTCTAAACTTCGGCTAGTCGGTACACATCAGGGAAGTTGGTCAAAAACAGAAGTTATTGATGGTAGTCCGCATGTCTCTGCACGCGAAGTATCTCTAGGGCATCATCTCAGTTTGATTGCCAACGATTATATTGACTTAGGAACAGAGATCATTGAACGTTGGCCACACATCATGAATTTTCGACCTAAATAACGAAATATAACAGGCGTCATTACCATTCTGGCGCCCGTCAGGATGGCACGGAATTAGCCGCTATTCCTAACCAGTCGCGTATGGCAGACCAGCGGGGTTGGGGATATGCTCGGGTGGTCGCACCAGTTTCATTTCGCGGGCTTCAGCCGGACAGGTGAGCACGCAAAGGCCACAACCAATACATTCTTCGGCATCGATATAGGCCCGTTCTCCATCGTACTCGGAATAATGCTTCATCTGGGCGGCACCGATGGGGCATCTCGAAACACAGACCTTGCATCCACGGCACTTCTCCGGGTCAACATTAGCTATAAACCGGCTCTTGGCCAGCGTCAACTGGTTCAGTTGTGCTTTCGTCTTGGCACTGCTCTGGAATATACCGCAGCAGCAACTATGGCAGTTGCAGATCAAGGGCGCCATGGAATTGGTATTGCCTGTCAGGTGCACGAGCGGATATTTGTCCAGTTCATCGAAGAGTGCTAAAAGCTCGTCATAGGAGAGTTGCCTGCCGGCTCCCCGGTTCAGGTTATATTGTCCAGAGCGCCGGTTGGTAACGCAGGTCTCGGTGGGTATCGTATCCTGGCATTCACGGCTCCTGTCAATCTTCTTACAGGCGCAATTCACCAGCACTATCGGGTCGGCATCCTTGAATATCTCCCTGATATCCTCGCAGGGCATTACCCCGGGGATATCCTTGATAGACCTCCAGCGGGGCACGACCCGCATAATCTGCCTCACCTCCGACCGCTCTCCCCTGAGAACCGGGTCTATCCTGTTTTTTTGATGCGTTTCCTCACTTTTGACGAAAGCCAGATCGAAGAACTCGTCATTGTCATACTTGGGATTGGAGGAGGCGGCATTGTCATGCAGCGACCCCCAGCTACGTGAAAGATGCCAGCCGCTCTTGCCGGGCATGATAATGCCTTTCTCGAACATTATCTGTAATTGTTTCTCCAGCGTCTCTTTATTCAGGCCCAGCTTTGCCATTATCTCCTCCATGGGAGACTCTATCATGTTGAGTATTTTGGCCTGCTCTAAATCGGCCAGTCTCTTGAACACGTGCGGCATAATCGGTGAATCAGCCTCACCGATCTTGGAGGACAACTCGACATAGACAGGTTCGATCTCTTCGTTTAATAACTGCTGGATTTCCTCATCTGACCTGCGCATTTTACCAGCTTCTCCTCGCCTGTTTATTCCCGAGAACTATTGTATCGACAATGGCAGAAAGTGACAAGTTATGATACCGACTGGTCCTGGAACAACCCGAGCGTATCCATACCGATGGTCTCACCTTTGAATACGTTCAGGCTGACAAAGGTTTCCGTTCTGTCAACGCCCGGAATAACAGATATCACGTTTTCGACGAAATCAGCAAACTCTCTGGCGTTTCTGGTAACAATAATCCCTATGAGGTCGAACCTACCTGTCACATTAGCCAGATAACATACGTTGGCATGTTGTGTAAGTTGCCCGACGATACTCCGTAAATAGGTCAGCCTTATCTGGATTCCCAGAATACCCACAAACTGATAGCCGAGCATCTGCATGTCCGGCACTACGGTAACCTTCACCATACCCTGGTTCAGGAGCCGCTTGACCCTGTTTCGTGCCGTAGCCTCGCTGATATGCAGGATTTCGGCAAGCTCCACGAAACTCTGCCGTCCATCTTTCTGCAGCTCGATAATTAAATCTTTGTCCAGCGCATCCATTTCCTTAACCTCCACGTATACCATTAAAATCCACTGGAAATTGTCCTTTATCCTACAATAATAGCACTTTGCACCATTATTACAAGTGTTTTTTCAATTTTACCGAATTATTATACCACATCCCTGATGATTTTCGTCAGATTTTCTTCTACTTCAGTTTGACATGATTCGATATTCGCAGTATTATTAACTTATAGTAGATCTGAGAGTCCGACTATGATAAGGCTGCCTTCACAAGGGTACAACAGAAGAAGTGTTCCATATCACCCGCGGGTCAGGGTGGTGAATTATATCTCGTCAGTTACAGAGATGGAGCTGATGGGCGTTTCGCGGTCCGTAAACACCCGCCTTTGCTCTTCGGACTGTAAGAACTGCCCCTGGGTGGACTTCAAAGACTACGAGGAGTGCGGCTTGCACTCCGTGCAACACGGCCCGATTTAACCGACAACCCGACCTCTTCCCCACCCCAATCTCCCACTACGAAATTGTGGAGAATTTTTCTTTTTCCCCTTTCCTGAGGTAAGTACCAAGGAAACCAGATACACGCTATGAGAACATCATCTCATCGGCCGTAGTGTAACGACGCGCCTTCGGTGGGCGGATGGTCGTCATCAGGAGTGCCGCAATCACGAATAAGGCAGCAATGACCATGAACGCCGGTTTATAAGAACCCATTACATCGAAGACAACGTTCATAGCCAGCGGGCCGATAGCACCGAACCCGAAAGCTATAAAGAAAGCGATTGAGCGGACCAGGCCCAGGCTGAAGCGACCGAAGTAATCGGCCCATATTGTCCCCTGCATCACGCCTATCCCAGACATACCTATACCGTAAACGGCTACGGCCATCCAGAGAAATGTCGGTTGCTCAGCCAGGAGAAAGAGAATCGCCGCCACGCCCTGGATAGCAAAGGGTATGATGCGAACAAGAAGTTTCTGGGAATGCTCAATGAGGATTCCCATGAATGGCAGCGAAGTCGCCATTATTGCAGCACGTACCGTCATCACCGATGCCACCATTGTATCCGCATAGCCCAGGTCCTGAATGTATGGCGCCAGGCTGATATTGATTCCCTGAAAAGCCATGCTGCATGCTCCGAAGGAAATGGCCAGTATCCAGAATGTCCGTGTCGCCAGCACCTCGCGACGACTCCATATCGGCTCCCTAAGTGCCGTAATGTTACTGTTTGAATCATCCTCGTTTTTGTCTCCTGCCCTGGCTTGATTGGGGTCGATTCCGTCGGGGTATAGTCCCATGTCTTCCGGCCGGCGACGCATCAACAGCAGCGATGGGACAAGTACTACCAACCACGTGATTACGGCGAAGGCGACGAACATCGTCCG
>Ga0209536_100009422_pt1 | contig 14525 bp, 14 predicted proteins | sample DeeMarSeWOR28_12_FD_187461 | JGI IMG/M metagenome (GOLD analysis project Ga0209536, IMG submission 187461) | Marine sediment microbial communities from White Oak River estuary, North Carolina - WOR-2-8_12 (SPAdes) (version 2) | ecosystem: Environmental > Aquatic > Marine > Intertidal zone >...
CGAGCGGACTTGCGGGCACGGATGACTTGGCCCAAATCGCCCACTTCGCGGCCAAGGACGTGGCGATAAAGAAAAAGGATTAAAATCATACCTTGCACTACGTCTTACCGTAATTGTTGGCAATCAAACATATTTGCATTATCCGCAAATGAGGCATGTTTCAACAATAGGGTCGGTATTCGAAAATCGATCTTGATTTGTAATTCTGTTAGTCGCTATCGATCCGATTGGACGCACATAAACAGTGGTCGCTCAGGCTGGGATTTTCATAGCATATCAAATTATAACGGAAATACAACATATTGGGGTGGACTACCTTACTGACTCACCTGTGATACATTGAGATAACCACGGTTCGGACAACGTTGTGATATCCAAAGAATCAGAACGAATTTTGGTACGATCCCGGAGCTGGGGTTCGCCATGAACCAAACTTGGGTAAAAATACATGTCTCAAATGGATATCACAGCGGTTTTATAATATGGTCTGTAATAGCCCGATACGGATGTCCCAGCGCGTATACCTTCAGCCATCCAAATTCGCGCTTACGCTTAATTTTGTAGATTAGCCAGGGCGAATCTACACTTTTGAGAGCCAGAACTTATTTTGGACTAGCGTGCCTCAACAGCCAATGATCCGATATTTTGGATTTAGATGGCCTATCGCCAAAAGGCCAGGCAAAAAAATTGCTTATTCAGGCAATTCTACCTTATGAAATCCTTCCGCCAGCTCAAATGGCTCCTCCTGGGCCATCTCGCGACAGCGATCTCTCAGCCAGCTGACCGGGTCGGAGCGCTTGAATTCACGAATCTGGCTGGCGTGACAGCGAAGCGCCTCAATCTTGCGATTGAAGGTAGCGCTGATATCCGAGCGGTAATTGATGTCCTCAGCTCCCCAGAACCATATTTCCTTTACTTTGTGGGGTTCCAGGCCCTGGGCGAGCAGGTCGGGATAGGCCAGGTGGTCCCGGGCATAGGGAAACACCGCGTCCATGGCCACCTGGCCGATGATGCGATGATCGCGGTGCCAGAGATACCGGCGGTAGGGATCCGATGTTACCAGCACCCGCGGTCGGTAGGTTCGAATCAGCCGCACAACCCGCTTTCTCAGCTTCGGCGTATCCTCAAGCCCCTGATCGGGGTAATCCAGGAAAACAACCGCCTGCACGCCAAGCACGGCGGCAGCGGCTTTTTGTTCCTCCTGGCGAATCTCTGACAGCTGATCGGGTGTCAGGGTTCGATCGCTGGTGCCTTTATCGCCGTTGGTGCAGATGACATAAACAACTGTTTTGCCTTCCTCCGTCCATCTTGCCACCGTTCCGGCAGCCCCGAATTCGGCATCATCCGGATGGGCGGATAAAACCAATACATCAGCTTGTTGCGTCACGGATGACCTCCTTGAACACCGTTATCCTTCACGTGTGGCCGTTAAATAGCCGCTATTTCCTGATTATCGGTTTGGTCGACGTGAATGCGATCACCGCTCAACCGGATGCCTGTGCATGTGTCAGGATATTATTTTCCGAGGCATGCTGGTCCATGGCCTCCTGGTACTCTCTGAGGATCGCGCCGGCAACTCTGGACCAGCTGTACCCTTTAACGGACGCACGGATTTCGGCTGACGAAGGCAGTGACCGGTCGGCGATCAGAGATTGAATCTCACCGGCCAGTGATTCCGGGGAGCTGTTGCCGACCACTCGAACCGCCCGGACATCGCGCAGCAGATGATCCATCGCCCCAACCGGTGTCGAGACCACCGGTCGGCCGCAGGCCAGGGCTTCCAGGCCGACCAGTCCAAAACTTTCGTAGCGCGAGGGAATGACCAGTACATCGGCCGAATTGTAGTAGGGCGGCAATTTTTTTTGTTCGATGGGTCCGGTAAACACGCACTTTTCAGAAATGCGCAGCGCGCGGGTCTTTTGTTTGAGGGATTGATGCGCGGGATGGTCTTCTCCATCGCCACCGACAATAACCAGCCGGAACCGGTCTGAGCTTTTCAAATAGGTCATTGCCGCCAGGAGGATATCCAATCCTTTTAATGCCTCAAATCGGCCGACATACAGAAGAATGATCTCATCCGGATCAAATTCAAGACGCTGGCGGGCCAGTCGTTTTTTTTCAGGTCGGAAAAGCTCGAGATTGACCCCGCACGGCACGACGCCGATTTTCTCCTCGGGCGCACCGTAAAATCGGACCAGGCTGTCGCTTTCCCGTTTGGTCGGCACCACGATGCGGTGGCAGGTTTGAACGAGTTTTTTTTCATTGGCAATTCGCAGCTCAGGTTCCCGGGTGTTGCCCGCCGCTCTATTTTTCGATTCACCCAGGGTGTGAAAGGTGACCACATGGGGTCGCTTCCAATCATTTTGGGCCCAGGTCCCCAATCGGCCGGACAACCAGTAATGACTGTGAATGACATCGTACGCAAGGTTTGCACGCCGCCGATATGTTTCCAGGGATTGAAAGAATTTGGATAAATACGGATAAAGCGTCAGCTTGGACAGGTTGCCGTTGTCTGTAATGTCCAGGTGAATCAACCGGACGTTTTCACCGCGCTGGATGACGGGTTGATGGTCGCCATTATGCAGACGGGTGTATATATCAACGCGATGACCCCGGCCGCCGAGCTCGCGGGCCAGTTCGCTGATGTAGACACTCATACCGCCGGTGTCAAGGGTGCCCGGTTGTCCGAACGGATCGGAGTGGATACTCAGCATTGCAATATTTAAATTTTCCGCTTTCACTGCTGCTCCTTTGTGCTGGTCAGCTAATGGCCTCGGATGCGTTCTCATTTCAGATTAACGCCAGCCGGCATCGATACAGCGCAACCGGCCGGCCGCCCAGCCGCCGCTTATAATCCTCAGAGCCTTTCAAAAAATCATAAGTCTTGATACCGGCCTGAAAACTTGCCTTGATGCTGAGGACCTTGCTCAGCAGTCCTGCACTCAAGGCACTGTAGCGTGAATCATAACCGTTGTTGTATAGATAGCGGGTGGACTGGTAGTCGAAACACATGACCGCCGCGATCGGTTTTCCGTCAAGCTCCAGGAAGAAAAGCCTCAGCAGACCCCAGGCGGCTAGCTGCGTTGCCAGATCCCTGAAAAAGGCGCCCATCGTATCTGACATGAAGGCCGCCTTGTCCGGCCGATTCGATTTGAACAACCGCAGAAATGTGTCCATCGCCGCGGTCGCCAGGATCGGATCATCCACCGTCCGGTAATCGACCCTGCCGGCCCTGTCCAACCGCCGGAACTTGCGTCTGATCTCATGGCGTTCCTTGCCGCTCAGGCTTGCCAGATACGCATTCCAGTTCCCCGGCAATTCCAGTTCGTATGAGGTTGCCGCCGGTTCGCAATGAATCCGGCAGCCCATTTTCTCGGCCACCGGCAAAAGTCCGGTATAGGCCGACGAATCCGGGCGGATCGGTCCCAAATCAAGGCGGCTGATGCCGTCCCGGCGTAATTGATGCAAAAGCGCACCGAAAAATTTGCCTGTCTGGCCACTCGCGACGATGAAGTCAAGGCTGTCGCACACGTTTTGATCCCCCATCAAGTGGGCGGTTCGGTCAACCCGCAAAAGGGGCGCGATGCCAATGATTCGGTCGGCCTGACGAATCGAGAGCAGATAAAGGTCCTTTCCCTGGCCGAAGGTATTCCACCAGGCTTTCAACCACATGGGCAGAACAAAAATACAATTCCAGACAATCCCGGGGTCATCCGCCTGCCAGCGGGCCATCACACTGTCCGGCGTCTCAAACCCTATTGCCGTGGTGTCTTTTATGCGGTGTATGGTCGCGTTCGTCATACCGGCCTTTTAATGAATTCATAAGATTGTTACCTGGCTATACCGTTACGGTATTTCCGGTGCGGGCAGCCTCAGCCAGGGCGTCCAGCACCCGCATGTTGGCAATACTGTCCTCAGCCGGATAAAGCAGTTGCGCCTGCCCGTTCACCGCATCGGCAAAGTGCTCGACCATTAATTGGTATTCATCTGCACCCGGTATCAGATGTTGCCGACCGGTCTCTTCGTCAGCTCTACGCTGAATATAGCGTGCGTCTTTTTCCCAGGGCACAAAAGCATCATGGGGTAATTCCAGGGCGCCCCGGCTGCCGACAACACTGTAGGTTTGCTGCAGGGCCGAAACAAAGCTGGCTTCGATGACCGCCAGTCGGCCTTCAGCGAATCTCAGGGTGCCGGCGAAATGGACATCGACCCCGTCGGGGTGGTAGACGGCCTGGGCCTGCACGGTGATCGGCTCGCTGCCCATCAGCCAGCGCGCAACACTGACCCCATAGCAGCCGACATCCATCAGGGCGCCACCCCCCTTGTCTTTTTTCAAGCGTGCGTTGCCGCCGCTTTGGAGAATATTTTCATCCATGTGAAAACAAAATGCCGTTCGTACCAGACAGGCGTTGCCGATGTCGCCGCGGTCGACAATTTTTTTGATCCGCCGGCTGCGGGGATGAAAGCGATACATGAAGGCCTCCATCAGCAACCGGTCGGATTCCGCCGCTCCGGCCAGCATTTCACGGGCCTCACCGGCGTTGCAGGCCAGCGGCTTCTCGCACAGGACATGTTTGCCGGCCGACAACGCCTTCATCGTCCAGGGGTGATGCAAATGGTTCGGCAGCGGAATGTAAACGGCGTCGATTTGCGGATCCGTCAGAACCGCATCATAATTGTCATAGACCCGGGGAATTTTATTTTCAGAAACAACCTCCCGGGCACCGCCCGGCGACCGGGTCGCCAGCGCGTGCATCCGCCCGTTCCGGGATTTTTGAATGGCCGGAATCACACACTTGCGGGCGATGGTGGCGTTTCCCAAAACGCCCCACCTAATTCGATTCGTCATCGATCACCTCCAGCGAGCCGCCGCTTGCCATGGAGCGGGCGGCCGCCTCCAGTATGGCTACCACTTTGACCGAATCCGCCAGCGGAGCGGCAAGGGGCTCGCCCAGCAGAAGATGATCGGCCAGATTGGCGTGAAAGCGGTAATGTTCCCGTTCGGGCATGGCCGGTTTTATATCAATTATCTGGCCGTTCCGGTGGCGCTGATACACGGTTAAGTCCGGATTCATTTCCGTGGCGGGGATGTCATGCTGCTCAAAATAAAGCAGCGGGTCAATCTGATACGAGGTGATGTCCCGCCAATGTCCGACAATGGCCCCTGCGGTTCCCAGCAGAAACCATTTGGGTTTGCGGGCCGCGGCGATATCCGAGTGAATGAATTCGGCCTCCTTGCCGCCGGCAAAGCGAATCTGGATGCGCTCCTGATCCGCATTGGTGACATCGTGCCAGACGCGCTTGTGCCGGGTGCCCATCACCACTTCCACCGGTTCCGGCATCAAACTCACGATCCAGTCCAGGTAGTGCGCACCCCAGTCATAGGCAGTACCGCCGGAGACGGCGGCATGCGAATGCCAGTATCCGCACGGATGGTGAAAACGGCCCACAAAGGTTTCCATATGGAAGCAATCACCGATCAATCCCTCGTTCAGGCATTGCCTGATGGCCAGATAGTCAGGGTCCCAGCGCCGATTTTGATGGCAACTCAGATGGACACCATGCAAGTCGGCAGTTTCCACGAGGGCGTCTGTTTCCCTGCGGTTCAGTGCCAGGGGTTTTTCACTGACCACATGTTTGCCGGCTGACATCATCTGTAAACACAACCGGGCGTGGCTGTCCGGCGGGGTTGCCACGATGACAAGATCCACGTGCGGGTCTTCTGCCAATTCGTCAGCGGATTCATATGTGCGGGATTCCGGAAAGTCCCGGCGGGCCTGGTTGAGCCGGTCCGAATTGAGGTCACAAATAGCCTGCAGGCTCAATCCGGTTGTCTTTTCAGCACCCAGGCCATGTATCCGGCCCACCGACGGTGCATAACCCAAAAGGCCGACACCCATGGATGCATCACCGGTCTGATTGCCAGCCAGCTGATGCAAAACACGGTAGAGGATGGTCTGCAGTTTCGGATCGCCATAAGCCTGCAGGCTGGTGCAGGCTACCCGGCCCTGCCCGGTAATGCGGTGGGTCAGCACGGCTCTGTGGGTGTAGTGCCAATCGGCATAAAGGATGGTCTCGGTATCGTCGGCCGTTTTGCGCAATCCCTGATAGCGGCCACCCAGGTAAATCGCATCCGGCAGGCGCGCCGCCATCGGATGCCCGGCATTCTCAAACAGCACCCGCAATTCAGCAGCCGGTCCGACCGCTTCCGGCTGCACACCGAAAATATCCGGCAATTCGGTTTCAGCCAGCTCATTCAGCATCAGCCATCCGCCACCGCTGTGGACAAAGTTGAATAAGCCGCCAAGGGAGGATTCCGGCAACTGCTGATTGAAGGTCATGACGACATCATGGGGAGTTAAATCATCAGGAAGCCGGGATGCCGAGGTCAGCCGGATGTGGGGCATGGACGCCAAATAGGAAAGAAAAGATTCTAACCTGCGGTCGTCCCTGGCAGCGTGAAGAAAAATGGATATGGGCGGTTGGGGAAACATGCAGTGTCGCCTCTCCGGTTTGAAATATCCTTTACGAAATAGCGCTTCTGTTATTCAGCTGATCAATCCCGCCCTGGCGGCATAAGATGTTCGGCTGCCAGTCAGGATCATTTTGCACTGGCGCTGGTCTGGTTGGCTGACTCAGTTTTCCAGCCGCCAGCTCGAGCCCTCCTTGTCGTCTTCAACAATGATGTTGACCTGCTGCAGCGCATCCCGGATCGCGTCGGCCTCATCCCATTGTCGGTTTATCCTGAATTTCCGGCGCAGCTCCAGCAATGCGTCCACCAGCGGTGACAGCCATTCGGTTGCATCGCGGGGGGCCGCATCGAGTTCGGTTCCGAACAGGACGATGAGATCCCGCAGCGTATCCCGGGCCTGGGCGACAAACTCTTCATTTTCCAGGTCAGCCTGGGCCTGCCAGATGGTGCGGTCAAATTCTAAAAGGGCATTGGTGGCCCGTCTTGAGTCGTGCTGCTGCAATCCCTCCTGAAAGTCTGCCTCCAGGGAGTGGATTTTTTCCCAGAAGGTTTCATTTTTGCGGTCCGAAGGGCCTGGCGGCGATGGAGACGGCGCCGTTTCAGCTTTCCAGTTGGAAGCCGCGGCGGCTCCGCGCAAAACATCGCATGCAAAACGGTCGCCGCTATCGAAAACAGCCTCACCCTTCGGATTGCGCAGGGTGACCCGGCCCAGGCCTTTGACCTCAACCAGATTTCTGGCAAAATCGATCATACAGGCCGTGTGCTCGTCAATACCCAATATGGACACCTTATCCGGCAGCAGCGCTTCAAGCCTTCGAAAGCGTGTTTCTCCCATGAAGCAGCAGCGGGTGTCGTGGGTGCCGCCTTCGGCATTGTTCCAGTGGGGAACGACAACCAGATTAAACCCAAAGTGCGCCAGTATGTCCATACCGGTTTCCCACTGCAGGTCATGACCGACTTTGTAGATTTCGTACACCGGCAGGGTGTGGCTGCCAACCGTTAATGCGGCAGCGCTGGCGGCCACCAGTGTGCCGCCTTTGATAACACACCGGGTCAGGATTTCGGGTATCGGAGATTCCCGCCACTGTCGCACGGCATAGGTGGGGCTGCCGGGTCCGATGAGGATGTAGTCGGATTCCCGCAGGGTGTGAAAAGCCTGCTCGGCATCGAAATCGGTTATGTGTGCGTGGGATTTGTAAGAGGCGATGGTCAACGGGTGCTGAACGTGTCTGTGAAAATACGCAGCGGCCTTTTGAGATATCTGGTCCACATTCAGCTGAAAGCCGGCCGGTGTATCGATGAAGGCAGCCTGCCGGTTTCCGGGTAATTGGGCCAGAAGGGATTTGTGAACCTCCACCATGGTAGCGGTCAGCTCACCGGATCCCATCAATACAATTTTGCCCCTTATCGACGACATGCTCAACCTATACCCCAATTTTGCTGAAAGTGGCTTCAAGCCATGCACCAGGAGCGAACGGCGCATCAGCCGGCCCATTTTTGAGCCCGTTTTTGAATCCGCCTTCGGGCCCCATTACCGTCTGAAAAACGTTAACTTAACATAATGCAAAAATCAATAATGGCAAACAACGTGTCAACGGCGGATCATTGCATGACCGGCAGTGCAAACGCTTGCGGGGCATTAAATGGGTGGATGGCATTATTCTCATACAGCGTCACTTGACCTTGGCCGTAGACCTGCCAGCAATCCGGGGCGTTCCCACTGACGGCGCCGGTTTGCTCATCAATTCCAACCATAACGACAGGACCGTGCATATTCCTTATCAGCGGGGCCCAGTCTTTACCGAAGGTGTCATGGTGGGGCAACACACACACGCCGGGCAGTAGTGCCAGTCCCCGTTGCAACAGCGCGGTGGCCGGGTCATAGTAGTATTGGCAGAGCACCATGGCACCGGCACTGCTGCCTGCAATGACGGCGCCATTCGAATACGCTGCCAGCACGGCCTGCCAGCTTTTGCTTCCCTGCAGGGTCTGGCCCAAATGATGGGGGAATCCGCCCAGAAGAAAGATAAGCCGAGCGCGGGTTAATTCTGCCGCTATCCCCGGGTCATCGGCCGATGGCCGGTCGATTAAAGCCGGTGCGGATACGTCGCTGGCACCCAGCTGCCGAAACCAGTCGACACCATTTTGGCCGGCCCTCCGGTGATTTCCATCCGGAGCTGCAGCCGCCGGTATGATCCTTATCGGTACGTCGAGTCCCCCTGCCAGCCTTAAGGCCTGACGATCGACTTCTGCCATGCGGCCACCGAATTCGGCGCCGCCTTCAAGTACGATAAAGCCCAAACCCGTCTCCTTTTAGCCAAGCCCGAAATTTTGTCCAATGCCATCCAGGTGAGCCGTATCCCCCCATGTTTCGATTACCCATCGCACCGTGCCATAAAAGGTGCCATGGGTGATAACCGTCAGGCTGGCGTTGGTTGTCGTGTAGCAACGCGGCTGGTCGAGCGGCAGGTTGGCAACGTAACGAAACAAACTGTCGAGAACCCCTCCATGCACCACCAGCGCAACCCTGCGGCCGGATTGACCGGCCAGCAATTCTTCAACCACCGCAACATTCCGCCGGTAATGCTGCCGATGGCTCTCTCCTTCAGGTATTCTGTACGCCGGATCATTGGCGTTTAAGCGCGCCAGTGCCTCCGGAAAGCCGGCCTTTATTTCAGGAACAGACAAGCCTTCCAGAACGCCGTAATTTCTTTCCCGCAGACGGCTGTCCGTCTCCACCGTGTGCCCCGTGAATCCGGCAATGATGGAGGCCGTCTCCCGGGCGCGCCCCAGGTCGCTGCTGATCAGGGTGTCGAATTTTATATTCTCCATCCGGCGTCCCAAGGCAGAGACTTGATTCCGGCCCGTTTCCGTCAGGGGGCTGTCGCTGTGTCCCTGAAAGCGTTGCGCTAAATTCAAAACAGTTTCACCATGTCGTATGGCAAGCAGTGTCAGTTCTGGCTGGACTGGCATACGCGGCCCCTCCGTGATCATATACCGTTAAAATTGACAGTTTGTATTCAAGGGTGTCAGCTGAGGGTATTTCTGTCCCCCCTGGCTTCATGCTTATACTACAGCGGCGCAAATTAGAAAAGGCAGGATCATTGTGTTCCTGCCTTGGATGCGGGTCAAGCAAAGATTACCGGGTTGGCCACTTTATCCCCGCGCCGCCTGGAAGTACTCATTGACCTTGTCCCAATTGATGACATTGAAGAAAGCATTGATATAGTCCGGGCGGCGATTCTGGTATTTTAAATAATAGGCGTGTTCCCAGACATCGATGCCGAGAATCGGCGTTCTGCCCTGGCTGATGGGATTGTCCTGATTCGGGGTGGTGACGATCTGAAGCTCGTTGTTGCCCCAAACGAGCCAGGCCCAGCCGCTGCCGAACAGCAGGTCGGACGGACCAACCTGTTTTTAGTATAAGCATGAAACCGTGACAGACAATAAAGGATTAATCGAAAGAGAACTGGGCTGCAAAAGCCAGCGAATGTCTCTGTATCTCAATTGTCAAGATTGCATATGCTGCTGAATCGTCATTCCGGGCTTGGCCCGGAATCCAGTGCTCTTGCAACGGGTTCTAAAGCTGGATGCCGGATCAAGTCCGGCATGACGGTCAGAAAGAAGGCGATTTTCTGAATTGCGACACAGTCTCGAAGGCGGGAATGACGAAGAGGTATTTTGCTAAACCAAACAAAAAACGGTTGAAAAATATTTCCGGGGCACAACCCTATACCTTGACCTGAGATTACTCTGTAATCCGGCGAATGCCGGGCGCAACTTTAGGCTGTTTCTTCAAGACATTTACCAGCCGATCCGGATAATCGGTCATGATGCCGTCCACACCCAGGTCTATGAGACGCTGCATGGATTCAGTGTCGTTGACCGTCCACACATGCACGCGCATGTTGCGGGCATGGGCGGCGTTCAGAAACCTGCGGGTCGTTATGCGCCTGTCTCTGTAAGCTTGCGGTATCTGCAGGGCCTGGGCGCTGGGAGAATAGGCGGGCTCGAGCTGCACCCGCTGCAGCCAGTAAAACATAACGGCCTCGGAAGCCCCGGCGGATGTGGCGACTTCAGGACAAATCGAGCGAAATTCCCCCAGCTTGCCGGAATCGAAACAGGCAATCATGACTTTCTCGGTCATACCATGGTCGCGGATGACCCGGCAAAGGTCCTGAATGGTGTTAACCTGGGAACTTTTTATTTCGATGTTCATGCGCGCGTCCGGAAATGCCTGAAAAACTTCTGCCAGGGTGGGGACGGTAATGCCTTTGTTTCGCAGCGGAAAAGTGTTGGAACCGTCCGGTGACCAGCCAAATCCGGCATCCAGCTTTTTCAGTTCGGCCAATGTGAAATCTTCGACGCTGCCCTTGCCATTGGTGGTCCGGTTCACTTTGCGGTCATGTAAAATAACCAGGGCATCGTCCCCGGTTATTTGAAGGTCCATTTCAAGTACATCTACGCCCAGGTCCAACGCCCGTTTAAACGTATAAATGGTATTCTCGGGACCCAGGCTGCGACCTCCGCGGTGGGCGATAACCAGAAATTTATCGGGCTGGAAATACGGGTGATGCGGGATCGGCCTGGCCACTGCATACAGGATACCGTAGACGATGAAGCCGATGAGAATTATACCCACAAAAACTCTGATGAATTTGGGGAACATGGTTATGTCACCGATGAATTATTTGATCTGGGCCCGTGGGAGCGGCTTCCAGCCGCGATTGGCTCCTTTCCTGTAACAATCAATCGCGGCTGGAAGCCGCTCCCACAACCATAGACCTTGATGCGTACAAAGTTTTTCGCCTATTGACTGAATTTTGGAGTTTCGTTAACCCGGCAGCTTGAAATTTTGCTTCAGCAAATTTTCGATCGGCAGAAAACGGGGCTCAATTTGCGGGGGCCAGGAATGCCATTGCCATTTTTCGCATTTATGGGGCTCCTTCACGGTGGGCTCACCGGATTCATGGTCGGCCAGGATGAACAGGGTGACATAATGCTTGCCCTCCTTGCTGAAAATATCGTTGGTGTAGGGCCCGCAGCGCAAATTTTTTATGGTGACGCCGGTTTCCTCAAATATCTCTCGTCGGGCACAGTTTTCCAGGGTCTCGCCGAATTCCAAATGACCGCCCGGAAATGCCCAGGTGCCTTCGCCATGGGAATTCTTGCGTTTGCCCAGAAGGACCTTGCCGTTTTTGATCACAATGACGGCTACACCGATAAGAGGCCGATCGTTCATCTCAATAATCTTTTGGATTATACATCCCGCCAAATGCTTCTTGCGCAATGACCCACTATATGGGGCCGGTAAAAAAATCCTCCGGCATCTGGAGGGCCACTACTTCCCCGCGGGCCCGGATTTTATTTTCCGCCGACAGCGTGACCGAAACCACCATTTTGCGCCCGTTACTTTCGACAATCTGACCGCGCATCTCCAACATTTTATCGATCGGTGTCGGGGCCAGATAGTCGACGTGCAGGGAAACGGTTACAAAACGCTCTAAAGGCTCGACTCCCAGGGTTTTGCCGTCTTGAAGATGTTTGGCTGATGCCGCCGTCCCCGTGGCATGGCAGTCGATCAAGGAGGCGACCAACCCGCCATAGGCACAACCGGGAAAGGCGGTGTGATAGGCACGGGGCTTAAACCTGCAAACGGTTTCGTCTCCTTCCCAGTAAGTTTTAATTTGCAGGCCCTGTTCGTTGAGCCGGCCGCAACCGTAGCAAATGGCAATGTCATCCGGGTAAAAATCCTGAACCGCTTTTTCGCCCATCTCTTGTTTCCTTTCTGAAGAGGTATCGGTAATATTTTTTTACCACGGATTTCCACGGAAAAACACGGATGCCATATAGTATAATAATATGATGGGATTTATCGTTTCCGTGCTTTTCCGTGTCATTCCGTGGTTTGATCTGTATTCTGACGTCTGTCTTCTGTTTTCTGCCCGCTGTCTTCTGTCCTCTGTGCACGGAACCGCCCGGCATGCAGTTCCTGCAGGAGTTCATTTTCATCCGCTATATCGTTGTCGAAGACGGTTATCCAGGTTGCGATTTCATCTATCCGATGGGCGTCACTGCCGCCGGTTCCCGGCAGACCCAATTTTTCAGCCACTTTGCGGGCCATATCGTTTTCATCCGGCGACAGCTTGCCGTTGCCGATCTCGACGGCATCGACGAATTCAAGCACCTTGCGCTTGGCGGCCTGCTCCACCGTCATCTGGAGTTGACCGATACCGAATGTTTTAAACCCGCGAAACGGATGGGCGGCGATCATATAACCGCCGTCGGCCGTCACTTTATCCCGCAAATCCTGAATAAGCAGCAGCTCTTTGATATCCTCGTAAAATCCGAAAACCAGGATATCCCCCTGGTTGGTGGTGAATTCGTTGCCCCGGAATATCCGGATGCCGGCCTCTTCAGCCAGCGCGTTAACCTCGGCGGGATCCCAGACGACCTGATGTTCGGTAAGGCAAATCCCGTCCAGCTTCAGACGCCGGGCTTCCCGAATCAGCTCACGGGGGTCAATATAGCTGCAGGCCGACAGCGGCGCGGTGTGAATGTGCAGATCAATACGCATGGTGATCTACCTTAGTCAGGCTCCTATCTCGTCAGAATGGTTGCGGTATAATGAAGATACGAGTCAAATGTAAATCTCAAAATCCAAATCCCAAATAACAAATAATATCCAATGACCAAAATTCGAAATCTCAAACTCAGGCTCAGAAATTACCCCTGTTTCGGTCATTGGAATTTGGGATTTGGAGTTTATTTGCAATTTGGTGCTTGTGATTTGGTTATTAAATTTGTTCTGTCTGTTTTTCCAACCATGTTTCCATAAATTGTTTTTGATCCAGACCAGGATCTTTTGTTTGGGCATCCCACAGGGCGGCTGCGAGCTGGGCCTGGTCGAAGCAGCGACCGCACTCGATGATAATTTCGGCAAAGTGCTCGCAACCCTGACGGCCGATTTCTTTCATCACGCGGCGATCCCAGCCTTCCTCCCGCAGGGATAAGCCGACGGCCGATTGCAAAACCGGCACGGCTTGCGGGCAAACAAAATTGGTGTAGCGCTTCATCAACCCTTCGATGGCCGTAATCTGCCCGTCGGCGATGCGTACGTCCATATTGATTTCCATGCTGTAGATATGATCCTGCTGAATGCCGCTAAACCGTATCGTCTCTTCATCCGGAAATTCTGCTTCGATCACCTGGGTGCGGTTGAAAGTAATCACTTTTTTCTCCTTTTCCTACTCAAGCCCTTAGACATTAACATTTGCTGGCGTATGAGTTTTTTCCCCTTGGTTTCAGGTGTCAGCAAAGTGGGTTCAGGGTTCCGGGTTCAACGTTCAGGGTTATTTTGGATCTTCTGTGCCTCAGAACCCTGAACGCTGAACCCAGAACCTTGAGAACCTGTGGACTCTGAAACCTATAATCTTAAAATAAGTCTAATCGGTATCACCATAAACTATCTTTTGAAAACTTTTGCATTAGCCCGAATCCACATTTTGCATAATGGGACTGTCGTCCTGAAAAGCCACGCAGCTGCGAACCAGCCGGGGGTTGTTTTTAATCATCTCTCTCAAGCCGGCGAGCCTCTCATCGCCTTCCAGCATCTCTAAGTTTTCCAGCACGGGCCGGGTGAAATGCAAGATGACGGCATTGGCAGATTCCAATACGGCATGGACCAGCAGGGGACAGCCTTGCGTTCCGCCGAGCAAACCCTGCACAATCTTGCGGAGGCCCGCGCCGATTCTGACCCCCTCGATTTTTTGTATCAGCTCGCCGGCCTGCGACCAGGCCCGGGGCACCAGGCGTTTCAGTTCCGCGCGTGCCTCAACGATTTCCAGATCCGGCAGCTGCACGCAAATATCAACTTCGGCCATTAAAAGATCGTCTGTCAGCCGCCATGACACCGCCAGCCTGCCGTCGGCCTGCGGACTGACCTCCACCACTTTGTTTCTCAGAAAACGTAGGGTCATCCTGATTATTCCTTTTTTGTTACACAATTAATATTTGCGTTTAAAAACATATTGTTTTTGTATTCACCGCAGAG
>Ga0209536_100009423_pt1 | contig 14524 bp, 6 predicted proteins | sample DeeMarSeWOR28_12_FD_187461 | JGI IMG/M metagenome (GOLD analysis project Ga0209536, IMG submission 187461) | Marine sediment microbial communities from White Oak River estuary, North Carolina - WOR-2-8_12 (SPAdes) (version 2) | ecosystem: Environmental > Aquatic > Marine > Intertidal zone >...
GCCGCTGCTATCGCCTCTAAGTACCTCGCCCGGCAGGACTCGCATACCCTTGGTATTATCGGCGCGGGTCGTCAGGCCTACACGCAGATACAGTCCCATACAGAACTATTTAAGCTCCACAGAATAAACGTGTTCGACCTCTCCGATACTGCGGCGGAGAAGCTCGTGCAAGCCTTTCCAGAATATTCTCCGAGAAAATGCGCACTGGAGGAAGCCGCTACCTCCGACATCATTTGCACGCTCACGCCATCACGAGAACCTCTGCTTAAAAAGGAATGGATTCGACCCGGGACTCATATCAATGCAGTCGGTGCGGATGCAGAGGGAAAAGAGGAACTGGAGCCAATGATTGCTTGAAATTGAAGCCCAGAAGGGCTATTCACGTTTCTGCAATTTGTAAATACAGGACACTTTCGTGAAATTGAACTCTGTCTGGAAGTGGTGGGGGCACCGACGAATAGGACTATGCAAGAAATTTGTTGCTGAAGGAGCGGAGATACGCCCCCTACCATATGACGATTTGTCAGATGATAAACAGGCAGTCGTATATCATTACTGGATGTTTGGTGAAATATTGAAGAAAGAACTGGAAAGAAAGTAATAGACTGTATTCAAACACATTTTCGACTCGTATTTATCTTCTCACCTACGATTATCATGTAACTCCCACCAAGCTCTTGAGTATCAGACCAGTGCCCAAGTCCCCCTCTTTTCCTTTGCCAGTATTAGGAGCGTAGATGATTGGTGTGATGATGTCAACGACCGCTGAAGTGTATGAGGGAAGCTATTTCTTGCCTGTTTTTTCACGATATATTTATTTTAATCAATGATTCAAACAGGGAGAAGAGGAGTACGTCAGCATATTAGGTTATTTACCAAAGCGTTAAAAACTAATACAATATGTCTATGCAAAGAAATCGAATGGCGGAAGTGACTCCATGTCAATAATAGAAGAACAGGGGGGTAAAACTCGCATAATCATCGAGGGAATACAGCCTGAGATTGACGGCGGTCGGTTCGCTATCAAACGAATCATCGGTGACAGGGTGGTTGTGGAGGCTGATATTTTCGCTGATGGTCATGACGTTCTGTCGGCGGTGCTCCTTTACCGTAAGGAAAACTACCCTGATTGGAACGAAGTGCCCATGGAGTTTCTGGTAAATGACCGCTGGCGCGGCTCCTTTGTGATCACCGAACTGGGAAACTATCGGTATACGCTTATGGCCTGGGTCGACCGCTTCAGAACCTGGAAGCAAGACATGGTAAAAAGGATTGAAGCGAAGCAACAAGATGTTTCTGTTGACTTCCTGATAGGTACCCAATTGATTGAGGAAGCAGGCCAGCGTGCCACAAAAAGCGATGTGGGGCATATGCGGGAATGGGTAGAGTCGCTACGTTCAAATCGAGTATCGCGATCAGCAAAAATCAGGCTGGCACTAAGTAAAAAGGTGACTGCACTCATGACCAAATACTCAGATAGGGGAGTTGCTGTCACTTATCCTAAAGAGCTTGTCGTGGTCGTTGACCGTGAAGAAGCGCGTTTTAGCGCCTGGTACGAGATGTTCCCCCGTTCCTGCATATCTGAGGTCGGTCGCCATGGCACCTTCAAAGACTGTGAGACACGTCTGCCCTATATCGCCCAGATGGGCTTTGACGTACTCTATTTCCCCCCAATCCACCCCGTCGGTTACACAAGTCGAAAAGGCAAGAATAATAATCCCTCGGCTAGGGTAGATGATCCTGGCACTCCTTGGGCTATTGGATCACAAGAAGGGGGGCACAAGGCAGTCCATCCCCAACTCGGGACATTAGAAGACTTCCGAGGACTCGTCAGTAAAGCACAAGACTATGGAATTGAGATAGCCCTTGATCTGGCTTTTCAGTGCTCGCCCGACCATCCCTACGTTAAAGAACACCCGGAATGGTTCAGGTGGCGTCCTGACGGGACGGTGCAGTATGCCGAAAACCCACCCAAGAAGTATCAGGACATCTACCCACTGGAATTCGAGACCGAAAACTGGCAGGGACTCTGGGAGGAACTCAAGAGCATTGTCCTTTTCTGGATAGAGCAGGGAGTTCGTATCTTCCGGGTGGATAATCCCCATACCAAGCCCTTCGCTTTCTGGGAGTGGTTGATTAGTGAGGTCAAAAAGGACTACCTTGAAGTTATCTTCCTGTCCGAGGCCTTCACCCGACCCAAGATTATGTACCGCCTGGCCAAGCTGGGATTCACCCAGTCTTATACCTATTTCACCTGGCGCAATGTAAAGTGGGAACTTACCGAGTACTTCACCGAGCTCACTCAGACCGGTGTGCGGGAGTTTTTCCGCCCTAACCTGTGGCCAAATACCCCCGATATTCTGAGTGACTACCTCCGAGACGGTGGGCGACCGGCGTTTATGACACGGCTGGTGCTGGCAGCAACCCTTGGTGCTAGCTACGGGATTTTTGGCCCTGCCTTTGAGCTCTGCGAAAATCGCCGGAAAGACAAAGAGAGTGAAGAGTATCTGGATTCAGAAAAATACGAGCTAAAGCAGTGGGACATCAAGCGCCCCGACAGCCTCAAGGATTTTATTGCTCGAGTAAATGGCATCCGCAGGGAAAATCCGGCCCTACAAAACGACCTCAGTCTACGTTTTCATTCAGTAGATAACGACCAGCTTATTTGCTATAGCAAGCATACGGAAGACCGTTCCAACGTAATACTGGTTGTTGTCAATCTGGACTACCGGTATAGGCAGTGGGGCTGGGTAGACCTTTCTCTTGATGAACTGGGGATTGACCTCAGCAGACCGTACAAAGTACATGACCTGCTATCAGATGCCACCTATCAGTGGCAGGGTACGCGGAACTATGTGGAACTCGATCCTGGGAAAATACCTGCCCATATCTTCCAGATAAACCAAGGGATTACTAAGAGCAAGAATTAGCGTATAATGCACACAAGGGACTAATTAGTATGGCGACTAGCGATAAGACATACTTCTGGCGGGATAGTGACCCCCTCTGGTACAAGGATGCCGTAATCTACGAGCTTCATGTCCGGGCCTTCCACGACAGTGATGGTGACGGCATGGGCGATTTCCCTGGACTAACAGAAAAACTGGACTACCTTCAGGACTTGGGAGTTACTGCGATCTGGCTTCTCCCTTTCTACCCTTCTCCATTCAGGGACGACGGTTATGATGTCTCGGACTATACTTCTGTCCATCCCACATACGGGACACTTCGCGACTTCCGGGTCTTAATCAGAGAGGCTAATTATAGAGGTCTTCGTGTTATCACTGAGCTGGTCCTTAACCACACGTCGGACCAGCACCCGTGGTTTCAGCGGGCGCGGCGGGCTGAAGCGGGAAGTCCGGGGCGTAATTTCTATGTCTGGAGTAATACCGCCGAAGAATTTAAAGAGGCCCGTATAATTTTCAAAGATTTCGAATCATCTAACTGGACATGGGACACCGTGGCTAAGGCTTATTATTGGCATCGTTTTTACTCGCATCAGCCTGACCTCAACTTCGACAACCCACTCGTGCGACAGGCTGTACTTCGGGTCATTGATTTTTGGTTTTCCATAGGAGTTTCCGGGCTTCGCATGGATGCAGTACCGTATCTCTACGAGCGAAAAGGGACAAATTGCGAAAACCTGCCGGAGACACACAGCTTCCTGAGAGAACTGCGCCGTCATGTGGATGAACGGTTTACAAACCGAATGCTTTTAGCAGAGGCAAATCAGTGGTCTGAGGACGCTGTCGCTTACTTTGGCGAAGGCGATGAGTGTCATATGGCCTATCATTTTCCTCTCATGCCGCGCATGTTTATGGCCATCCGTATGGAGGATCGTTTCCCCATTAATGATATCCTTCAGCATACACCTCTGATTCCGGAGACTTCCCAGTGGGCTCTTTTCCTCCGTAACCATGATGAGCTTACTCTTGAAATGGTTACCGATGAGGAAAGAGACTACATGTACCGGGTCTATGCCCATGACACTCAGGCCCGGCTTAACCTTGGCATCCGTCGTCGCCTGTCTCCACTCCTCAACAATGACCGTAAGAAAATCGAGCTTATGAACGGTCTCCTGTTTTCACTTCCCGGAACGCCGATGATTTACTATGGTGACGAGATTGGAATGGGTGACAATTTCTACTTGGGCGACCGTAACGGTGTGCGCACCCCGATGCAGTGGAGCGCTGATCGTAATGCTGGCTTTTCCCGCACCAACCCACAGCGGTTATACTTGCCTGTTAACATCGATCCCGAGTATCACTATGAAGCCGTTAACGTGGAGGCCCAGCAGAACAACCCGGACTCTCTTCTCTGGTGGATGAAACGCCTTATTGCCATGAGAAAACGCTTCAAAGCTTTTGGTCGCGGGAGCCTTGAGTTCCTCTACCCGGAGAATCGAAAGGTACTGGCTTTTATCCGCCGTTATGAGGACGAGAGCATCCTAGTGGTGGCAAACCTTTCGCGTTCGGTACAGCATACCAGCCTTAATCTGGCTGAGTTTAATGGCAGGGTACCCGTTGAGGCTTTCGGGCAAGCAGAGTTCCCTCAAATCGGAGAGTCACCGTACTTTTTCACCCTCGGCCCGTACATGTTCTATTGGTTTTCTTTAGAATCCAGACGGCCAGAGCTGATAGATTTGCAGACCAGACCAGTAGAGGTTTCAGTACCAACTCTTACGCTTACAGGGGAATGGAAAGACTTATATAATCGCAGGACGAGGCCGGCTTTAGAAGCAGCATTATCAAGCTATATCAGGCAACGCCGCTGGTTTGGTAGCAAAGCACGACACACCCGTTTAGTGGAGATAGAAGATGCTATCGCTATGCCCTACAATACATCAGTGTCTCATCTGGTGTTGATCAGGCTAGAGTACACCGAAGGTGAACCCGAGATTTACCTTCTCCCCATCACCTTTGCTACAGGAGAATGGGCAGTTCAGGTACTTACTGACATGCCGCAAACCGTCATCGCACGTCTGAAACTGGGGCGAAGGGGTAGTGAGAAAGAGGGGGTCATTTACGATGCCCTGATTGAGCAGGACTTCCGCGATATCCTGCTTAAGGTCATGACTCGGCGCCGCCGCTTCAAGGGAGAACAAGGAGAACTTGTGACCTCTAATATCCCTGCTGTATTTCGCAAAATACGGGAATCGTCTCAACAAGCCCTGGAATCTTTGGTTTTACCCGGGGAGCAGACCAACACTTCGGTAGTCTACGGCGATAAATTCAAGCTTAAGCTGTTTCGTCGCCTGGAGGAAGGGATCAGCTCTGAACTGGAGATTGGACGCTTTCTCACAGAGAAAGAACCCTTTCCAAATGCCCCTCCGGTAGCCGGATTTCTCGAGTACCGCAGCCATAGGTTGCGTGAACCAGTAACACTGGGCATCCTTCACGGGTATGCGGACAACGAGGGTAATGGCTGGGATTACTCGCTGGATTCTCTCAAACATTACTTCGAAAGGGTCCTAACGCATCCAGGAGTAGAAGCACCACTACCGCAGGGCGATTCTTTTGTGGATATGAGTGACGATAGTCTCCCAACGATAGCCGAAGAGACTATCGGTCCATACCTAGTCTCGGCTGAACTTTTAGGCCAACGTACCGCCGAACTCCATATGACACTTGCTTCAGCTATTGACGACCCGAACTTCGTTCCTGAGCCGTTCTCAGTAACCTACCAGCGTTCTCTTTATCATGGGATGAGGGGCTTCGCTTTTCAAGTCCTTCAATTGCTACGCCAGCGCCTGAACCAGTTGCCAGAGGAGGTAAAAGCAGACGCACGTAAGGTCCTCAGCCTGGAGGATGCCATCATGGGGCGTTTCCAGGAACTAATCGGCCGAAGAATTGCGGGGATGCGTGTACGTTGCCACGGTGACTACCATCTGGGACAGGTACTCTATACCGGTAACGACTTTGTCATCATCGACTTCGAGGGGGAACCGGCACGACACTTGGGAGAGCGAAGGATTAAACGCTCACCCCTGAGAGACATTGCAGGTATTATACGTTCTTTCCATTACGCTGCCTATGCTGCCCTGCGTGGTCAGGTATCAACTACACTGCGGCCTGAGGACCTCCCAGCACTGGAAGAGTGGGCTCGGTTTTGGTATCTCTGGGTCTCTTCCACCTATTTGAAATCCTATATGCAATTCATGTCTGATATTCCCATATTGCCTCAGAACCGAGAAGGCATGAAAATTATTCTGGATGCATACCTCCTTGATAAAGCCATATACGAGGTAAACTACGAACTCAACAATCGTCCGGACTGGGTCAGGTTACCGCTTCAGGGAATATTGCAGATGCTGGAGCCCCAGGCAGAGTCTGAGGAGATGGCAGAAGAAGGCCGGGTGAAAGCCGAGCAGAAAGCCGAAAAATGAGTCCTCTCTCGAGTGTTCGTTTGCTACATCAACTAGCCCACCTCTACGGTATTCAGACGACCTACTACGATGTGAATCACCATCGACAACAGGCATCTGGGGAATCTTTATTGGCGATACTCCGCTCACTGGGAGCCCCTTTGTCGGCCCTTCAGGACGTGCCCTCGGCATGGCGTGAACGAAAACAGGCGCTGTGGCAAAGAATGATAGAGCCGGTCATCGTGGCCTGGAATGATAAACTGCCGTTAGTAGGAGTTAGACTTCCCCACAGTGAAGCCGATGCTGTGATGAATTGCCACTTGAAGCTGGAAAATAGCGAAGAAAGGCAGTGGCAATGGCGTTGTGATGAGGGGAAATTGATTGAGACGGGAGATGTAGATGGGACGAGATACGTGGTAAAACAAATGCTTCTGTCAGATGACCTGCCTCTGGGGTATCACCGACTCACCGTAGAACTACGAGGTAGACAGGAAGAGAGTTTGCTAATTTCAGCACCAACGAAGGCGTTTAGCCCTTCAAAGGGGCAAAAAAATCGACAGTGGGGTGTTTTTATCCCTCTGTATGCACTGCATACCCAAGGAAGCTGGGGTGCCGGCGATTACTCGGACCTGATAGAGCTAACGGAATGGACCGGTGATATGGGAGGCCAGGTGATAGCGACATTGCCCCTGTTACCTAGCTTCATTGACAATATCTTCAAGCCCAGCCCTTATCTTCCGGTGAGCCGCCTTTTGTGGAATGAATTCTATCTGGATATCACCAGAGTCCCCGAATTACAGGAGTGCCCCTCAGCGCAGGCTCTGCTGGAGTCAACACTGTTACAGAACGAGATTAGAGTACTGCGCAATTCGGCACTGGTAGATTACCAGCGGCAGATGGCATTGAAACGTAAAGTCCTGGAGGAGCTCAGCCGTCATTTCTTTGCTGAGGAATCCGGACGGCAAAAAAAACTTCAGGAATTCGTCCAGGCCAAGCAAGTAGTTGAGGACTACGCTCGCTTCCGCGCTACGTTTGATAAACAGGGTATCTCCTGGCAGGCATGGCCCCGGCCGCTTAGGGAAGGCCCTCTGAAGGAAGGTGACTACGACGAGAACGACAGGTGCTATCACCTTTATGTACAATGGTTAGCTCACCAGCAGATAACTGACGTTTCAGATAAGGCCAGAGCTATAGGATTACAGCTCTATCTCGACTTGCCGGTGGGAGTCCACCCCGATGGCTTTGATGTGTGGCGTGAGAGAAATATTTTTATGCCGGACACTGCAGCCGGTGCACCTCCAGACACCGTTTTTACCAGAGGTCAAAACTGGGAATTTCCACCGCTGCATCCAGAGAGAGTCCGTGAGCAGGGTTATCGTTATCTAATTGCTTACCTGCGCCATCACCTTCAACATGCCGGCATTCTTCGTATTGACCACGTGATGGGTTTTCATCGACTCTTCTGTATCCCAACTGGCATGGAGTCCAGGCATGGGGTCTATGTACGCTACCGGCCAGAAGAGCTATACGCTATACTAGCCCTTGAGTCACAGCTCCATAAGGCTATTATTGTCGGTGAGGACTTGGGCACAGTACCCTCGTACGTAAGACCAGCTATGATGAGGCATGGACTCCATCGTATGTATGTATTGCATTATGAACTGGCCTCTGACACGAAAAGAGGTCTAGCCCCAATCCCATCCAAATCCGTAGCCAGCCTCAACACCCATGATATGCCGCCATTTGCGTCATTCTGGCATGGTCTGGATATCGAAGAACGGAGGAGAATTGGCTTCATAGACAAGACAGGTGAAATAGAAGAAAAGAAAAGACTCCAGAGCATGAAAAAGGCTTTGATAGCTTTCCTGCGGGACAGGAGTTGGCTACCAGGAGCAGAGCATGGTACTGCTGCCGTCCTCAAGGGATGTCTATCACTTCTGGCTGCCAGCCGGGCTCGGATGGTTCTCATCAACATGGAAGACCTATGGCTTGAGACAAAGCCACATAACATACCGAGCACCGGGGAAGAAGAATATCCAAACTGGCGGCACAGGGCGCAATACACTTTTGAGCAGTTTTGTCAGTTGCCTCAGGTGACTGATACACTACAGAAAATAAACAAATTCCGTAAACAGGGCAAGGAAAATTAGTAGTAAAAAGAAGAGGTCAGGATAAACCTGATTGCAGCTATAGTGCAAGGGGGACCGAAGACAATCCCATGTCGACAGCAGTGTTCCGATTGACCAATGACGACCTTTACTTATTCAATGAAGGCACTCATTTCCGCCTGTATGAGAAACTGGGAGCGCATCCGACAACAGTGAATGGCCAGAGCGGCACCTACTTCGCCGTGTGGGCGCCGGATGCCAAACAGGTGTCTGTTACTGGTGACTTCAATGGCTGGGATAGGGCCAGCCATCCTCTTCAGCAACAGGGAAAATCGGGAATCTGGGAAGGATTCATCCCGGGAGTGGAAAAGGGTGCCCTTTATAAATATCACATAAACTCCCGTTATAAGGGTTACAAAGTGGATAAAGCTGACCCGTTCGCCACCTATAACGAAATATCACCCAAAACTGCGTCTATCGTCTGGGACCTCGAATATAACTGGGAGGACCGGGAGTGGATGGGGAAACGACGGCAAAACAACGACCTTGACACCCCAATGGCCCTTTATGAGGCACATCTGGGCTCCTGGAAACGAGTACCCGAGGAAGGTTATCGATCCCTCTCCTATCGTGAGCTTGCCACTCAACTCACCAAACACGTACTGCAAATGGGGTTCACCCACGTGGAATTCCTTCCGGTCATGGAGCACCCCTTTTTCGGTTCCTGGGGCTATCAGATAACCGGCTATTTCGCGCCCACCAGCCGTTACGGTAGTCCCCAGGACTTTATGTACTTGATTGACTATTTACACCAGCATGGAATCGGGGTAATTCTGGACTGGGTACCATCGCACTTTCCCACCGACGAACACGGACTGGGTTTCTTTGATGGGACTCATCTATACGAACATGCCAACCCTAAAAAGGGCTTCCATCCCGATTGGACGAGCTACATTTTCAACTACGGACGGGCTGAAGTGCAGAGCTTCCTCTTAAGCAGTGCCCTTTTCTGGCTTGATAAGTACCACGCTGACGGCCTCCGTGTTGATGGAGTCGCTTCTATGCTCTATCTAGACTATTCCCGGGAAAAAGGAGATTGGATCCCCAACAAATATGGTGGCCGGGAAAACCTCGAAGCGATTGCTTTCCTGAGGAAATTTAATGAGGAGGTCTATAAGAATTATCCCGATGTGCAGACAGTTGCCGAAGAGTCTACGGCATGGCCAATGGTCTCACGGCCAACATATCTGGGAGGTCTGGGGTTCGGTCTGAAATGGGACATGGGCTGGATGCACGATACATTACTATATATGTCTCGCGACCCCATCCACCGAAAGTTTCACCACAACGATTTGACCTTTCGCATGCTTTATGCCTTCAACGAAAACTTTGTTTTGCCGCTCTCCCATGATGAAGTGGTTCATGGAAAAGGCTCTCTGCTGGGAAAGATGCCGGGTGACGATTGGCAGAAGTTCGCCAATCTGAGGTTGCTTTTGGGGTATATGTACAGCCAGCCGGGCAAAAAGCTGCTCTTCATGGGAGCAGAATTAGGTCAGTGGCACGAGTGGAATCATGACGGGAACCCGGACTGGCAGTTCCTCGAATACGAGCGTCATGCCGATATTAACAGGTGGGTAGCAGCTTTGAATCAACTCTACCGGAATGAGCCGGCACTTCATGAACTGGACTGCGAGCCAGCCGGGTTTGAATGGATTGATACCAGCGATGCCTTGCAGAGCGTCATCAGCTTTATTCGCAAGGGCAAATCGACTGATGATATTGTGCTCGTCATCTGCAACTTCACTCCCACCACTCACTCTAAATACAAGGTCGGCGTCCCTCGTGGTGGTTTCTGGAGGGAAATCATAAATAGTGACGCCACCGAGTACGGAGGCAGTGGCCAATGTAACCCGATGAGACTGAGGGCATATAAAAAGTCAGCACATGGCCGTCCGTATTCCCTTGAGATCACGCTGCCACCTCTTGCAGTCGTCCTCTTCAGGAGTCGGAGGCGCAAGAAATGAACAAGGCAAGCCGCTTGGGGGCTACATATTTTGGCAGTGACCAGTGCCAGTTCATCGTATGGGCGCCCATTGTCCAAAAGGTGGAAGTACACATTGTCTCACCTGAAGAGTGGATAGTGCCCCTGGTGAGAGGTGAGCGAGGCTATCATCAATCAGTCGTTGAGGGTGTGGAGCCGGGTTGCCGATACTATTACCGCTTGGACTCGGAGAAGGAACGTCCCGACCCTGCATCTCGATTCCAGCACGAGGGAGTTCACGGTCCGTCTCAAGTGGTGGGCTCATATTTCCCATGGCAGAACCAAAACTGGCCTGGATTACCTCTGGAGGAATATATTATTTACGAACTGCACGTAGGAGCCTTTACCAAAGAAGGCACTTTCGATGCTATCATTCCCTATCTTGATGGATTAAAGGACTTAGGAATTACCGCCGTGGAACTTATGCCAGTCGCCCAGTTCCCCGGGAAACACAACTGGGGCTATGACGGTGTCTTCCCCTTTGCGGTACAGGGTTCTTATGGAGGCCCGGAGGGACTGAAACGCCTGGTCAATTCCTGTCATCAGAAAGGACTGGCAGTAGTGCTGGACGTGGTTTACAATCATATAGGTCCGGAGGGGAACTACCTGGCTGATTTCGGCCCTTATTTTACTGACCACTATAAAACCCCCTGGGGCGCTGCTATTAATTTTGACGGTCCTTATAGTGATGAGGTGCGACGTTTCTTTATTGAAAACGCCATATACTGGCTCTCCGAATTTCACATTGATGCTCTCCGGCTGGATGCACTCCATGCAATACTGGACATTTCGTCCTATCCTTTTACAGAAGAGCTTGCTGAGTCATTCCACAGGCAGACAGAGAAATTAGAACGGCAGGTGTATCTTATTGGTGAGAGCACCGCCAACGATGCACGACTTATTAAGTCACAGGAGTCGGGTGGTTATGGCCTGGATGCCCAGTGGAACGACGAGTTTCATCATTCACTTCATGTGCTACTAACTGGTGAGAAAACCGGCTATTATCAGGATTTCGGTCAGCTTCAGCATCTGGCTAAGGCATTCCAGGAAGGGTTTGTCTACTCCGGGCAGTATTCCTCATACCGCAATAGAAGTCACGGCATCTCTTCTAAAGACGTTCCGGCCCACCGCCTGGTTATCTTTGCCCAGAACCATGACCAGGTGGGCAATCGACTGAATAGTGAGCGCCTGAGTCAACTCGTCCCCTTCGAGGCACTCAAGCTGGCGGCTGGCATCGTTCTGCTGTCGCCCTTCATCCCTCTGCTCTTCATGGGCGAGGAATATGGAGAAACAGCCCCCTTTCCCTACTTTGTAAACCACTCTGAACCTGACCTGATAGAGGCAGTCCGCCAAGGGCGTCGCGATGAGTTTGCTGCCTTTCAGTGGCAGGGCGAGTTACCAGACCCCCAGGACGAAGCTACTTTTCTCTGTGCTAAGCTTGACCACCGCCTGCGTGACGATGGACAAAACCACGTCCTGCTGGAGTTCTATAGAGAGCTAATTAGACTACGTAAGAAGACCCCAGCTTTGGCCCATTTGAGCAAGGACAACATGGACGTGCGAATCATCGAGGGCCATAAGCTGCTATTACTCCATCGCTGGAACGGACATAATGAGGTCATGACTGTATTCAGTCTGAATGATAGTCAAGCAGCGATTTCTTTGCCGATTCAAGCAGGACGTTGGCAAAAACGGTTGGACTCCGAAGAGGAGCGGTGGCAGGGTGGGGGGAGTGTTGTGCCTGAACAGCTTTACTCAGAGAGGGAAGTTACTGTCACCCTTGGTCCGTGGGCATTTGCCTTATTTGTTAAGGAGACCTAGATGGAACGTTATATTTGCGTTCATGGCCATTTCTATCAGCCACCGCGGGAAAACGCCTGGCTGGAAGGTATTGAGATGCAAGACTCGGCCTATCCCTACCATGACTGGAATGAAAGGGTGACTGCCGAATGCTATGCCCCCAATACTGCCTCACGCATTCTGGACAGTGAGGGCTACATTATCCAGATAGTCAATAATTACAACAAAATTAGCTTTAACTTCGGTCCAACGCTTCTTGCCTGGCTAGAAGGAAAGGAGCCTGACGTCTATCAGGCCATTTTGGAGGCTGACCAAGATACTCAGCAGACCTTCTCCGGACATGGTTCGGCTCTGGCCCAGCCATATAACCACATGATTATGCCCATGGCCAACCGCCGCGATAAATACACTCAGGTGCTCTGGGGAATCCGGGACTTTGAACACCGCTTCAGTCGAAAACCCGAAGGCATGTGGCTCCCGGAAACCGCCGTGGATCTGGAGACCCTGGATATCCTAGCGGAACTGGGAATAAAATTTACTATCCTCACTCCCCATCAGGCCAGCAGGATTCGTCAGATTGGCACCGATATCTGGCAAGATGTCGACAATACCACTATCGACCCCACGATGGCATATGCCATTAGACTCCCGTCAGGCCGGGAGATGGCTATTTTCTTCTACAACGGGCCTGTTTCCCGGGATGTCGCCTTCGAGGACCTGCTCAATAGCGGTGACAACTTTGCCCATCGTCTGGCTGACTCCTTCTCTGAGGAACGAACTGGGCCTCAGCTTGTCCACATTGCTACCGATGGCGAGACCTACGGTCACCATCATCGCTTCGGGGACATGGCGCTGGCATTTGCACTCCACTACATTGAAACCAATGGTCTGGCACAAATTACTAATTACGGCGAATATCTCGAAAAGCATCCGCCCACGCACGAGGTTGAAATCGTTGAAAACACTTCCTGGAGTTGCACCCATGGAGTTGAGCGGTGGCGTGGCGACTGTGGCTGTAATGCTGGCAGGAATCCGAGATGGAACCAGGCATGGCGTGCCCCCCTACGCCAGGCGATGGACTGGCTCCGTGACAACTTATCTCCCAGGTATGAGGAAAAGGCTCGCCAGTTCATGATAGACACTTGGACTGCCCGCGATGACTACATAGAGGTAGTCCTTGACCGCTCGCCAGATAATATCAAGAGATTCTTAGACCGGCACCAAAAGCGCGAGTTACATGAATCGGAAATAGTGACTACTCTTAAGCTCTTGGAACTACAGCGATATGCCATGCTCATGTATACCAGTTGTGGTTGGTTTTTCGATGAACTATCCTGTATTGAAACGGTACAGGTGATTCAATATGCAGGACGGGCAGTCCAGCTTGCACAAGAATTATTTGGGGATAAAATTGAACCCCATTTCTTAGAACTTCTCGAGTTAGCCAAGAGCAACCTCCGGGTGCATGGTAATGGTCGCCGTATTTATGATAATTTCGTGAAACCGGCAATGGTGGATCTGACTAAGGCAACCGCTCACTTTGCCATTAGCTCCCTGTTTGAAGAATACGGAGAACAGGCTGAGATTTACTGCTATCATTTTGATGTCAAAGAATACCAGACGGCTGAGTGCGGCAAGGCCAGACTATCAACCGGCAGAGCCAGGGTTACGTCCATCATAACTCGAGAAACAGCCAATATGAGCTTCGGTGTCCTTCACTTTGGCGACCACAACGTAAATGCTGGTATCCGTGAGTATCAAGGGGAAGAAGCTTACCAGGTGATGCTTCAGGAAATGACGCAGACATTTTCCGGGGCAGATTTCGCCGAGGTGGTCAGACTCTTGGATAAGCACTTTGGTACTTCCACCTACTCACTCAAGTCACTCTTCCGTGATGAACAGCATAAAGTGCTGGATAGTATTCTGGAATCAGCCCTTACGGAGATTGAAGCAGCCTATTACCAGGTATATGAGCATAATTACCCGCCGATGCGTTTCCTTGCCGAACTGGGCTACGCGATACCAAAAAGCTACCAGTCTGCCGCCGAGTTCATCTTAAATGCCGGGCTGCACAGGGCGCTCCATAATGACACCATAGAACTGGAACGCATCAGGAGCTTGCTGGATGAGGTGCAGACATGGCAGGTAGAGCTTGATACCGAGGGGCTCAGCTACCTTTTGCAACAGAGCTTGGGGAAAATGATGGCAAAC
>Ga0209536_100009424_pt1 | contig 14524 bp, 9 predicted proteins | sample DeeMarSeWOR28_12_FD_187461 | JGI IMG/M metagenome (GOLD analysis project Ga0209536, IMG submission 187461) | Marine sediment microbial communities from White Oak River estuary, North Carolina - WOR-2-8_12 (SPAdes) (version 2) | ecosystem: Environmental > Aquatic > Marine > Intertidal zone >...
TAGAGCGCAAGAACAAAAGGTTAACTGGTCGCCCTTCATCCGCTTGTTGATCATGACGATAATGTTCACCTTAATTATTTTGACAATGGGCGCGGTTGTTCAGGTGATAGGTAATTTAATTCAAGCCATCGATGTAACAATGGCGATAATTACAATCATGGGTATTTCGGGTCTGGTAGCCATGATCTTCGCAGTTGCTTTAGGCGTATTGATCAGTATCAGGATAAGTCTGGGCGATGAAGCGCGAATGAATCGCCCGTACAGCTGGTGGGTTGTAAACCGTTTGGCGTTTTTGGTTGGAGCAACCAATCTTTCAACTTTTGCGTTATTTTACCTTCAAGCCAGGCTGGGTTATGTAGAGGAACAAGCTGCACAACCTGCTGCTATCTTGATGCTGATCGTTGGTGTTTTCATCCTCATATCAGCACTACCCAGTGGTTGGTTAGCAGATAAATTTGGGCACAAACGATTGGTGATCGTCAGCGGATTGCTTGCGTTCATTGGTACAGTCATAGCCATCATAACCCCAAGCTTGAACGTAATTTACATCGGTGGCATTTTTATAGGCACTGGTACTGGTATATTTTTCACAGCAAATTGGGCGCTTGGAACATCCTTGGTCCCTCAAAACAAGGCAGGCCGATACTTTGGAATTTCAAATCTTGCTGGGGCTGGGGCTGGAGCTGTTGGAGCTTATATTGGCGGACCCATAGCCGACTACTTCACGAATTATGTGCCAGATTCGCCAGGATTGGGTTATATTCTCCTGTTTTCTATCTATGGGATATTATTCTTATTTTCAGTTTTTGCAGCAACCAGAATCAGGCGTTAGGCCACAAACAAGGATAATACTTCTACATAAAACCATCGTTATGTTTTACCGTCGAAAAACATTATATTTGTCATATTTATGGTCATCAGGTTTGTGCTAAACTAAGAATGAATAAATACTAATAAACACAAATATAGCGGAAGATCAAATTATTGTTACTTAAAGGTGCAATATGAGTGCAAAAGAGAGTAAACCAATCTGGTTTAATAGATATCGTGCTCGCTCATGGGAGACAATTAATGCAGGTGTAGTTGTCGAAAAAGCTGTTTCACTAACTGTAAACGGTTCTGTGTGGCTTACCTTTATGTGTACGCCATCCTATCTGGAAGCACTTGGGGTTGGATTTTTATATAACGAAGGAGTTGTTAACTCCTTGGACGATATCGCCTCTGTAAAAACTTGTGCGAACGAAGATAACATAGATGTATGGTTAAACTTCAGCGTACAGGAACCAAAAGATTGGATGCGTACTTCTGGTTGTACAGGGGGATTTAGCACTGAAGAAGCCCAGCAAAAAACAAAACCCGTTCTGAACGGTGGTTTGATCTCACCACAAGAAATCAATAGAATGGTCACTGGTTTATTCGAAAATCAACAAATTTATAAACAAGTAGGCGGTGTTCATACATCAATCTTAAGCGATGGAGCTAACTCAATCATTATGGCTGAAGATATTGGACGCCATAATACCCTCGATAAGATTTCTGGTCGATATTTGTTAGAACAAGTAGAATTTAGAAAGAAAATAATAATTTCAACAGGGAGGATCAGTTCTGATATGCTGCAAAAATCCGCCAGGATTGGTGCTCCTATTGTGGTTTCCAGGACTTCTCCTAGCTCATTGTCGATCGAGCTTGCTGAGAAATTTGGTATCACTCTGATCGGTTACGCAAGACGCAACGGATTCAATATCTACACCAATGATGCAAGAATCGACCAGACGGATAGGAACAGTAGCCTTATTATTGAAAATCAAATAAATCGATTATCTCGCGGTTTATAACTAAATCATTGTGATATCTAAAAAGAATATCACGGGAAAAAAATGCAGACAGAACCTGATACAAACATAAGCGAGGGATCCATCGACAGTGGTCACTCCAAAGGCAAACTCCTTTTATCTTATACCTTAGCTAGCTCTGAAATGAGATATATAGAAATTTGTAATCGCGATATCTATCTGAGTTATGATTCTGAATCTAAACCAATTTTACAAGCTGAGATTCCTGATTGTGGATCTGAAAGTGCAGTTGATTTAAATCAGATCCTACTGGAATTTTCTTTAAGCTGCGAGGGATGTAAAGACCAGGATTCAATCGAAGAATCGGTAAAAAACTTCGCAGAACACCTTGGAAAAATTCTTGTAACAAAACTATTTGAAGACAATTCGAATTTATCTGTTATAAACAAAATTTCCTTATCCATAGAATGTTTGCTGAATTCAATGCTAGTCGCCTACACTTCTGTATCTGGTTCGGATAAACTGCACTACCAATTATCCAAAAATCCTATTCAAGAAACTGCCACTAGAATTGGTTTTACTCGCGAAATAGTGATGGCCCACTTGGCATTTATAACCCTTTGTGGAAGTATTATTAAAACAATCACACCTGATTGGATGGTAATAAAACCAACGGAGGCAGATATTGATAATCCACTTCAAGTGATTGAAATCTCTCGATAAGAATATTCTCAACTAACAGAATCCAAACATTAATATATCAACAGATACAAAATATATGAAGAAAGATTAACCTAATGACTGCACAAGATTTAGCATCGACTAAGATTAACGGACATCCAAGCGGTGATGAACGTTTCACAGCTATCGATCGTACTATTAAAAAATTCGGAAATGAGAAAGATGCACTTCTAGAAGTACTAAACTCTACCCAAGAATCCTTCGGATATCTATCAAGAGACCTACTGATATATGTCTCAAATCAGCTTAATGTTCCGATGAGTCAGGTTTACGGTGTAGCTACGTTTTACCATATGTTTACCTTTGAACCGCTTGGTGAACACAACTGCATTATCTGCCAGGGAACCGCCTGCCATGTTAAAGGTGCTGACCGCATCATCCAAGCACTTGCAGATGAATTCCAAATAAAAGCTGGTGAGACTACCCCGGATGGCTTATTCAGCCTGACTACAGCTAGATGTGTGGGAAGCTGTGGTCTGGCACCCGTTGTTGTACTTGATGGTGATGTTCGCGGCAAAGAAACTCCAGACGCGATCACTTCACGTGTTAAAGAAATTGTTTCGCTTTCCAAAGAACGTCTTGCGCATCAAGCGGAGGGAGAATGAATTACAAAGGACTACTAGAGCTTGGAGAAAAAGAGCTAGCCAGGCAAGAAAGATACAAACGCCGCATATTTTGTTGCACAAGTACCGCATGTTTATCCGCTGGAGCCGGTCTTGCACACTCCACGTTAAGACAATCTGTTGATGCGTGTAAGTGTGACGAACATGAAGCTGAAGTCGTTCAAACAGGTTGTATGGGACTTTGTAATAGAGGACCTTTAGTACGTGTTGAATCGAAAGAAGAAGATACTATCCTTTATGGAGATGTCTCGCCTGAAATAGCCTTACAAATTGTCGCCAAGCATGTCCCTTTGGGTGTAATTGATGAAGATGCCGAAGTTGATGATTTTGATACACACATAACTCCTCATGACATACCCCACTACCGGGAAAGCTTGCGCCGGGCTCAAAATAGGAAAGGCTTAGAAAGAAATATCATACCTACTGATTTGCCATTCTTCACGAAACAAGTTAAGGTTGTCTTAAGTCAGACAGGACATATCAATCCAGATAAGCTGGAGGATTATTTAGCTCATGGAGGTTATAAAGCCCTCGCCCACGTTCTTATTCAGATGTCACCTGAAGAAGTGTGCAATGAAATAGTAGCAAGTGGACTACGAGGTCGCGGTGGCGCTGGATTTCCTACCGGTTTGAAATGGAATTTTGTGCGCCAGGAGGAGAATGAACAGAAGTTCGTGATTGTGAATGGCGACGAAGGTGATCCAGGTGCTTATATGGATCGTACTGTGATGGAGGATGATCCCCATCGAGTTCTCGAAGGGATGATTATCAGCGCATACGCAGTTGGTGCATCCTATGGATACCTCTATATTCGAGGTGAATACCCAATTGCAATCAAGCGTATTAGAAATGCTATCTTGGCTGCTAGAAGGCGTGGCATCTTAGGAAGATCAGTTTTGGACTCTGAATTCAGCTTCAATGCGGATATTCGTATTGGAGCTGGCGCTTTCGTCTGCGGGGAAGAAACTGCCTTGATACATTCCATTGAAGGAAAACGTGGAATGCCTCGCATTCGCCCTCCCTATCCATCCACATCAGGTCTATGGGAAGCGCCGACTGTAATCAATAATGTCGAAACTATGGCCAATGTACCCTCCATAATCAATAACGGGGCAGATTGGTATTCCAATATTGGCACTGAGAAGAGTAAAGGAACGAAAGTATTCGCATTGGCGGGACAATTGAGAAATACTGGATTGATCGAAGTCCCAATGGGTATCCCATTGCACGAAATTATTTATGATATTGGTGGTGGTGTACCTGGAGAGCGAGAATTCAAGGCGGCTCAGACGGGTGGTCCAAGCGGGGGTTGCATCTCAAAGGAATATCTTGACACTCCGGTGGATTATGAAAATCTCAGCAAGCTTGGTTCAATCATGGGATCAGGAGGATTGGTCATTATTGACGACTCCACCAGTATGCCAGACTTTGCTAGATTTTTCATGGATTTTTGTGTTGATGAGAGTTGTGGGAAATGTATACCTTGTAGAGTCGGCACAGTACAGCTGCGAAAACTTCTTGACAAAATAATTAGCGGAGAAGGTCTTCCAGAAGACCTTGAAAAATTAGATAATCTCTGCAATCTGGTCAAATCAACCAGCTTGTGCGGGCTAGGTCAATCCGCTCCCAACCCAGTTATTAGTACATTAAAATATTTTCGACCAGAATATGAAGCACTATTACGGTCCGAGATGCCAATTGAGCTAGAGACCGTTTGAGATACCATGAAATATTAATGTCAAACAGGAGAGACTAACTTGATTGAATTGACAATTAATGGGCACAATATCAAGGCCCAGCCAGGCGCGAGTGTGTTGCAAGCTGCTCTTGACAATGGCATCGATATCCCACATCTGTGCTACCATCCGGAACTCTCAATCTCTGGTGGTTGCCGGTTGTGCATCATAGAACTAGAAGGACAATCAAATCCGGTACATAGCTGCGGATTGGAATGCCAACAGAACATGATCATCCACACTCACAGTGATGAATTATATGCACGACGTCGTGAGATAATTGATCTCTTTCTTTCTGAACACCCACTTGATTGCGTAACATGCGATAAAGCAGGGAGTTGCCTGCTGCAAAAGTATGCCTATGAACATGATATCAAAGAGACCAGTCACGATTTTGAAATCTCTCAGGCACTGTATCAGGAGGACAATCCATTCTTTCTTAGAGATCACCAATACTGTATCCTTTGCGGTCGCTGTGTGCGGGTTTGCGACGAAATCATAGGTGCAAATGCGATTGATTTCGCTGGTCGTGGGTTCGAAAGTCTGATTGCAACTCCTTTTGATGATCCAATGGAAGATTCATCTTGTATATTCTGTGGAAGCTGTGTCCAAGTTTGCCCAACCGCGGCATTAATGCCTGTATCTCGAATGGGCAAAGGGCGTGAGTGGGAGCTTGAGCGCATCGATACAATTTGTGGCTACTGCGGAGTAGGGTGTCAGGTAGAATATTCACTTCATGATGGGGTAATCCTCTACGCCCAATCGAAACCCGACGCTCCCGTGAATGGTGAATTTCTTTGCACAAAGGGGCGTTATGGATGGGATTATGTTACATCTCCTGACCGGCTTAGGAATCCATTTATCCGTCGTGATTTGGCTTATCAACTTGGTATCACTGATAAACCTTGGGATTTGCCAGAAAAATCACCTTTGTCGATCAGAAAACCAAATATCGAAGACAGCCATGTGCCAGTAGATTGGGATACAGCGGTGAACCTAGTTGCAGATAAATTAGCAGATACAGTTACAAATCACGGCCCAGATTCAATTATGGGACTTTCCTCGGCACGGTGTACGAATGAAGAGAATTATCTATTCCAGAAATTCATGCGTGCTGGTATTGGAACGAATAACATAGACCATTGCGCACGTCTTTGACACAGTTCAACAGTTGCTGGCCTCGTGCAGGCCTTCGGAAGCGGTGCAATGACAAATTCAATCCACGAAATTCGTGATGCAGATTGTATATTTATTACCGGATCAAACACTGCTGAATCTCATCCCGTAATTAGTTACGAAGTAGTACGGGCAGCAAAACGGGGTGCCAATGTCATCATAATTGACCCCAGGCGTATTCCCCTCGTTGACCATGCCTCACATTTTTTACAGATAAAACCAGGAACCGATATTTACGTATTCCTCGCAATCATGCATACTATCATCCACAAAGGCTGGTTAGATTCAGCATTCATTCAGGAGAAAACCGAAGGTTTTGAAGAATTCCTTGCTGTGCTTGAGGAATATACCCCCGAGCGGGCTTCATTATTGTCCGGTGTCCCTGTAGATCAAATTGAGGAAGCCGCACGCATTTATGCACTCGGAGAACGTGTCCATGGTTCTTCGATCTATACAGAAGGTCGTGGTCACAGCACTATACTTTACGCGATGGGAATCACTCAACGAAGTAACGGGACCGACATGGTAAAAACTCTCGCCAACCTCGCCATGTTGTGCGGTCAAGTTGGTAAGAAGTCTACTGGTGTAAATCCATTGCGCGGACAATCCAATGTACAAGGAGCCTGTGACACTGGTTGCCTGGTCAATGTTTTCCCAGGTTACCAGCAAGTTACAGATGATGAAAAACGCAATGCCCTAGCAGAAATCTGGAATGTAGAGCAGCTTCCAGACAAGGTTGGATTAACCATTGTTGAAGCGATGCATGCCGCTTCTGAGGGGCAACTACGGGCAGTTTATGTGATGGGTGAAAACCCAATGATGACGGATCCAAATACAAACCATGTAGAAAAAGCCTTACGCAGTCTCGATTTATTGGTCGTACAAGATATTTTTCCAAGCGAAACCGCTCTTCTGGCACATGTAATTCTGCCGGCCTCCTCTTCCCTCGAGAAAGATGGGTCATTTACCAATACTGAAAGACGCGTACAGCTGATAAATCCTGTTCTCGATCCAATTGGTGATAGTAGGCCTGATTGGCAGATTACAAGTGAAATCGCAAAACGCTTCGATGAAACTATTGGAATTAATCGAAACCGTGATTATTGGAACTACAGTTCCTCCGAAGCTATTTTTAATGAGCTGGTCGCAGCCACGCCGATCTACCGTGGAATGAGCCATGCGCGGTTGAAAGGAGATGGACTTCAGTGGCCATGCCCTGATTTTGATCACCCCGGCACTCCAATATTGCATGCGGGAAAATTCTCGCGTGGGCTTGGAAAATTCTCACCAGTGACTGCAAATGACCCAGCTGAAATACCAGATGATGAATACCCACTAATTCTCTCCACTGGTAGAGTTTTATACCATTACCATTCTGGGACTATGACAAGAAGAAGTGAACCTCTATCTTGGCGAGAACCACGCGGATACGTGGAGATTAATTCCGAAGATGCGGCGGCTATCGACCTTGAAGATGATCGGGCTGTAATTATCACGAGTCGACGGGGAACAGTACGTACCAGAGCAAAGATCACGAACAATGTTCCACCTGGGACAATTTTCCTGGCTTTCCACTGGCGGGAAGCACCAGCGAATATTCTGACACAAGACTTCGCCCTAGATCCGGTTGCAAAAATCCCTGAGTACAAAGTTTGTGCAGTCCGTATTGAAAACCCTAGGAGGAAACATTTATCAACAACCAGTTAACCTTTAGATTCCCAGCTCAGATAGAGGTAATCGGAAATCTGAGAACTCTTTTATCTAAAATAACCCTCCCCCCATCAGGCATCTAAAGATGGGGGGCGTATAATATATTGCCTACGTTTATGATTTATCTATACTACATAAAAAAATTTAGAATCAAAAACCTGGTGAGTCAATGAAACGGTGGAATGGCTGGGGAAATATAAAAACCTCTTACCAAATAACACCATCTGCTCTCTTCTATCTACAGAAAAGAATAGGTGTAGGTACATGCACACCAGATGCAAAACTTGCAGATGTATTAGCTACTATACCAGCTTGCCGATTACCAAATCATTCACTTCTGAATATAAATTCAGAAGTGAGATTGCGCCATTCCCGCGGACAAAGCCTTCCCGATTGGATTGCATTACGTTCAGGCCAGATCACATCGTTCACTGACGCCGTCGTTTACCCCTCCACTGATAATGAACTGCGGGAATTATTTGATTTTGCTGATGAAAATGCTGTTCACCTCATCCCATATGGCGGTGGTACAAGCGTGGTCGGTCATATAAATCCCAAATCCACTGGTGCTGCGACACTCACGATAGATCTATCACGATTTAACAGGCTGCTATCTATCGATAAAGACAGTAATCTGGCAACCATAGAAGCGGGAATTACTGGCCCAGCTTTGGAGCGACAACTTCGGTCCGAAGGCCTCACATTGGGCCATTTCCCTCAATCCTTTGAATATTCCACTCTGGGAGGCTGGATTGCGACTCGATCTAGCGGTCAGCAATCTTACTATTATGGGCGAATTGAAGATACATTTGCGGGAGGGCATATTGAAACACCGTCTGGTCCGATTGAGATCAACCCAGTCCCTGCCAGTGCTGCTGGTCCTGATTTAAGACATTTCTTCCTTGGATCAGAAGGTCGTTATGGTGTAATAACACGTGCCACTATGCGTATCCAACCACTCCCGGAAGTTGAGGGTTTCTTCGGTGCTTTCTTTCGCGACTGGAATAGTGGACTATCCGCAGTGAGAAAGATCGCCCAAACCAATATATCTGTTTCCATGTTGCGGCTCAGTGATGCTGCTGAGACGGAGATCACATTGGTCTTGTCTGGAAAAGATAAACTTGTTTCCTGGGCTAGTCGAGGTTTGCGACTGCTTGGGTTCGATGCCGACCGTTGCTTGCTAATCTACGGGGTAACAGGTGATCATAATAGCGTAAACTGTGCTATAGATCAGGTCTCAAAAATAATCCGTTCCAATGGCGGTTTATTGGCTGGATCTATTATCGGGGATCAGTGGCAAAAATCACGCTTCCTGAGCCCTTATCTCCGGAATACACTTTGGGATCATGGATATGCAGTTGACACCCTTGAAACAGCTATCCCCTGGGCCAAAGTTTCGCATCTGGCTGCCGCACTAAAAGTTTCGATCATAGAGCAAGCTGAAAAGAATGGGATCAAAGCATTGGTGTTTGCCCATCTGTCTCATATATATCGTGACGGTGCCAGTATTTATATAACCTATATCCTCCCACGTACACAAGCTGAGTATGATTTATTACAGATTTGGAAATCTATCAAAAACGCAGCTAGTCAAGTAATCATTTCCCAAGGAGGAACCATCAGTCATCAGCACGGTGTTGGTCAGGATCACTTGCCGTTCCTGAAAGCAGAAAAAGGGGAAATTGGGATGGATATACTTCAAAGCGTCCATCACATTTGCGATCCAAATGCAATTCTCAAACCTCATGGGTAATTATTGAATGGTCATAGTCCAAGAATAGATTAGAATAAGATTCGTGAAAATAATCTTGCCCTCCTCACATGGGCGTTTTCAATCTCCTCGTAGGGAATAAATGTGGAAGACTGGCTGGCGAGATAGAATTTGGTCCGAGATTCAACAGTCTTGGGATATCATCATTATTGGGGGAGGAATTACCGGCGCAGGTATCTTGCGCGAAGCAACCCGCGTGGGTCTCAAAGCGCTTTTGGTAGAGGCGCACGATTTCGCCTCTGGAACCTCGAGTCGTTCTTCCAAACTTGTCCACGGTGGTTTTCGCTACCTCAAAAATGCACAGATCAGACTCACATATTATGCAGTTCGGGAACGAGAACGCCTGTTAAAGGAGGGACGTGGATTAATCAAACCACTCAGCTTTTTGATGACCAGTTTCCCAAGCGACCCCTATCCAGCATGGGTCATGGGAATGGGATTGACAGTCTATGATATGTTAGCTTTCAAATGGGGACATAAGTATCTTGATGCTGAAGGACTCAGAGAATTATGTCCACAATTGAGCAACCCACAATTATCCGGTGGTCATCGATACATAGATGCATTAACGGATGATGCGCGATTAGTTTTGCGCGTCATCCGTGAAGCAGTACTTGAGGGTGCCACTGCAATAAACTATACAAAGGTTGAAGGTCTACTATTCAACCAGCGTGGGAGTGTTTGTGGTGTCCAAATCCGCGACGTCTCGAATGAAGACTCTATGCTTGAGGCTGAAGTACAAGCACAATTAGTTATCAATGCTTCAGGAGCTTGGTCCGATGATCTTCGGAAATTAGCACATGGTGGTCCTCTTCAACCAAAACAACCCCATTTGAGGAAATTGAGAGGCAGTCATATAATATTCCCCCAAGATATACTACCTATGAATCGTGCCATTAGTGCTTTCCACCCAGTTGACTCCAGACCAGTCTTTGTATTCCCTTGGGAAGGTGTGAGCATCATCGGGACAACAGATGTAGATCACAATCAATCTCTCCAATTCGATCCAAAGATTAGCGAAGAAGAGATAAATTACCTTCTTAGCGTTGGGACCAAATTATTTCCTGACCTGACCTTGAATAGATCTGATATTCAGTCAACGTTTTCAGGTGTTCGTGCTGTTGTCGACACAGGTAAAACGGATCCATCGAAGGAATCTCGAGAGCATGTGATATGGCACGAGAACGGGTTGCTTACAGTAACGGGGGGAAAATTGACTACCTTCCGTATGATGGCGAAGGATGCATTATATTCCGCTCGAAATTGTTTATCTATTAAAATCCAATCAATTACCAGCCATCGCATGCTCGACCTGCCTGAGAGTGAAGGATTCTGGGACACAAATATTGCTCCATCTCTTCGGCTGACTTTACTCGGCCGTTATGGGAATGACGCACCACAATTGGTTGCAAATGCGAAATCTGATGAATTTCATTATATTGGTAATTGTCAATCAATTTGGGCTGAGCTACGCTGGGCTGCCAAAGCGGAAGGCGTCATTCACCTAGACGACCTTTTACTGCGCAGAGTTCGTCTGGGATTGACTTTGCCCGATGGGGGCATTCCCTGGATAGGAGAAATTCGCAGGAAAGTTCAGCTAGAATTAGGCTGGGATGATAATCGTTGGAAGAGGGAGTATGATAGATACTTAAAGTTATGGAAAAATTCCTACAGTCTACCCACAGATTAAACTGCTAGAATCGATGTCATTTCTAAAATGATGATTGATACCTTTATTTGAGATTAAGTGTAATAGTTAGTCCGGATATGTCATTGTCAAATTTATTAAGTCATTGGCGGGCAAAAGCGACAATTGGAACAAATGTCGTTGAATGGAGAACTATTCCAGGGCGGGCAGCGTCATATATTAACTTTCCAGAAGATATTCACCCCCAAATAATTAATGCATTAAATCAATTAGGAATAACCGCTCTGTATACCCACCAGGCAGATGCGTTTGACCAGGTAAAAGCTGGCAACAATCCCATAATTATCACGGGGACTGCAAGCGGGAAAACTTTAGCCTACAACCTGCCCATTCTGAATAACTTACTCAGCAACCCACACAATCGAGCCTTATATTTATTCCCAACTAAAGCGCTTGCACAAGATCAACAAAACAAACTTCAATTGGTAATTGGATCAATGCAAGAAAATGATTCGAAGAGCTTACAAGCGAGTAATCAAAACGCCAATACCAACGGATCCGTACTTCCAAGCTTGCCAGTAGGCGTCTATGATGGAGATACGCCATTTTCCAATCGAGCAGCGATTCGAGCAAATGCCCGCCTGGTCTTATCCAATCCGGATATGCTGCATGCGGGAATATTGCCTTATCACACTAAATGGGCGGATTTCTTCATTAATTTAAAATTCATCGTGATCGATGAGGTGCATACCTATCGTGGCGTATTTGGTTCACATGTCGCCAATGTGATCAGAAGACTCAAGCGAATCTGCCATCTTTATAATACTCATCCACAATTCCTGTTGACCTCTGCTACGATAGCAAATCCGGTTGAATTCGCCAACCGATTGATTGAAGAACCAGTCGTTTTGATTGAGAATGATGGTTCATCGAAAGGTCCAAAATATTTTCTAATCTATAATCCTCCCATAATCGATGCTGATCTGGGGATCCGCAAAAGCGCACTACTGGAAAGCGTCAGGCTAGTCGGAGATTTACTTGATTACAATATCCAGACAATCGTCTTTGGGAGAACACGAAGAGGTGTTGAACTCATTCTAACTTATCTAGTAGAACGAGAATTGCATGATCAAGAAAATACAAAAAATAACCATGAAAGAAGTAAGTTCGGAATACGTGGTTATAGAAGCGGATATTTACCACAACAAAGAAGAGCGATAGAACATGGGCTTCGCACCGGGGAAGTACGTTTAGTAGTCGCAACAAACGCATTAGAGCTTGGCATCGATATCGGTGAAATGGGCGCAGCTATCCTTACCGGATACCCGGGGACGATTGCCGCCACCTGGCAACAAGCTGGACGAGCTGGACGGGAGAAAGAATCATCACTCGCGCTTATGATCACAACTTCCAGTCCGTTAGATCAATTTCTTGCAAACCATCCAGAATATTTTTTCGAGCGCAATCCCGAGCAAGCACTAATCAATCCAGATAATTTACTAATCATTTTAGAACATTTACGTTGCGCTGTATATGAGCTTCCATTTGATGAGCATGAAGCTTTCGGAGGTTTTACCAACGAGCAGCTATTAGAAATCATGACTTTCCTATCAGAAAATGGCGAGTTACATAAATCAGGAGAAAAGTACTTTTGGATGTCTGACCAATCACCTAGCCAGAGCGTCTCCTTACGAAGCGCATCTGCAGAACGTTTCTCACTCCAAGTAATTTCGGAGGGAAAGGTTCAGACAATTGGTGAGGTAGATAGCGAAAGTGCGGCGTGGATGGTACACCCTAACGCTGTATATTTGCACGAGGGGCAGACGTACTTGGTCGATGAGCTAGATTTTAATCACAATATCGCCAGGTTACAACAAAATGAAGTAGATTACTATACGCAAGCAACATTAGATACAACAATTCAGTTGGAACGATTGGTTAGTCAAGACCAGGTTCAAGGGGCTATAAAGACATTTGGTGAAATCATTGTAACCACGCAAGTAACCGCCTTCCAAAAGATCAGGTGGCTCACACATGAGCGGTTTGATCGCACAAGTTTAGATTTGCCACCTAGTGTGCTTCAAACTACCGGATACTGGATGACAATATCTGATGATAGCCTGGAGGCACTTCGAAAAGTTGGCTCCTGGAGCAGTGATCCGAATCAATATGGACCAAACTGGTTAGTTCAACGAGAACGAGCACGATCGCGGGACAATTATCAATGTAGAGTTTGTGGAGCCATAGAGTCAGAGCGTTCCCATGATGTGCATCACATCTCTCCTTTCCGTACATATCAAACATATGAGTTAGCAAATCAATTGGATAATTTAATTACGCTTTGTTCATCCTGCCATCGTAAGGCTGAAGCTGCAGTACGGGTCAAGAGCGGGTTAGCTGGCCTAAGCTACGCCTTAGGGAATCTGGCTCCATTATTTCTCATGTGCGACTCCCGCGACCTGGGTGTCTCTTCGGATCCAAAATCAAGCCTTTCTGATGGCAAGCCCACAATTGTGATCTATGACCAGGTGCCTGCTGGAATTGGTTTTAGTGATAAGTTATTCGAAATCCATGACATATTGATCGAAAACGCTGTAGACTTGATTGAAAATTGTGAGTGTCTCAATGGTTGTCCTTCTTGTGTTGGACCGGGAGGAGAATCTACAATTGGGGGGAAAAAAGAGACAATAGCATTATTATCTCTACTTAATCCAGTAAGGTAAAATAGATACATGCCCTCCCTCTCTGATAAACTCAAAGCCCTGGGTGTACATGTCGGTGCTCAAAATCTTTCAGCACCAACTAGTAGACTCAAACATCCAATCGAGAAAGTGATCGAGGGTGAATATAGAGAGACTCCCTTCGGAAACACGTATATTGTTGAGACTTATTATCCGATTGAATATCAGCATGGCTTAATCGATCTTGATATTCGTTCTCCATTGGATTTGTTATCGGAATGGGTAGGGGATCAACGCATCTCACAGATCAGTACAAATGAATATATATTCGTGGATACTGAGACATCCGGGCTAGGCAGGGGTGTTGGAACCTTTGCCTTCTTGATTGGAGCAGGACGATTTGACGAAGACGGTTTCCACTTGTCTCAATTTTTTCTTCAGGATCCGATCCATGAAACAGCCCAATTGGTCGCATTATCCGAATTTGTTGGATCAAGAATAGGTGTTGTGTCATTTAACGGGAAAGCATTTGACATGCCAATTCTGAACTCTCGTTATACCATCAATGATGACCTCTCACCTTTCAAATCCAGTGCGCACATTGATCTATTGCCATTGGCCCGCCGGTTATGGCGGGACCGTTTA
>Ga0209536_100009425_pt1 | contig 14524 bp, 12 predicted proteins | sample DeeMarSeWOR28_12_FD_187461 | JGI IMG/M metagenome (GOLD analysis project Ga0209536, IMG submission 187461) | Marine sediment microbial communities from White Oak River estuary, North Carolina - WOR-2-8_12 (SPAdes) (version 2) | ecosystem: Environmental > Aquatic > Marine > Intertidal zone >...
TGGCCTGCCAGCGCCTGCGGGAACTGGCTTACCTGAACAAAGGAGTAGAAATAGCTATAAGGGACGAGAGGGCCGATCAGGAAAAGGCGTTCTACTTCGATGGGGGAATAGCTAGTTATATTCGGCGGCTCAACAAGCATAGAGGCCTTGTGCATCCCTACCCTATCTACACCTCCACCATGACAGATAGCACTGTAATAGAAGTGGCGCTACAATATAACGATAGCTTCACCGAGTCCACTCTCTCTTTCGCCAATTGTGTCAACACTAGAGACGGAGGTAGCCACCTCACCGGCTTCCGCTCAGCACTAACTCGAGTTCTTAACGATTATGCCCGCAACGCGAAGTTCCTGAAGGATACGGACCCCAATCTAACCGGGGAAGATGTTAGAGAAGGAGCTGTCGCCATTATCAGCGTGAAACTGCCGCAGCCCCAATTTGAGGGCCAAACCAAGGCCAGGCTGGGCAATCCCGAAGTAAAAAGCCACGTTGAATCTGCTGTGGCCAGCAGCTTGTCCCTTTATCTCGAGCAACACCCCAGCGAGGCCAGGGCAATCATAGACAAGTGTCTCACCGCTGCGAGAGCCAGAGAGGCAGCTCGCAAAGCTCGCGACCTTGTTCTGAAGAAGACTGGATTTGAAACATCAACGTTACCGGGGAAATTGGCCGAGTGCTCTGAGAAAGAGCCAGCAAGATGTGAGATCTACCTGGTCGAGGGTGACTCAGCGGGTGGCTCAGCCAAACAAGGGCGAGACCGCCGCTTTCAAGCCATTCTCCCCCTTAGAGGCAAAATCCTAAACGTAGAGAAAGCTGCCAAAGACAAGATACTGGAGCATGCAGAGCTACGGGCCATAGTCACAGCGCTCAAAGCAAGTGCTGATGAGCAATTTGATACCTCTAGACTTCGCTACCACCGAATAATCATCATGACCGATGCTGATGTTGACGGCTCGCACATTCGCACTCTGCTCCTCACTTTCTTCTACCGTCATATGACCGAGCTAGTCAACCAGGGCTACCTCTATATTGCCCAGCCACCACTTTACCGACTCAAATCCGGTAAACAGGAGTTTTGGCTCTACTCTGATCAGGAGAAAGAGGAGAAACTCAAAGGACTAAAAGGAGACAAAGCAGAGATTCAAAGATACAAAGGGCTGGGAGAGATGACGCCTCAGCAACTGTGGGAGACGACCATGAATCCTACAACCAGAACCCTCCTCAAAGTACAGGCAGAGGACGCCATAGCCGCGGATGCTGCTTTCCGTATGCTCATGGGCGATGAGGTTTTGCCTCGCAAACGATTCATCCAGGCTCACGCTCAGAGCGTCAGAAACCTCGATATCTAGCAGTCCCGCGCGGGACCTACCTGCTTACGGTATGGGGGTCCAATTCGCCAGCGCTAGTCAAATCGCAGATAACGAATAGATCCTCTGTTCTGTTATATATGCTTCCACCCCAGGAGAAACTAGGTACCGAACGGACATCCCTTGAGCCAGGCGCTGGCGGATTCCTGAGGAGCTAATCCCGATTACAGGCATATCAAGTTGGACGACTCTCGCCAGTAGTCCGGGTATCGCTTCCTCTAGGTGCCTCAAATCTCTTGAGCCCAGCCTGGGGGGAACAACGAGCCGGCAGAGTTGAATTACTTTCCTCGGTTCTTTCCACAGAGGCAGCTCGGCCAATGTGTCACGCCCCAAGATGAAGAAAAGGCTTGTTTGGCTGCTCAGTTGCTCTTGCAGAGCTTCCAGAGTGTCCACGGTGTAGGACAGACCGGAGCGATCCACTTCGAGAGTGCTCAGCTTGAAATCGGGATTATCCGCTATGGCTCGACGCACCATCTCCACCCTGTGGATTGCCGGTGTAACATCACGATCCTGTTTGAGCCACGGCTCCCCGGCAGGCACGAACAGGACTTCCTCCAGCCCCAGCTTCATCCTTGCTTCCTCAGCGACAATCAGGTGACCTATGTGGATAGGGTCAAACGTGCCACCAAGGACCCCTATGTTCACTTTTCTACTTTCTCGGCTTGGGGCGGAATACCCCTATCTGAGGCCGGGCAATCATTTCCTCCTCCCGGTTCGTCTGTTCCACCATTTCCGTCGCTTTCCTGGTCAATTCTAACACCGCTTCGCCGCTCACTGCAGAGATATAGAATGTAGCCACGCTGATGCTGGCAAAGTCTCGCTGCATTGCAGGCAAACGCGCACGGACCTCAGCCAAATCTACCTTGTTTACCCCCACGATCTTGGCCTTGTGCGATAAGTCCTTGTATAGGGCTATTTCTCTATCCAGTGTGTCGAGGTCATGAAGGACAGTCGATGAACTGCCATCCAACAGCAAGATCAGCAGCTTCGTCCTCTCCGCGTGACGAAGGAAATCATTCCCCAATCCCTTGCCTGAGTGCGCGCCTTCGACAAGACCAGGGATTTCCGCAACAATGAAGTCTCTACTGCCGCCCGGCATGACTCCCAAAGCCGGCTGGCGCGTAGTAAACGGGTAATCAGCAATCTCCGGTTTCGCTTTCGATATGGCAGCCAGTAGGGTGGATTTCCCTGAGTTAGGAGGGCCGACAATGCAGACATCCGTGATGAGTTTCACCTCCAGCATAATGTCTCGTTCCTCTCCTGATTCACCATTGCCAGCAATCTTAGGAGCTTGATTGACTGCCGTGGCAAAATGAGCATTGCCCAACCCTCCTCGACCCCCCCTGGCCACCAGAATCCTCTGGCCCGGAGTCCTCAAGTCCCCCAAAAGCAGCTCCTGATCTAACATAGCTCCAGCGAAGACCATTGTACCCACCGGCACCGAGATGTCCAGGTCCTTGCCTTTCCTACCCCGCCTCCGAGAACGTTCACCACGATGGCCGTCCCCAGCTGCAAACTCTTTTCTTCTCCCAAGCGGGCTCAAGTCAGGCAGGTTAGGGTCACACACGATGACTACATCCCCTCCCACCCCTCCATCCCCACCATCCGGCCCACCAAACGGAACATACTTCTCTCTCCGAAAGCTGACACAGCCATCCCCACCACATCCACCTACAACCTTGATACCCTTCTTATACATCATTATTCAATAACTTACCATATAGTTAACTACATTAGTAGGTTAATGTTAACTACTATAAGCGATATCGCTGTGGAGGAAGTGGATCGTGGGGGAGGCCAACACTGGAGCAACGAATCGAGGTGGACAAGTGACAATTTGTCCACAAGTTATCGGCAGGTCTAAACAGTCCGGTGGGCCTTGCTATGACCTCGCTGCGGCCTGAGTCTCTCTCTAATCTCCGCGACCTGGTCAGAGAGATGTTGATTAGTGCTCAGAGCACTGGCTATCTTCTCGTAGGCGTGAAGAACTGTAGCATGATTTCTATTGCCTAGTTCCTTGCCAATCTCGGATAGAGAGCAACTATATCCTTCGCGCAGAAGATAGATTGCTATGTGTCGTGCCAAAGTGGTCTTCTTGTCTCTCCTCTTGTTAGTCAGCTCTTCCACGGGAATGCCGAAGTAATCAGACACCGTACCCAGCAGCTGCTTTATGTCTTGTTTTGACGTCATGCCTGTTAATAACTTGTTGACTGTTTGAGGAGTCATCTCGGCTCCACTCAGCCTAGCCTGGGCAGTTAAGTAAACAAGAGCGCCTTCAAGCTGGCGGACATTCTCACACACCTTTTCTGCCACAATAGACAGCACTCCTTCCAGCTCTGAGCTCATCAGTTTCTCAGCTTTGGCCCGCAGAATGTTCAGACGTGTCTCGAAGTCTGGGGGGCGCAGGTCTACGACAAGTCCGCCTTCAAGCCGTGACTTCAGCTTGCTGCTAAGCGGATACATATTCTGTGGAGCACAGTCACCGGTGATGACGATTTGTCGATTGTTGCCGTACAGCTCGTTGAAGGTGTGGAAGAAACACTGCAATGTTTGTCTCTTATCGAGCAGAAAGTGAACATCATCGAACAGAAAGACATGGATGTTGCTGAATCTGCTGCGGAACTTGTCCACTTGTTTTTCTCTCAGAGCCAGTACGAACTCATTAGCGAACTGCTCTGCCGTAACGTAGGCTGCTTGCAGCCCGTTGTTTGTGGTTAGATGGCCGATCGCGTGTAGTAGGTGAGTCTTGCCTTGCCCTGTAGCGCTATGGATCAAGAGAGGGTTATAACTAGCTCCTGGATTCTCGGCCACCTCCACAGCGGCAGCATAAGCTAAGCGATTGGAGTCACTGACAACAAAGTTGTCGAAGGTATACTTCGGATTAAACCTGTACCGCGTGGCTTTGCTGCTTGTTCCGCCATCAGTTTGAGCGAACAATGGACTGTTCTGTGGCTGTTCGCGATTGCGGACCTCGAAACGGACATCTATGTCTCTGCCGGTAATATCAACTAAGGTCTTCCTTACCAGGGGATACAGGCGTTTGGATAGCCATTCAGCGACAAAGATGTTTGGTACTCCGACCATAAACACATTGTCGTGGCAATCCAGCCCCTGGCTATCGCGGAGCCAGGTGGTGTAATTTGCCTTACTGACCTGAATTTGCAGCTTGCCGAGCGCACTCTGCCAAATCTCTTTTGCTGATTCCAACGTACCCCTATTCCCAACAACGCTCAACCACGGGGATGGCTGTAAAAGGTATTGAGGATCGGTTAAGATCTAAGAACTTGTCAGCTGCTAATCGTTACCAACTATACAGAATATCAGGTCTTATCAGACCTTCGCTAGGCAATGTTTGACATAATTAGAGAATTAATGAAGAATGCGCCAACCATGGCAGTCCGCATCGTCTTCATGGGCACCCCGGAGTTTGCCGTGCCTACATTGGAATCTTTGCTCCACAATGGCTACACGATCTCTGCCGTGTGTACTCAGCCCGACAAAGCGGCTGGCAGGGGACGCCCAGTCGTTTCTTCTCCAGTGAAGAGACTAGCGCTGGAGCGACAGATACCGATCATTCAACTCGAGACTTTCGAATCAAGCAAGGTCGTGGAAGAATTGGCCAGTCTTCGGCCTGAGCTGATAATCGTGGCAGCCTTCGGTTGTGTTCTTCCCCCGCAGGTGCTTTCCCTGCCCAAATTCGGTTGCCTCAACGTTCATCCTTCACTACTGCCACGGCACCGAGGCCCGTCCCCGGTTGCCAGCGCGATTCTGCGTGGGGATGAAGTCACTGGTGTTACCATAATGCTAATGGACGCTGGACTTGATACCGGACCGATTATGGCCCAGGAGAAGGTGGGGATTACCTGTGCAGACACCACAGGATCGCTCAGCGCTAAGCTGGCCGATCTAGGAGCCAAGCTTCTGCTGCGGACCTTGCCTAGATGGCTCGGGGGCGACCTCAAACCTCAAGCGCAGGATCAGTGTCAGGCTACCTACAGCAAGCTGCTAACGAACAAGGATGCCGAGGTTGATTGGGGCCTTTCCGCGCTGGAGCTCTGGCGAATGGTCAGAGCGTACACACCTCGGCCGGGCTGCCATACTTGGTATCAAGGGAAACGACTGAAGATCAACGGAGCTGTGCCTCTCCCTGCTGGGAAGGACGGAGAGATAGGGAGGGTAATTGTCCTGACAGAGCAGCCTAGGATTGGCGTGGTCACAAAGGACGGTATACTAGGACTCCGCCAGATTCAGCTGGAAGGGAGGCGCGAGATGTCGGCGGCTGACTTTGTCCGCGGGAAGAGGGATTTCATTGGCTGCATTCTGGGGCGAAAGTAGCTTCGTCAGCTAACAGTATTCTGCAGATAAATCGATACAATCTGGGGAACTAGCCAAAACAGCAACCGATGCGCGAATCATCCTGTCGCTGCGCAGAGCAGGCACTGCAGCATCTTAGGCTGCTATGTAGTAGATGAACACTGCCACTGCCTCGATCGCCAATAGCGGAGGCAGTATAAGCCTATATACTCCAGCGAGACTAGCCTTGAAGTACTCGGTCGACAGTATAAGGCAAAGATGGACGGGAGAGAGCAAAACCCCGACGTATCCACTTATATATGCCAGCATAAGGGCATAGCCATCGAATTGTGAGCCGAGGGCTATGAAGGGAACCAACAGTGGAAGGCTAATGCCGGCAAATCCCATGCTAATGCCTGTGGCAAAGCCCGTCAGGAAGGGCAGAAACGCAAGGAGAACCAGGGTAGGTAGTCCTATGTGCTGCATGTCTGCAAAGAGGGCGTAGGCAGCGCCCGCACCTTCTATCGTTGCCTTGAATAGCATTACAGCATACAACAGGAACAGGATTTGGAGATCGGCGCCATATTTCAAGGCAGTCTTCAATTCCGGCCATTTGGCTTTCTGTTGACAGGCCAACAGAACGAGTGCCAGAGGAAACGCTACTACCGCCTCCACCCCAGCCAGGACTAGTGCCACGATTAGGAGGATCGGCCAGGAAGCCCTCAAAAGGTCATAGACGATACTTCTCTTTGACAGTCTCTCTTCTGTTTGGCACCTCCTGGTGGGCTTGAGCATCCGGTAGCTAGATACTGTTCCGAGTGCGATGACCAAAGCCGTCATAGGCAGAAGTGTCAGTGTTACGGAAGAGAGCTGGACGGACACTATTATGCTGGTCGCTATGATCGATGGATATACTGGCAGGGAAGTCTCCCATATGTGTCTGAACCAGTAATTGATGAAAGTAACTCGTTCTGGCGTGAGGCCCATTCTGCCGGCCAGGTCCCTTAAGGCAGTAGCTGAAACTAGGGCTCCCGCGGGCATAGGAACCAGTCCTATCGTGGCGGGAACCAAATGCATAGCAAGCTTGGGGCCGAGTCTCTCCAGGGTGGCTGTGAGGCTCGTCAGCAAGCCCCTTACCTCCATGAGACGACTTAGGGCCAGTGCACTGGCAACGACCACCAGGAGTGTCAGGGTCTGGCGATCTATTAGGGTGTCAAACATGTGCTCCGGCAGCGAACGTGCGGGGAGGAGCAGCAATGCAAGGGCAAGACTTCCTGCGAAGATGGCCAAACTTGGACGGACCTTGAGCCTGATCAGAATCAGGATGCCAGCAATGGAGGCCAGCAAAGCCGCGGACGGGCTTATCATTTCAGCATGCCTCACTCGTTATCAGGCGGAGAAGGACTGCCGGCACACGCGTCGTATTTTGATGTTCAGAGACTTCGATCTTTGGGCAACTGCCTGCCCGACAAGAGGAGGGGGGGCAAGGCGTTTCTTGACTGGGGTGCCGCCTCGAAGTACAAGAGTTCATATTGACCTTACGTGGCGATGAGTGTGTTGACAGAATCTGCCTTTCTCCACAGGTAGCAACGAGCCAAACAGAGTCGGCGGGGGCTACTTAGACTGCCGGGCACTTATGAAATTGCAGTTCAGTCGAAGCCGAGCCAGGTAGTCACATTTCTGGCGGGCTCCCGTGGACTCTCTAGTTTGTTGGCGGGGAAATCCCAGTCGGGGTAGCCAATGGCAACTGCGGCTATTATCCGCTTGGACTCCGGTATGTGGCCGCATCTTCTTAGAACATCGGGATACATCGTCCCCTGGTCCTCGATGCAGGTTCCTAGGCCGAAATGCAGCGCGGCAAGACAAATGGTCTGTATCACAGCGCCAATGTCGAGCAACGGACCACTTTCACTCAGACAGCGATCGGTCAACAAGATGATTGCGGCCGGTGCGTCGAAGTAACGAAAGCCGCGCTCCAGCCATTTTGCCCTCTTTTCTTTGTCTTCCCTGGGTATATCCATGAGCTGGAAAAGCTGCTTGGCAAGGTCCACCTGGCGCTGCCGGTAAATGCTCTCTTTTGGCCAGCTGGTAACCACGTGCTCAGGATTAGGCGGCACTCCCGAGTTGAGCAGGTCAACGTTGTTCCGCTTCACATTCTCTAACACCTCGCCGGTGAGCACGTTGAACTCCCACGGCTGGGTATTCATGGCAGAGGGCGCACGGCTGGCCACTTCCAGTATCTGCTCCAAAACCTGCCTGGGCACGGGGTCAGGTTTGTAGCCCCTGACACTCTTGCGCTGCTTGACAGCTTCGATGACATCCATGAATTCGCTCCTTTCTGTAACGGTGATACTACCAGGTGGCTGTTATGGGTTCTGATTCGTAAATCCTTTCCTCAGCGAGCTCTGCTGGCGTAAGAGGAACGTCGCCTTCAATGTCTCTGCCCTCAGTTCCCTTAGCCAAGATTTCCTTATAGTACTCATGCTGGATTATCAGGTTCATGATTTCGCTGCTACCGGTCCAGATCATGGCAAGTCTGGCTTCCCTGAGTGCCCGTTCCACCGGGTAGACATTGGTATAACCAATGCCGCCTAATATCTGCATAGCATCATTGATCACCTCCCAGTGTGTCTGGGTAGCCAGTTTCTTCGCCTCCGACACCAGTCTCCTTTGATAAGCTGGGGTACCTACTCCATCATCGATGGTCTTAGCCACGGCGTATGCCAGGGCACTCACAGCGTCGAGCTTGGTTATGCAGTCGGCTATCCGGAAGCTCACTCCTTCAAAACTCCGTATGGTCTGGCCGAAGGCCTTCCGCTTGTTGGCATAGCGGGCGGCCAGTTCCAGAATAGCCCTGGATCCAGCCACCCCGCCTGAGAGCAGCCTTTCCGGCACCATCAGTTTGTAGAACACCTTTGATCCTTCGTTCTCTTTCCCCAGCAGATTCTCCTCTGGGACGGGGACATCGCGAAAGACCAGTCTGCCTGTGCCTGTCCCTCGGGAGCCCATTAAGCCGTAGACATGCTTTACGTCCACTCCCATACCTCTCTCAACAATGAAGGCGCTGAGCGAATCACGGCCACCTCCGGGGTTGGTGACAGCGAACACCAGGAAGAAATCGGCACCTTCAGAGCCAACGACAAAACGCTTCTGTCCGGTAAGGTAGTAGCGGTTTCCTTGCTTTCTGGCCACAGTGGTGGCGCCAAAGAAGTCGGAACCACCTCTTGGCTCGGTGAGCGCTTCCCCTGCCCATTGTGTGCCAGCAATCAACGGTTTCAAGTACTTCTCCTTCTGAGCCTCGGTCCCGAAGACATTCAGGCCTTCTCCAACGATGGAGGTAACCGAGACAAGACAGGTGAAAGGTACTCCAAGCTTCATAGTCTCACCCACTTCGATAAGCTCCTCCACCCATTTCAGGCCCCTGCCGCCGTATTGCCTGGGGAATCTGATGCCCAACAGGTTCCTCTTACCAGCTTCCCTGACAAACTCATGCGGGAACTCAATCTTGTCAGCGTCCATATCAAGTATGAGCTGTCTTGGTACGCTTTCGACGAGGTCTCGGACCTCTTGCCTGAATTTTCTGCGCTCTTCCGTCAAGAATACCTCTAACATTGCTTCCTCCTTTTCACTGCTGTAGCCGGCGCTTACGATGCCGGGATAGGTGAGATGACGACAGCCTGGTTTCCCAAGATTCAGGAGAATAGTATAGCATGTGTCAGATACTACAGAAGGGGCTGTTCTCTGCCGAAGGAGGTGAAGGCACTTGCATTCTGGTCTGTCCTGGGGCTTGAAAGCCATGGATTAGCTTTGGACACCAGTCATGGAGACTACTTCGTGGAGCTGGTGAGGAGTGGATTCTCCGCGGCACAAGGAAACAGTGGCCTGTATGGTGTAGTCTCTGATCGAGTCAAATCTGGCTAATGAGCCTTGAAGGCCAGAGCGCCAACAGGGCAAATGGCTACGCACTCGCTGCAATCTTGGCAACCTGATCTACCGACAGGTTCATCTCCAAACGTGGTGACCATCCTACGGAAGCCGCGGTGCGCAAAGCCGATCAATCCCTTGCCCGGTTTCTGCTGGCATACCCAGACGCATCTGCCGCACAGCACGCACTTGTTGGGGTCGTAAATGAACAGCGGACTGCCGGAGTCTATCGGTAGTTCGGGCAAGATCTTCCGGAACCTTTTTGTTTTGAGCTTCACCCCGAGAAGCTTGGCTATCCGCTGAAGTTCACAAGAGCCATTTGCCAGGCAATGGGCGCAATCCACAGGGTGGCTGGCCAGGAGCAGTTCCAGAGCAGTGCGGGCAAGTCTCAGTGCCTTTGGTCCCCTAGTATTGACTATCATCCCGTCTGCCACCGTGGTAGTGCAGGCTGCGGCCGGATCATCTCTGCCTGCTATCTCGACAAAACAGAGACGGCAAGAGGCATAAGGCTCGCTCTTCTCCCGGATAGCACAGAGATTGGGGATGTAGATGTCATTGTCCAGAGCTGCCCACAGAAGCTTTTGGCCTGGGGCAGCTCTTACTTTCTTGCCATCAATTGTCAGAGAGACCTTCTTGACTTTCGCCAGTACTCTCTCCTCAAGGAACAGGATATTCCAGGCTGGGAGCTACCCTGCTAACCCTGCCCATATTATCTAGAAAAGCCCCTGTACCTTGCCGGTCTTGGTATCGACATCTATCCTTCTGAAGGCTGGATCAGAGCTGGTGCCCGGCATCAGGCTTATCGTGCCGGCACATGGGCAGAGGAATTTCGCCCCGGAGTAAATCAGCACATCGCGAATGGGAAGGGCCCATCCCTTGGGGACGCCCTTAAGGGTTGGATCATGCGTCAGGCTCAGGTGCGTCTTTACCATCATGGTAGCGTATTCATCATATTTCTTGTCTGCCTCAAATGCCTTTGCTTTGGCTTCGGCTTCGGGTGTCCAGGAAACGCTCTCGGCGCCATAAACAACCGTGGCGATCTTCTTCACTCTGTCACGTAACTTCATTTCGTTAGGGTAAAGGAACTTGAAGTCAGACTTGTCTTTGCAGGCTTCCATAGCAGCATCGGCAAGCTCCAGTGCCCCGTCGCCACCCTTGAGCCAGTGTTCACTGAAGGCACAGCGGGCCCCAGCCGCCTCAGCCGCCTTACGTACCATGTCTACCTCAGCTTTAGTATCTGTATGGAAGGAATTGATGCACACCACCGGGTTGATACCTGCGGTTTTTATGGTATTGATGTGGTGCACCAGGTTGGCAAGACCCTTCTCCAGGAGACTCAAGTCTTCCTTGGTGTAGGCATCAGGTAATGGCAAGCCAGCCACGACCTTGGGTCCGCCGCCGTGCATCTTCAGGGCCCTGATAGTGGCAACCAGTATCGACACATGTGGCTTGAGTCCGCTATAGCGGCATTTGACGTTCCAGAACTTCTCAAAGCCAATGTCAGCAGCAAAGCCACTCTCAGTGACGACGTAATCTGCCATCTTCAAGGCAATACGGTCCGCGATGATGGAGTTCTGGCCAACAGCGATATTGGCGAATGGACCGGCGTGCACGAGAACCGGCTGATACTCGGCGGTGCTGCACAAGGTCGGGTTGATGGCGTTGCGCATGAAGGCGGTCATGGCACCGCCGACTTCAAGGTCACCCGTGGTAAGAGGGTTACCCTTCTTGTCGTAGGCCACGGTGATCTCGTCCATCCTCTTTCGCAGGTCTGCTAAGTCATTAGCTATGGAGAGCATGGCCATGATCTCTGAACTCACTGCGATACCAAACTTGGACTGCATTAAGAAGCCGTCCATCCTGCCGCCGAGGCCGATAATGATATTCCGCAGGCTCTGGGCGCAGAAGTCCATAATCCAGCCCATTTCTACCTTGGTCGGGTCCACGTCAAGCCGGCGCAGGTTACGTTTGGCTAATTCAGCATCGTCATAGTTACGCTCATGCTGCATTCTGGCGGTAAGCGCTACCATGGCCAAGTTATGGGCATTCATGATGTCGTTAATGTCGCCGGTGAGGCCCATTGAGAATTCGGTCATAGGAATCAGTAGGGCGTTGCCGCCGCCGGCGGCGGTCCCCTTGATATTCATGGTGGGACCACCCGAAGGCTGGCGGATACACCCCATCACACTCTGCTTCCGTTTGCCAAGGCCCTCCACCAGACCCATGAGGGTGGTCGTTTTGCCTTCGCCCAATGGTGTGGGAGTGATAGCTGTAACTTCAATATACTTGCCGTCTGGCTTCTGCTTGAGCCGATCGATGATCTTCAGGAAATCCAGTTTGCTTATTCTCCCGTAGTGGATAACCTCGTCCTTCTGCAGCCCTAGTCTGTTTTGCCAGTCCTCGGGAGTGGGCATGTTCTGTTCCGCAGCTTCCGCAATCTGCCAGTCTTTCATTTTCGTTGCATCGTAAGCCATGATACTCTCCTTTCGTATCCCTTTCGTTTTTTATTTTGTCGTGCGCTCAGCCCTGCGTTCAGCAGCCACTACTGTGTTGACCATAAGCATGGTGATCGTCATAGGACCAACTCCTCCCGGCACCGGGGTAATAGCGCTGGCCTTCTCTTTAACGGTCTCAAACTCTACATCCCCTCTGAGGTCAGGCACTTGCTTGGTGGGGTCCTTCTTGCTGGGTTTCCATCCCACGCGGTTCACACCCACATCAATCACAACGGCCCCCTCCTTCACCATGTCTGCTTTAATGACTTCGGGAGAGCCCATCGCAGCGACCAGGATATCCGCCTGTGTGGTGATTTCAGCCATGTTCTTGGTCCCAGTATGCACGACTGTCACAGTGGCGTTGGCGCGTTTGTTCTTCTGCACCAGCATGGCCATGAGAGGCTTGCCTACTATGTTGCTTCGGCCGCATATGACCACGTGCTTGCCGTCAGGTGGATTGCCGCTACGTACCATCAACTCCACTGCGCCATGCGGCGTGCAGGGCATGAAATAGGGGTCTCCAATGAGCATCTTGCCCACGTTAACCGGGTGGAAGCCGTCCACGTCTTTGGCGGGATCGATAAGGTTCAGTACCTTATCGGCATTGATGTGCTTTGGCAGAGGCAATTGAACGAGTATGCCGTCGACATGCTCTGCCTTATTCATTTCCTCCACTTTGGACAGGAGTTCTTCTTCTGAGGCGCTCTCAGGCAGAACAATAGTCTGCGACCACACACCTATCTCCTCTGCCGCCTTCTCCTTGCCCGAGACGTAGGAAACGGATGCCGGGTCCTCTCCCACTCGGATCATGACCAGCCCCGGCGTGACGCCCAGTGCTCTGAGCTTGGATACTCGCTGTGTCAGTTCACCTCTGATCTCCTTCGCCACTTCATTTCCTGAGATTATCTTTGCCGTCATCTAGACCTCCCTCTTAGTTCTTGACTTGCCTGTTTGCCGATAGGCTCGGCTCAACAGCGCCCAGGTGCGCTGCAATATCCTGTACTCGGCCAATGACTCCCGAACTGGCCTTGGAGAGGGGGAAATTGCCAAGACCAGCTTCGATTACACTCTGGTCGTAGGGAATAAAGCCCAGAAATTCAAAACCCGGCAGGGCAGAAACAAGGTGATCTCTGTCTTGCTCACTGCGAATCTTATTGGCTACCACCGCCAAGTTCGTCAAACCTATGTCCTGGGCCAGTTCTCTTATCCTGTAGGCTGTTTCAATACTGGCTTTGCCCGGCTCGACCACAATGATCATCTTATCCACGGCCCTCGCGGTCGCTCGCCCTAGGTGTTCGATGCCGGCCTCCATGTCTATTATGACTACTTCATTCCTCTTAACAAGTATGTGGGCGACCAGGGCCTCTAGAAGGGCGTTTTCAGGGCAATAACAGCCGCTCCCACCCTTCTTCAGCCGCCCCATCACCATCAGTTTGATTCCGTCATGCTCGACCCAGTACTTCTCGGGTATATCGTCAACCTTGGGATTCAGTTTGAAGTAAGGTGCTGCCTGACCAGGACGCACACCTGTCCTTTCTTCGATCAGGTCTGCCATCTCAGATATCGGGGTTATCCTCTCGGAGTGGGGAAACCCGAGGCCGGCGGCCAGGGTAGCATTTGGGTCGGCATCGATGGCCAGAACAGAGAGACCGGACTGGCTAAGCACAGTGGAAAGCAGAGAGACCAACATTGTCTTGCCCACTCCGCCTTTGCCGCTAACCGCGATTTTCATTCCAAGCTAGGAATTATATACTGCACAAACAAGAGAAATCAAGACGGCGACACCTGTTGTATTGCATCGCCCACAGATGGCGACCGGAGCTAATCTAGGGACTGTCACGGGATGACGGTCGGTCCGCTGTACCGGGTTGCCTCCCTGCGTCCACAGGTCACGATTGTCCGCTCAAAACGAGCGGTGATAGAATACAAACATCAAGGCTGCACCGGCCGGTATATTCGGTTCATCTTGGTGCCAGATTTGCTTTCTAAAGGAGGCAATATGCCGTACGAATATGAAATAAATGAACTCGCCAAGGAAGAATCATGGCGGATGTTTCGCATAATAGGCGAATTCGTAGAGGGTTTTGATAACCTGTCGGGTATTGAGCCGGCAGTGACTGTATATGGTTCAGCCAGACTGAAGGCAGGAGACGAGCTATATACAGCGACGGAACAGATAGCCTATCGGCTTGGACAGATGGGCTTCTCGATTGTGACCGGCGGGGGACCAGGCGTAATGGAGGCGGCCAACAAAGGTGCGCGAAGGGCTGGTGTTACGTCGGTCGGACTGAACATCTCGCTTCCCCACGAACAGGTCCCCAATACTTATGCCACAAGATCGATAACGTTCAATCACTTCTTCACCCGCAAAGTGATGCTGGTAAAATACGCGGTGGCCTTCGTCATAATGCCTGGTGGTCTGGGCACACTCGACGAAGTGACAGAGGT
>Ga0209536_100009426_pt1 | contig 14524 bp, 13 predicted proteins | sample DeeMarSeWOR28_12_FD_187461 | JGI IMG/M metagenome (GOLD analysis project Ga0209536, IMG submission 187461) | Marine sediment microbial communities from White Oak River estuary, North Carolina - WOR-2-8_12 (SPAdes) (version 2) | ecosystem: Environmental > Aquatic > Marine > Intertidal zone >...
TAGACGTGTACTCCTACGAGTATCTCGCCTATTGCGAACTGGACCCGTCGATAGCAGACCGACCCGACAGCGAACTGCCGTTCGCCACGTCGGATAACGTCAGTCCGCGTGATCACATTGCAATCCAGGCGGCTGCCCAGAAATGGGTGGATTCGTCGATCTCCAAGACGGTCAATGTCCCGACGGACATCGACTTCGAGGAGTTTAAGGAATTGTACATGCTGGCCTACGACCAGGGACTCAAGGGCTGTACCACCTTTCGGTACAACCCCGAGGTCTTCCAGGGTGTGTTGGTTAAAGACGAGGACCTTGCCAACACCACGTACCGTTTCGAGCTGGACGACGGCACGGTGGTGGAAGCGAAGGGCAATGAGGAGATTCAGTATGACGGCGAAGTTCATACCGCCGCCAATCTCTATGATGCCCTGAAAGAAGGTTACTACGGTAAACACTAACCAAGGAGTTGATCATGCAAAGCATCAAGAGAAAGATCGTGAACTTCGAGGTAGCCAAAGACGACACTGTCGTTCCGGCCGCCGACCTGGATCATGACCCGACCCATGATCGCGTTGATCATCGGCCGGAGGGTGTGTTGTCAGCTGAAACATCCAAAGTGATCTACTTTACGCAGGAAGGACGTCATTCGATTTACCTGTCCATCAGCTACCTGCCCCTCACGGGCACGGTCGCCGGGCAGGCAGTCGAGATCGAGCGGCCGCTGGAGTTTTTTATTCCGGTTGGCCAGACCAGCGAGGATGCCCAGTGGATATCCGCGTTGGCTCGACAGATGTCCAACACCGCGCGCCTCACGGGCGATTTCGGCGCCATCCTGGCGGACTTGCAGAAAGTCTCCTGGGACAAGGGTCCGGTACGCTGTGGGGTCGATGCTTACGGCAAACCGCGTTACCACACGTCCGTGGTCGCTGCGATTGCCTGGTCGTTTATCGACATGCTGCGTAACCGCGGCATCGTCGATGCCCACGGCGAACTACTGCCGTTGGTCGATCGCATCGAAAATCAACGCGCGCGTCATAGCGGTCAATCGATCGTGGTATCGGACGATGCTGCGGTGGCGAAAGTCGGCGATTGTCCGGATTGTCAGTCAGCCATGGTCCTTCGGGACGGCTGCCCGACCTGTGACACCTGCGGTTATTCCAAGTGCGGATAACACCGTCTTTGTCGCCCCCTTTGCGGGGCGACATCTTTTTTAGGCGTCTTGGGTACAGGGCCACTAAAAAAGGTTTGTAACAAGATGGAAGGCAAACCATCGGCTCCATAAAAATCAGCCACCCACCGTCCTGCACGGAGTGTTATCTCCGTCCGGGGGTGATCTCCGTGTTTTTTGTTGCAACAAACAGGAGGTCATCATGGCAGAAGCCATACCCATCGCAACGTTTCGCGCGTACGTGCCCAAGGCACCGGCCCACAAGATCGAAGTGGTCCGGTCGAAAACGCACCGTGCGCGGGTTGAGTTGCACTACCATCGTGATCGCGTGCATCGCGTCTTGAAAGTGGATGGCGTTGAAACCCAGCGCAAGTTGGGCATGAACGGCCGCCGCTGCGACAAGATGTTGATGGATCTGCCCGTGGACATGAGTGAGCGTGAAATATTCCGGCAAACGGAAAGCGAACTCAGGGACCTGTTGCAGGCCATCAGTCAACGCAAGGCACCGACTCACAAACCGACAACCAAGCCGGATGTCGTTGACATTAGCTCGGGCCCAGTCGACCTGGTTGGCGTGTATCGTGCCAGCGGCGAACGCAAGTTCGGGACCAAGCGCAACGACAAAGCTGTTCCCTACTTCACGCTCGAGGTGAGCGGGAAACAGCAAACGGTAACGGGTGAAGACGTGGTGCGGGCTTTAAACGCCGCTGACGTCAAGCGTGGTGATCGCATCCGTATTCGCACGGCAGAAACCTGGATGGCGCCCGCCAAGCAGGACAAACCGGCGAAGATGATGCATCGCTACGAGGTCATTCGTTTGTCGGAAACTTCGGGCACCGAGTAGCTGCCCTCTCTTGCCCGCCTCGTGCGGGCATCTTTTTCCCTCGATCTCTACCGGGGTCGAGAGAAAAGGATAAACCGATTTTTGGTCCTTTGGACCTCAATCGTGATGGCTCATCACGCTAATAAAGAGCACTTCCCAAACCGGGGCCCGATCCCGGCTGGGGGTCGCTGCGCCCCGTTTCATCGTTTTGTGCATACAAAAGGAGGTTACGTGGGCAATGAAGCGATCAAGCTGAGTGCGTCACAAGTCGTCAAAGGCGACGAGTGCATGTACCAGCTTAAACTCTACCGTCAACGTGTCAGGCGTCGTGCCACGTCATGCAATCTTGTCTTCGGGCAATGCATCGACGAGGCACTGCGCACGTACGTGACTACCGCTTATGCTGGTAGTCCGACTGACCCGGTGCCGGTCTTTGAGCAAGCCTGGCAAAAGGCCTTGGCATCCACGGAGATCAGTTTTCCGTCAACGTGGAGTGCCGAGGAACTGGCCAGGACAGGCATCCGTCTGTTGGAACTGTTTCCGGGGGTCTGGGATCCCCTGGGGCTGACGCCACTGCTCGATGATAAAGGTCAACCCGTTATGGACGTTATGCTGGAGGCGGAAATCGCCCCGGGAGTGGTGCTTCGTGGAGTCCTCGACTTCGCGGGCTTCAATCCCGCCGGCGATCTGGTGGTCGTGGATTACAAGACCGCGGCACAAGCGCACGATTATTATTTCGCGCGCAAGTCCGACCAGCTCACCGCTTACCAGCTGCTTCTCACCCTGAACCAGCAGTCGCTGGGGCCGGATCCGGTCAAGGCCTTGGCCTTTCTGGACCTGGTCAAACGCAAGGTGTCCTCGCGCAGCAATAGTGTCGGCCCTGAGGTCTGCACGCCGCGCTGGGTACCACCGCGTAGTCAGGATGAGGTTAATGCGTTCAAACAGAAAGTCATTTGGCTTGCTGAAGACATTCGGGCGCGGCGCTGGGTACAGCGCCCGAAGATGAGCTTTAACTCGCCTTGTTCGCAGTGCGACTACAAGGACTATTGTCTTTACGGCGAGAAAGACGGCCTCGTTTTTCCCGAGGACGTCGCAGCAAGTTTAGCGGCTTGACCTTCCCAAGCTAGCCCGTGCCTGCACGGTCTGGCCCGAACCTTTGGTTCGGTTACCCCAACGCCACGCTGGCGGAGATTTTTTCCGCCACGTGGCGGGACTCCGTCTTGTGTGGCCCTTTGACCGGCATTGTCCGGTAGGAGGATTCTCATGAGTACGGCAATCTCCGGAATGACATTTCCGGAAAACGTTGACCCGGAAACGGGTCAAGTCTCGCTATCTATACCCCAGGCAATTCCCGAAGATCGAAAGCGTGTGATTAAGGAGGGGCTGAAAGCGCTTCATTTTCAGTACCTGCATCACGTCAAGCAGTTCGGTCACGGGTTCATCGTGGTAGACGAATACAAGCCCGTGCAAACGGACTTGTTCGCCAACCCCGATATGGCTTCGACGCGTGAAAACGTGTTCGAGCCGACTGTGGTAGGAGAGCATCCACCGGTTGATGGTGACGTCTTCGAGCCGATTCCGGCTTTTGCCCGAATCAGGTCTTCACATTGGGAAGCTTCAGATCGTGAAGAATTCGTCGAGGCCTACCTCAACCACATGCTGAAGTCACTTCGTGATTCACGGCTCAAACCGGTCAATCGTTATGCGATTCTGAACTGGGTGGCCGAGAAGATCGACGAGTCCGATCTCGAAAAAGATCCATTTTCGTTTCAGAGCGTGTGTTGTGAGCTTGGCTACAACGCAGACGTTTTGAGAAACAATCTTCTTCGAATGGAACTCAAGGACACCAGCTGGATACCCAACCTCTTCTGATGGGGCTTTTTTGCCTGCCCCATCGGGGCAGGTGCGCCATCGGATACTGTTAATCAAGGAGACACACATGACACAAGCTGCAAACCAGCAGTCGTCTGGCCACGCCCAGGTGGCACAGTATTCCGTAAAACAAACACTCTCTCAGGATGCGCCGGAAGCGATGATGATACACGGCGGTGCTGACCCGAACGGCCTTTACGTGCCGCCGGTGGTACCGCACTACGTGTTCACTCGTGAATTCCTGCGTGAACTGGCAGGGTGGTGGCAGTCAAAGCACATCGTTTTTCAGGGCCTTTCGCTAGTCGGCCCGCCAGGAAGCGGAAAAACGAAAGGTGTTACGCAATTCTGCCACGCGCTCAACATCCCGATGTACGAGGTCAATGCTGAAGACGGGATGGAGTTTAAAGACCTTGTTGTGCATCACGAAAACGTCGGAGGACAGTGGGTCGCGCAGTACGGGCCCCTGCCCCTTGCCATGGGCGCCGGCGGTCAACCTGGTATTCTCCTCATCAACGAGCCCAACGTCGCACGTCCTAGCGTGTTGACGGGTTTGTACGAGGTCATCGAAGGAAGACCGTTGCTCATACCGGAAATCGGTGGGCAGGTAGTTCGATCGAACCCGGAAATGTTCGGGATCGTGGTAACCGCCAACACCGGTTTGTCGCAGGGCGACAACATGGGCCTGTACCCGGGCGTGCAATCGCAGAGTATCGCGTTTGCCGATCGGTTCTGGACCATTGAGACCGACTACCCTGCACCGGAAATCGAGGAAGCAATCCTCGAAGCAGTGGTGCCCCAGCTGGACGAAACCATTCGCAAAACCATGGTTTCAGTGGCCAATCAAATACGGCCGCTGTTCATGGGGGCAGCGATGGCGGATGCCTCTGTCGCCGGCAGGCTCGACGTTACCTTGTCGACCCGCTCGCTGGTCAGTTGGGCACACGGCACGTGGCTTTACCGCGGAGCAGTCAATGAAGGCATTAACCCTGTGTTTCTCGCGCTCGACGGCGCGTTGTTGCGCGGGCAGTCGCCGGAGACACGCGAAGCGGTAACCGAAATCGTCCGCAACGTGTTCGGAGAGGACAAATAATGGCCAGGTACGCGGTCTATCGCGTTACCCGGCCGGACTCTACCGAGCACGATTGGGCGATACGGCAAACGGACGAAGGGGGACTGGAAATACGAGAAGGCAAGCCCGGCAGCAAGTTGCGGGCGACACTCGTGCCAGCCCCTTTGTGCACCCCTGATGCGAAAAGCGAGCTCGCGTCACGCGTGATTGCTAAATCGCAGCGCGGCTACGTCAGGATAGGAAGCGGGGAGATCGGTAACAGCGGGATACTTCAGCTGGAACCGCTCTCGGACGGGGAAGTCCCGGAGCCCGGCCTGCCTGACGCGGCGCTTTACTGGGAATTCCGCGAACCTGTGGATCCCGGCGCGTTTCAGGAAAGCCTGGTGTGGATACACCAACAGTTAACCGATGCAAGCCTTCCCGGCCTCACGCTCGAGATGACCGATGCCGGTCAGACCTTGAGTCTTGGCTGGGAAGGCAAGCAGTGGTCGATTGGAGGTGGTCCGTTTGCTGGTGTTAATCGTGTTTTGCAAGCTACCGGGCGCGGATCCGGGCATGTCAGTCATACCGACTTGCCCTGGCCCGTACTCGTGTTGTTTGCACTGGCCCGGCGTCACCCCGACGCCAAGCTTGGGCTGGCCGATGACGATGGGATACCCGTCGAACCTATCGTCAACAGAAGCCATCCCTGGCTGATAAGCCAGACGCACACTGCCTGGGTGGAGGTGCGGCGTGCCGCTGAAAGTTTGCAGCTGGTCATGCCGCTCATGAAGCTCGGCACAGAAGACACCGGATTCTCGGCGTTCTTCTGACCTTAAGGTGCCCCGGATTCTCGGGGCCCTTTCCCATGCCACTTCTTACGAGGTGGCAGCGGAAAGGAACAAGTTTTTGTCCCTCGGGACTAAAACGTGGTAGCTCGCCACGCAAAATCAATGAGTACAACCTTCCCTACGCGGGGCACGTCTGTCCCGTTAGGGGCTGGTGCGTCTTGCGTCGGGTCCTTTCACTGTGCACACAGAGAGGAAACACCATGACTAAGACACACCAGAAACTCGTGGTAATCAATCTTGATTTTCATCTTTGGTCGGGGAATAAAAAACTCCGCAAAGAGGACCTCAAGAACCTGGGGATCGATGTCGACAGGTTGCCGCCGGAAGCTTTGAGCTCTCTTGGCAGCAAACACATCTGTAACCCTAAGGAATTACGCACGTTCCAAACGCTCAAGCGGACGGCAGAAAAGTTCTGCGAGGAAGTCGGTTCCGGCTTTCTTAAAGGCTATACCGTTCCTGAGCGGGACCTTCCCCGCGTTGTCGAAAAACTCGACAAACTGGTGGAAGAGTTCAACCAAGCACGCGAGGTGTTCCTGTCCCGGTACGACCAGATCATACAAGAATGGCTGGAGTCGTATTCGGATTACAGGCACATCATCGAGCCCTTCATCACGCCGAAAGGTGACGTAGCCGCGCAATTGACCGCCGACTACCAGATGTTCAGGGTTGCAGACGTGTCGGAGGTAAAAGGCGAATACAACGCGAGATTGCATAGCGCAATCGGCGGTTTGGCGAACACACTGTTTCGCGAAACCGCTAAGGTGGCCAACAACTTGTGGAAACAATCCATTGAGTCGAAAAGCCGTTTTCGTGAAGGTACGCTAAAGCAGTTGTCGAAACTCCACACGAAGCTAGAGGGATTATCGTTTCTGGACTCGCGCATTGTGCCGCTCGCGGCACTCATCGAGTCACAAAAGGAATCGGTCGTCCCTGAAAACGGATGGGTAACGGGCGAATCGTTTTACCGAATCGCCGGACTGGTCTGGATGTTGAAAGATGAAGAACGCTTGGCGGAATACGCCAACAACATCGCCACAACCTCACCCGAGAACGTCGCGGAATACCTTCGTTTAGAAGGGATGCTGCGCGTTACCGGGAACAGACCTAACGTCACGCCCGCCACCACTGCACCAACCGCAGCACCGAAGAAAGTCGCCGCGCCCACCCTTGCTCCGCTGCCTGACAGCGGCGCGTTTTTCTAGGGGGTGCGCATGACTACCCACTCGGTGATCGCGAACGCGCTTCCGATCGTGGCCATGGCCATCGGTCGCAAGCTCGATGTTGAAGTCCGGATCGACGGCAGTCGCGCCCGCACCGATGGCAAAACAATTTGGTTGCCATCACTTCCCGCGGAGGGCGAAGACCTGTCGATCCTGGCGTACGGCTGGCTGGACCATGAGGCCGCGCATGTACGCTACTCAGACATGGAAGCATTCAATCGGCTAACAAAACCGGTTGAACGCGAATTTACCAACGTGTTTGAGGACATTCGCATCGAGAACGAGATTGTCAAACCCTACCCGGGTATACGCGGCAATCTCAATCGGTTGCGCGAAAAAATGGTGCAGGAAGGCATGATTGAAGCTGCATCCATGTCGGACCACCCAGCAAAGATCGTTCAACGCTATTTACTGCAGCGGTTGAATGTGGAATTGCTGGGAAGGGAATCGTTAACGGAAATCGCCAGGGAAACCGAGCGTGTATTCCGGGAAACGGTCTCGGCCGGGGTCGCCACCAAGATCGGCGGGCTCCTGGCTGAAACGGCAGAACTCGGTAGCACCGGGGATGCGGTGCGATTGGCAAAACGTGTTGTCGCGCTCCTCGAAGAAGAATCCGAGGAGCCCGAAGCACCCGAAACGTCACCGGCCCAGCCGGAAGACGGTGAAAGTGAGGGTGCTTCGGACGATAGCAGCAACACGATGACGGACGAACAGCGTCAGACCTTGAAACAGATCCTCGAAGCTGATTCGGGTGATTTTGACAAGGACATCAACGCTGCCGTTGCGGAACAGCTCGAAAGCGAAGCCCAGAAAGCCACCGGAGGAAGCGGTGTCGGCATGGGCAAAGCGAGCGAGGCGTTGGATTCGAGAGTGAATCCGGCGGAACTACTGTCCCGCATCCGTCAGTCGTCAATCGCGCTGCGACGCAGGCTCACGGGCCTCGTTCGCAGCTTCAAGCGGGAACAGGCCAGCTCACCACGAGCTGGCAGGCGATTGAATCGTCGAAAACTGCATCGACTGGATGTCGGCGACCCCAACGTGTTTTTACGCAAGCGTATTCGGCCAGGTGTCGATACCGCCGTCGTTTTGTTGGGGGATCGGTCTTCATCCATGAACGGTGCAGAAATCGAAGTGCTGCGAGATGCCATGATGGCAGCCTCGTTGGCAATCGATGCTATCGACGGAGTCAACATGACGGTCGCTGCGTTCCCGGGACATAGAGCCGAGGTCGAGGTCATGACGCGTTTTGACGAACGCGCCGAGGCCACGGCCCACTACTATGCTGGCTTGACCGCCAGTGGAGGCACGCCGATAGGCGAAGCCATGTGGTGGGCTGCCGACCAGCTGGTGCAACGCCCGGAACCACGAAAGATGATGATCGTGTTCACTGACGGGGAAATTAACCCGAACGACGTGAAAGATGTCATCCGACTATGTCAACGCTCTGGCTTTGAAGTCTATGGCATTGGCATTGGTTCCGCCCAGGTGGAGAAATACTTTCCGATCGCTGCGCATATCAGGCAGATGTCGGAATTGACCCCCGCCTTGTTTGGGTTGTTGCAGCACGGGCTGACAAAAGCCGCCTGATCCGTTTAAACACCACTCTTCCTTGCGGGGGTTACCCTCCGCAAGGAGGCTCGCCCGCTTTACTCATTGGAGGTGAGTCCCATGGAAAGTCAAATCGACAACGTAATGGAGCACGTGCGTGCCTGGCAAGGTGCGCGTCTGCCGATGACGGTAATTACCGTACATGGCAGTCATCGTGGCCGAAAGACCCATATCTGGGTGTTTGACGGCAGCGAATACGTGGTCATCCATGAAGCCGATCGTCGCTTCTTCGACTACCAGATACGCTCAGGTGAACTGGGCATCCTGGTGGATGAAATTAACCACGACCTGTCACGTGGGCAAACGAGACCGCTTCACCATTAACCTTTTGATCCCCGCCTCGTGCGGGGATTCTTTTTTCGGTCCCACATTGACTGAAAACGATTTTCTAGTGAATAGCGCCTCGTCTCGCTCTTCATTGTATTGCCTCAAACGTACCGTGCCACGTCGCACTACTACGACAACACTAAGGAGAACCCCATGGTTGTGTATACACCGAGACCGCATCAGACTGAGTGCCTTGACTCTATCGACACTGAGCTGACTAACGCAGATCGTACGCACGTGATAATGCCGTGTGGATCAGGGAAAACACTTATCCAGCCATGGCTGGTCGACCGCCTGAACTCGCGCCTTGCGGTGCGTGAAATACTTGTGCTGGTACCAACCTTGGAATTGGTACGTCAAACGCTTATGCAGTGGCAGTCTGTGACCCCAGCCGGTACCCGGTATCTGTGCGTCTGTTCCGACAAATCCGTTTCTGCATCGGAACATGATGATGCGCCGGCGCCGGATTGTGGTGTGACAACGAACAATAAACTTATTCGGTCGTTTTTGTCGGAGGATATCGGCGACACCAGGCGTGTGATCTTTTCAACGTATCATTCAGTTGAGACGGTCCGTCGCGGGATGCCGGCGAGATATCGCTTCGATCTTGCGCTGTTTGACGAGGCGCATCGCACTGCTGGTGATCGTGAAAAAGCGTTCGCCCAGGCCCTCACGAACAGAGGCATACGAATCGGTAAACGTGTGTTTGTTACTGCCACACCTCGAATATTTGATCAGTCAAACGCCTCCACGGGCAGTGCGCCGGTCTACTCAATGGATGATGCGCGAATCTATGGTCGAGCAGCCTATCGACTCAGCCACCCCGAAGCTGTATCGAAAGGTATTGTCGTACCGTATGAAGTGATTGTGCCTTCTGTTTTGGAGGAGGTGGACGACAACCAAGTGGCATCAATTTCTTCAACTATCGCGGCGCGATTAATCGCGTTACGCAGAGCGATGGATGAAAACGGTGTGAATAAGGCTTTTTCCTACCACAATTCCATCGCTGATGCCCGGCACTATGGCGAGCTCGCGAATAAAAACAAGCTGCTCGGTGATATCAGGATCATGCATATAGATAGCACGATGTCAGCCCGTGAGCGCGCGGAAGTGCTGGCCGAATACTCTGCCGCGCCGCGCGCGATTCTAACCAATGTCCGTTATCTCACGGAGGGTGTAGATGTCCCCGAAGTCGAAATGGTGGCATTCATGAGTGCTCGTAGATCGCCGATCGACGTTATCCAGATCGTTGGCCGCGCTCTTCGAGCGAGCCCCGCTAAATCGTGCGCCTATGTATTTATTCCTGTGGTGGTAAGTCGGCCCAAAGCGGACAAGGACCTGCACAAGGAAATGCGCGAGTATGGGTACACAACCGTTCTGCAAACGCTGCAGACACTAATGGAAGGAGACCCTGATTTTGCCGAGCGAATGAAGAAAAATGGCGGTGCGATTCGAGAGCGCAAAGAAGCCGCGATATTGGTGGGTGGCGCGATCAAATTCGTGTCGGATGATCTACCTATCGAGTACCTCGAAAAAGTGATCATCCCGGTATGCTTGGATCGCGTCACCCTAGATTGGGATGGGATGTACGAGCGCTTTCGGGATTTCGTTCTGCTTCACCAGTCAACGGTGTTTCATCCGACCACACTGCAGGAGCAGGAAGTCGCCGATTGGAGCATGCGCCAGGCGCAAAATGCAAAGGAAGGGTTGCTCACTACTCGACAGATCCAATTGCTGGAGGCACTCGAATTTGAATGGGACGTGCGGGAAAGACGATTCCTGGGGAATGCGGCGTGGTACGCCTATCACATTGGCAGGCATGGGCACGATCATTTCGCCGACACGATACCAGGAGCGGAGTCTGGGCGTAAGTGGATAAAAAGCCAGCGTAAGCAGTTGTCGGATGGACGACTTTCGCCTTCCCGCGCTGCGATTCTAAAAAATATTGGCTTCATCGAGACGCAGTGGGCTTCAAACCAGGCGTGGAAGACGGCCCTGCTGGAAGAACGCTTTCATCACGCTGGCATCGCAAAGATAGACCCTGTCGTAGAACCAGCCATGGCCCGGGTTGCCGAGGAGCTCCGCAGAGAAATGTTGCGCTACGGTGTCGCGCCCGGACTGGTCGAACGCCTGCGTCGTATTGGGATCCGCCCCCCCACGATGCAGTCCAAATACAGGGAATTGACAGTCAAACGGTACGACACGCTGGCGCTGTTTCAGTAAGTTACTGCGATTGTATCGCCCCCGCTTCGCGGGGATTTTTTTGCCTAGAGTTTAGTGTAGCCAGCGCCAACAAGTCGTACTGCGACAGACAAGCGAGTTGCAGATGAAAAATTGTATGCAATTATGGTTGCCACTACGCGAATCACGAGACAATCACATGACATCGATACCTGAAGATGCACTCGCCGATCGAAAGGCCTGTCAATTTCACGTCTACGGCGCCAAAAGCGGCGCCCTGGAGTGGTACCCGACCGTGACACAAAAAGAATTTCCGACGCTCGGCGTCGACGCGGCCAAGGTAGTTGGCGACAAGCAATACGACTGGAAAGGGAAAATGATTTTCCAGTTGACCCGGCCCGAGCTCCCGATATTCATGGCGGTGCTCTGCCACTTTCGCGAGTCCTGCCACTTTCGTGGCCATGGCGATGCCCACGACAAAGGTTTAGAAGCCAGGACACAGAAAGGAGGAGTCTTCATCCGCGTTTACCAAGCTGATTTCGGTGCCGTCGCGGTGCCGGTCAACGAGGCGGACGCCTTCTACTTGCTCAGTCTCGGTATGCGCCAGCTGGTCAAGGCCCAGCCGTGGTTACACGGCCAAAACATCCCTGCCCTGCTCCGGGCGGCCCTGGGACAAGCCAATTCGCGTTAATTTGGCCGATAAGGAGCACTTTTGCCGCGTGGCCTACAGAAAAGATCAAGGATAATGACGCTAGCTACTTGGGTGCCCAGTGGTCGTACCTACATACATTAGGAGGAAAAATGTTCAGGAATCGCAAACCCTCGCCGCAGCCGGCAGCCTTTCGGCGACGCGCTGATCTCAACGAGACCGTCATGATCGCTCTCACGCAAATTGCAGACTCGAAGTTGCAGGAAGACAAGTCCAAAAATATACGCTTTGCCGTAATGGCTTTGATCCTGTTTCTCGGCTTTGTCGGATATATCGGTTCCGCTGCATTTTTCGCCTACAAGATGGGCGACAAGGTGCCCAGCGGCGGTTACGCATCGATGATCCGGATCACCGGCCCGATTACCGCCGGCGGACCCAATTCCGCGAACAACCTTATCCCGGCACTCGAGCGGGCCTTCAAGGACGAAAAGGCTAAAGGGGTGGTGCTTCTCGTAAACAGCCCAGGCGGGTCACCGGTTCAAGCAAACATCATCCGCGATCACCTGTTGAAGCTTCAAAATCGTTACCCTAACAAACCACTAGTGGCGGTTAGCGAAGACATCATGGCGTCGGCAGCTTACCTGATCGCGGTGGGCAGCCCTGAGATCTACGCCAACCGGTCGTCCCTGGTCGGTTCCATCGGCGTAATCATGAGCCACTTCGCCTACCCCAAGATCATGGATCGCTATGGCATCGAACGACGCGTTTACACCGCCGGTAAACTCAAATCCCGGTTTGACCCTTATAAACCCGTAAAGCCGGTAGACCAGGCCAAGGCTCAAGAAGTGCTTCATCAGGTGCATACTCACTTCATCGACGCTGTTCTTGCTACCCGCAAGTCCAAAATTACCGTCTCGCAGGATAAGCTTTTCTCGGGCGACTACTGGGTCGGAGAAAAAGCCCAGGCGATGGGCTTGGTTGACGGTCTGGCCGATCTGAAGACAGTTATCGCCACGAAGTATGGTGTCGAGGAAGTCAGGGACTACACCCCTACTCCGAATTTCTTTGAGAAGATGGGCTCCTATGTTGGAGGCAGTATCGGTACCACCATCACCAGTCAAATGGGCATGGAGCAAATGCCGCAGATGTGGTGAGAACCCGACGAGATCCTCCTTAGGGCGGCTTCGGCCGCCTCTTTTTTGGTAGGCGTGTACTCCCGTTTGTGACGGTGAGACCGAATAAGAAACTTAATGCCCCGTTTCGAGATGCTTTGGCACGGCTACTAAACTGGTTTTTAGGCCGTTTTCATCTTCAACCCAGCGGGCGGTCCTTAACCAGTTTATCTTCATCAGCCTTAAAAACGCGTGCCGAATACTCGCTGGGAAATGTTTACGTTTTTTCGGGTCGTCGTGATGACTTGAAGGCGTGAGATCGAAAAACAGGTCCCACCGTGATACCTCCCATTTGTCGTCTCGTGGATCCATCGCAGACAAGTACAGCATCAGCGCTTTCGCCAGCCCATCTCGGCCGGATAGTCTGAAAAACAGGCGCGCATCAACGAACGCGTGCGAACCGGGTGTCGTCAGTAATTCTGAGAACCAAGGGCTGAACAAGAAGCACAATTTTCCCGAACCGATTTGCGCGAGAGATTCATCATGGCTATTGAGTTCATGCTCCACACTAAACGTGAAAAAATTCAATCCCTCAGCATAGACGTGATTTCCACTACGGGGTTTCTTCTTGTTCCTGACATCAAACAGATCCTCTCGGTACGGCCTGATGCTGTCTTTAATTGCTGAATACTCTGTAAACCAGAGACGCGATTCGGATAATTCACGAATTTCCTGTCGTAATTTCAACCTTTCTTTTGTAGAAATTTCCCTCTCCAACAGATGGAGCAGATCATCGACATCGATGCGGGCTTCGGGCATTCCAGCGCCGACCAGGGCTCCGATTCTAGCCAGCATATCTTTTATGCTGCCGATGTCGCCCGGGTCTTTAGCGTTTAACTCTTTAAGCTGACTGAGTGCGCTATTGATCGTTTCTCCAAGGACCAGTTCGCCGCCTCGAGCCACCAGGCTTGGTTTGGCCGCTGTTGCTGAATACTGGTTTTGCTTTGCCATCGAATGTGCGACATAGCTTAACGCCAGCAATACCTCAAGATGACGATAGATCAAGGCGACGCCGGTGTATTCCAGTGAGCCGTAGCCTAGATCAAAAGCGGCGGGTGAATCAGGAGAATAGTATTTTTGTTTCCGCTGTCTCTCAAAACTAAATAACGGGATCTTTGCCAAAAAGACCGGATACGGCGCCGGTAGCGCCATGGACGACAGATCAAAGGTTTTAGGAACTGCCCCGAGCCGCGCCCTCCGCTGCCGAAGCTCGCCCGCTTTCGCGGTTTTCTCCTGGAGGATGTTTGAACGGCGGGGCATCGCGAACAGCAGGAATTACGATTCAGGCATTGCGAACAGAGTTCAGGAACTTTGTCTTTTTTGGCGTCGCCCAATCGTGGTTGATTTCTTCCACCAGATCATCAATCTGCTTGATGGCGATACGCCCACGCTCAGTCACCATTAGGCCACGTCTTGCGCCGCGGTCACGACGCTCGATGTATCCCTTCTCTATCAGTTTCGACAAATAATCCTGAACCCGCCCTTGCCCGGCATCGAGATCTTTCCTCATTTCTGCATAGCTCGGGGAACAGCCCAGTTTTTCATCGATATTGCCATTCAAATAGATCAGGGTATCGGCCTGGCGTGGGCTGAGCTTGGGCAATGAAA